>Ga0315295_10003847_pt1 | contig 12753 bp, 10 predicted proteins | sample YL17G14_0_MG_FD_204453 | JGI IMG/M metagenome (GOLD analysis project Ga0315295, IMG submission 204453) | Sediment microbial communities from Yellowstone Lake, YNP, Wyoming, USA - YL17G14_0 | ecosystem: Environmental > Aquatic > Freshwater > Lake > Sediment | place: USA: Wyoming | collected... | reverse complement strand
TTTAGAACAATTGGTGATGCTAGATCAGATGGTGTTGCTAATTTGGGGGAAGGAATTTGAAGATGAGGATGAGTATCAGGAACAGTTACCGCGTTTGCAATACCTGCTCCTGGAGCGGGACTATTTAATGAAACTTACTAAATTAGTCTACTCTTATCAAGTGAGCTTTTATTATCTGCTCTATGTGGGGTTAATCTTGTATTTGCCATATCTTTTGGGAGTAGTAGTTGAGGTGTGAGATAGAAAATAAAACAAGAGGCATATTGCTATCTGATTTTCTATAAAACCTCGATAAGTATATTGCGAAATTCATCTAGTACTTGCGCTTGTAAGTCATTTTTATCTTCATCCATTTCCGAATTATATTCTTTTTCAAAACCATCCTGGTCTTTACCATCAAAATGCTATAGTTTCTTTACTAGACTCCATAATGTTTCCATTTCATCTGTTGTGAAATCTATAAAAAGATCTACAAAAAAGTGCATTCCTTTTTTCATTTTTTCACTCAAAAGTCCCTGGAGCTTTTGTTTTGGTTATTCACTAAAATGAAAGATCTTTATCGTGCTCTTGATAGCAGGATTTTTTGAGCTGATAGCAAATTTAAAGATGATGGTTATAACTTTGTTCAGAATAGTATGTAAAAACTCATAACCACATACTGATGATGGTGCTACCAAAAAGTATTGCGGGGTGAGCAGTAATGGTAATTGAGAGTAGAGCGGTTGAAATAGAAGGGAATCGTTATATTTTTCGTATTTTAGGTGATGAGTATACGATTAAAGGAACTGGTGATCCGGCTTATGTCGAACGGGTAGCATCATATCTAGAACAGAATATCATTGAGGTAACCCAGAGTAATTCTAAATTAACGAAGACTCAAAGTGTGGTACTGGCGGCGTTGCGAATTGCCGATGAGTTACATAAATTGCGTCAAGAGTACGATTATTTAGATGAATTATTAAGAGAAGTCAAATAGGGGTTGGTTGTTGTGACTTGGGTTGATTGGATTATTGGAGGTGTCTTTGTTTTTTTTATTTACCAGGGATTTCGACAAGGTTTAATTTTGCAACTTTGCGATCTTTTGGGAAGCATCTTTGCCTTAATTCTTGCTTTTTATTTTTATGGCAGAGTGGGCGAGTATCTGATGAATAATTTTCAGCTCTCGCCAGCAATCGGGAATATTGTTGGTTTTATTTTGGTAGTGGTGGCAGTGACTGCTACCGTTAGTTTTTTAGGGGCGCGTTGGCACGAAGCGAATAAACCTGAGATTGTCGCATTGCTTGATGGTGGAGCAGGAGCGCTTTTTGGAGGAATGAAGGCTGCAGTGATTTTGATTGTAGTTCTTTTAGTGCTACTCGTTTTACCATGGAAGTTTATGGACGAGCCCTTGATAGAGTCAAATTTAGCGACAGATATTCTGCGTTTAGCACCAATGTTTGCGGTACTTCAGGACAAGACCTTACCCGCTAATTTACCGCGTTTGGTTGTAAATGCTGAAGGAGTAAGGTTTGGTCAGTTTAAGGAAGGGCAGTTTTTGGATGCAAAATGTGTGGCTTGTGGTACTAAAGTCTTTTATAGTGGCATGAAAAAACAAGGTTTAGTGAGTTATCCGCAGTACTACTGTCCTAAATGTCACCGAATTAGTGATGGTTGTTTGACTTTTGAAGGGTTTCATCAGTTGAATGGAGTTTGTCCTTATGAACGTTTTGGAACAATGGGGATGACGGACTGCAAAATCTGGTCAAATTTGACTCCGACTAAAATTAATGGTCGTTGTCCAGTTTGTGGGCGGACGCAGTAAACCTAGGAAAGAAATATAGTTTTAGAAATAATTTCTAGAGACACCATTTTTGTTCTTCGGGCATACTATACCGAGGCGATTTGATGACTGGGATAGAAGTATTAATATTTTTTATCAAGCCAATGGCAATCTATCTAGCTGCTTTAGCAGTAGTCCGTTTGATGGGTAAGCGGGCTTTGGGAGAGCTAAGTCTCTTTGACTTGGTGGTGATGGCAGGAATTGGTGATGTGATTGTTGTAGTAGGCTTGGAACAGCAGATATCTTTCTTTAGGGGTTTAATGATTCTAGGAGTATTAGCAGGTATGGAGCTGCTATTTTCCTTTTTATCTTATCGATTTCGTAGTTTAGCAAAAATTTTGGAAGGAAAACCAACTTTGCTAATTAAAGACGGGATGGTAATTCAGAAAAATTTAATGCGTGAGCATGTTTCGTTGTGGGATTTGCGTCAGGAGTTACGTAAAAAAGGAGTAGCGCGGGTCGAGGATGTTTCGCGAGCGATGCTAGAAGCATGTGGTAAATTTAGTGTGATCGTGGCTAAAGATTCAGAGCAGTTTGATGAAAGTCAGTTACAAGCAGAGCTTGCTGCGTTACGTCGTGAGATTGTTGAATTGAAAGAGATGCTTCAATTACAAAAGGAGAATTAAATTGTCTTTGTTAATGATTTTTATTGATGGCTTGGGATTAGGAGTTTCTAAAGCAGAGATTAATCCATTCGTAGCTGCGTCAATGCCTTTTCTGAGATCTCTGTTAGGTGGTGAAGCATTAACGGAACAAGCCGTTGGAGAAGGAATTATTTCCGATAATTTGGTGATTCGTGGTGTAGACGCTACACTAGGTGTGAACGGGATTCCGCAAAGCGCTACAGGTCAAACTGCGCTTTTTGCAGGAGTAAATGGTGCCAAAATTGCAGGGCGACATTTGAGCGGTTTTCCAACTCCAATGTTGCAAACATTGATTAGAAGTCATAGCATCTTTAAGGAGATTAATCAAGCAGGTTTAAAAGCAGTCTTTGCGAATACTTTTACACGTGAATATTTTGAAACTGTGGCAAATGGTAAATGGCGTCATTCAGTAACTACTACGGCGGCTTTATCAGGTGGCTGTCAACTTTTCATGGTGCCAGACTTGATCATGGGCAAGGCGGTTTATCAAGATATTACTAATGAGCAATTATGTGAGAAAGGTTATGAATTACCACTCTTCTCCCCCGAACAGGCTGCTTCACATTTGATTGGAATTGCAGCACGGAACGATTTTACTTTATTTGAATATTTTCAAACCGACCGTTGTGGGCATAGCCAGGAGTACGAGTTGGCACTTACATTACTATCACGGTTAGATCTTTTTTTAGCTACAATTTCTAAAAATTTAATTGAACGACAACTTGATCTAGTGATTGTCAGTGATCATGGTAATCTTGAGGATCTTTCAGTAAAAACTCATACCTTAAATCCCATTCCTTTAATTGCGTTAGGGAGACATGCTTATATTTTTGGTAAGTGTCAGTCCATATTAGATATTTATCCAGCGGTTTTAGAGCTTTTAGGAGTATCAGTGGTCGAGGAATTCAAGACAGGAGCGAAATAATGGAGACCCAAGCGAAAATTAAAATACCAGAGTTGCTTGCTCCTGCAGGGGATCAAGATGCATTACTTGCGGCAGTTGCTGCTGGGGCAGATGCAGTCTATTTAGGTGGAAAACTTTTCAATGCACGACGTAATGCGCGTAATTTTGAGTCGGACGAGCTAGAAGCAGCTGTGGAGCTGCTTCATTTACATCACAAAAAAATATACGTGACCGCAAATACCTTAATTACTGATCAAGAGCTGCCAGCAGCTTTGGATTATTTGGCGGAATTATATAATTTAGGGGTAGATGCGGTTATTTTGCAAGATTTGGGTTTAATTAATTTGGCTAGGCGTTATTTACCTAAATTAGAGCTTCATGCTAGTACTCAAATGACGATTCATAATCGCGAAGGATTAGAATTTTTAAAAGATTTAGGCATCAAGCGTGTAGTTCTGGCACGTGAATTAAAGAAACAGGAAGTAGCCGAGCTGGCACAAGTTGGAGTTGAGCTTGAAGTTTTTATGCATGGCGCCTTGTGCATTAGTTATTCAGGGCAGTGTTTAATGAGTAGTTTGATTGGAGGACGCAGCGGAAATCGAGGGAAATGTGCACAGCCATGTCGTTTGGAGTATCAATTGGTGGATGGTCAAGGTAAAGTCCAGTCAACTCCAGGTGAGTATCTATTATCACCCAAAGATCAAGCATTGGCAGCCTTGTTGCCTGAATTATTACCAGCAGTAGCCTCATTGAAGATTGAAGGACGGATGAAACGTCCCGAATATGTATATACAGTAGTTAAAGTCTATCGTCACCTTTTAGATAAATATGCGGCAAATCCTGAAGGGTATCAGCTTGAAGTAGATGAGCTAAAAGAGCTCGAAGAGTCATTTAATCGGGGATTTACTACTGGATATTTTGGTGGCAATCGTAACGAGCAGATCGTGGGAACGAAGCGCCCCAATAATCGCGGGGTCTACCTTGGACGAGTAATGATTGTTGAACCAGGTAAGATTCAGCTGAAATTAGAAGCCCCAGTAGCAGTAGATGATCAGCTAGAAGTCTGGGTAAGTCAAGGCGGGCGCAGTGCGGGAATTGTGCGAGCAATCCTTCAGCAAGGAGAAACAATTAAGGCTGGACAAGCTGGGGCAAGTGTAGTTTTGAGTGTTGAGGTACAAGCATATAAAGGTGATCGAGTCTTTAAGGTTTTTTCCAGTCGCATTCATCAAGAGCTTAATGCAATTTTAACGGGAGAGAATAGTTTATTAAAAATTGCTTGTGTGGCAAGTGTAAGTGGAGCTTTAGACACACCATTACAATTGTGTTTTTCTGATCCAGCGGGAAATATAGGGCTTGCTACTACCAAAACAGTTTTACAGTTAGCAAGGAATCGCCCTTTGACAAGGGAGGTTTTAGAAGAACAGTTAGGACGTTTGGGAAACACCCATTTCCAATTAACCAAGCTTCAAAGTGAACTACCCGAGGGCTTGATGATGCCACTTAGTGAATTAAATCAAGTGCGTCGTGAAGCTTTGGAAAAATTGATTCAAGCTCGTTTGTGCAGCAAACCTAGGCAACCTATTAAAATACCAAAACTACATTACGATCTTAATCAAACCAAAAAATTAACTAGGCAAAGTCCAAATTTAAGTGTTTGGGTCAGTGATCTAGAAGGAGTTGCCGCCATAGCTCCTTTAAGAGTGCAGCAGATTTATGTGGGTGGGGATGAGTTAACTGGATTTCATTGGAATACCAAAAATTATCGTGTTGCCATTGACCTTGCCCATGCTGCTGGAGTGAGATTGATTGTGGCATTACCACGAATTAATCGCGAAGGACAACGTCAGGCTTGGGAACAGGCTTGGCAGGAGCTGCAAGCCGCCGAACCAGATGGAGTTCTAGTTTCCGAGTTGGGAAGTTTAACACTTGCCAAAACTGGGAAGTTGCCTATTTATCTTAATTATCCTATGAATATTTTTAATGCTGCGGCAGTGGAACTAGGGCATAATTATGCAGTAAAACAGATCGCCTTATCACCAGAATTATCTTTAACACAATTGAGTTATTTAGCGCAGATGGAGACAGAAATTAATTTGGAATGTTTGATCCATGGTGGATTGGAATTGATGGTCTCGGAATATTGTCCATTGGGCAGTTGGCTGAATCCGCAAACGCCTTGTTCCCGACCTTGTCAAAAGAATCATTATGCACTGCGTGATCGGTTGGGTTTGGATTTTCCAATCTATACGGATCAATTCTGTCGGATGCATTTATATAATAGTAAAGAGTTATGTCTGTATGGCGATCTGGAAAAGTTGCGTTCGCTCTCCAAAATGATCTGGCGGTTGGAATTAAAAACCTTTTCGACTAGTGTTGCTGTGGCAATAGTCGCACGTTATCAGAGGATCATTGAAAGAATAACTACTAAAACAGTAAGTCTTGAAAGAGAAGATCTCTTGCAAGAATTAAAAGCAATCATGGGACGAGAGATCACCAAAGGGCATTATTTTCGTGGGGTTGAATAGTTGAAAAATTCATATTGAAAATACGATGGTTTACATTAAGTCAAATTTGTGGTAAAATAAACTTTGGTTTGAATAACCTCTATCTGGGAAGTCCGAGACTCCGACGGATTTCGCGGTAAAAGGCGTTTAAAGTAGTAAGGAGGTGAATTTCATGTTAGAGCTAGTACAAAAACAAGAGTTGATTAAGAAATATGCGGTTCATGAAGGAGATACTGGTTCGCCAGAAGTGCAAGTTGCGCTTTTGACCGAACGTATCAACTACTTGACTGAGCATTTGAAAATGCATAAAAAAGATCATCATTCAAGACGTGGTCTTTTGAAAATGGTTGGTCAACGACGTGGTTTATTAAACTACTTGCATACGAAGGATATTGCACGTTATCGAACGATCATTGAGAAATTAGGTCTTCGGAAATAGAGAAAAGCGGTTTACCCGCTTTTCTTTCTTTAGGGAAAGATTAGTGAAGAAGATTAAAAAAAAGGGTATACTATAGTTAGTTTGGAGAGTTTTTTTAGTCTGGGTAGCGTAAGGAGGTTAAAATAATGCATAAATGGGAAATGACCTTAGCTGGTCGTTCGCTGGTAATCGAGTACGGCAGAGTAGCCAAACAGGCAAATGCAGCAGTTTTAGTACATTATGGCGAGACAGTAGTCTTAGTAACTGCCGTAATGTCCCAGACTGTTCGAGAAGGAATTGATTTCTTTCCTTTGCTAGTGGATTATGAAGAAAGGTTATATGCTGTTGGTAAAATTCCAGGGGGCTTTATTAAACGAGAAGGAAGACCAGCAGAGAGTGCTGTTTTGGCAGCGCGCATGATCGACCGTCCGATCCGTCCTCTATTCCCCGAAGGATTCCGCAATGATGTTCAAGTTACTGCCACAGTGTTATCAGTCGAACCAGACAATGAGCCAAGTTTAGTTGCAATGATTGGAGCTTCGGCAGCACTACATATCTCGGAGATTCCTTTTTCAGGACCAATTGGAGGCGTAAAAGTTGGTCGAATTAATGGTAAGCTGCTAATTAATCCAACGATCAGTGAGTTGGAACAGTCAGATATGCAGATCGTAGTTGCTGGTACCAAAGATGCGGTGATGATGGTAGAGGCTGGTTGTAATGAGATTACTGAGAATGATGCACTCGAAGCGATTCTCTATGGGCATTCAGCAATCCAAGAGATTGTTGCGTTTATTGAAAAGATTCGACTCGAAGTTGGGAAAGAAAAGATTGTTCCAGTTCTCGTAGCATCAAATGTCGAGTTGTCGCAGCAGATGCAAGAGTTTGCGAAAGCTAAATTAGCGCAAGCGATCAAAAATAGAGACAAATTAGAGCGTGAGGCAAATACCGAGAAAGTCAAGGCAGAAACCAAGGCATATTTTGAGAGTAAGTTAGGCGAAGCCTACCCTGCCGCACAAAAAGAGATTAACAATCTTTTAGAAGAGATGATCAAGGAAGAAGTACGTCGGATGATTGCGGTTGATAAGATTCGTCCCGACGGACGTGGTTTAAATGAGATTCGTCCAATTACCTCAGAGGTAAGGGTTTTACCACGGGCACATGGTTCAGGTCTCTTTACACGTGGACAAACCCAAGTATTAACGGTCTGTACTTTGGGACGTGTTAGTGAAGAGCAGATTTTAGATGGTTTGGGTGAAGAAGTAGCTAAACGTTATATTCATCACTATAATTTCCCTTCTTTTAGTGTTGGAGAAGTGAGACCACTCCGTAGTCCAGGACGACGTGAGATTGGACATGGCGCGTTGGCAGAAAGAGCTTTAGTACCCGTAATTCCAAATGAAGAAGATTTCCCCTATACCATCCGGTTAGTCTCCGAGGTTTTAGAGTCCAATGGTTCATCTTCACAAGCTAGTGTTTGTGGAAGTACCTTAGCACTGATGGATGCTGGCGTACCGATTAAAAAACCAGTTGCTGGAGTAGCGATGGGCTTACTCAAAGATGGTGAAGATTTTGCCATTCTTACTGATATTCAAGGCTTGGAAGATCACTTTGGGGATATGGATTTTAAGGTCGCTGGAACAAAAGATGGAATTACCGCAATTCAGATGGACATCAAGATTAAGGGAATTGGGCGTGAGATTCTAAAACAGGCTTTGGCACAGGCACGTGAAGGACGTTTGTTTATTCTTGATAAGATGATGGAGACAATTACCGAGCCACGTACCGAGATGTCACCTTATGCGCCAAGGATTATTCGTTTCTCAATTGATCCAGATCGGATTCGTGATGTGATCGGACCAGGTGGCAAGATGATTCGAAAAATTTGCGAAGAAACTGGTGCTGAGATTGATATCGAGGATGATGGTCGCGTCTTTATTGCAGCAGTTGATAGCATAGCAGGTGAAAAAGCTAGACAATATATTAAACAACTCACCAGTGATGTCGAAGTGGGCGAGATTTATCTTGGCAAAGTCATGCGTTTAATGAATTTTGGTGCATTTGTAGAAATACTTCCAGGGAAGGAAGGGTTAGTGCATATCTCACAACTCGCGAAGGAAAGAGTGGCGAAAGTTGAAGATGTGTTAAATGTTGGGGACGAAATTATGGTCAAAGTAGTGGAAATCGATAAACAAGGACGAATTAATCTCTCGCGGAAAGTGCTTCTACAAGAAGAAGGAGTTTCTGCCGCTGAATAAAGTTTGAAAGATAACCAAAACAGATCAAAAGCCTTCCTTCAGGGAGGTTTTGTTTTTTAGTAAACTGAAGGTTTTTTGATAATAATTTGCGTTATTTCATAATTATCTTCTTAATTTCAACAATAAAGTTCTGATTATCAACAACAATCCTCTGATTATCATCAATGAGGTTCTGCTTTTCAACAATGACTCCTCGAACTTCAACAATGACTCTTTGATTTTCAACAATGCCCTTCATTTCTCCAATAAAGACCTTCTGTTTTTCAACAATGACTTTATTATTGCAAATAACCACCTTTTCTACAACAAAAAGCAACTATTTTGACATTTTTCGAATAGTTGCCTTTGCTTTTGAATGGGTAAACTAAGATTTAGTTGGTTTTAAAGAATGAGATGATCTTCTGTAATTCATTTGCAGCTTGATTGGAACTGTTAGCACTTGTTTTTACTATTTTACTATCAAGGGTTACTTTTTTGGAGAGTTCATTGATGCATTCAATCGTGGCTAAGACTTCTTCGCTTGAAGCAGATTGCTCTTCAGTAGCACCTGCTACATCTTGCGCAATTATATTGATTAGTTCAATCTCAGTCAAAATTTTTTGGAGCATGGTAGTTGTTTCTTGAATCGAATGGTAGATCTGTTCGAAATTCAACCCAGAGTCAGAGATGAGATTGATACTTTTATTAATCTCATCTACATTATGATTACTCTTGGAAATGGTGTTATTAATCACTATTTCTATCTTTTCTAATAATTTTGCAATGGTTTGGGTTGCTTTGCTGGTATCTTCAGAGAATTTACCAATTTTATCAGCAATAATCGTAAAGCCTTTGCCAGCTTCGCCTACTTTGAAGGCCTCAATTGAGGTCGTGATGGAGATTAAACTTGTTTGTTTAGAGATGTTCTCAAGCAATTCTAGAATATCTTTAATTTTTGTAGTAACACTTCCAGCTTCTGAGATCGTGTTGGAGAGAAGATTGGTTGATTCTTTAATAACATTAATTTCAGTAATAAATTTGTCCATGTCTAGTTGACCTTTTTTGGCAATCAAAACAGCATCCATTGCTTTGTCTTTGGCAATTAAGCCATTTCGGGTAGAATTATCGAGTGAATCTGCTAACCGAGTACAATTTTCTGCCACATTATCAATTGATTCAGCTATTTCTTTGATTATTTTTGTCATTTCAAGACTTGATTCTAGTTGATTTTGAGCCGATGAAGTTAGATTATGAGAGGAAATACAGGTATGATCGGAAACTTCAATAATTTGATTTGATACTTTGCCAATACTGTTAATGATTTTTTTGGTTGAAGTAGAGAGCAATTGATAAGCGCTGGCAATGCGTCCAAATTCATCTTTTCTTTCAAGTAGGTTGACATTGATGATGCCAGTAAAATCACCATTTGAAGCTTGTTCCATTTTAGTAGTAACCTCGATTAATGGTTTGATGATTTGCTTCGTAAGGAGCATCGCAATTAGTAAGGCGATGAGAATAGAAATGCTGAGTGTGATGATAATAAAGCTAATCTGTTTCCAGATCTTGGCGGTGATTTCTTTGTTTGGAGTTTGTGCAATCACCCCCCAAGAGGTTCTTTTCACTGGAGCATAAGCAGCGATCATATTTTCACCATTACAATTGTATGAATTTATGCCAGATACTCCTCGAATCACTGCTTGAACTGGTTCTAATTTGGAAAAATCAACTAATGTCGCCACAAGTTTTGGGTTTTTGTGGGCAATAACTTTTCCTGCTCGATCTACTACAAACAGTTCACCATTAATCCCTACTTTGGTCTTTTGTACTAGGGCACTAAATGAAGTTAAATCTAATCCAATGGTAAGAGTTCCAATAATAGTGCTTGTTTTTTTGATGGGCGTGGCAATATAGACACATGGTTTGTGACTGAGTTTGCTGATTAATACTTCTGAAATATTGGTTTTATCTTGCATTGCTTGTTTGAAATAATCTCGATCACTTACATCGCGAAGTGTTTTAGTATTGTGATAGATTTGCATTCCTTGAGGATTAGTAAGAAAAAAGAACTCGATAAATGAATTACTTTGAATTGTTTTTTGTGCGATGAGATCAATGTTTTTGAGATTTAGTTTTTTAAAATCATTTGAATTAGCGAGTACTTCGAGATTGTTGATTACTTCGTTGAAAAAAATATCGATTTTATCAGAAAAGGTGGTAGAAATAATTCTGGTATTTTCAAATGCTTGAACTTCAATATCTTTGTTTGACTGAAAAATTAAAACTGTACCAGTTAAGATTGATGAGATTGTTACAGACAAGATGAGGAGGGTACTTAATGTAGATCTGAAACTTTTGAACAAAAGATCACATCCTTCTAGATTATAAAACCTTTCGTTATTTCGATTTATTCAAAAATAAGTTCTACATTTACCTTATAAAACCTTTCGTTGTCTAAAATTATACAATATTTTTATATTTAGCAATTCAGTAAATGATTTAAAATAGAATGCCAGAATTGAAATTGTCTTTGAAGTAATAGTTGGTTGAAAGTGCTTGCAATGAGAGAAACGATATATATATACTAGGAATATTATTAAAGAAAGCTTTGAGTGAAGGAGTAAAAACAAAGGCAATCTTTAAAACTATATGACTTTTGTCATGTAAAGATGGTGACTATTGAGGCTAACCTGAGTTGCCATCTTTTTGTATAATAAGTCTGAAAGGTGATTTTGTCAGTAATATGCAAATTTATATTGGAATGGAAATCGAGAGGAAGTGTGATTGATGAAAGTGGTTAAGCTAGTTAATCTAACTAAGAAATTTGGAGATTTAGTGGCAGTGAATCAGATTAGCATGGAGATTGAAGCGGGAGAGATTTACGGTTTGCTTGGTCCTAATGGCGCAGGGAAGAGTAGCGCGATTAATATGATCTGCAGTTTACTTAGGAGTGATAAAGGCGAGATTTTTTTATTTGAGAAAGATCTCAAGCGGGAGACTGATTTTTGTAAACGAAAGCTAGGAATTGTGCCTCAAGATCTAGCGATCTATGAAGACTTAAGTGCGGTTGAGAATGTGAAGTTTTTTGCTAGTCTCTATGGTTTGAAGGGAAATTTATTGAAGGAGTGCGTTGAGGAAGCCTTAGGCTTTGTTGGTTTGAGTGATCAGGCGAAGATTCAACCGAAGGGTTTTTCGGGTGGGATGAAACGTCGTTTGAATATTGCTTGTGCGCTCGCGCATCGTCCTCAATTAATCATTATGGATGAGCCAACTGTGGGAATTGATCCGCAATCAAGAAACCATATTCTGCAAGCAGTGCAGAGATTGAATCAGATGGGTTGTACGATTATTTATACCAGTCATTACATGGAGGAAGTCGAGGAGATCTGCACCCGAATTGGGATTATGGATCATGGCAAACTGATCGCCGAAGGGACGAAAGAAGAGTTAACCGGGATTATCACTACTACCAATAGCATTGCGATTACGGTGGATTCACTCGCAAATCTTGAAGAAGCAAAGTTGAAAGCAATCAAGGGAGTTGAGCGGGTGGAGATTGAGGAAAAAATAGTGCAGATTCATAGTCGGCGTGAGGTGAATAATCTGGATCAGATTATTCTCTACTTTACTAATCGTGGGATGGCGATTAAGAGTCTGGAGAGCAAGACACCAGATCTGGAGACGGTCTTTCTAACCTTGACGGGCAGAAAATTAAGAGATTAGAGGTGAAGTAAGTTGCGTGAAATTTGGCAGATTACAATTAATCAAATCCAGCGGTTTATGAGTAATAAAACCGGACTGTCAATGTTAATGATCTTTCCAATATTTTTGATCTGGATCTTGGGCACGGCACTCTCGGGAGTCTTTGGCAATAATCTCAAGCTCGACCAATTGACCGTACTCTATAGCAATCAAGCTGAGACTCCACTAGGAAGAGCGTTTGTAGGTTTTGTTGCAGAAGGGAAAAAATTAGGCATTAAATTTATTCCAGTCAAAACTACACAAGTAGCGCTTGCCAGATTGAAAAAGAATCAAGCAACCTGTTATCTGAGAGTAATCAATTCAGGGCAGGATGGTAAGCTGGAATTTTATCAGAATCAAGGGGCACAGTTTGAAGTGAATTTGGTCAAATCAACCTTAGAACCTTTTTTGCAGCGTTACAATGCCTTATTGAGCATTAGTCAGATTAATCCACAGGTGCTCCCAAAGTTGTTGCAAGAACCAGCTAGAGAT
>Ga0315295_10003842_pt1 | contig 12763 bp, 17 predicted proteins | sample YL17G14_0_MG_FD_204453 | JGI IMG/M metagenome (GOLD analysis project Ga0315295, IMG submission 204453) | Sediment microbial communities from Yellowstone Lake, YNP, Wyoming, USA - YL17G14_0 | ecosystem: Environmental > Aquatic > Freshwater > Lake > Sediment | place: USA: Wyoming | collected... | reverse complement strand
CACCTGTGTAGCGCACGGATGTTTAATGGCGGCTATTTTATAATTATTTTCGATTTGTTGCATAATTTTCTGCACAAAATCAAAAAAATATTCTATAATATAATTAAGTGGTTAATATATTGTTCTCTTTATGGGGAACAATGTAGAATTAGCAAATTAAGGAGGATTTTTAGCATTATGACAGAACAGAAGTTGACCGGAAAAGTAAAATGGTTTAGCGCTGAGCGTGGTTATGGATTTATTCTAAAAGATGGGGATGAGAAAACCGAATACTTTTTTCATTATTCCTACATCAACATGGATGGTTACAAAACTGTAAAAGCCCAACAGGCTGTAAGTTTTGTTTTAACGGAAACCGATAAAGGTATTCAGGCACACGATGTAACACCTGCGTAATGGGGGTTTTTTATGTTTTTAGCTGAGGCTCTAAAGGAAAGAGATTATTACAACGACATATTGGATTTTTTAGTAGAGCTATTAAAAAATCGTTCCGTGGCTCCAAAGGAACAATTAGCTCAATATAAAAGAGATGTGCTTGTGAAACAAATAGAAGAACTGGAAAATGCTTTTAAAGAGCATCAAAAGTACTCAATATTGGTTAATAGAGCTAAAGCTAGGATGATCATAAAATTAAACAGCGAAGATTTTAGTTTGTTGGATGCAGAACAGTTATTAATATCTCTCAGAAATAAATTAGCGGTTTTTATTGATCTTTTAAATAATGCCGACAGGGAAATAAGTAGCCATGGCGGTATAATATGTTTAGATGAAAGCCGTCTTTTAGAAAAGATTAAAATGTTGAGAACAGATATTAAAACTATAGAGTCTAGCATTGATAAAGTGATATGGAGCGTTGAAATATGATTTTCAAATATTGGGTAGAGTTTGACGATGAAGGGGAAATCAAAGCATTATACAAAAATAAGTATGATTGTAAGACAGAGTGTTTTGAATACATCGTCAAACTTATACCAATAGACAGAGGCGAAAAATTGGAAAAGGTTGCAGATGATTTGGTTGATACTGTAGATAAATTCGTTAAAGAAGTTGAGGACTTAGTTCCACTACAGAAAAAGTTCGACAGCGAGGTTAATAAAATTATCAAACAGTTGAAAAGAAAACGAATAAGGTTTTAAGGAGTGTATTATGCTTATAGGAATTGCAGGAAAGGCCCGTTCAGGTAAAGATACTTTTGCCGAATTCCTTTTGAAGGAATTTGAACCTCATGGTATAAGATTTATAAAAGCAGCTTTCGCTGATGCTCTTAAAAAGCTTTGTATGGATTCTTTTGGATTAACGACCGAACAATTATACGGTAATCAAAAAGAAATTTCGGATAAACGCTATCGTAATCATTATATATCTCCCATTAATTGTGGTTTAGGTTTAACTGAATTGCCTTCTGGGTATTGGACACCAAGGGAGATCATGCAAGCTGTAGGTAGTTTTTATAGATCAATAGATTACGATTATTGGGTGAAGCAGTTAGATAAGACAGTGAAAGTCTCAGAACTAAATAATGTAATAGTTACTGATATCCGTCATGTAAATGAGTGTAGATATATAAAAGATAATGACGGTCTTTTAATTAAAGTGGTGCGCGAAGGAACTGAAGTAATTCATGGTATGGAACATGAATCCGAAACAGCTTTGGATAATTATAAACAATTTGATATAGAAATTTTTAACAATGGAGATTTAGCAGATTTAAATGTTGCCGTGCGCAACATTGTGAAAGCAATAATATTACTTGAAGAAAAAATAGTTAAGGGGGAAGTATATAATGGCTGAAAAGAAAGGAAAACCGATTTCAATTACATTTACACCGGAACAGATCGTTGGTGGTGAGCTAGTAAAAAGCGGTGAGTATAAGTTTGCTAGTGTAGGAATTAAAGTTGGGGAGAATGAGAGAATGAGAATTAGTTATGAGTGGTCTGGAGATACCCTTCCTGATTTTGTTATGAGTTTGATGGGTTGGATGCAGGCTAACGAAATAAAATTTGAAGAGACTGAAGAATACGGCAATCTAAAGAAGAGGGCGCTCTAATGGCTATACCATTGTCTGATTTCGCAAATCCGCGCTTTATAAGATATTTGGAAGGGGCTACTTTAACTCGTGATGACGATGATCGGTATATGACTTTTGATAATACCAGATCTTATCGTGAAGGACAGCCACAGCCTGGATATAATGCGGCTAATCCTAGTTTAACACCTGAAAGAGTTGATTTCGATACCGATGAAGTAAATTTGAGGCCGGAGATATCGGCCTCTCGTGTTTAAAGGGTAGGAAGGAGTGCATAATGAATTTTGAAAACAAGATTGATTTTTTTAAGGAAGAATTGAATTTAATCATTAAAGGGCCAGTCAAAGAGTTCATCATGTCCTGTTTGAGGATGGCTCCTGATTATGTATTTGAAGATTGCCCATCAAGTGCTACTGGTAAATACCATCCGGTTGATGAATTGGCAGGTGATGGAACTATTATTCATACAAAGCGTTGTTTTACTTTGGCATACGAATTGTCTCGTGGTTTAGATTGCGAAAATAGGCGTGATGAAATATGTGGTGCGGCTATTTTACATGATATGGTTAAGCAGGGGCTTACTAAATCTGGTTTTACTACTAAAGACCACCCACAACTAATGGCTGAGATAATCACGGAAATTTATAATGCGAGTTTTAAAGAAAGTCTTGCCTTTGATTCTTATGATATAGTGCGTTCGGCTGTTTTTTATCATTATGGGCCATGGACTTTAGAGAAATATAGAAAACCACTAGCTCAATACACTATGCCTGAATTATGTTTATATTTAGCAGATTATGTGGCTTCAAAGAGAGTAATAGATGTTAAATATCAACGCAAGGAAGGGTTTGGAATATAATGAAGGATAGACGATGGATTCCCGAAATGGGAGAGAAGGCGTACAAAGATAAAATTCACAAAGAAAGTAAATTTAGTGACGAACATAAGAATTTACCATTTACCTTTTCTAAGCCTAAGAGAGCGAAGGCTAAGGATGTTTTTGTTTGTGATTGCGGGCACATATTTAGTGCTCCTAAAAACATTGTCATGTTTATATGCAGCAGTTGTAAACAATTAAAGAAAGTAAGCAGAGAGGATTAAATATGAATTGGCATGCATGGAGTATATTAAATAATAAGCAAAGGAAAGTAATGGAGTTTTTGTCTGAATTAAATCTTGTCGATGATTTTCTTTGTCCTATGGCTATTAGGGAGCTGAAAACCAAGAGTGCTACTAAGACAGTAGCAGCGCCCGTTTATTCTAATTACATATTCATTTGTTATACTCATGACAAAAACAGTGAGGCAGATCTTAAAAAATGCCCATGGATTGCTAAATATGTAGGTCCATGTTCGGATTCAGAGATAGAGGTTATTAAGTCATTAAACAATAAGAAATACGATGAGTTGATTCCAGCTAAAGAATTAAAAGAAGGCATGGTGGTTAAAATGGCGAAAGCCCCTTTTAATGGATGGGATGCTACTATTATCGATATTATTGGAGACAAGCTGTTCGTAAGTTTGTATGTGTTTGGTGCTGAAAGGATAATCAAATGTGGTGTTGATGATGTCGAAACACAGAAATAGAGGGGTTAGAAGATGGAGACAGAAACAAATGGCAAACGCCGTGGGAGGCCGTTGGGATATGAATTAAGTAGTACATCAAAGGATAGAATAAGACATAGTCGATTAGGCAAGTGTCATACAATAGAAACAAGAAATAAAATATCTAGATCATTAATTAAATATTTTAAAGAACGCGATTCCATTGCCGTAGGATTAGAAAGGGAATATCGTTATTTTCCTGTGGAGGCGGGTGAATGGATAATGCAAAAAGCTAGCGAAATAGATGAAACTAAATCTGTTATTAGTGGTAAAAGACTTTCTTATCTAAACCAAATGGAGCTCTGTTTTGGTTCTGAGATAGAAAATTTTTGCCATTTTACTACTCCTGAATTCATTCTATTGTTGAAAGAACGGTTGAAGGAAGAAGGGTTAACAGACGAATTACAAGAGTTAAAATCGTTATTACAGGAGGGAGCATGGGTTTAATTAAAAAGAAAGGTAGGCCTAAAAATCCTCCTAATATCACAGAAATCATTGGTACTTTAATTCCTGCTGGGGATGTGTTCAATGAAGACGAGCAGAAATTATTTTTAGGATTAATGGATTTCTATATGCGGGATTTTGACATAAATCAACTAACATCGAATGACTTGGATGATATAATTTCGATAGCCACAAACAGAGTGTTGGAACTGCGTTTATTGAAGAGTTCTAAAGATAACAACAACGAACATTTAGCAGTCTCTACTTCTATAGAGCGTTTGAGAAAACAGACAGATAAATTGAAAGAAAACCTAGCTTCGCGTAGAAAAGATAGAGTTGATCCTAAGAAGTTTACTGGGGTTTCTATCATCGATTTAGCTGCTGCTTTCGACGAGGGTAGAAAAAAAGAGAAGTTTGAGAAAGCTTTAAGCTTGAGAAAAGAAGAGACTGTAACAGCGCAGTCCGAATTACTTGTTGGTAATAGTCAAGATCCTGATGTTGAATACATTACAGATGAAGAGTAGTAGGGCGGGGGGTATATTTAGTGCCATTATTAGATGTTTATACTAATTTAGACGATGTGTTTGAATATGGCATGGACATGGTTGAATTTTATATCAGTGATCCAGTAATTGCCGCGTATGATTTATTAAATGTAGATCTAGCTCCAATTCAGCGACTTATATTAAGAGACATGTGGTTTAAGAATTTTACTATTACAGTAGCTGGCCGTGGTTGCGGAAAAACTTATTTGTTAGCCGTTAATGCTGTTTTACATTGTTTATTATACCCTGGTTATAGAGTAGGTCTATTAGGACCTGGTTTTAGACAGTGCTTTTTCTATGATATGGATTACTTACCCATATTCACAGATAAAGGTATGTTTACTACACCAAGGGAATTTTATAATGGTGTGAGTTTGGGCGATGGTGTGCAATCGCTCAATACTAATAATAGAATCGATAATAAGTGGTTAAATGAAGACGAAGAAGGTTTGTTAATTAAAACTACTAGAGGTTTTGAAATAGGCGGTCTGTATGACCATAGGGTTATGGTACTTAATAACTGTAAACTGGTGTGGAAGAAGTTGATAGATATAACTTCAAAGGACTATTTAGTTATTAAAAAAGGATTTAAACTGTTTGGTAATTTAGATAGTTTGCCAGATTACGCATTAAGTAGTGATTGGCGTACTAACGGCTTTATTGTACCTGACAAACTTACTGAGAATATGTCGTATTTATTTGGGCTAATGGTAGGTGATGGGTGTGTGTCATACACCGATCGTAAATATCGGATTAACTTTACTTCAGAGGATGAATTTTTATTGAATAGTTTTGAAGTTTGTATGAGTAGTGAGTTTGGCCTTGAGGAAAGCAGTAAATATGATAGAAGCGACAGTACTAGTGAAATCGAGGTGTATAATAAAAATTTATGTAATTTTTTAATTAAATGTGGGTTTACAACTACTAATGCTTTAGATAAAAAAATACCAGAGGTAATAAACAAGTCCAGCCAGCAGTATGTGGCTGCTTTTTTAAGTGGCTTGATGGACACCGATGGTGGTGTTAGTGTGCAAAGGAATGGTGCTACTGTTGATTTTTCTACTTCTTCATTACGATTAGCCAAAGAAGTGCAGGCTTGGTTTTTAAATTTTGGTATACTATCTAGTTTGGTTAAGGACAAAGAAGCTTGTAAACGAAAATTAAATGGTAGGGATAAATATTCTGATTGTGCGACATCTTATAAGGTTAGAATAACTAGTGTTTTGGATATGATTAAGTTTAGAGATCTTATAGGCTTCAAACTAGAACGAAAGAAGTTTATGCTTGACTACTATATAGATAGCATAAATATCGACAAAGTTAAAAATTCCCATGTTTTGCCAGGATGCGAGTTTTTGGTAAAAAATCTCGTGTATGAATGCAGTGAGTTGTTTAAATATGGTGACATCTATCAAAATAAATTTTTAGGTTATTTTAAAAACAAGTTTGGCAAATCTAAAGGATTTACTATAATTAAAATCAAGCAACTATTAGAGTTTGCTGAAAAACAAGGTGTATTAACTGAAGATTATTATGAGCTTCGTAAATTGGTGGATTTGGATTTAGTATTTGTTAAGCCTAAAACATTTACTATTCACAAAGCTAAAACAGTGGACATAGAAGTATCTAAAGAGCATTGCTATTGGGCTGGTGGATTTATAAACCACAATTCTAAACTAATATTCGCTGAAGTTGAAAAATTATATACTATGTCACCTATATTGAGGGAAGCGTGTGAAAAGAAACCCACGCGTGGGGCTGACACATGTTTTTTGCGTTTTAAGAATCCAGAGGGTGGTATGGGTAGTTATATAGAAGCTCTGCCTATTGGAGTTGATGGGGCTAAGATTAGAGGTTCGCGTTTCTATTTAATTGAAATAGATGAATTAGCGCAAATGCCTCCAGATGTGGTTGATTTGGTTCTTAGACCTATGGGAGTAGTGCCTTTGAATCCAATGCAGCGTGTTAGGGAAATTGAAGATTTAATCAGGCAAGGAGTACCAGAAGACCAAATAACCGACGATTCACTTAATAAAATGATAATGACCTCCTCAGGTTATTTTAAGTTTAATCACATGTGGCGTAGAATGAAGTCTTATTGGAAAATAATGAAAGAAGAGGGATTAAATACTAAATTTGCTGTACATCAAGTTCCGTATAGGATGATGCCTCGTGGATTTTTAGATACGGGTAATATCAAAGAAGCCAAAAGAACCATGTCTAATTTACAGTTCATGATGGAATATGAGGCAGCTATGATTTCTGATAGTGAAGGCTTCTTTAAAGCGTCTTTATTGGAAGCTTGCAGCATGAACAGTGATTTCACTATACAAACGCGAGGTACTGGTGGAAGAAACTATGTATTAGGAATTGATCCTAATCAAGGTGGGTCGGCTTTGTTTGGTATTGTTGTCATTGAGTTAGGTAATCCTAATAAAGTAGTTATTGCAAGGGGTTATAAAAGACAATCCACCCAACAAATGACCAAAATAGTTCAAAGACTGATAGAAGCCTTTAATATAACTAGAATTTATATGGATGCTCAGGGAGGAGGGAATGCCATTAAAGATTTATTGGAAGAAGGTTATGGCGATAGTACTCCTGTTTTAGATATGGATGACGAGCGTACCATGTATAAAGCTGGAAAAAGAATTTTAAGACTAATAAATTTTTCTCCGGCCTGGATTGCTGATGCTAATTTTACAGCGTTGGCTCTTTTGGAAAATCAGCGTTTAAGATTTCCTAGTATGCCTAGAACTAGTTCAGAGGAAGACGAACGCTTATATGAAGACATTAAATTACTAAGATATCAACTTTTAAGTATAATAGTAACGGAAACCTCGCATGGAATTAGACACTTTGATACTCCTAAAAAAGGACAGAATAAAGATCTATATTCTGCATTTATATTAGGATGTTACGGTATAAAAGAATTAACTAAGGAAACTGAAATTAAGACAGTGAATGTAGTAGCCGATGGTCTTATGCGCCAACACGCGCCAGGCGCTAAATTTGGTCCTATAGGCGTAGTTCCTGGAAACGACTATAGTCCAGCATTGCTAAAGAAGCTGAATTAACTAACCTTTTACTTTATAGAGATCTTTACATTTTTAAAGGAGTTGTGTATGAATGGACAAATGGAAATGGAAAAGAGTAAAAATAAACTAAAAAATCTTGAAGATTCCGATAATCTAGAAGAGCTTGATCTTGATGATTCTGTTGTAGGAGATGGGGTAATTGACACGGATCAGGAAGCTAGGGCATCGGGACAATATTTTATATCTGAAAATTGGTTTTGGGATATATGGTTCATGAAATTGTTTTCTCAAGCTATATCCATTAAAAACTGGGTTATGGCTTTGTCTACAGTGCTTTTAGTTACTGGATTTATAACTAGTGGCGAATTTATAACTTTATTTACTATTATTATGGGTATTCGTGGGGCTTCTCAATTTGTAGGCAGTGTTAAAAAGAATGGTAATGGGAATAGTAGCGGTGGAGTAGTAGACACCGCCAAATTATTTCAAGAGGTGATAAAAAAGTAATGGACCTTAAAGATATTGGTAAATTTACTAGTGAATTAAGAGATAAATATCCAGAAGCCGGTATACGAAACATAGAATTAGATCCCAGTACTGGTAAAGCCTCTTTATATTTAATGCCTACTGCTAAGGCGTTAGCCTCCTTACCTCCTGAAAGGGCCATTAAATTACGCTATCTTGAGAGAGCCACCACCCTTAGACGAAATGTATTATCTAGACCTGATTTGGATTTAGCTCAGGGTTATAAATCAGTTTATGATGAAGATCCTAAAAAGTTGTTCGAAAGAGCCCTTCGCTATTATTGTGAACAAGACGCGTATGGAGCTCATATAGATATTTTAACTAACCTTTCTTCTAAAGGATTCGAAAATGATGTTGATGATGAAAATATTAGGCATTTCTTCGATGTTTGGAGTTTTGATGTCGGCTTAAGACAGGTGTTGAGTTGGATTTTTTTCGATTTCTTCAGGGTGGGTATGGTTAGAACCTATAAAATTGTAGGTAAATACGAACCCGGAATTAGTTATTTATCGCCAATTCCTGGTACAAAAGTTGAAAAGAGTATTTTAAAGGAACTTGGCGAGCGACACAAGAAACTGATGGAATTAAGGGAAAAAGGACAAAAGAAGAAGAAGTGGTCAAAAGGTTATATACCAATTTCTTACACAATCCTTAATCCGTTAAATGTAGAAATAGCAGGTAGTTTATTATTTGATAACACACAAGTAACGCTAACCCCATCTAAAGAATTACAAGACATGTTAAAGAAACCCGGTGGAGAGCTTACTGAAGATGAAAAAGAATTAATTAAACTTTTACCTAGTGATTTTAAAAGTGCCATAGAAAAAGGCGAAGGAATGCCGCTAGACCCGGCTTATGTAGGTGCAGTAGATTATCGTAAAATGCCTTATGAGCGCTATCCAAAGCCAAAAGGTGCTAAGGTATTTGACGCTTTGGAATATAAAAACGCATTAAGACAAGCAGACTTGAGTACTTTAGATGGTATTACTAATTATATTTTAAAGATTACGATAGGAAATGATGCGTTTCCTGTAACTGAGCAATCACAACTGGAAGCAGTGGCCAAGCTATTTGATACAACTTCCAAATCGTTTGATGTTGTATGGAACCACACTTTAGAAATAGAAAAAATAGTATCACCCGAAATTGGCGATATTTTGGGAGAAGCCAAATACACTCAAGTAAATAACGACATTACTGGTGGTACAGCAATGTCTCGTGCCTTTATTGATGGAAGTGTTAATTTAGATCAGGCTTCGATGGCTATTTTAACTAAAACCATGATTGAAGAAATTGCCTATGCTAGAAGTCAGGTGGAATTGTGGATTTATAATGAATACAGGGAGATAGCTGAAGCACAAGGTTTTGACAGATTTCCTAGGGTTCGATGGGATAATACAGTTTTAAAAGATATTATTCTTTATATGGCAACTATATCTCAACTAGTTGATCGTAGAATGCTCTCATACAGAACCGCTCTAGAACAACTTGGTTTTGATTACGATGCTGAATTTGGTAATATGGAAAATGAATTACCATCTGTTTTGGAAGGAATCCTTGGCATAAAAGGTTCTCCTTTTCAACAAAGTAAATTCGGTGCTCCTGGAGTTCAGCCAGTACAAGGAACTCCTAAAGGAACTCCTTCTGGCGGCCGTCCGAAAGGTCAACCAGCTAAACCAAAAACACCTAATACAAAAGTTAATGATAAGACCAAAGTTCCTAATCAGGCACCCAGCCAACAACCCAAACCTAGTAAACAAGCTTCATCCGTCATTATTCAGGAAGCCGCTAAATTATTGAACCCTGAAGAATTTGAAGCCTTTGTTGACGGTTTTTTAGGTGAATTAAACAGTAATGATGAAGATTAATAATTAATTAACCTCATTAATATAGAGTAGTGTCAATAAATTTGGAGGAGGAGTGTTATGGCGTCTTTTAAACCTGTTAGACTAGAAGCCGATATTCGTCTAGTTGAATCCACTGAGGAAAAGCTAAAAGAACTGGCTTCCATCGTTAAATTTCCTGAAAATAAGACTCCGGATGTTTTATTTTTTTCTGGATGTTTTGTTTCTTCTGGAGAAAATTTAAATCATGCCTATTTTTTACCTTCTGAGATGATCAAGGCTCACGCCAGTATTAATAACAAGCCTTTAGATATAGAACATGAAGAATCTAATATTGTAGGACATATTTATTCTAGTGCTTTTGTTGACCAAAACGGTAATGTGTTAAATGTAGAAGAGTTAGCTAAGTTGGAAACAAAGGCGTTAGATCAAATACCCATGGATGTCCTAATTGGTGGAATTATTTATAAGAGTCGCTTCCCAAAAATGGCTGATGAGGTCAAACAAGGAAGTTGGAAATTGTCCATGGAAACCTATTATGAAAACTATGATGTTAAAATTGGCAATCTAATTCTTTCTCGTAAAGAAGCCGAAGCTTTGGGAATAGCCTCTATTAATGTTTTAGGAAGAATGGCTAGAATACTTAAAAGGGGTGTGGAGCTTGCAGCAGGACAGATTGCTAGAGTGTTAAGAGGTTTAATGTTCTCTGGCTGTGGTTTGGTAAAACAACCCGCCAATCCAAGATCTTTAATATTCGAGGCGGCAAATAAAATGGATAATAAAGAAACTCTCATAATTGAGTTAGAACCAGAAAATACTAAAAAAGAAGAAAAGGTTGCTTCAAAGGTTGAAAAACCAGAAGAAAAAGCCGGTATAGATATAGAGGATGTCACGACACAGACCAGTGTAGGAATTTGTGTTAGTTATAAACGCTATATTTATGATACGGCAGAGCCCGGTCCGGACTCTAAATTAGTTCATAAAGATTGGTGTACTTTATTTGAATCTGCTTGTACATCATTTCCGAGAGATGTTACAGATCCTAAGTGCTTGCGTAGACAGGCCAATAAACAGGCTGCTGCTTATGTCGAAGCAAGACTAAACGACATCGATTCAAAAAGTCAACGAGGCAGACTTCTGAAGATGTTAAAGGATCTACTTGATTAAAAATAAATAAGGAGGAAAACGCTCATGCCACAAATTTATGGTGAAGTTATTGGTAATGTTCGCCAAGAAGTAAAAAGCGTTCCTAAAGTTGTTAGGATCAACGCTGGGGACGGAGAAGCCGTTATCTATAAAAATCTAGGTAATGGTCGTCGTATTCCTTACACATGGTGGACTACTGTTACATTGGCATCTGGTACCGCTTCTATAGTGGTAGCTAGCGGTGTAAAGCTGAATGATTATAAAGTTGCCAATGCTAGAATAGTTGCTACACCACAAGGAAGTCTTGGTGGTGCTACTTACTATATAAACAAAAATGCTACAACTAATGTTGTAACTATTGTTGCATCTGGCAATGCTCCAGCTAATGTAGCTTTTGATGTACAGATTTGTTTGGCTGATTCTATCGCGTTTACTAGTAGCAGTAATGCTCAGATTTGGAAGAGACGCGATTCAAACAGTATGTAATTAAATAAAAAAGTAAAGGTAAAGGCAATAAAGATCGAGGTTGGTGACTAAAAAATTTTAGAGGAGGTTTGTTTTCATGAGTGAAAATCAAATTCTGCTTCAAGACATTGAAAAGATTGTTGATGATGTCTTAAAGAAGAGAGAAGAAGCCGTACTGGCTCAGGAAACAGAGGCTGCTTTGCAAAAAGCGGCTGAAACTATTACACAGCTTAGCGAATCTCTAGAGGCAAGAGATACTGAACACCAAGCTGCTGTAAATGGTTATGTTGCCCAACTCTCAACTCTTGAGACTAAGCTCAACGATTTAACCGCATTAATTAAGACACTTGAGGATGAGAAAGCAAACTTCATCAAGGACAAAGAAATATTACAGACACGAGTAGAAGCTGCTGAAGGTGAATTGGCAGATATTAAGAAAAATCAGATTGCTCAAACTAGGTTTGCCGAATTAAAGAGCGCTGGTGTTTCTGCTAAGGACGAAGCAATTCAACTCGCCAAAGTTAAAGAAATGACTGATGAAGATTTTGCGGCTTATAAGGGAGAACTTGTAAATATTCGTGAAGCCATCATGGCACAGATGAAGGAAAAGCCTATTGAAAAAGTAGAAACTAAAACCGAGTCTGTGGTTGATGTTAAAGTCGAAAAACAAGAAGATTCCGCTGTACCCTCTAAGGCTGCTACTGAAGAGGAAGAGCTAGAAGCTGCTGTTGATCCACAACAGCCTTTCGATCCTAAAAGGGCTGTAGCTGCTGCTCTGAATATGGAGCATATTCCTAGTGCTGATGTGCTTACTAAGTACAGAGAACTTGGAAAAACTATGGCCGATTCAATTAAAGCTCGTAAAAAATAAGTAGCGCATTAATTTCACAATAATAAGGAGGAAAGGTAATTATGTTTATTCCTAGACATCCTGTCGTAGAAAATCAATTCTGCCAGTTTGCAGAAACAAGTATTAGTGGTGGTGTTGGCGGAGTGCTAGCTTATGCTGGTTCTGTTTGCTATTTAGTTAGCACAGCTGCCCAGCAAGAAGCCATTGTTAATATTTATGGTGCTGTTGCTCCTTCTGATACTGAGGAAAGGATTCCATTTGGTTTCTTAATGAAAA
>Ga0315295_10003841_pt1 | contig 12763 bp, 9 predicted proteins | sample YL17G14_0_MG_FD_204453 | JGI IMG/M metagenome (GOLD analysis project Ga0315295, IMG submission 204453) | Sediment microbial communities from Yellowstone Lake, YNP, Wyoming, USA - YL17G14_0 | ecosystem: Environmental > Aquatic > Freshwater > Lake > Sediment | place: USA: Wyoming | collected... | reverse complement strand
GACGCAACTAGTGTGGTGTCTTGGAAATAAGTTTCGTAAATAGGCATTCTGTAGGTCGGGGTTTAGCCCCGGCGGATGGTCGATGTCGGGCATAAAGCCCGACCTGCAAAAGAAGATTTATTAAGTGGGACACCACACCAGGCGTGTCTGCAAAACCGGTTTTTGTGGGCCAGCGAGCTCTTGTCGGGCCATAGCCTTGGCGACGGCCGATGCTCGCGCCGGATCCGCGCCTGCCAGCCAACGGCCTACCGCGGCTTGATGGCCCAAGATCACATTCTGCAAACACGCCATCGCGGCATAAAGCCGCTCGTGCAACTTGTTCGCAGTATGTCGAAGGCTTGATCCGTGTTCCGAGCGATGCGACAGATTGCCAGTCCGCGGTTAACAATGCCGGTCCGAAACACTTTCTTCAACCAGCCTTTAGTGTAACAACGCGGTAAGCCCGTCTTAAAGATGAACCCTGCCATCGCATGACCCACCAACCCTTGTTTCTTTCGGCGGCCAGCCGCCTGTTCCTCGCCCTAGTTGTCACATGCACCCTGACTCTGGCTGCGTTTGCGGCCGGAGCTACGAAGGCCTTCGATGTGCCTGCGGGCGACGCCATCGCGACGCTGAAGCAGGCCGCGCAGCAGGCCGGGATGGAAATCATGTTCCCCGCCGCGACCGTGCAGGGGGTGAAGACCGCCGCCGTCAAAGGCGAGTTCACCCCACGCGCCGCGCTGGAGCAGATGCTGAAGGACACCGGCCTCGTGGCCGTGCAAGACGAGAAGACCGGCGCGCTCGCCGTGAAAAAGGACTCCGACCCAAACGCCCCAAGGGCGGCGCAGGCGGACAGCACCCGTCCGGAAAAAAGCCAGATTAAGGATGGCGTTCTGGTGCTCGAAAAATACGAGGTCTCCGGCCAGAAAATCGGAGGCATCCTGAACAAGAGCCTCATTCCCACGGATGAGAATGCGGCCGTGTATCATGAGGTCATCGGCCGCGTTGAGATCGATCGGATGGGGATCACCAGCTTTGAGGAGTTGTTTCGCTACATCCCGCAGACCAGCTCGGGCGCGAATGGCTTTCAGAGTCCGCCGGGCAACGTCCAGGTCTCGGGTGGCACGGTGGCGAATATTTCCCGCGTGGGCCTGCGCGGTTTTCCGCAGTCGCAGACCATCATCCTGATCAACGGCCGGGCCCAGCCCCGGGCGGGCAGCTTCAACACCTCGGGCACCGACCTGAGCCGGATCCCGATCGCGGCGATCGAGCGGGTGGAGATTCTGCCCCTCTCCGGCTCGGCCATGTATGGCGGTGGCGCGCTGGGCGGCGCCATCAATGTGGTCCTGCGCAAGGAGTTTCAGGCGCAGGAACTCACCACCTACCTCGGCACTTCGTGGGACGGCGGGGCCACGGAGTATCGGGCCTCCTACCTGGACGGGCGGTCTTTCAATCTGTTCGGCCGCAAGACCAGTCTGACGTTGCTGCTGGATTATTCGCACCGGGATCCGCTCTACCAGAGTGATCGCAATTACACGGCCAGGGTCTTGGGGAAATACGGTCCCAACACGACCGTGCGCAATGCGGCGGGCGTGTCGGCGTTCGAGCTGTTCACCCTCAATGCTTTCGCCGGATCGCCGGCCACCATCCTGGTCGGCAACGCGCCGACGGCCACGGTCAATGACCTCGGCATCCCGGGCTCCCCGGGTCTTCGTTGGGTGCAGGTCCCCACCGGCACAACGGCGGCGGCCTCCACGGCCCTGACGCCCAATTCCTTCACCGCGACGGCGGGCAGATTCACCCCGGGTGAGCGCTTCGCGCAGCAAACCATCTACCAGCCGCAGGACAACTACTCGGCCAACCTGCAGTTTGAACATCAGTTGAGCGACCGGCTCACGTTATACTCGGAAATCGGGGCCATTCACTTTCGCGCGGTGTATTCATTTCCGCAAAGCCTCTCGTTAAGTCTCACGGCCACCGACCCGCTGAATCCCTTCCGGACTGAAGTCACGCCGGGCTTTGTCGGCCGGCCGATCCGGGTTTTCTTCGATCCGCTCGACATTCCCGATCCCAGCCAGCTGGAGCAACGGGAGACGTTGCGGGGCCTGCTGGGCGTCAAGGGCCGGTTCCACACGGATTGGGAATGGTCGCTCGACGCGGCCTACGACCACAATCACACCTTCACGGCCAGCAATAACACCGTGAACTTGCTGCCTTCCCTGCTCAGCCTCGCGGGGTTCACCGGCACCGACCCGGACACGGGTCTGCCGCGCGTCCCGGCCCCCTTGGACACCCGTCGGGCCGTTTACCCGGTGCTCGCGGACCACCGGCAATTCCCCGTGCCCGCCTCCGACGCTGACAAATATTGGTATTCCTATCGCAACTCCGGCAGCATCACCAAGAATCTTATCGGCATTGGCCGCGTTACCGGGCCGATCTATGAACTGCCGGCCGGTCCCATCAATGTGGCGGCGATGAGCGAATTTACAAAATTCGACCGCTGGGGTGCGCAGACCTTCGCAAATTCAAACGAGCTCTATCTCCTCATGTCCGGTTTCCCCTACCGCCCAACCCCCAGCGGCAGCCCGGTGGCCCGCAAGACACTGGCCGGAGCGGCTGAGCTGATCTTACCGGTGTTCAACAACAAATGGCGGCCGCGCTTCATCCCGCTGCAGTCCATGGAGCTGAATCTCAGCGCCCGGCGCGAGCAGTTCAAAAGCGAGCAAATCGATCCGAGCTCAGGCACATTCTCCGCGAACACCAAGTATGGCAAATCGGTCGTCGCGGCGGCCAAGGTGCAAATCGTGCCGGATCTGGCCTTGCGCTATTCCTACACCACCGGGACTTATCCGCCGGACTGGAATGATTTTGGCCAGCCGCAAGTCCCCTTTCTGAATTTTCTGGCCGCGCCCGATCCCAAACGGGGCAACACGAGCCAGCCCCTCAACACCTATAATGTGCTCAATGGCGGGAATCCCAACCTCTTGGCCGAGGATGCAACTTCGCGGAACATCGGCCTGATATTCACGCCGCGTTTTCTGAAGGGCTTTTCCCTCAACGTGGATTATTGGAAAATCGCCAAGACCAATGGCATTGTGTCCATCCAGGCTCCCGAACTCATCGCGCGCTCCGATGATTTTCCCACCCGGGTCATTCGCGACCCCCTGACTCCGGCCGATGCGGCCCTCGGTTACACCGCCGGCCTGGTCACCTATATCGACCAGACCCGCGCCAATGCCACCAAGATCAACACCGATGGCATCGACGTGCAGCTCCGCTACGATCTAAAGACCAATTCACTGGGCCAGTTCCTCTTCAATGTGAATTCGTCTTTCACCAACATATTTGAGACGAAGGCCACGCCGGTCGCCCCGTTCATCAATACCGCCGGGGTGAGCGGCCCCCGGCGCTGGCGCGGTCGCGGGGCCGTCACTTGGAGCCGTGACCCGTGGGAGGTCACACTTTCGGCACGCTATACCAGTCATTATTCCACAGCCACCACGGCCCCGACGGTGGCGCTGCCCACCGCTTTCCCTCTGGATGGCGGGCGCATCCCGGCCATCATGCGCTATGACATGCAGGTCAGCTACCAGTTTCACGTGGATAGCACCCGCAAGGATTGGAAGCGCTGGCTGAGCGCCACCAAGTGGACCTTGGGTTGTCAGAACATCCTGAATGATGAGCCGTCCTTGATCTCCAACGGCACCAACTTCTACAACACCGAGGACGATCCACGCCAGCGGTTCATATATCTCTCGATCAAGAAGAGCCTCTGAGGATTGGCGCCCTCGCCATGAGAAAGGTTCTTTTCCCACTCATGGCGGGGGCGGCCTTGGTGGTCGCCTCGCCCGGGCCGGTCGCGGCAGCCGAAACGGACTCCGCCGAAATCGACCGGCTGCTGGGAGCGGTGGAGCAGGCGACCCGCGCGCTGGCCGGGTTTCGTGCCGACGTTTTCAAGGAAACCACGTCGACCAAGACCCGCACCGACTCCGCGAAATTGAAATTCCTCCGGCCGAACTACTTTGAGTTCGTGCTGACGGAGTCCGGCGCACCCCGGAGCACCCGGTCGCTCTCCGATGGGCAGTCGATCTACGGGATGAACCACGATACCTACAGCCGGGTCGGGCGGCTCGAGGCGGACGGCAGCGGCTACCACTGGTATCACAACGAGGTGCTGGAGTTCCTCGCCACGGCCTCGGTGGCGCGGTTGCTCGCGGAAGCGCCGGTCGCGCCGGTGCGCCGGCTGTTGCCGGACGAAAGCTGGCGCGGCGACACCTATCGCATCGTCGAGTTCGCCATCGGGGGCGGCTATCCGATGAATTACCGGCTCTACATCGGCGCCGATTTCCTGGTCCACCGCGTGCTCCACACCGACGAGAACAACGGGCAGCCGCTCGTATTTGACAGTTATATCCTCAACCTGGAGCGGGAGACGTCCTTGACGCCGGCGGATTTCACCTTTCAGCCCGGCCCCGGACTGAAGGAACGTGGCTCAGGCGTCACTGGCGAACAATCGCCGCTGGCCGCCACCGGCGTCGTTGGGGCGCGGGCCACCGAATTCTCCCTGCCCACGCCGGCGGGCGGACGTCTGTCGCTGGCGGAAGCGCGACAAGGTCACCAGGCGCTCCTGTTGAACTTCTGGTTCGTGCATTGTCCGCCCTGCCGGGCCGAGCATCCGCACCTGGAGAAGCTCTATCAGGAGTTGAAGGGGCGGGGGCTGGGCGTGCTCGGCATCGACGATCAGGATTCACCGGCGGATGTCACCAAATACTGGACCGGGGCCGGGCTGACCTTCCCGACGGTCCTCACCGGCCCGCGCTTCGAACGCGACCCCGTCACCGGCCGGCCAAAGTATGGCACGGCCATGCTCGCCGACTATGCGAGCTTGCAGCCTTACGGGGTCAGTTCGGCCCCCACGAACATCCTGCTCGATGCCGACGGCCGGATCGTCTACCGCGCGAGCGGCTGGGACGAGGCGGCCTTGCGGGCCGCGCTGGCCCGCCTCGGCATTCAGTAAGCGGAGCAGCGCCATTTTCCATGAAACCAATCCGCACCGTCCTGTTTATTCTGGCACTCGCCCTTCCAATCCTGGGTCTGGCCGCCACCCCGGCCGATGACCTGTATGCCGCCGTGGCCGCCACCCGGAAACAGCAGTATGCCTGGCAGCGTTGGCCGTTTGATACGCCGGAACAGAAGGCGGCGCGGGAGACGGAGCGCTGGCGGGCGAATGAGGCCGTGGTCCAGGCCACAGGCGAATTCCTGGCCGCCTGTCCGGAAGATTTGCGAAGATGGGAGGCGCTTTCGGCCCTGGCCGACGCGGAGCGGAAGTTCAGCGGCCCGACCGCCAAGGCGGACGAAATCAGCTGGCGTGAGTTTAACCGCGCCACGCAGGAGAAGTTGCTCAACAGCGAAGGTGTGCCCGACGCGATCTGGGAACGGGCGATGTCGGGCGAGGTGTTCCGGGCCAGGCGGGTGGTGGAGGAAGTCCGCAAGCGCGAGGGGCAGGCCGATCCGGCCCCGTGGCGCGCGGCCCTCGACCGGTTTGCCGCCCGCACGCCGGACTCGCGTTCGCTCGGGCCGTTCGAGGGGCACTACGCCGAATTCCTGCTCAAGACCGACCCGGCGGCGGGCGAGCGCCAACTGCAACTGCTGACCAATTCCCGCAACCCAGGCGTAGCCGAGATGGGCCGGGGCAAGCTGAACGCCCTGGCGGCTGCGCGCGGCCCCATGGAACTGAAATTCACGGCCGCCGACGGCCGCGAGGTGGACCTGGCGAAATTGCGCGGCAAGGTCGTCATCATCGATTTCTGGGCGACCTGGTGCGTGCCTTGCCTGAAGGAATTCCCCAACACCAAGGCGGCCTACGCGGCCTACCGGGATCAGGGCGTCGAGATGATCGGGATTTCCTTCGACCACACCCCGAACGATCCCGCCAAGCCGCTGAAAAGCGACCGCACCAAGGAGGCCTTCCTTGCCGACGCCGCCAAGCTCGGGATGACCTGGCCGCAGTATTACGACGGCAAGGGCTGGGACTGCGCCCTCGGCCGCCGCTACAACATCGTCACCATCCCGCGCATCTGGGTATTGAACAAGGAAGGCGTGCTGCAGACCCAGTTCGCCTACGGCCGCGGCCTGTGGGACCTCTTGGCGAAGCTGACCGGCCACACCGCGCCGATCCCGCCCGAGTTCCAGAAAAAATCCGACGAGGAATCGGAATGATCCGCCCCTGGATCCAGTTAGGACTCGTCCTGCTGCTCGTCCCGCTGGCCCGGGCGACCCCGGCCGGATTTACCACGGACTTCGCGGCCGCCCAGGCGCAGGCGGCCCGCGAGGGCAAACACCTGTTCGTCAACTTCGGCGGCTCCGACTGGTGTGCCGCCTGCATCCAGCTGGAACGCGACGTGTTCACGAAGCCGGAATTTGTGCAACAGTTCGGCGACCGCTTCGTGCTGGTTGACATCGACCGGCCGCTTCGGGCCCCGGCGAAAAGCAAGTTCACACCGGCGCAACTGGCAGACTTTGATCGTCTCCGCGTCCAATACGGCGTCATCTATTTTCCCTCCGTCTTCCTGATGGACGAGAAGGGCCGGCCGTATGCGCTCACGACCTACAAGGAACGTGGGCTGGACCTGTTCTCCGCGCACTTGGAAAAGATTATCGTCAGCCATTCCCGCGGGCCCAGGCTCATCGCCGAAGCGGCGACGCTCAGCGGCGAGGAGCGGGCGACGCGGCTGGCACAGGGGCTGGCGGCCATCGGCTCCGATATTGTGCTCACCCATTTTGGGTCGAGTGTTGTCGAGCTCGATCTGGCCGCACAGGGTGATCCGACGGGATATCTGGCCTACCTCCGGCTGCGCCGCGCCTTTCGGGCGTGGGAGATCGGCTTTCTCAAGCACTGGGACAAGCGGCCGATCGCCGCAGCGGCCGACGGCTTCATGCGCGCCTTCCATCCCGGCGGCGTGACCGCACGACAGGTGCTCACCCTGCAGCTGGTCGGTGAACTCGAGGAAGACCGGATGACCGACGCCCTGGCAACCGCGCGGCGATTGCTCGCGCCTTCCCGCGAAAGCGCGTGGGAGGAAACTGCATTGTTTCCCGGCCTGGAGTCGGCTTTGCCGGAACTGACGGATCTGCTGCATCGGGCGGCCGAAGCCCACGCGGCGGGCTCCGGGGAATCGGCCCGGTGGCTCGAAAAGTTTCTGCACGTTTTGCCCGAGGATCCGCTGGCGGCGAACTGCGCCGATGTCGAGCATCTTCGTAACCGGGCCCTCATCCCCTTGCAGCGTCGCTACGGGCAATGGCTGCTGGACTCGACCGCTGGGCTGCCCGAAGCCGGGCGGGCCCGCGTGTGGACCGAGGCGCTGCTGGGCACCAGCTATTACCGGTATGCTCCGATCGAGGGCATCGTGAATCAGATCCACCGCATCTCTCCCGATGAGTTCAAGCGTTTGCCAAACTTTTACCTGCGGTGGCCAGAATATTACAAGCCATAGCCCGAAATATCCGGCGTGAGGTCCGCTCAAGCTCACGGGCATTGTGAATTTCCCGGCCTGTGCTGAATGCCGCTGCCTGCCGCCCGCGGCGTTCAACTTTGCGACTAAACTAATACTCTGAGCCAACCAACCCACTCACCATTGATGAAACCCCTCCTGTCCCTTCTTGCCGCCGCAACTCTCGCGACGGCGACCGTTGCCCAAGAGGCCTCGGCACCGGTCCGCTCCGCCGGGTTCAAGCCCGGGGAAACCGCCCCCGCCTTGCAGGTGCAGGAGTGGGTGAAGGGCGCCCCGATCCCGGTTTTCGAACCAGGCAAGGTTTACCTGGTCGAGTTCTGGGCGGTCTGGTGCGGTCCGTGCATCGGCAACATCCCCCACCTGAATGCGCTCCAGAAAAAACATGCCGGGGATGGTCTGGTCGTGATCGGCTATACTAATCCGGACCTGGAGCCGGGTTATGTCGGGGCGCGCAAGGAAGGTAACACCCTGCAGCAGGTGCGGGACTTCGTCGCGGCACGCGGCGACGGCATGGCCTATCACATCGCCTACGACACGCCGGACAAGGCCGGCTACAAGGCTTGGATGAACACGATCGGCGGAATTCCGCACGCCTTTCTGATCGGGCGTGATGGCAAGCTCGCGGTGAACTTTCACCCGTTCTACCTCGACGAGGCCATCGAGCAGGTGCTGGCCGGCACCTGGGATGCCGCCACCGGACCGCAGCGGCTGCGCGCCAACGCCAATCTCTATTACAAGCTGATCGCGGCGGCCACCCCCGGTGAATTCTGGCCTATCTACGGCGAACTGGCTGCCGCCGCGCCCTTCCTCGCCCGCAAGGTGGCCAACCACAAGCTGCCTTTTGACTTGCGGCGCGGCATTCAGGCGGAAACAGAGGCGACGGTTTCCTCTCTCATTGCAAGGGCGCGGGAGGAGCAAAATGGCAGCGACCTCGCCCGGCTGGTGGTTTCGTTGCTCCGGCCGCTGGATGAATTCAAGCCGAAGGACATCCCCGCCGACACCCCGGCTGATGCTCGCGCCCGGCTGGAGGAGCAAAACCGGAACGGCCGGATCCGGGCCGAGGAAGCCAAACTGGTCCCGCGCCTGCCCCTGATCCTGGCTGATCAGATGGCGCGCACCGCCTATGGGATCAATGGCAAGGACGCCACTGCGCTCAGCGCCATGGCGGAAGTCGCCCATCTGCAGTCCAATCATGCGGCCGCCGTCGATTTCCAGACGCAGGCCGTCGCCGCCGCGCCTGCCTGGGCCCAGGAACGCGAAAAATCGCGTCTCGCTGAATTCGCTCTCGCAGTGCCGTCTCGCTGACGGTCCTTGCGCGGTAGGTCGTCGTCTTCCACCGGCAATTTCGATCATTTCTTCCCCCCGTCGATCCCCTATGCACCCGCTCCTCCGTATCATCTTCCTGCTCGCCGTGATGGCCCCGCTGTCCGCGGCGTCGGTGGCCAAACAGCCCCTGCATGTGCTCTATGTGGGCTCAAACAACGCCGAGGGCATCGGGACAAGCAAGCTGACGCCTGCCGCTTTGGAGGCGGGCAACGCCGCCCGCGCCGCCGACTTTACCCGGTTTCTGGGCGAGAATTTTTCGCGGGTCACTTCGATCCGGGCATCGGCCTTCACTTTGGAACTTGCCGCCGCCGCAGATGTGATCATCGCGGATGAAAAGATCAGTGTCTGGATGCCCGATGACTTCCGGGTGCCGCTCGTCGCCGTCGGGCAGATGGGCATGCAGACGCTCTGGGCGCGGGGCTCCAAGATGGATTGGCTGTGCGCCTGTCTGGACGACAAGCTCCATCATGTCCGCACCGATCACCCGATCTTTCGGGGACCGCTGCCGGTCGAACCCACGCTCATCAGCGAGGTCGACAAGACCACGCGTCTGCCGATCCGGGCGTGGCAGGTCCATGCCCCGATGAAGAACCCCGGCATGGTCACAAGCCTGGCCAACCTGCTTGACGCGCCCGACAGCGAGATCATTGCCGGTGGCATCAACTTGAAGGGAGACCACGGCATCGCCCTCGCGCGCGAGGCCAATCTTTTCCTGTGGGGGCCGGCCGCCGCGCCGGCTGAGATGACGCCCGAGGCGCGCCAAGTGTTCATCAACACCCTCGTCTACATGCGCCAGTTCAAGGGCGCGCGTCCGACCGTCCGGCGTGATGTTCGATCACGGCACACCGTGGATCAGATCATCGACAGTCCCTACATCACGGGCGCCGCGCAATATGCCCGATTTTTCCTGCCGGCCCTCGTGGCCGAGGCCGGGACCGACAAGGCGAAGTATCATGCCGCTTTCGATGGGAACCGCGATTGGGTCTACGTGCCGCCGGCGACCCTGTGCTTCGGCATCGATCAGGACGCGAAAAGCCTCGGCCTGCCCAATCATGATGTGCGCCTGCTCGACCGTTGCGTGGAACTGCTGGGCGCGTCCGCCGAGTCCGCCAAAGCGCGCCGCCTGCTTGAGCGTTACACCGGCCTCACGTTCGCCGATCAGGCCGGGTGGCGGGGATGGCTGGAGCAGAACCGCGCCCGACTCTACTTTTCCGACGCCTTTGGCTATCGCTTTTTTACCGGCCCGGCCGGTCCGCTGCCCGAGGAAATGATGACGCGTCAGGCGCTCGCCAAGAATCCTCCGCCGACCACCAGCGAGACCGCGCCCGTGCTGCTGAGCGCCGTCGTGGTCGGGGCCAATGGTTACCCTTACGGCGGGGTGGGGGATCGCTTCACAATCGCAGTGTCGATCCGCGTGGAAAAGGGCTGGCATATCTATGACAGCGTGCCGGCCGGCAATCCGATGGTGACGACCGAGGTGGCCGTCGAACTGCCCGAGGGTCTGCGTTGGGATGGCGGCTGGCATTCCACCCCGCCGGTCCCCGAGATGGTGAACAAGGAGGCCACCGGCGTCATGTTGCAGACGGGCGAGGTCACCTATCTTCGTTCGTTCTATGTCGCTGGCCTTCCGGCTGCTGGCGCTCGCAGCCAGCGCGGATCCGGTCCGCTCAAACTCACCGGCACCGTGATTTTCCAGGCCTGTGATGAACAGCGCTGCCTGTCGCCGGCGACGCTCAGCTTTGAGACGAAACTGAACATTCGGGACAACTAAACCTCTCCGCTTTATTTATGAAAACCCTCCTGACCCTCCTGGCCGCCGCCGTTTTCGCGACGGTGGCTGTTGCCCAAGACGCTCCGGCTCCGGCCGCGGCGGAAAAATCCCCGGCCGATCTCGCGCATGCGGCTATCCTGACCACGGCCCGCTCCAAGCCGGCCAACCCCGCCAAGGTGGTGGAACTGACCTTCGCGGCGTTGCAGGATTTTCCGGCGGATGCCCGTTTTTCGGGACTCCTGCCGCAATTACCCTCAATGGGCGCGTCGCTTCCCGAAGGCGAACGCGCGGCTTTCCGGACGGATCTGGCCGACCGGCTCGCCGCGCGGCTGGCCATGCCGAATCAGAGTGACGAGCTCTGGGCGGCACTGGCGGGGGCGGATGTCGCGCTGGCGTTTGCGATCGAACGAGCCGCGGACAAGCCTGCCGTCGCCGTCGTGCGCGCCAAGATCGACCGGCTGGCCGCGCGCTCGCCGCAGGCACGGTTGCTCAACTCCTTCGAATTGGACTACGCCCGTCTGCTGGCGAAGGGCGATCCCGCCGCCGGCACGGCCCAGTTGCGCAAGCTCGCGGCGGGCAGCAATCCGACCCTGGCCGCCCAGGCCGCCGGGGAATTGCGGGTGAGCGAAATGCGCACAACTCCGCTGGCGATGAAGTTCACGGCTGCGGACGGCCGTGAAGTGGATCTGGCCAAACTGCGGGGCAAAGTCGTGCTGATCGACTTCTGGGCGACATGGTGCGGACCGTGCATTGCCGAGCTACCCAACCTCAAGCGCGTCTACGAGACCTATCATGACAAGGGATTCGAGGTGGTCGGCATCTCTTTCGAGAATTCGAGGTATGCCGCGACCGATACCGAGGAGCAGAAGGCGGTGAAGCTCGAGGCCGCGCGCGCCAAGATGCTGAAATTCACGCAGGACAACGGCATGCCCTGGCCCCAACACTTCGACGGGAAATATTGGGACAACGACTTCGGCCGGATGTATAACATCCGCGGCATCCCCGCGATGTTCCTGCTCGATCAAAACGGCCTGTTGGTGGAAACCAACGCCCGCGGTGAAAAACTCGAGGCCGAGGTGAAACGCCTGCTGGAACTGTGATTGGGTAAAGAGCCAGACGCACGGAACGAATAGCCCAAACCAAACGGATGGCCACGAAGAGGCACCAAGAGTTACGAAAACCAAAAAACTCGGTGACCGGTCTCTATTTTTGTGCCTTTTCGTGCTTATTTGTGGCTAAGGAATCTCCCTCCCATGGTCGCTGAACGCTACTGCTTGCTGCCTCGCCCCGTGATGTCACCTCCCACCCTGGAGCGGCTGACTCCGGCGGAACATGACGTGCTTACCTATCTCTGCGCCGGCTACAGCAACAAGGAGATCGCCTCGTTCCTCGGCAAGGCCGAGCCGACGGTGAAGCATCAGGTCAGCGCCTGCCTGCGGAAGTTCGGCCTGTCCTCGCGCACCCGCCTCATGGCCGCGTTGCGGTAGACGGCCTCACCTGCAACATTCCGGCTATGGAAAAAATTCCGAAAATGCCTGCCACCGTTGATGCTAACAGCGTGGTTCCGCCGAGCCCGGCGCTGGCCCGCCTCGCGCGGGCCGGCGAGCTGATCTGCGCCGCCATTCTCGTGGGCGCGGCCTTGCTCAAGGTGCTTTCCGTGGCGTGGGATCAACCGATCTTGCAGCGCATGGATCCAATTATCCCCTTGCGCAATCAGACCGTGCTGCTGTCCGTGTCCGTAGTCGAGGTGCTCGTCGCTTTGCGCGTGCTGCTCTCGCGATCTAGCTTCGAGAAATGCGCCCTGCTGGCTTGGATGGCGCTGGGTTTCTCGGTCTACCGGCTTGGCCTCTGGGCCAAAGGTGTGCGTGAGCCTTGCGCCTGTCTGGGTGACGGGCTCGGCTGGTGGCCCTGGCTGGCCGACCACAAGGCCGCTGTGTCCGCAACGGTCTTCTGGGCGTTCGTTGCGCTCACCGCCGTGCGCGTGCTGCTCGCCCTCCGAATTTCCGCCAGCGATTTGGTGGAGAAAAAAACAACAAACCCAACAACAACGTAAAGATCCCCGGGGCAAGCCCCGGGGCATTTGACGAGACCTCTGCAAACCCGATCGAGCCTCATGCAATCCACACCCAATCCCGTTTCGTCAACCAAGCCGAAGCAAGCTTCGGGGTATCGGACC
>Ga0315295_10003840_pt1 | contig 12764 bp, 12 predicted proteins | sample YL17G14_0_MG_FD_204453 | JGI IMG/M metagenome (GOLD analysis project Ga0315295, IMG submission 204453) | Sediment microbial communities from Yellowstone Lake, YNP, Wyoming, USA - YL17G14_0 | ecosystem: Environmental > Aquatic > Freshwater > Lake > Sediment | place: USA: Wyoming | collected... | reverse complement strand
GTAGGAATTGGCATTTCCAACATTATATCATCAAAAGGAGTTGGTCTAAAAACCACCCATTCTATTCCATCCGCTAATGGTATTCGTGTTAATCCATTTGAAAGTGAAATATTTCTCCCCCCATTCGTAACCCATATTTCATGGAATGGAGGGCTTTGAAATTTAGAAACATGTTCCCAGATATTCCAGTCTTCCATCGGAGAAAAATTTTGCATCAGAACAGTATTTATACCATAATAATTAAATGGACATGGTATTACTTTTATATAATCAGTTATATTTTTATTATTCGCAAATTTGAACCCAGCAGAATCCAAGGTTTTAAAACAAAACTCTTCAATAACTAATTTTATTGCCTCACTTGGTTTAGAAGTCAGTTTTTTAGGATCACCCTGTTTAACAGCAGTCATTAAACTATAAAGACCAGCTTCATTACCCATGTGGAAATGAAGAGATTGCCGTTTAAAAAATTCTTGCATACCATAACAATTTACAACATAATTTATTCCTTCAGGAGTTGTTTCTTTTGATGTTTGTTTTACTAAAAAATTACCCCTGAATTCCTTATTAACATAAAGTTGAATAAAACTATCAGGTCTTAATATTGTTTTCCATGTAACTTTTATTGGAGTTGGTCTTTTTTCAAAAAATGTTATCGTTTTTGTCAATAAATCTGTTGGAATTAATTCTGATAATCTAAAACTCAAAAAAGAACCATCATATATATTTCTAGTTAGAGATATACTTTTTACATATTTTTCTACTGGCAAAGGATTTATTAAAGCATCTAATCTAACTGTAAGCCAATAAGATATTCCATCACGAGTTTCTATTCGTAATTCCGCTTCATGCATCATTCCTGGGTTTATTCCAGTTTGTGCTTCTAATATCGCTTGCGCTAATGTAGGGGGTGGTAGTGGCATATTATTTTGTAACCTTTACTATCCATTCTAATACTGGGCCCGCTTTTGAAACCAAAAAATCTAACTTATTCAATATATTCATTTGAATCTGTAAAGATTGTGCGGCTATTCCTGTAGATCCTTTTCTTTCTTCATATAATAAACCCGTATCAGATTCTCCTTGTGGAGTGAACCCTGTATCTTTTTTTCTCATTTTTGATTTTTTATCTTGCACAGCACCAGGAGTTAATACCCCCCTTGCAATTGCCTTTGATTCTTTCGCAGAAAATCCTTGACCCCATAACATCATCTCCATTTGTTCTGGAGGTATACCTGATTTTTGTAGTCTTTTTATATTTTGATCAGTCATGCCTTCTTCAGATACAGCAATAGCATCCATCATAGACATATTTGGATTTTCTTCTAATGCTTTCATCATTATCATTCCAGAAAGCATATTTTTACCCCCTGGTCTTACGCCAGCACCCATTTGTTGTCCTAACATAGAAGTAGTTCTTTGTGCTTGAGGCAGTCCTGTAATCAAATCCCTTTGTTTGTATAATCCTCCCAACACTCTCGATGTTGTTCGTGATTCTGTAAAATGCCCAGCTTCTCTTTGTTGTCCAGTTATATCTAAAGCGGCTTGAACAAATTGTCCTTTTTGTCTAAATCCTACTCCGGCCTGTTCAGCATGTCCAACCATATATGCCAAATCTCCCGTAACTTTATCTGGAGATCTATATCTGCCATATTCAGATATTTGACCAAACATTTTTGCTCCTTCAGCCGAACCCAATCCTTGCCCCAATGCAAATTGAATAGTGGGAGCCATTGCCTTTTGCCAAGCGTTTGTCGCTCTAGCACCAGAATAACCAGCATATCCCCTTTGTCCTCTCAATACCTCCAATTCCGGCCCTACCGCATGTTGACCTGCCATAATAGCTTGTCCTCTTTCTGCACCTCCCATGATTGTTCCTTCAAGCCCCAATCCGGATATTCCAATCAATCCCAATGCCGGACTTGTAGATTTTTGAGCAGATAAATAACCCTTTCTATATTGTGCATAAGCGGATACTAACATTGCTGGAACTCCAAGAACCATCCCAGCACCAAAAGCAATACCACCCAGTACTTTCCCCAGCCCTGAAAGAAATGCCTCGCCTCCACCACCGCCTCCACCACCACCGCCTCCACCACCATCTCCGCCTCCACCAAAAAATCTTTTCCAAGATCCCCCCCTATCCCCCCCCCCGAATCCTCCATCTCTAGTTCTTATTGTCGCACGTTGAATTTGTATTTGTGCTTGTTGAATTTTAAAACCGCCACCACGCTTACCTCCTCCCATCCCATGTTCACCACTTAATCCTTCAGTTCCAAAAAGATTGGAACCATCGCCGCCATCTCCGCCATCTCCGCCTCCACTACGCAACTTTTTATTCATTAATTTTATTCTTTTCCCACGCTCTCTAAAATCTTGCATAGCACTAACCGTTCCAAGTGCAGTATGTATTCCCGATGACAAATCTCCATGTGCAAGGAAAGAACCTGCTTGTTCTCCTGTCCCTAATCCTGATCTTGCCTCATTAGTAATATTCCTTGTTTGATGTTTTTTCTCTATTTCATTTTGTCTATCGTTTTTTCTATTTTTGTATTCTTGGTCTGCATGAGGCTCCCCACCACCACTCTTACTTCCACTTAATGAACCTGGTTTGTTTTTTGTAGTAGCAGATGAATACTTATCTTCCTTGTTCATATTACGCAAGAAATCATTAATATTTTCTTGAGCAGTTTTAAAACCCTCTTTGGTTTTATCTCTCAGTTTTAGATCAATATTTAACTCTTCACTATTCATTTTGAATAATTTTTAAAAATCATTTCATTGACTTCTTTTCTATATACTGCAAAACTTTCTTCATCCATGTGATCCTTTATACCATCCAATAAATCATCTATTTTCATTTTTTTAAACTTTCTTATATTCTCATTAAATGTTTTTAAAATCATGTTTTTAGATTCTTCATCCGGAGAATTTTTTAATAATCTATCTGTACTTGCCTTTATACTCAAAGGCAAAAAATCCATAGGATCTGCCTTAATTGCTTCCTCTATTTCATGTTTTAAAATATATATAATTTGTAATGATTTATCTCTTGTCCCCCAATATGCATCTAAATAAAAAATAAAAAGTCCCTCTTCCTGATACCAATTGTCAATAGGTTCCTTTTCAAGGCTGTATGGTAATTTTTTATATTTCGTCAGTATGTGAGACAGAAGTATCCACTTTTCTTTTTTCGCTTCCTTTATTATGTCTGCATTTTTTTTTGGCTTCCTCAAATTCTTTTAATTTCAGTTCATATTCCTTATACAGTTCTATCATGTATTCGTCATCTCGGAATTCACCAAAATTCCCATTACATTTTTCTTTGAACCAATCTGGACCTTCTCTAAATGCTAATTTTAATGTGGCTATAATTAAAGCCATATTATAATCTTCAGAGGAAATGGTGGAAAAGGGAGCATCCCCTAATAAAGACGCTATAAGCGACGCTCTCTTTAACTTGTCCATTGGCCGTAATAATTCAAATTTCCATGAATCCTCATCAATTCTTTTTGTAAATTTCGTTTCAATTTTAAAAATTTCGTCAATCATTTGATTCTCCTATTTATTATATTTTAATTCGATTTACATTAAAATGCATTTATAGGTACGACTTTTGTGCATTCCCATCTTGTTTGTCTTCTTGATAACGTTTGGTCTATATTAACAGAGTGTGTCGCTAATTTACATCCTTGCAATTCATACAAAGGAACACCTGTTATTTTCTCAACCAACTGAAAATTCAACAATCCAGAACCAACAATCGTGTCTCTTGTAAAAACCTTTAACTGATCTACTTCATTCGCGGTTAATACAAAAGCTGATATTCTTAATGATGCAGAATAATTTGTACTTTTATATCCACGAGGCCCGTGAAATCCTAGTGTATTGATCGGTTCAAGATGAAAATCTTCGTCAAATCCTGCATCTACTCCCCATCCAATTTTTCTACCTGATTGAAAAATCAGGACATCCATCCCAGCTAATACAGTCAATTCTGGGGTAGGCGGTTGTTCTTTTAAATCTGCCATATTATATTACTCCTTAAATTATTATAATCCTATTCCTATATAGTAGATACATTCATCAATGTAAAAATAAAATTCAATACTGATGTTTCTGTTAAATCCATGACTATTGAAAGTTTATCGCCAGCAAAATTGAACTGCGTAATTTGGTAAGCTGCTTGAACATCACTTCCAGTTAAATATCCAGAACTTACATATGAATCCAAGATCTCACGCGCTTTCAATTCTATAACTCCTTGATCTCCAATTGTTATATTTTTACCAACAAAATTTTCTTCCATAATTATCCGGAAATTCTTAGCCATAGCAAGTGCAGTTGAAACCATACTCATTTCTGATGGAATTAATTCCGGACCTTGGTATGTAGTAACTGATCTTAAAATCCTGGGAACCCCCGTTCTTGGATTTGGAGTTACAATCATACATCCAGATCTTATGAAAGCATCAACGTCATCTGATGAATATACTTCAGGATTTCCTATAGCGTCTAAAGCTTTGAAAGTAGCTGCGGTTGCTGGACCATTTCCAGAATTTATACCAAATGCGAAAACCGGTAAAAATTTTGGTTCAAAAACGGTAAATTCTCCATCACTATTGTATCTCTGAATAGGGGAAGCCCCATAAATATATAAAAATGAATTTAACGCTTTTGAATTAGCCCTTCTTACATCATAAGTGTCAGCTCCAGAATAATCTCCAGCACCACTTCCACCCATTCTTTCTCGTCTTATTTTGGTTTTATTTGAAAATTTTACAGCAGCTTTATTTAATTGAGCTACATCCATATCTCCCGATAATTCAACTTGGTAAAATGCTTCAACTTTGTCTCCTAGTGCTATAGCATCCGTCCAATTCTCTGTAGTTGGAGTAGAATGTGTCCCTCCTGCTAAAAATGTTTTTGCCAAAGAATCAAGTTTTCTTTTTAATAATCCTTTTTGTTTAGCAGTAGTAAATTCACAAATCTGATTTAAAAACCTTAATTGATATTCATAAATTCCTTTTATAGTAATTGTTGCTGTTTTGCAATTTATAGCGTCACCAACAGTTATATCATCCATAAGTTTTGTTTTAAAACCTGAATTTAAAGCAATTACTGTAAAATCAGAATTGGTTTCAATTGCTTCAACAAGAGCACCAACAGTAGGAAAATCATTGATATCAGTTTCAAAAATTGTAATTACACCATTTGCAATTTTGAATATGCCCGAATCTGAATTAAATGTAATGTTAGCCGCAGATTCACTGCCTGAATAATTTATAGTAAAAATAGGATTATATAAATTATCACTTGCGACTTCTCTTCCATCTTTAAAAACAGTAATAAATGATTCTGTGCCACTTGGATTATCAATTTGAATTGCAGTATTCTTTGTATGTTTTCCATAATCTGCACTAAATACATCCATCACCTCAGATACACCGGAATCTGATTTTAACACTAAAGTTGATCTTTCTGCCGGATTAGATCTAATACATACAACTTTTCTGGCACCAGACAAATTGGGATCACTAACAGGACTAAACGCAATTAAAACTGCATCCAATAAATCCCCCTTCCTAAGAACGTCCCTTGCTTTATTTGGTTCCGTAAAAACGCCAAATCTTTCATCTTCCGTTACTTCATCAGCATCAAAAGGAATTCCACCCTCTGAAGTTCCAACTAATAAAATAGTTGATGTATCAACTGCGAATGTTCCGGACGGTTTAAATTTTACCTTAGTATATCCTCCCGGTACTATAATTTCCTCATTTTCAAAAATATACGGTTCTGCCATTTTACTTTATCTCCCTTTTCATAAAATTATCAAATGCATTTTTATATTCTTCTTCAGTTCCTTTGCTTCCAACTACTTTTTTTAAATGAGCCTTAAGAACTTCCCTGGCATATTTAGGTAATTGAGGCAAAACAAACTCATCAATTCTTATTTTTTTATTAGGAGGAGAAGGTTTTTTTTCCTTGACCTCTTTTTCTGTTTTCTCTGTTTTTTCTTCACCAAACATATTATATATACTCCTTATTTAATTCCCTAATGTGTTGTCCGGACCCGCAAATTGAAATTTTTCTTCAGGTTTACCATATGGGCTTATTGTCATAATACTATCTGAATTAAATACAGCTAAATCGAATTCTTTAATTTCCACGAGATCCACATCAATCAAATAATTCATATTCCGAATCAAATATGGTAAGCTTATTTCACATCCAAATAATACTTCACCTATATCAAAATTATAAAGTGCTGGTTCAATAGAATAACTTTCCGGCTTAATCCCATACTTTTGAATTGCGCGATAAAATTCAATCATAAGAGATTCTAATGTTTTTTTTAATATTCTTGTAACTTCAAAATCTGCCGACCATGCGGAAATTCTAACCCCGCTTCTTTTTATTAAACTGTTTGCGTATAATAACAATTTAGATTCATTCTCTGTTTTCGTAATTGCAATCTGTTCAATATCATCTATCAAACTTAGTGGGTACATTCTTTCATCAACAGGAACAGAACGTAATATTTCAATAAATTCCGGAGTGACTTCATATTTCTGAGTTTGCGCAAGTCCTAATGGAATTATTTCGGGACTACCAGACATTTGTTCAACACCTAATAATGGTAATTTTGAATCAATAACTTGACTACTTGATTGCCCCAAATCTATTGCCCCTCTTACAACAGCAAGCGGATGTGCTCCGATAATAGGAGGGACTTTTGTCATGTATCCATTCGTTAATTTTTCTAAATTAAATGCTGCCAACCCCATTCTCAAAAACTTTTGAGGAAATAATACCTCATCCAATAATTGATAATTTATTAAAATCTGACCGGCTTCTAATGTTTTTATTTCTGTGCTCATTATCTTTATCTTTTAGCCCTAGAAACAGAATTCATTACGTCTTTTTGATAATTTATTTCAATTGATTCTCTCATTAAATCTTTTATGCTAGCATATACTATATCTTTAACATTTTCCGGTCTTATCTCTGGGTATACCCATCCTTTAGAATCCGATTTAACCACTCTAAATTGCAATGATTGATTATGATCAACACCCCTGCTTTTTTTTGATAATTTATTTTGAAACAAATTCTTTATTCTATTAAATATTCCTTTTAAAGAAAGCTTATTTTGAATTTCAGTTCTTCCAGAACCTATAGCATTCCCGAAACTTTTTGAAGTATAATCTGTAATTGTATCCCTAGTATTCATTCCTTTTGAATCTAATTTCATTGTTCCTACTTCATTATTTTCTTTACTCATGGATTTAAAATTTTGTCCGCTTCCCCTTTCAGACTCTACTTCAAATCCATTCTCGAATTTTATTACAGTGTAAACTCCATTTTTCCCATATCTTTTATTTTTTGCTCTCAACAAAGCTGGTTTCATGTCATATTTTTGTCTTCCATTTTCAACGACTTTCATTGCATTAATCCCGATTTCATTTTTGGGACCTATTTTTACTGAAAGATTGTCCATATCATATTTTATTATATCAATATTTTCAGCATATTTTATACCGAACCATCTTGCTTGACTTTGTGATGTATTTATTGCTTGTGCCTTCCATTCTTTCAATGCAACTTCTGCGATTTTTTCAAGAGATTTTTTTGTTGAATTAAAATCAATTCCTCGAGTACGTAAATTTCTAAAAAAATTTATTACTTCTGAATAATCAAGATCAAATAATTTCATGCCGTACCTCCAAAATTCTTAACCCAATCCCCCACTGGCGAATCATTTTGTTTTAATCCCGGGATTATTGGCCCTGGCATCATTCTTTCAATTCTACGTAAATGTAAATTCTTTGGCAATCTTTTATTTTCATTGGCATTTATTTCGGCTTTTTCGTTTAAAACGCTATAAGATGCCCGCTCATTAAATGATACGCTATATATTACACCAGCAGTAGGACTATTCCTAGTCCATAATATTTTATTATAATCATATAAAGTAAAATCAATATCTCTTTTATACTTTTTCCCGTTTTGATCTATTATATCACTACATATTTCACAAATATCAAAATATGGCAAAACATCATATAATAATTCGGATCTTGTCATTAACTCTTCCATTCTTTGCCGAACCGCAAGGAGTGTCATAACATCGCCCCTTCCGATCTCCCATGTAGCAGAAGTGACACCCATCAAGTCTCCTGTTTCCATATCCCATCGCAATTGCTCTGCTACTTTAATTTGTAAAGGATGTATAACGGCAAGAATCGGGGCCATAATATAGGCTTCTATGGTAAATGGTTTATTTTTATGTGGCTTTGTGTCAAAATATACTGTTTCATCAAAAAATGTTCTTATAGGTATTTCATCACCGGTATCATTATATCTTGCATATATTATTTCAGCTATTGACTTATGAAAAGACTGGCTATTAACTAACGTATCTTGCAGTGGCATTTCTAAATCCATTTTATAATCATATTTCTCGCCATCGCCAATAAATACCTGTTGTTTTTTTTCCCAATAGTCTACTTCATAATCCACGATAAGAACATCATACGATTCAGGATAGCCAATTCCATCAATGGGAGAAATCATTATCTCTGATTCATTAAAACCTTCTACGTTACATTTATAATTTCCGCCTTCTTCTGGCGACCTAAATAAAGTAACGCCGAAAACCCTACTTACCGGATTCCAAAATGGTTTTATAAGTCCTGGAGTTCCAGAGGCAGGATTTCTACAACCATGAGGCGACGATTCACGGTAAACACCTCTATATCTCTGAAATTCATACAAAGCACCTCTACCGTGACATACTGAACAATTTAAGTCATGATGAGATAATTCAGTTCTCACGGGGCATGGCCTTCCCTTCATCCAACGCACATATTGGCCTTGGCGATCAATAACTTCATCAAAAGTTAGGGCATTAAACTGATTCGGTCTTAATTCAAGACCAAATGCACCCTTTCCTCCTCTTGGATGATTCGTTGTTGGCATCAGGCACTCTCCTTATGTAAATATCTTTGTAATTCTTCATCAGACATTTGCATCAATTTACCAAATTCTTTTGTGCCTTGTTTTGACTCTTTTCCCTCTTGTTTTATTTTTTCTTTCTCTTCTTTAATAGCTTTTTTCTCTTCCTGTTTCCCTTCTTCTTCACGCCGTTTATATGTTACCGATGATTCTCCGGATTCCCGCTCTTCTTTCCTTGTAGATGGAGTAGTTCCAGCGATTGTATATCCAGATAAAATACTGTCATACGTCTTATCGGTTATAACTTTATTCCCATATCGTTCTAACCATTTATCCATGCTAACGGTTCTATTGTTTGGATGATGCTGCTGAAAATCATAGAATAAATCATTCTGAATTCCTATGTCCAAATCGTTTATCGCAGGATTGTCACCTTCACCCGCATTTTTTGCATCATCTAAACTTTCATGGAATTTCCCTACTTCATACTTTGACCATTGAGGTTTAATAGTTCCCTTTCCAACTTGAATTTGAATGTTAGCAGACTGTTGCAATTCACCAATATGTTTTTTGGCTTTATTTATAAATTTATCAATGGCCGTCTCAGCCTTTGCAATTTTATTCTTTTTCTTGTCTGACCAATTTAATCTCTTAACTGCATTATCAATATTTTCTGGCGGTTTTTCTGATTTAAGATCGTCTACTTTCCCCTTCAAATCAGTTATCTTTTTATCCAGTACAACTATTTGTCTTTTTTGATTAATAGTGATATTGGTTGGCATTTTACCAAGGTTCGATAGAATATTTGGAATTTCCTTTATTTTTCCAGTTCCAGAAATTTTATTTATTTCACCAAGTCTTTTTCTCGTCTTTGTATCTAGTATTTTGCCGACCTTTTCTTTTAATTTTTGTTTATGCTCTTTGCTGACAGCATCAACCATTAACTCATTTATTCTTTTTTTTGCCTTTGATACTTTTCCCTTATCTATATTATTAACAGCATTTTTTAAATTCTTTGCATGTTTAACGGCGAGTTTATCAATTACTTTTTTCTTGTTTAATTGTTTTTTATATTTATTTTTGGCTTCTGTATAATGTTTTGAAATATCACCTTTCGTTTTTAGTTCAACGGTTTTTTCATGAATACCATGAGGAGTTGTTACTTGATATTTATTTCCTGAAATATGATGAAATACTACGTAACTTTTTTCTGGATCTTTGTGGCTATAATAAGAATGTCCTACTTTATGTAATGCATTACCTAAATGTTTTTTTATTTCTTCAGAAGACAATTCTTTTGACGGTCTTCTACCCTTCAGTTTTATTTTTACATCTTTATAAACATAATTATATCCCTTACCTGTCGGACTTGGAATACGTTTATAATACTTATGGCCTGCTTTCTCTTGTCCTTTTATTGCTTTTAATAAAATATAAAACATTATTTTTTACTCTTTTCTCGATCCATGCAATGCAGGATATAATATTTTATTAACCTTATCACTTACTTCTTTCCGCTTATCTGCTGGAACTTTTTTAAACATTTCATTTGATTGTTCTTTTAATTTTAGAGACTCCTCATTTATTTTTTGAGTCTTCTCATGAACTTTTGCACCTTTGCTATGAGCAGAAATCATGTTTTCTATTACTTTCATGTGGGTATCATAATTCTCATAAAAATCTTTTTTCTTTTTTAATTCCTGCTTACTTTTAAAAGACAATTTTTTCCGCTTTTCCGTTTTATCAATATCAGCCTTTAACTCTGCTTTTGAAATATATCCATAATTCTTTTCTTTTCCCTTTTCCTTGTGCATACTAGCGGTTTGTTCTAACCACTTTATTTGTTCATGTGCAGGTTGATACCTACCAAAAGAATCCTTTGCATCAGCGCGAATATGTTCTTTCCAAATATCTTGATGTTTTGAACTTATAACTCTAGACTTTTCATCTAATGACCTTATTTTCTTTGCTAATTCAGAAATTTGACTTATGGTAATATTCTGTTTTGATTCTTTTTCTTTTTTCCCTTCCTTTTTATCTCCAGATCCAACGGAAACCCATTTTCCCGGAGCAATTTTTTTGTAAGATCCACCCTTCCGATTCCGGACTTCTCCAATATTAGCTTTCTTTGCTTTTAATAAAAGATAAATAGGCATAAATTTACACAGCTTTTTTCTTAACAGGACTCCATCTTTTTTCACCCGTTTTCTGATACGGTTTACCACCTAAATGCTTCACTGAACCAACTGCTAATTTTTTAGCACCAGTTTCAGAATGTAATTCTTTAAGTTGTTTGCTTAGACTTAAAATATTATTCCCTACTTTTGTTAAAGCATGTTTTGATACTTCACCTGCATGTTTTTTTGATAAAGTGCTACGATATTCTTTCCATGCTCCATTCAATTTTTTTGAAATCTTTATCGATTCCGGACTATTTTTAGCAGCTTCTTTGTGCATTTCTACATGTTTAGGTTTAATAGCTCCCATCTTAGCTAATTTATTGACCGCCGTATCAAATTTTTTCAACACCGGATTTTTTTCCCGTGTATAATGAGTCTTTGATATTTTGCGGCCACCCTTGGCAACTCTTACTTCTTGCCATTTATTAGGAGCAACTTTCTTATACATCTTACCGGCCCAAGTTCTAGTTTCACCAACTGCCGCCGCTTTCCCTTTTAGAAGAAGAAAAACTTTTGCACCTTCATAGTCTTCATCTTCTATACTTTTATTTAGAATCTCAATTTTTTCTGATTCTTGTTTGTTTAATTCCTTTTCAATTAAAAAATGCTGTCTTCTTAAAATGTCCATTATGCGACCTCTTTTTTTAAATTATTAATAAGTTCATTTTCATCAATTTCTTTCAAAAGTAAATTAATTTCATTGTCAATTTCTTCAACCGATTTTACAAGTTTTAACTTTCTCTCTTCTTTTTTACCCGTATCATCAAATAATGTTCCCACTGTAGCTAAACCAGAATGTAACAAAGGAGAAGTAGGATTTGACGAAGAAAGTGCCCCTCCTATTTGTTCACCCAAATTAAGACCTTGTTTTACTGACATTTTTTTCATTGATTCAGTAACTTCTTTCATTGCTTCAGACAATTTTTCTATTTTGTCTGTTAGTGAGTGGATTATCTTATTAGATTCTCCTAACTGCTTTTCAAGCATTTTTGTTTTTTCTTCCGAATGTTTTTCTCCGTCTGATTTCTCAAACCCAGGAGCTGGTCCATTCGTTTCAATATGCCGCTTAATTCTTTCGTCTGCCTTTGGACTTTTTAACCAATTTGTTGCGGCTTCTTTTGCTTCATCCAAATCGTCACCATAACCAATGACTTTCCCTGTTTCCGCATGTGCTATTTTATATTTACCGCCTTGCTTATATGAAAATACATGATTCCCTTCAATATCCATTTTCTTGCCAGGCGCTTTCTTGTGTCCTTCTACTGTATGAACAGAATATTCTCCCTTTTTTATTTCTTCTTTCGGTTTTCCGCTAGTTTCTTCTCTATGTTTTGATACTAATGAAACTTCTCTTAATTTTCTACGCTCTTTTATTCTCTTAACATCTTCAGAATGTTCACCCTCTCCGCCTTCCTTTACAGGAACCCACTTATTAGGTGCTACTTTTTTTTCGTCACCACCTTTCCAATGGCGGATCTCCCCTATGCTGGCCTTCTTTTTCTCGCCGCCACCACCGCCTTGAACAACTTTTAGCTTAGGTTTTTTAAATGATTGCTTTTGTGCTGGCATTGCCGTTGATGGTCTTTTCATAGGCATAGCACTTGCCTTCATTAACAATTCATCATA
>Ga0315295_10003839_pt1 | contig 12765 bp, 10 predicted proteins | sample YL17G14_0_MG_FD_204453 | JGI IMG/M metagenome (GOLD analysis project Ga0315295, IMG submission 204453) | Sediment microbial communities from Yellowstone Lake, YNP, Wyoming, USA - YL17G14_0 | ecosystem: Environmental > Aquatic > Freshwater > Lake > Sediment | place: USA: Wyoming | collected... | reverse complement strand
GATTCCATGAGCGGCTTTGTGCTTAAAGAGATCGAAACGGACAAGATCACGATGGTACGGGGAGAAGAGAAGCTGATCGTCGCCATGAATGACCCTCAAAAGGCAAAGGCAAGAGAGGGTGCAGCTGCAGCAACTGCACCAACTGCAACTGCTCCCAAGCAGCCTCAAGCAGCTGCAGTTCAACAACCATCAGCAAAAAAATCAGGAACATCTCAAGCACAAATTATGGCACCCCCTCAGAAATCTGACGGGCAGGATCACTCTAATAGAAGCTTTAGGCCAACAGCAACGGAGTCCCAGACAAATCAACAAGATACCGGCACGCCAATCAGTAGAAGAAGAGCATTGCCCCCGTCTGATACATCAGCCTCACCAAGTCCGTTGATGAATCTTCTAAAAAAATAACAGGCATGTGATTTCGTGCAAAGAAACGGATTGCAAGTTTACCTCATCGACTCAATGATTATTATGATCGTCCTTTTCTCCTTTTTGCTATATCTTCTCTCAGAGATAGATTGTGGTATATTATCCTATGGGAAAGGCTTCAAGAAAAAAGTGGGGACCGCTTTCTCAGGCGCGCAATGTAATTGATAGCAGCATCTTTAAATCCTCAAAAAAACCTACCCAATCACAAGTAAGAGAAAGTTTACAGAAGCCTAAAAAGTCTGTCCTGCTCGGTTTAATTTTTATTATCCTGTTTTCCTCTTTTGCGGTCTATTTTAATAGTCTTTCCAATGGTTTTGTCTTTGATGATACAAACCAGGTTTTAAATAATCGATGGATTACAGATATACGGTATCTTCCTGAAATATTTTCCAAGAGTGTCTGGAGTTTTCAAAAGGATCCTGTCATTTCTAACTATTATAGACCTCTCATGCACGTCATTTATATGTTCAATTATCATCTCTTTGGACTTAGCCCCTGGGGTTTCCATCTGATAAACATAATATTTCATGCCGGAGTCTCACTTTTGGTTTTTTTTATCATTTTAAAACTTCTTGGAAAATACATGCCTTCATCTACCGACTCCTACCTTTTACCTTCATCTGTAGCTGCCTTGTTATTTGCCACACACCCAATGCATACTGAGTCGGTAACGTGGATTGCAGGATTGCCAGACCTTTCTTTTACACTTTTCTATCTTCTCTCCTTTTTCCTTTACATTCTATATAGCGAAGGCCTGAAGGGCGGCTATGTATTCTCAGTGGTCTCATTTACGTTCGCCGCTTTCTCTAAGGAGCCTGCATTGACTCTCCCAATTATTCTTTTGGCCTACGACTATGCATTTAAAAAGACAGGAGACAGGTTTTCTCATCGAATAGTAAGATATCTTCCCTATCTTGCAGTTTCGGGAGTTTACCTGATTCTCAGATTTCATGCCCTTGGTGGGTTTGCACCTACGAAGAGACATCAGGAGCTAAACGTTTTCGAATATGCCATCAACATTTTCCCCTTGTTCACTCAGTATCTCGAAAAACTTTTCCTTCCTGTAAGTTTCAATGCCTTTTACGTGCTTCATCCTATTTTTTCCATTTTTGAGACAAGAGGGATTTTGTCTTTCTTTGTCACAGCGGCTTTTATTGTTTTAATTTTCATATCTGCAAAGAAAAATCATTTGGTCTTTCTCGGCTTAATTTTGTTGTTAGTCCCGCTTCTGCCTGTCCTGTATATACCGGCACTGGGAGAGAACACTTTTGCCGAAAGGTATCTCTATCTACCCTCTTTTGGATTCGTATTCCTGTTTGCTCTGCTTCTTGCGTGGGCAAAGATGAACAAAAGTAAGGAAGTGACTACTGGATTAACCGTAGTTGCTTTAATACTGATTGTGCTGTATTCCTTCGGAACAGTGAACAGAAATACTGTCTGGAAAGATAACGATACTTTTTATACGGATACTTTAAAAAAATCGCCCGATGCCGCAATAATCCATTATAGCTTTGGCTTATATTTGCAGAAACAAGAGGGCAAGCTGGATGATGCTATCGAACAATTTCAGATTGCCTCAAAACTAGATCCATATTATCCCAATACCCATGGTATGCTTGGTGTGTCTTTTTTCAAGAAAGGCTGGTTAGACAAAGCTATAGAGCAATTTCTGATTACCTTGCAGCTACATCCCGAAGACGTCAAAGCCCGTAATAATTTGGGTTATGCTTTTTTCAAGAAAGGCCAGATAGATAAAGCTATTGAACACTATCAAATGGCATTACAACGAGAATCCGACTATGCTCATGCTCATTATAATCTTGGGACAGCATTTTTCATGAAAGGCGATTTGGAAAGAGCTATTGAACACTATCAAATTGCCATACAATTAGAGCCTGATTTAGCTTGTGCCCATAATGAACTTGGATTGGCATTTTTCAAGAAAGGCCAGATAGATAAGGCTATTGAGCAGTATCAAGCAGCTGTGAAATTAATTCCATCCAATTCCACCTATCGCATAAATCTGGAACAGGCGATTGAGAAAAAGGATAATCCTCTAAAAAGATAAATTTTTTCAAATAAGATAAAAATCTTACAGGCAGAACGCAGCTAATTAGGTTTTTTCTTGCAGGTTGATTGATTCCTCGATAATGAATGTGGGCCTTCCTTTGACCTCCTCAAAAATCCTGCTTATATAAAGACCTATTATTCCCAGGCTTAACATTAATATGCTTCCGATAAACAGGATAAGGAGGATAACCGTTGTAAATCCGCTCACCGCATGTCCGGAAATTTTCATATATAAGGTCTGAATAGCCATGATCATATTGAATAATAATGTCAAAGCACCTATTACCGTTATAAGATGGAGTGGAAAGGAAGTGAAGGATGTCGTTCCGTTGATTGCAAGTTTAACCAGACGGCTCAATGACCATTTTGATCTGCCTTTTTTTCTTTCCAAAACCGAGAAGGGTATCTGTATTCTCTTGAATCCAAGCCAAGAAACTAACCCTCTGAAAAATCTGGTCTTCTCAGGGAGTCTGTTATGAGCTTCAACGACTTTTCTATCGAGGAGTTTAAAATCAGACGCATGCGCAATATCCAAATCAGTAAAGTTCTTCATAAGCCAGTAAAAAAACTTTGCGCCCACCTTCACAAAAAGAGGCTCTTTTCCTCTATCTGCTTTGACTGCCTCAACAATATCACACCCCCCTCTCTTCCAGTAATCGATCATTTTGGGGATAAGATCAGGAGGATGTTGAAGATCTCCATCCATAACAATAACGGCATCGCCTGTAGAAACCTCAAGACCTGCAGTTACTGCTGATTCCTTTCCGAAGTTCCTGCTGAATTTTATTGCCCTGATTTCTTTATAGACTTTGGAAAGGTGGTTAATAATATCCCATGTATTATCTGAAGAACCGTCATTAACTATGATAATTTCGTGCTCAAACCCCGCACCATTAACACACTGTCCTATCTTGGTGACAACTTCACTTATCGTTTCTGCCTCATTGAATACAGGAATAATTATTGATATAAAAAACTTTTCCATTATTGTATTAACCAAGACCCTCCGGCTTTATTCTATTTACCATGGAGCATATTTTATTTGCTATTATATCAGAGTTGTTTTAATTCTCATGACGATGACATGAAATCCGGTTGAAAGACTGATAGAATGAAAAAGCCGAAAATTCTCTTTGTACTGCCAAGCTTCGTTATAGGCGGTGCAGAAATTAAAGCGCTCAATATCCTGAAATCCCTTTCTGCTTTTGAGACACTATTACTCTCCCACAAAAATATTAAAGAATTTTTTTTATCCCTCGAGATCCCAATATTTTTTTTTGAGGGGGAATTTTACAATAATCCGAACATCCTTTCACCCAAGAATATTTGGTCGTATATCAAGTCGGTCAAGAAAGTTACCGTTGGAGAAAAGCCAGACATCATATTTGGCATGATGCAGTCCGGTGGTTTTTTTGTCACTCTTGCGCATGACCTCTTTTTTCTGAAAGGGTTCCCGATAATGACCGTGGAAGGTAATATTTCCGGGTATTTTAAAGCGATACATCGCCGGCCGTCATTACAGGAAAAACTTGTTCTCAGATACAGTTTTCAGAGAGCACGAGGTATCGTAGTTCCTTCAGAGGGAGTAAAAAACGATCTCATCATGAATTATGGAGTTGCAGGTGATAAAATTACAATAATTTACAATGGTTTTGACCTCAACAGTATTAGAGAACATGGACGCTCCGCAATTCCTTTCGAAAAAGATTGCCCGTGGATAATAACAGCGTGCCGGCTGGATTCCCAGAAGGACTTTCAGACACTATTGCAGTCATTCAAGATTGTGCGGGATACCATCAGATCAAAACTCTTCATTGTAGGTGAGGGAGAACTCAGAGAGAATATCACACAGATGGCATCTGATCTTAAAATATCCGAAGATGTTGTCCTGACCGGCTTTCAGCACAATCCATTCTCTTTCATCTCAAAAGCTGATGTTTTCGTATTATCGTCACTTTTTGAGGGGTTTGCAAATGTGATCGTTGAAGCCATGGCACTTGGGGTTCCGGTAATATCTACAGATTGCCCATCAGGCCCTGCTGAAATAATAAAGGACGGCGAAAACGGTTTCCTTGTACCTATCGGTAATGCAGAACGAATTGCGTCAATCTGCACATTACTACTGCAAGATGAAGACCTCAGAGCATATATAAAGGATAATGGCTCAAGAAGAGCAGACTCCTTCTCCTTAACCAAAATGGCTGAACAATATAATTCCTATTTTATGCACCTACTGGAAAGATAACAATGAGTATCCAGGAGAAACAGACACTGGTCCGCATGTATCAACCTGGTGATGAATACGGCATCATAAAGCTTTTCGAAGTCATATTTGGAAGACTGATTACTCTGAAGGAATGGGACTGGAAATACAAGGGACAGGGGAATGAAAAAGTCTATTCATCTGTTCTCATAGACGAAAAGTCAGGAATCGTTGGCCACTATGGCGGGATCCCTTTCAAAATGACTTTCCTTGGAAGGGAGATCAGAGGCCTTTCGATCTGCGACGCCATGATTCATCCAAAATTCAGGGGCATAAAGAATTTACGCGCCCTTGCGTCGATCGTTCCTGCAGAAGCAGTCAGGGACGGAATTCCTCTGGGTTACGGGTTTCCCAATGAGAATACCCTGCTGTTGCCGGCAGAAAAATTAGGCCTTTATGAAAAGATTGAAGAGGTGTTGGCTGCCGGCAAAGAACCTTCATTCCATAATGACATAGACCGCTATGTCTGGAAATTCTTTTCTCTTTCCTTTGATGATCCGAGGATAGACGCCCTTTGGTCTTCCTGCGTGAAGCAAATGAAGCTGTCTGTTATCAGAGACAGGAGATATCTTGCATGGCGGTATCAGCAGCACCCCTTCTTCAGCTATGAACTGTGGGGCCTCAGGAATCGTTTTGGGAACAAACTAAAAGGGCTTGCTGTCTTAAGAAGAGAAGATGAGAAAATGATGGTTGTTGATTTTCTTTATGCAAAACATTCATTGCCCGCTCTTTTTAAGAAGATAGAGAATTACGCTTTCACCGTTAAGATAAAAGCCATAAACCTATGGTTTCCACCGTTTCTTCAAGACAGCTTCGACAAATTAGGCTTCGAAGTAAAATCTGCGGGGATTACGATACCGAGGACAACATACAAAGACACCCTCAGGAAAGATGAAATAAAGGGAAATTTTTTCTATACCATGGGTGATGCGGATTTCTTATGATGCTTGCGCTGAATAACTAAACGTGCCATGCCCAGGCAGAAAAATCCTGATCTCCGGTGAGACAACCTCGGTGCCGTCGGGAAGCCGGTAAAAAATCCGGAAATAGACACTTTCATTAGTTACTGCATCACGGGGGAAAAAATGCTCTCCCATCCCTTTAATTGGTGGATAAAGAAAATAAAATTCATTATCCTTCCTGAAGAGCAGTTCAAATGCCTTCACGTGAGGCGGGGCCAAGCGCCATTTCAGTATTCTGTCATCCCATGATAAGTCTACAGAAAGCGGCCCTTGCTTGAATCCTTTTTGTTTTTCGATATAGATGTGAGCGTCATTTCCTTTGACATCCCGTATAACAAAGGGATCATGGTATTGAAGGGTTTCTTCACAAAATACTTGCGTCTCAATTTCTTTCATTTCAAATCTTCTGTATAACTTTCTCAAGCCATCATAGAACCAGACTGGATAGGCTGCCTTTAAGTATTTTTTGTTTTCTGTAAATTTAAGCGATTCCATTCTTGCATTATCCCTGTCCCGGATGAAAGCATCTCTGACTGCAAGAGCATGCCCATGGAATATTCCGAGGGAAAGAAAAAACAAAACAACGACTACGACTATTACTGCCTTTGAATTCTTTACGAGAGAAAAAGCCAGCGTAGACACAATGATGAGAAATGTTGTTATCTGGAAGGCAAATCTTCCTCCGGCAGGACCAGAGGCAACAAAAATACCCATAATTGGGATGACCGGAGCAAGGGAAATACCATATGCCCCGATGGCTGTTATATACTTCCTGTATCCCCCCTTCCTGAGGATAACTGCAATAGACATCAGTGCAAAGAATATGAGAAATATGACCCAGTATTTTCCATATGCATACTTAATTGGGAGTACGACCGCCATCAACGCTTGAGAAATCAACCCCTTGAACGTCCACTCGATGAAGTAGTACCCTCCCATCCTTCCCCCTAACATATGCCATCTCCACGGGAAGTAGAGAAGGAGGGCCATCCAGAAAGGGGCGGTCTTTCTGATGCGTTCTGTCATTCTGCTTTTTGCAATGAGGAAGATCAATGCCGGCAGGACGAGGTAAACTTCTTTATATAACGATGCAAAGATATAGGCAAGCAAGGAAAAAACAAAATAATATTTTTTATCATCTCTTTCACTCCTGACAAACAGGTACAGACTGGTAAGCGCCCAGAACATGCCCTCCAGGTAATGGCGGTTCGAGAAACAGCTTACCACAGACGCCCCCGCCGGATTCAGGACAAAGAGCATGCTTCCGGCTAACGCCGTCCATCGCCCGGTATAGAGCCTGAGGAATGCATAAAGTACGAGAGATGATCCCAGCAAGGCAAGGAGGCAATGGACATTGTAACCCACCGGGTTCATCCGGAAAAGCTGCCAATCAACCTTGAACGACAGGGCAGCCATGGGTGTGAAATTCGCCTCGCTGATATTCAGATAGGTTTCCCTGTCAAAGAGTATCTTAAAGACAGGATTTGTCGCTGCAAAATACATCCACTGGGTATCGTCGCCGAGATACCATGCATTCAGAAGCGGCAGATAAAGATATCCGATCGAAAAAATCAGGACAAGAATGCTGAAACAATCCTTAGGTCTGTCAGTCCGTTGATCTAATTTCATGATAGACTCTTGCAGTCTGTAAAAACTCCAAAAAAAAAGCAGGGACAATTCGTCCCTGCTTTTTTACATAATTTAATACTAACGGTCTTTTCCAGACCACTGCATCGGTGATGCATTGAACACATTAGCATTGGCTCCTGCATCAGGGTACTCGATGACAAGGCCAATAGCACCAGGGTCATAGGGGTTAAATGTATCGTCGCCTGATGGTGCACTGTTATCGGAACAATGCTCTGCGTTGACTGTGCTTGAAGCAGTGCAATATGCGACAGAGAAAGCATCTTTTACAACGCTCATGCCAAATGCCACCCAGCCTTCCTGATCATCGGCGCACGGGTCTTCAGACCTGTCCAAACGCAGAATGGTCACCTCGGCCGCTTCTTCACCAGCTGTCGGCAGTCCCGGTGAAATGAATTTCTTTGACGGGAGTTTGCATTCCGCTTCACTGATATCATATCTGACTTCCCTTCCGATCTCAATCACCTGACCGAGGAAGTGCTGGAGCGGGAAGGTGAAGACAGCCCTTGTCTGGCCAAGTCCAGGGATCGAGAAGTAATGGACTACCGCAGCCTCTTTCCCAAAGAAGTCGTTGATGTTGGAGACGAGATTCCCTGTATTAAAGGAATCTGCCGTTCCAAGACTTACTTCCCTCGGTGAGTAATTGAAATCTCTCAGGTCAGCAAGTGTCGGTCCAAAAGTTGCGCCAGCACCGATCTTATTAATGACAGGATCTTTAGCCTCACCAATCGTATTTTTAAAGAAGCATCTGTTCATGTCCTGTGCACCAACTACGCTGACCGCTGCTGCTGCATTATAAGCATATCCCGGACCTGTTGGGTTTAAGAGCTCTGAAGCGAGATCAGGCATATGGAGGATAATACCTGAGCATTGACCTAAATAAGAACCATCTGGATAACTGTCATCAAGTCCGCAAACAGCACCAACACCTGAAATTGCATTGGCAGCTCCGAGTTGGGCAAGTCCTGTGCTGTCAAATTTCACATAATAGACTTTCCCAAAAAACGCATCATCCATATCGTCAATTTCGCAACCGTCAGTCATCCATGTCCACGAGTTGTATTCGCCTGCATCCAGTCTCGCCTTTGTGCAATCTGCACCAGTAGCACAACCGCTTACACATACGTCCTCGAGTTCTATCTCTCCGATAACCTCAACGTAGCCCCACCTTGTCTCGGCCAGTGCTTCTGCTTGAGAAATCTCAGAACCGTCGGCGCAACTGCCGCAATCTTCGATGAGGTCGGTCATTTGTGGGAACGATGCTGAGCTCAGAATATAACAGCCGTTGTTGTCCACAGTAAACTGGCTCCTCGTCAACGTATCGGTATCGCATGAAGCAAACACGGTTGCACCGGTTCCAGCATCCTGTGTCAGCTCAAACGTAAACACATCGTTCGGTGACAGAATAATATCAAAATCGAGGAACTCAACCGAACATTTGCCGCTCCTCATTCTCACATGTGCCTGATAATAGTTTTCATAACATGTGCCCTGCTGTTCGTCGCAAGGAGAATAGCTCTCAGTATCACTCGTGTTGACTATTGAGAAGAAGTTACTCGAGAGACCGGAGCCTCCCTGAGCTGCTGTTCTTATGTCGTAGTATCCGAACACAAGTGCATCTCCCCCGGTTTCAGAACCGCCAATGTCAACTCTACCAGTCAAGCGCAACCCATCATAGTTGTCGTGAGCAGCAGCTGCCATGCCCACAAAAGCAGTGAAGAGAAAAGCCAACGCAACAACCATAGTCACTGCTAATCTTCTGTTCTTCATTCATGACCTCCTTTTTCCTTAAAGATAAGATGAAATAAACCCTGCTTCTATATCCGATGCTTCGTTATTGACGACGTTCACCTCCTCTCGGTTTACCTCTGCATCAGCAGAGAATTTCTTGTTTCTCTCTACCCGAAAATTACTTATCACCTAATATTCCCTTCCCCGGCATATGTAGCCATTGGGTACCTTCCTTTAGCCACTTGTCTTGAAACTGCCGTACAGACTTGAACTGTGCGCTAACGAAATAAAGGTTAGCTTTTATCACCACCTCCTTCTCGTTAATCTTCGTGACCTCAAGAGCGGTCACATTCTGAACCTTTATATTGGAACCAGTCATCTTTTCATACGTTTCTTTCTTGTAAGGATTTGCTTTCCTGTACTCTGCTGATTCCATTTCATATGCTTTCTCATATTCCTTCTTCTTCATAAACTCCCAGTACTGGTTGAAAACCTTCTCTAAATCCTTGTATTCCGCAGATATATTCGGAATTGGGGGCTTTATCTGTTTTATACCCCCTGGTTTCCCGATCTCACCTTCCGCATAAGATACCTGAAAGCATAATAAAATTATAGCAAAAACTATCGTATATCTGAAGTAGCGCATCCTCTGTCTCCTTTAGGGGTAAAGTATATCTGTACCATTAGCATATTGTCAAGAATATTTTGAATAAATTCCTGGTAAAAATATATCCTTCTTTTAATAACTTGTCAAGATTTTTCAAATAATAAAATTGTGATCAAAAGCACAAATTCGTTTAGTACATAATTTTTGAGTAATTTAGATGCAAAAAGCAAGCCAGGGAAAAACCCCGGGAAAACCGTTATCTTACAGGATGCAAGGTCTATCTGTGTATCAACTTGCACACGGTATCGTATAATTTTTACAACATTATTGAAGCTTTAGTGGGTCTTTATAATTGAGCCACGTTGTCATATTCTCATATGGCATTTGAGATATTTCCCAGAAGGCCTCTGCATATTTCACGTTCTTGCCCAGCGTAAAGGACCTGTATGTATTCAGGCATGTCAGGAGATGAAGGTAATCATTTATTCTAAGCTGCGTCTTGTAGCACTTGATAGCCTTCTTCTTGCGGTGAAATACCTTTGTGATATCCACCAAGATATTCGGCCGTATCGGTGTAACGATCTCATAAAAAAGACACTTAAGAGTATCTGTTTTTTGCTTTATAGCAACCGAAAGTTCAGCAGTAACCCTGTGGTCAGGGTGGATTTCAACAATGGAGGGGCTGTATATCACATCAGGCGCAAAATCATCGACAATTGCCCTTAATGCTCCCTCGACATCACTCCTGTAGAGATCCAGTTCCCTGTCCGGAAATTCCAAAAAAATATAATCAGTGATGCCAAGAACTTTAAGGGCCATCAGGGTTTCCTTTTTTCTCAGATGCGCATATCGCTCGAGATCCCGGGTATCCGGGTCTGCCTTTTCACCTTTCGTGAGCACAACCACTTTTATCTTCTTGCCGTTCTCAGAGAGGAGCCTCAAAGATCCACCCATACCAAGGGTCTCATCATCCGGGTGCGGAGCAAACACAAGAACCCGCTCACCGGGTGGCACGGAAACGCTGAAAGGAACAAGGTCTGTTTCTAACATCATACGAGTAAAATTAATCCAACTGTGTGCCCGTAATTTTCATGATATTTTCTTTTGTTGCTTTGTCAGTTAGTAGTATATTATTGATGACCGCTACAGGGTGAGAGGGAAGTTTATGATAGGCTGCAAGTTGCAAGTCTTTCAGCACCAATTCATCATTGCACGCACCCGGGTCACCGGTCTTTTTAAAAGCATCCAAATCCTCTTTTGTGCCCCAACCGGGAACAGCCGTATAGAGCGTTTGCAAGGCACCGATGAGAGCTTCACCTTTAAAACAGGTAACCGCTTTCATCTTTTCAGCATCAGGCTCACTCCGCGGATAGAACTTAATATATAAGCTGATTTTATCTTTATTCTTTTTAAAAAGTTCAGAGAACATCTCAAACAGCTGTTTCGAATATGCGTCGGCACCAATCCAGAGAACCACTGCAATTTGTGCATCTTTATTTCCAATTAAATAGTTCTCATTGAGCTCCATTCTTCCCTTTTCGATAACTTTGGGTATCGTTTTCCCTACATCTCTCTGTGTCAGGTTTTCCCCGGATTCATTGAATATGGAACCGGCAACAATAAACTTTCCATCTTCAGAAGAATAGAAGAGAACAGGTGTTTCACCGTACACAGACTCTATCCATACCCGCATCTGCTTCCAATTTGGTACCGGAGAGTTCTCGGGCTTCTCTGTCCGTAATATTTTCGCACCCTTCCCAAGAGTCTTTTCAACGACAACTTTCAGAGCATTCGGTTTATCCTTTCCCACCTCTTCCGATAGACACACCTCGCTTCTGAAAAGAACCAGTCCGGATACAAGCAAAAAAGCTACAACTGATACCAATCTCTTCAATTTCATTTTTTCCTCTTCCTCCTGATTTGAATTTATTTTTTTGGATCTTGATGTATACATTGACAATACTATCGAATCTACGTTTTTTGCAGCAACGAATCGCACGCATTTTTGTTCTTTCATTTTTTGCCTGAGGCTACAAAAAGAGCGGTTAACGTCTCTGTTCTCATGCGGTAGCTGGATGCGGTAACCTTCTCGAAATAAAAGTCCTTCTCACTAATGGTGCAGTCTTCAGGTGCATTCGCAAAATCGAGCACATAAGGACCACCGTTTTTATTCTTCTTGCCTGTCATGAAAAAATGTCCGTATGTCTCAATGTTCGTGAAATAACCGGAAAGAATGTCGATCCACTCCCCGACAGTAAGATTTGTATGATGGAAAGGGTTGTCCTCAACCGGCTCTCCTCCGTAGAGAGGAGGAGTTGCAAGAATCAGTATCCCGTCATCCATAAGGACATCCTTTATTGCCTTGAGGAAGGCGTGATAATTCTCGAGATGTTCTATCATGTTCGAAGAAAAAATGACGTCAACGAATTTCTGATGATAGCTAATGTTCTCACAATCCATCTGGATATAAGTCAAATTCGGCGTGCGATAATGCTCCTTCGCAAATCGTATCGCTTCTTCAGATATGTCCACTCCGTAAACAGCCTTCGCGCCGTTCACGGCAAAGTAGTAAGTTCCGTATCCAACTCCGCAGCCGGCATCAACAACTACTTTATTCTGAATAAAATCTTTCGCAAAGTTGTATAAAGACAGATGAGCGTAAAAGCAGTCGTTTTTTTGTGTCGGAAGAACCCTTTCTCCGGTGCAGGGTAAATCGATGTGCGGAGATTCAAGCGTTTCAATCGGTTTGTCCGGAATAACTGCGGGATATGCGACTTTCTCGTCTATTCTGCGGCTTATTTCGAGAAAGGTTCTTGCCAATGTTTTTCTCAACCCATGCGTTTGGAAATACCTTATCGCTTTTGAGATTAAGTTTTCTGTGCCCTGAGAGACAAAATCTGTTTTCCTCTCTTCAATTTTCCTCTGCATATTCGGCACACATTATATCATGGAACTCAGGATTCTTTCCGTGCTTATACTTTCTGCTTGAATCGTCATTTTTTCTTTGGAGTGAAAACAGAAAAAGTAAAACATGGCTTGATTTATTCATTACAGATGGC
>Ga0315295_10003838_pt1 | contig 12766 bp, 9 predicted proteins | sample YL17G14_0_MG_FD_204453 | JGI IMG/M metagenome (GOLD analysis project Ga0315295, IMG submission 204453) | Sediment microbial communities from Yellowstone Lake, YNP, Wyoming, USA - YL17G14_0 | ecosystem: Environmental > Aquatic > Freshwater > Lake > Sediment | place: USA: Wyoming | collected... | reverse complement strand
CAGGCCGGGCAAGTCGTCCTTTTTCCCTGGTGAGCCTCATCGATGCGCAGCGTATTTCCACAATTCGGGCACTTGAAATCGAATTCCGCCATTCCTTTCTCCTTCTAGAGGGCTGTTCCAGTATCATAGGTCAGCCCTCGATAAATTTCCATATGACTTAAGTTAGGCAACTCCCTAGAGCTTATTATGAACAACTCGGGCATGGAGAAGCGACCTCTTTTTTTGGGTTGAAAAGCCGGTCGGGCAAGATTAGAATGGTGCCGGTCAAGGAGGTTTCAATGAAAATATCCGGCTGTCTGCTTAGCGTGTTTTTTGTTCTTCTCATCGCCACGCCAATGGGGAATGCGAGCCCTGCTGGAGCGAAGGAACCCGACCGGGTGGCCGTCCAGCACATCCTGATCTCTTTCAAGGGGTCCATCCCCAAGCCCACCGTGACCCGAACCAAGGAAGAGGCCCAAAAGCTGGCCGAGGAGGTCTTCAAGCGGGCCAAGCAGGGCGAGGACTTCGACGCCCTGGTCAAACAGTACACCGATGACGAGTATCCCGGGATCTACCGGATGTCCAACACAGGCATAACTCCGGATCAGAGCAAACAGGAGTATCCGCGCCAGGGGATGGTCAAGGGATTCGGAGACGTCGGCTTCTCCCTCCCGGTCGGCGGGATAGGGATGGCCCCGTACGATCCCCAGAAGAGCAAGTACGGCTGGCACATCATCAAGCGGATCGAGTGAGCGTGGAGACCGTCGGCCGGCTGAACCCGATCATCGAGACCCTCCGCGGCGCCTCCGGCCGTGTCCAAAAAGTCCTCATCCAGGAAGAGCGGGGGCCCCACAGGATCGCCGAGGTCATCCGGCTGGCCAAAGAGCGGGGAATCCCGCTTCACTTTGTGCCCAAGCGCAAGCTCGACCTGATGACTCCGGGCCACCAGGGAGCCGTCATAATCCTGGCGGCCAGGGAATTCACCCCGGTCGAGGACATCCTGGCCGGCTCCCGGAAGCCCTTTCTCGTTCTCCTCGACGAGATTGAAGACCCTCAGAACCTGGGAGCCATCATCCGCAGCGCCGAATGCGCCGGGGCCGACGGTATCATCCTTCCGGAGTGGCGTTCGGCCGGTGTCACGGACGCGGTCATGCAGGTCTCTGCCGGAGCCGCCGAGCATCTCAAGATCGCCCGGGTAACCAACCTCGCCCGGACAATGGACGAGCTCAAGCAGAAAGGCCTCTGGTTCGTGGGCGCCGAGGGGGGACAGAAGGGACTCTGGTACGAGTTCGATTACACGGTGCCGGTCGGCATCGTCCTCGGGTCCGAAGGCCGGGGCCTGCGCCGCCTGGTCAGGGAAAAATGCGACCAGGTGCTTTCTATCCCGCTCCTCGGCCGGGTGAACTCCCTCAACGTGGCCGCCGCGGCCGCCGTTTTTTTCTTTGAAGTCGCCCGCCAGCGCCTCCGTCCCCCGGCTCTATAACAAATAGTGCGGTGGAAAAGGGGGGGGGCTGATAGAAGCTCCTTTTAACAAAGGAGGATAATGAAGATATCAGGCACCAATTGGGTTCCCCTCTTTAGCAAAGAGGGGTCAGGGGAGATTTTATAAAAAATAGGCCACTCCATTTCCTTTCTATCCTTGTTCGCCTTTTCAAATCCCCCCTCGCCGCCCTTTTCCAAAGGGGGGATGATAGGACCCGGTACGGCTTGACAGGAATTCACTCAAGTCTATAGAATGGGAAGGGAAGGCGCGCTATTTCTGCCGATTAATATGAGCAAAGAACTGGACTTCTATCAGTTGGAAAAGGAGATCCTCCTTCTGAAAAAAGAGATCTCGGACCTCGAGATATCCGAGGACCCGTCCAGGGAAGCCAAGATCGCCGACCTGCGCGACGAGATCGCCAAGGAATGGGCTCAGATCAGCCCCCGCCTGACGGTCACCCAGATCGTCCAGCTGGCCCGCCATCCCCAGCGTCCTTACACAATGGATTACCTCGCCAGCCTGGTGGAGGATTTCACCGAGATGCACGGCGACCGGCGTTTCGCCGACGATCCGGCCATCGTCGCCGGCCTGGGCTTCTACAAGGGCAAAACCACGGCCTTCATCGGACACCAGAAGGGCCGGAGCACCAGGGAAAGGATCGCCCGGAATTTCGGCCAACCCAATCCGGAAGGTTACCGGAAAGCGCTCCGGGTGATGAAGACCGCCGAGAAGTTCGGCTTTCCGATCGTCACCCTGATCGACACTCCCGGCGCCTATCCCGGCATCGGCGCCGAGGAGCGCGGCCAGGCCGAAGCCATCGCCCACAACCTCAGGGAGATCTCCACGATCCGGGTTCCCATTGTCGTCGTTATCATCGGCGAGGGTGGGAGCGGCGGCGCCCTGGCCGTCGGCGTTGGGGATGTCGTCATGATGCTCGAGAACTCGTTCTATTCGGTCATCTCTCCCGAAGGCTGCGCCGCCATCCTCTGGAAGGACCAGAGCGCAGTCTCCCAGGCAGCTGAGAACATGAAGATACGGGCCAAGGACCTTCTCGAATTCGGTATTATAGACAAGATCATCCCCGAGCCGCCGGGCGGGGCCCACGTCGACCCGGAGTGGACGTTCAGGTCCGTGGACAAGCACCTCAGCCAGGCCTTGAAGAAGTTCGAAACGAAGCCGGTTGAGGAGATGCTCGAAGAGAGATACCAGAAATTCCGCAAGATGGGAGTCTATACCGAGAAGTGAGCGAGGACAGCCAGGAAAAACTGCCCGTTTCCGCGATCAAGGGAACGCACGACATCCTCCCCAAGCAGGCCAGGGATTGGCAAAGGGTGGAAGGGGTCGCCAAAGCCACCTTCGAGCTCTACGGATACCGGGAGATCCGGACGCCCGTCTTCGAGGCCACCGAACTCTTCGAGAAAAGCACCGGCCAGACCTCCGACATCGTCCAGAAGGAAATGTACACGTTTACGGACAAGGGCGGACGCTCCCTCACTCTCCGGCCCGAGTATACGCCTTCTGTCGCCCGCGCCATCATCGAGCACCGGCTCGACCTCCTGCCCGACCCGATGCGGTACTATTTCATCGGCCCTATGTTCCGCTTCGACAAACCCCAAAAAGGCCGCTTCCGCCAGTTCCACCAGGTCGACATCGAAGTCTTCGGTGAGGACGACCCGGCCATCGACGCCGAGATCATCGAGATGGCCGATCACTTCCTGAAACAGCTCAAGGTCGGCGAGACCGAGGTCCTGGTCAACTCGGTGGGCTGCCGCAACTGCCGGCCGGCCTACATCAACGACCTCCGGGCTGCGGCGGCGGCCGTCGCCGCCTCGCTCTGCCCCGACTGTCAGAGGAAAGCGGAGACCAACCCGCTTCGCATCTTCGACTGCAAGGTTGAGGCCTGCCGGGAGATCGCCAAGGGATTCCCCGAGATAACGGGATATCTTGACGCGGAATGCGCCGACCATTTCCGGAAGTTCCGGTCCTTCCTGGACCTCTATGGCATCCCCTATCAAATTGAACCTCGTCTCGTCCGAGGGATCGATTACTACACCAAAACGACCTTCGAGATCACATCCCCGAGGCTCGGCGCCCAGAACTCCATCCTCGGCGGCGGCCGCTACGATGACATGATGAAAGATTTCGGCGGTCCTGATATCGGCGCGATCGGATTCGCAATGGGAGTTGAACGGCTCATCTCGGTGGTCGAACCGGAGACTGCGGTCGAGCGGTTCGTCTACATCGCCTATTTGGGCGAAGAGGCCAAGAGGGAAGCCATCCTGCTTGCCCGATTCCTGAGGTCTCAGGGCATAGAATGCCTGCTCGAGTTCAAGGAGCGCGGCCTTAAGAGCCAGCTCGGCCGGGCGAGCAAGCTCCAGGCATCCTGGGCTTTGATTGTGGGCGAGGACGAGGTCCGCAAAAGACGGTACCAATTGAAAGACTTGAAAGCCGGCACCCAGACCGAGATGGCCGGAGAAGAGATCCCCAAGGCCATCGCCGGGTCCGATCGTTGAGCGGGTGCCGGAGACGCCTCGAGTTTCAGCAAGTGAGATGAAGATGGAAGATGCACCTTCAAGCAAACTGAGGGTTTGGCAGAGGACGAATTACTGCGGGCTTATCCGCCCGGAGCATGAAGGAGGGGAAGTCACGCTTCTCGGATGGGTTCAAAGGCAGAGGGACATGGGCCATCTGCTCTTCGTCGACCTCCGGGACCGCGAGGGGATCGTCCAGGTCGTCTTCTCTCCCGACCGGGCGGACCTCCTCGAAGCCGCCAAAAAACTCCGGCCGGAGTATGTCGTCGGGATAAAGGGCCTGGTGCGAAAAAGGGAGCCCAGGGCGGTCAACAAGGAGATGGCCACCGGAGAGGTCGAGGTTGAAGCCCGGGATATGGCGCTGCTGAATGTGTCCAAAGTCCCGCCCTTCCAGGTCGCCGACCCGGTCCAGGCATCAGAGGACCTGCGGATGAAATACCGCTACATCGACCTCCGCCGGCCGTCGAAGCAACGCGCCCTTAGGCTGCGGCACGAAGCCGCTTTGCGCACGCGCAATCACCTGAGCGGCCGGGGATTCCTCGAGATCGAGACGCCCTTCCTGGCCAAGTCCACACCCGAGGGGGCCAGGGATTACCTTGTCCCCAGCCGTATTTACAAGGGCCGGTTCTACGCTCTGCCCCAATCGCCGCAAACTTTTAAACAGACCCTGATGATCTCGGGATTCGACCGCTATTTCCAGATCGTGCGCTGCTTCAGGGACGAGGACCTGCGCTCGGAGAGGCAGCCGGAGTTCACGCAGATCGACATCGAGATGAGCTTTGTCGATCGGGACGATGTCTACTCGCTCGTCGACGGGATGCTCGGCGCGATCTTCGAGGTCATCGGGGAAAAAATCAGTACGCCCGTTCCGCGGCTCACCTTCGAGGAGAGCATGGAAAGGTACGGCACCGACAAGCCGGACCTGAGGGTAAAGGCCGAGATTACGGATCTTACGGCGGAGGCGGCAGGCTTTCAATCCGAGATAATCCGCAAGGTCCTGGCTTCGGGCGCCGTCGTCAAGGGCTTGAGGGTGCCGGGAGCGGCGGGGCTCTCCCGGAGCCAACTCGACAAGCTCGGGGAGAAGGCCAAAGAACTCGGGGCCAAAGGAGTCATCTGGCTTAAGAAACAGAACGGCTTCAAGGCGGCCCTTAAGCTCGAGGAGGCGGAGGCCCGCGCAGTCTGGGAAAAGACCAAGGCGCAGGAAGAAGACCTTGTCCTTTTCGTAGCCGACCGACGCGAGGTCGCGCTTTCCGTCGTGGGTTTTTTCCGCAAGGACCTCCTTCAATCCCAGGCTCAAAAAGGATTTGCCTTCACCTGGGTGACCGATTTTCCCCTCTTCGAGTGGAGCGATGAGGAGAAGAAGATCGTCTCCGTCCACCATCCGTTCACTTCGCCGCGGGCTGAAGATATCCCGCTCCTCGAATCCGAGCCGCTCAAGGTAAGAGCGAGAGCCTACGACATTGTCTGTAACGGCTACGAGATCGGGGGCGGCTCCATCCGGATCCATGACTTTGAGCTCCAACGCAAGATCTTTGCGCTGCTCGGGCTCAGCGAGAAGGAAACCGAAGAGAAGTTCGGCTATTTCCTGGAAGCGCTCGGCTACGGGACGCCGCCGCACGGCGGGATCGCCATGGGGTTCGACCGCATCGTCATGCTGCTGGCCGGAGAGGAATCCATCCGCGAGGTCATCCCCTTCCCCAAGACGACGAGCGCTCTGTGCCTATTGACCGGGTCTCCGTCCGAGGTCAGCGAGAGGCAGCTCGACGAGCTCGGAATCAAGTTGAAGAAGTAAGCTCTTCGAGATCGGAGGATCCTGTCTCCCCCAAGAAATTTGGGGCTGCAAAAAATAGGGGTCAGGTCTCAACAATCAACAAATTGATTTGAATCAGCCGCAAGGCAACCGCGCGCATTGTTGATTGTTGAGACCTGACCCCGTACACCCGACCTCCTCTCCTATTTGACACCTCTTTCATTCTGGGATACCCTCTTTTCAATATCGGTTATCTTGGAGGGATCATGAAAAGACAACATCTTTGCTGGGGCAAAGCTCTTAGTGTCCCTATTGTTCTGACTGTAGTTTTATTGATGGCCGCTACTTTGTTCGGGCAGGCGACGGCCATCCGCGCCGGGAACCTTGTAGACCCCGCATCGGGCACCGTCCTGAAAGGCCAGATCATCCTAGTCAAGGACGGGAAGATCGCCGAGGTCGGACCGAATGTGAAAATCCCGGCCGGCGCCGAAGTCATCGACCTCACGAACGCCTGGGTGATGCCGGGGCTCATGGACGCCCATACCCATATAACTCTGGACTTCGACATGGTCACGGGTTTTGACACAGTATACCTGAGGGAGAGTTCCGCCATGCGGGCGCTGCGGGGCTTGAGGACGGCCCAGGACATCTTACAGGTTGGTTTCACGGTCGTCCGGGATGTCGGCAATGATGCCAACTATGCAGCCGCGGACATTCGCAATGCCATCCGGAAAGGCTGGTTTATCGGGCCGACCGTCCTGACTTCGGGCAAGATTATCACTCCCTTCGGCGGCCAGACCCACGCCATCACGCCCGAGCAGGGCCGCTTCTGGCTATTCGAGTATATTGACGCCGATACAGTCGACGAAGTCCGTAAAGCCGTCCGGCAGAACATCTATTATGGGGCGGATCTCATCAAACTCGTATCCGATAACAGCACTTTCTTCTATACAGAGGCAGAAATCAGGGCGGCCGTCGAGGAAGCCCATGCGGCCGGCCTGGTTGTTTCCGTCCATGTCATGGGCGGCGAGCCGGCGCGCAATGTCATCCTGGGCGGCGCCGATTCCATCGAGCATGGCTTCTACCTTTCCGACGAGCTTCTCCAGCTCATGAAGGAAAAGGGGACCTGGCTCGTGGGCACCGAATTTCCCGAGGCCCATCTGGCAAAGCTGGATCCAGCCGGGGTTATGGGACAGGCCAAGGAGGAAGCGGCCAAGGAAATAGACCGGCTCAGGCGGGCTTACAAGATCGGCGTGAAAATGGCCTTCGGCACCGACAGCGTGTCCAACCTTCCCGGCAAGAACCGAGGCGAGATGATGCTGGATTACCTGGACATGTGGGACGCGGCGGGTGTGCCGCCGGCCGCGACCTTGAAAGCCATGACGACAGACGCCGCGGAGTTTATGAGGATCAACAAAACCCGGGGGGCGATCATCAAGGGCATGGCGGCCGACATCATTGCCGCCCCAGCCAATCCGTTGGAGAGTATCCAGGCCCTGCGTCAGGTCAACTTCGTCATGAAGGACGGCAAGGTCGCCAAGGATAAAAAGTAATCGCGGCCTTTATTTGTCCGCCAAGGCGTAGGTCGTCAGGTAGGCCAGGCGCGATACCTTCTCAATCATCTCGCCGCTCACCTTTTCGACACTGTCGCTCGTCTGATGATAGTCCTCGTGCATGCTCGTGATAACGAAAAGCCAGGGGACTTTCGCGAAACCGAAGGAGGAGTGGTCGCTCCCCCCCATGCCGCGCTCGTTCTCGCCGGATTCTCTGAGATAGAGGTCGAGCCCGACAAACTGGTCCACATTCTTCAGGATATCGGCGAACCCGGCTCCCGCCGAGAACGAAACGGGCAGGAAATTGTCGACCTTGATCTTCTTGAAGACCTCGTTGTCCACGGGGAGCTGCATCATACGGGCCATGCGATTGAGGTTCTCCTCCGTGTAGGGCCGGCTGATCATGTCCATATTGAAGTAGGCGACCGTCTTGTCCAACGGATACAGCGGATTCTGGACATAATAGCGGGAACCGAGAAGTCCCTCCTCCTCCCCTGTCCAGAGGCAGAAGACAACTGTTCGCTTGGGCTTCTCCGGGTTTAAGGCATACGCCCGGGCTAGGTTGAGCACTCCGACCGACCCTGAGCCGTTATCGTCGGCGCCGTTAAAAATGTATGGGCCGAAGATCCCGTTGTGGTCGAGATGTGCCCCGATGACAACTACCTCGTTCTTGAGGTTGGGGTCGGAGCCTTCGATGTAACCGACGACGTTCCGGCAGGTCACCAGAGCCGTCTTGGCCGTTGTGTTTATGCTCAGCCGCGTTCCCGGGAGCTCCATCGAGGCCGGTTTGAGGGTGGAGTCGATCTTCTGCTTAAGGTCGTCGATCTTCTGTCCGGATCCTTCCAGGATGGAATCGGCCATTTCCCGGGTGACCGTGATGACCGGCGAGCCCTCCCAGGGCATCCGCTGCGTGACGCCCGGGAGCGTGAGGCGGCGGCGCGGTCGATCAATGATCGGCTTCTCGTCTGAAACCGGCCGCGGCCTGCCCAGGCCGTTGACCATTTCACTGTCCTTGACCGAGTTCTGCACCTGGAGGATGGCGACGGCACCCAACTTGGTAATTTCCTGGGCCTTGTTGAAGCCGCCGCCGCCCCGGCGCATCATCATCATCATCGGGTTGACAGGAGCGTATTTCTCCTTGAGCTCTTTGTCCTTCTGGAAGGGCGAGTTGGGATTGTCTTTGCCCGGAGCTTCGGTCAGGATCAGGACGATCTTGCCCTTGACATCGAAGCCCTTGAAATCGTCATACGAGGCCTTTTGTTCGCTGATCCCGTATCCAGCGAAGACCACCGGTGCGGTGAAAGAATCCGCTCCGGACATCATGGCCGTGTAATCGACTCCCGATAGGAAAGTCCGCGTCTTGCTGAGCGGGCCGACCTTGAGGTCGAGGTCAATCACGGTTGTGGAATCCGTCGTCTCCTTCATGGCGAATTCCTGGAGGAAGCTCCTCCCGGGAGGCGTCTGAGGCGGCCGATCCGGGCCGAAGCGAAAGCCCATCATCATCCGGTCCATTCCGGGCTGGTCTCCGCCCGGATTCAACTTCCAGAGGGCCAGAAGCGAAGCCGCATATTCGGCCGCCAGCCGGTAGCCCCGGGTCGTCGTCTCCCGGCCTTCCATGAGGTCGGAGGCGATATAGGACAGCATGGTGACGGAATCCTTGGCCGTGATGGAATCAAATCCGGTCTTTAGCTTGTCTGCGACAGGTTGGGTCTTTTCGATTTGAACCAGGTTTTTCTGGATGTCTTCGGGCTTCGGCTGCTGCTCTTGCTGAGCCGGCTTGGAAGGGACTTGGGCGCTCAACCCGAGAACCAGGCAAAAGACGATAAGAATGGTCAGGGCTGGTTTCTTCATAAACGCTTTCTCCTCTCGACCAAAACAGTCCGCTTGGGTCAGATGGTGAAGATATCCACGATAACACAATTTAGACGAGCCAGCCACCTCGCTTCTTCCCTGAATCTTCGGAATTCTCAGGGAATAAACAGGTTGATCGGCATGAAATTGAAGTGAAGCCCTTCCCTCTCCCTGAGATATGCTCTTTTTTTGCCGAGTTCGTCTCTGGTTGAACTTTTTACCCGTTTGAGGTGTATTAATAAGAGAGGGTGTATTTTTAGCTTTTCGGAAGAACACCTACTTACAAATACTAGTGACTTTCGAAGGAGGGCAAATGGACATTTTTGAACCCCATCGCTTGATGAACAGGCGGGGCTTCCTGAAGAAAGGGATGCAGACCGGGGCGCTTGTCGTCTCCTATCCCGTCTGGAAGCACCTCGCCGGGAAAGACCCTGATACGCACCTGGCCGTAGAATCGGCGGTCCAGTCCGCACTCGACAAGGATACCTTGAAGAAGCTTCTCGAGGCCTGCCTCAGCCGGGGAGGCGATTTCGCTGAAATCTATTACGAACGCACCATCGAGAACAGCCTCTCGCTCGACGAGGACAAGATCTCGGATGCGACCCGCGGGCTGGACATGGGCGTCGGATTCCGCGTCTTGCAGGGAGAGAAAACAGGTTATGCTTTCTCCGGCGACCTCGACTTTGCGCGGCTTAAGGAAACAGCCGAAACGGCCGCCCTCATCGCCTCGGGCGCCGTCAAACAGAAACCCCTCCCCTTCACCCCCCTCTCTCCTCCCTCCTATTATCTCGTCAAGGTCTCACCCGACACCATCGCCGCGAAGGCCAAAGTGGAGCTTCTCGTCAAGGCCAACGCCGTGGCCCGCGCCTTTGACAAGCGGATTACCCAAGTGGGAGTGAGCTTCTACGATATCAACAAGAAAATCCTGATCGCCAATTCCGAGGGCTTGTATACTGAAGACAGCCAGACTCTGAGCAGCCTGGGCGCCGGCTGCGCGGCCCTCGAGGGTGAACAAAGAAGCCGTGGCTACGAGTCCAAGAGTGGAAGCTATGGGTTCGAGCACTTCGACATCAAGCTGGCTGAAGGATTGGCCCGAACGGCTGCAGAGATGGCCATCCGCAACCTCCCGGCCGAGGACGCCCCCGCCGGCGAGTTCCCGGTCGTCATCGCCAAAGGCTATGGGGGCATCTTCTTCCATGAGGCCATCGGCCACAGCCTCGAGGCCGACGGCATCCGGAAAAAGACCTCCTGCTTCTGGGACAAGTTGGGCCAGCCCATCGCTGCTCCGACCGTGACGCTGGCCGACGACGGGACCTATAAGGGCGCCTGGGGATCGGTCAACGTCGATGACGAGGGCTGTATCGGCAAGAACACCATTCTCATCGACAAGGGCGTCTGCGCGGCCTTCCTCGAGGACAAGCTGAACGCCAAGCTGATGAAGATGAGCCCGACCGGGAATGGACGCCGCGAGTCCTACAAGTTCCCGCCCTACCCGCGCATGACCAACACCTATATGCTCCCTGGCGAAGCGCAGCCTGAGGACATCATCAAATCGGTGGACAAAGGGCTCTATATCGCCAAGATCGGGGGCGGCAACGTCCAGCCCACAACGGGACGGTTCGTGTTCTCGGTAAGCGAGGGCTACATGATCGAAGGGGGCAAGGTCACGAAACCGCTCAAGGGCATCATGCTCATGGGCAGCGGCCAGGACGTCCTCAAGAACATCTCGCTCGTCGGCAACGACCTTCTTGTCATCGGCGGCGGGAGCTGCGGCAAGGAAGGCCAGTCCAAGCCGGTCGGGTTCGGAAACCCCACGCTCAAGGTCGACAGGATCACCGTGGGCGGGAAAAAGGCGTAAGGGAGGAAGACCATGGACTTCAAAAATACCGGCGAAGACGTCGTCAAGAAGGCTTTGAAGTACGGCGCCGATGAGGCCGAGGCCGTCATCGAGAACGTCAAGGAATTCAACGTCAACGTGAGAAAGGGCGAGATCGAGACCCTCCAGAAGTCGGTATCCAAGGGTTTGGGGCTGCGGCTGTTTATAAACAAGGCGTTGGGTTTTTCTTACACATCTGACCTGTCCCCTGAGTCTTTGGATGAGACCGTACGAAAGACCATCGAGCTCGCCAGGATCACCGAGTCCAAGCCATGGCAGGGCCTGCCCGATTTCGGTCCGCAACCGCTGGCCGACCTCGACCTTTACGACGCGGAAATCGCGGCGGTCCCCGATGAGAAGAAGATCGCCATCGCCAAGGACGTCGAACGCATCGCCATGGCCCAGGATAAGAGGATCACCAATACGGAAGGCGGCTCATTTTCAAACACGGAGCGGGAAGCCGGACTCTTCAATTCCAAAGGCATCTCTTACGTCCTGAGGGAGACGAGTTGCGGGTTCAGCACGTACGTGATCGCCGGCGAAGGCGACAATATGCAGGGAGGAGGCTGGTCGAGCTCCAAGCGGTTCTTCAAAGAACTGGCGCCGGTCGAGGAAGTCGCGAAAACAGCCGCCCAAAAGGCCGTTGAAAAGCTGGGGGCAAAACCCGTCGAGACCAAAAAGGTGCCGGTGATCTTTGACCGCTACGCCGCGGCCCCGTTTTGGATGGGAGTCCTGATGGCCCTGAATGGCGATGCGGTTTTCCGCAAGACGACTTTCATGACCGCAATGCTCGAAAAGCCGGTTGCCTCCCCGCTCATTACCATAGCCGATGATCCGACGAGGCCCCGGTTCGTGGGCTCGGTTCCGTTTGACGGCGAAGGCAACATCACCCGAAGGATCAGCGTCATCGACAAGGGCGTCCTCAAAACCTTCTACTACGACTCGCAGACGGCCCGGAAGGCGGGCGTCAAGGTCCATACCATGGCGAGACGCGGAGGCTACCAGAGCGGTCCGTTTGCGGGGTTCCTCTGCATCACGGTCGATAACGGAAAAGATGACCCAGCGGCGCTCTTCAAGGACATCAAGGAAGGCCTTCTGGTCACAGGGATGAGAGGAGCGGGAACCGACGTTACGACGGGGGCGTTCTCGGTCGGCTGCAGCGGGTTCTGGATCAAGGACGGCGCGAAAGCCTTCCCCGTCGACGGAGTCACCCTCGGCGGTACGACCCTCGAGATACTAAAAGGAATCGACAAGGTCGCCAACGACCTGGACCTGCGCGGCGGGCTGAACAGCCCCTCTTTCCGCGTGGCCGAGATCACGGTCGGCGGCAAGAAGGCTTAGCCGAAGGCCCCGATTATCACCCTCTCCCTCTGCCCACTCCCATCCTGGGAGAGGGAGAAGAGGAGGGCGACCCCATTTCAATCATTCCCTATTCTCAAAAGGATTTGGGGCGCTTTTCTGCAACAGCCTGCGTTCGCCCGGAGGTTCTGGCTTTATACAGTAGGTCCCTTTTGGTGTGTTCCCGTGCCAGCAGCGAAATGAGATAAGTATTGAGAGAGACCCCTTCATTCATTGCCGCCTGAGAAAGCTCACCGTGAAGGCTTTTTGGCATCCGCAGGCGAAGCTGGCCGCTGTATGAGCTCACTTTTTCTAAGATGGGCATAGCCTTGCCCGCCTTTTTCAAGGATTGAAAGAAGGCTTGCGCTGCGACTTTCAATTCAGAGAGCGCTTCACCCGGCGATC
>Ga0315295_10003837_pt1 | contig 12766 bp, 9 predicted proteins | sample YL17G14_0_MG_FD_204453 | JGI IMG/M metagenome (GOLD analysis project Ga0315295, IMG submission 204453) | Sediment microbial communities from Yellowstone Lake, YNP, Wyoming, USA - YL17G14_0 | ecosystem: Environmental > Aquatic > Freshwater > Lake > Sediment | place: USA: Wyoming | collected... | reverse complement strand
ACGCAGGTCGGGGCGCGGCGGTTGGCGCGCTCGAACAGCGCCTTCGCGTGCACGCTCGACCGGTACTGCCGCACCACGTCGGGGCGTCCGCGCGCCTTCGTCAGCGCGGGATCGCCGTGGCAGCGCCCGCACATGCCCGGGATGTTGAGGGCGTAGGTGGTGCTGGCCGGGTCCTGCGGGGCGAGCACCTCGTGCGCGCCGTGGCAGTCCGAGCACACGGCGACCCGCGTGTCGCCCTGTGCCAGCCGCCGCCCGTGCCCCGAGATCTGGTAGAGCGCGTACTGGTCCACCGGCAGGTTGTAGGGGCGCATGCGGGACTCGTCGGCGTGGCACGAGGCGCACAGCCGCGGGATGTCGCGGCGCGCGGGGCGGCCGCGGAAGCCGGCGCCGTGCGCGACCCGCGCGTCGAGGCTGCGGTCGTCGCCGCCGTGGCACGAGACGCAGCGCACCTCCTCCTGCGCGTGCATGCTCTTCTCGTGCTGCACGCGCTCGGCGGGGTGGCACACGCCGCAGCGGCCCGAGGCGGTGGTGATGGTGGAGGCGGCCGGCGGCGCGCCCACCCCGGCCTGCGCGTGGGCGGTGGTGGCGGCGAGCGCCAGCAGCGCGACGGCGAGCGGGATCCTCACGGCCGGCCTCCGCGCTCCAGCAGCGCGCCCAGCACGCTGAGCACGAGCCACATCCCGAGCACCATCGCGCCCACCAGACGGACGCGACGCCGGACCTGCGGCGCGTCCTCGCCGCGCAGCCAGAGCGGCAGCAGCAGCACCGCGAAGGCGGCCACGAGCAGCACGAAGCCGCTCAGCCAGGACGGCACCGGCAGCTTCTGCAGCAGGACGTAGGGGGCCAGCATGTACCACGGCGGGCGCACGCCGGCGGGCGTGGCGTAGGGGTCGGCCGCCTCGTGGAAGCGGAACGGCACCAGCGTGGCCAGCGTCACCAGCACCGCGAACAGGATCACCGTGAGGTTGGTCATCGAGAAGACGTGGTCGCGGTAGCGGATGGTCTCCTCCGCGCGCGCCGTCTCGGCGCGGGCGAGCCCCACGCGCCTCAGGGTGGCGAAGGTCAGGTACAGGAAGCCCGCGTAGAACAGCGGCAGCACCATCACGTGCAGCACGTAGAAGCGGGTCAGCACGTCCTCGTTGACGGTCCGGCCGCCCAGCAGGAAAGCCAGCACGGGACCGGCGATGGGGATGGCCCATATCAGCTCGAGTCCGCGCACCGTGCCCCAGTACGAGTGCGAGTCCCAGGTCAGCAGGCGCCCGGTGAAGTCCGACTGCACGACGATCCACGTCATGGCCACAGCGCACCACCACAGCACCTCGCGCGGCGCCCGGTACAGGCCGTCCCAGAACAGCCGCAGCAGCCGCAGCACGATGACCGCCAGCAGCAGCCACGAGCCCCAGGCGTGCATCTGGTGGATGAACCAGCCGCCCGGCAGGTCGCGCACGATGGTGCGCGTGCTCTCGAAGGCCGCCTCGGGCGTGGGGCGGTAGTAGTAGGCGAGCAGCACGCCCGTCACGACCTGCAGGCCGAACAGGATGGCGGCCAGCAGGCCCAGCACGCGCGGGCCCTGGGCGTACTTCGGCACGGGCGCGGCGGCCACGTCGCGCATCGCCTCGCGCACCGGCTTCCGCGTGTCCACCGGCGTGTAGACCAGGCCGAAGTGGGTGATGAAGGAGAAGATCTCGGTCAGGTTCAGGCGCTGCTCGAGCCAGTCCACCCAGCTCGTGCGCGCGGGCGGGCCCTGCTTCCCGTTCGCGCTCATACCTGGACGAAGACCTCGCCGGCGCGCACCGACACCGGGTAGGTGGGGAGCGGTCGCGGCGGCGGGCCGGACAGCACGTTGCCCGACAGGTCGAAGCGTCCGTCGTGGCACGGGCACATCAGCGCCTTGCGGGCCGGGTCGAAGCCCAGGATGCAGCGCACGTGCGTGCACACGGCCGAGACCGCCACGACGCGCGTGGCGTCGAGCCGCACCACGTAGAAGGGCGTTACCCCGTGGCGCACGAGGCGGCCCTCGCCGACGCGCAACTCGTCGAGGAGTCCCGCGCTCACCGTGCGCTCGGCGTCGCGCTCGCGCTTCTCGGGGGCCTTCAGGTACGCGCCCACCACGGCCGCGGCGCCGAGGCCCCACAGGGCGAGGAACGCCTGCGAGAGGATGGTGAGGACGCGGCGCCGGCCGCCGGGCGGCCCGTCGGGCGGGTCGCTCGACGCGTAGGCCGACAGCGGCACCGGGCGGTCTTCGGGAATCGGCATGGGACCTCCCACGGAACCTGGACGCTGGACGCGCGGAGGCGGCCGCCGGCACATCGGCCTGCGGCCGATGACGTCCCGCGCGAGGATGAGCCGCGGGGCATGATAATCCCGTCCCCGGTCCCGACCAATGCGCCCGGAGTCCCATGCCGGGCGCTGCGGCCGGCGGGCGCGCCGGGTCTCCGGCGCGGCGCGGGCGGGACCCGCGTGCCGGGAGACCGCGCCGCACCCCCGGCCCGGCCCGCCCCGGTTTCGCTCGACCCGGGGGCGCGTTTGCGTTATCAACTCGACTCCATGCGGACACGGGTCCTTGCGTTCGTGCTCGGTGCGGTGCTGGCCGCGCTCTGCCTGCCGCTGCCGGCCTTCGCCGAGGCCTCGACGGGCGGGGTGGACATGATGCCGGTGCTGCTCGCCCTCGTGCTCGTGCTGATCGGCGCGCGCCTCGGCAATGCGCTGTCCGAGCGCCTCGGCCAGCCGCCGGTGCTGGGCGAGCTGCTCGCGGGCGTGGTGCTCGGCAACCTCGGCCTGTTCGGCTGGCACGCGTTCGACGGCATGAGCGATCTGCCGGCGCTCGAGATCCTCGCCCAGATCGGCGTGCTGTTCCTGCTCTTCGAGGTGGGACTCGGCACCAACGTGGGCCAGATGCTCTCGGTGGGCTGGTCCTCGCTGCTGGTGGCCACGCTGGGCGTGATCGCCCCCATCGGCCTCGGCTTCGTGCTCTCGCGCGGCTTCTTCCCGGCGCACCACCCGCTCAGCCACTGGTACGTCGGCGCCACGCTGTGCGCCACCAGCGTGGGCATCACCGCGCGGGTGCTCGCGGACCTGGGCCGCACCGCCAGCCGCGAGGGCCGCATCATCCTCGGCGCCGCGGTGATCGACGACGTGCAGGGCCTGCTGGTGCTGGCCGTCATCAAGGGTGTCATCGAGTCGGCGGACCGCGGCCAGACCTTCGATACGGGCTCGGTGCTGATCATCGTGGCCAAGGCCGTCGCGTTCCTGGTGATCGCGGTGGTGCTGGGCCGCTCGCTCTCGAGCCGCGTCTTCCGCCTCGGCGCGCGCCTGCCCGGCGAGGGCGTGCTGCTCTCGCTGGCGCTCACCTTCTGCTTCGTGATGGCGTGGCTGGCCGGGCTCGTGGGCCTGGCCCCCATCGTGGGCGCCTTCTCGGCCGGGCTCGTGCTGGACGAGGTGCACTACCGCGACCTGCGCTCGCGCGACCACGCGCAGCGCGACGTGCAGACGCTGCTCAAGCCGCTCACCACCTTCCTGGTGCCGGTCTTCTTCGTGCTGATGGGCATGCGCGTGGACCTCACGGTGTTCGGCGCGGGCCCCACGCTGGGCTTCACCGCCGCGCTCATCGCCGTGGCCATCGTGAGCAAGCAGGCCTGCTCGCTGGGCGTGCTCGGGAAGGGCACCGACCGGCTGGCGGTCGGGCTCGGCATGATCCCCCGCGGCGAGGTGGGGCTCATCTTCGCCAGCATCGGGACCGGCCTGCTGGTCGGCTCCGAGCGCGTGGTGCCCGCCCTGGTGTTCTCGGCGGTCGTGGCCATGGTGGCGGCCACCACGCTGCTCACGCCGCCGCTGCTGGCGTGGCGGCTCAGGCGCCTGCCGCCCTCCGGCGGCGGGTCGTAGCCCGGAACCCAGGGCTAGGAGGCAGGCCATGCGTCTTCCGGTCCACGCGCCCTTCGTCTTCGCGCTCGCGGCGGTGCTGTCGGCGTCCGGCGCGGCGCAGGCCCAGCCCTACGCGCGCTTCGCCGTGCCCGACAGCGTGCTGGTCCCGGCGGTGCTGTCGGCGTCCGGCGCGGGCTTCGAGACCGCCTGGAACGCCCTGCTCGTGGCCGAGTGCCGCGCCACGGCCGCGCGGGCCGACTCCGCGCCGACCTTGCGCGCGCTGGCAGGGCGCGTGGCGCGCGCCGAGACCGAGGCGCTCGGCACGCGCATCGCGGCCGATGCGCTGGCGCTGCGGCGGCGCTGGAGCCCGGCGCAGTGCGCGCGCCGCGTGGCGGCGGCCGGGGCCGAGGCCGCGGGCACCGCGGCACAGCAGGGCGCGCGCTGGGCCGAGTCCGACAGCCTGTTCGGCGCGGCGTTGGCGGGCTACCGCGCGCTGGGCGAGCGGCGCCGCGAGGCGGTGGTGCTGGGCAGCGCGGGCTCGACCTGGTTCCTGGCGGGCGACTACCCGCGCGCCGACAGCCTGTACCGGCGCGCGCTCGGCGCGCGCCGCGCCCTGGGCGACTCGCTGCTGGTGGGGCGCGCGCTCAACACCCTGGGCTCGATCGCCTACCTCGAGCGCCGCTTCCCCGAGGCCTACGAGCTGTTCCAGCGCACGCGGGCGCTGCGCGAGCAGATCGGCGACCGCGCCGGGCTCGTGGCGACGCTCAACTACCTCGGCCTGGTCACGACCGACATGGGCCGGCGCGACGAGGCGCGGGCCTGCTACGAGCAGGCGCTCGAGCTGGCGGCCGTCCGGGGCGACAGCACGCGCGTGGCGGAGGCGCTCGGCAACCTCGCCAACCTGCTGCGCGAGTCGGGCGACCTCGAGCGCGCCGAGGCGGTCAACCGGCGCGCGATGGTCATCGCCCGGGAGCGGCAGGACGACGCGCAACTGGCGCGCCTGCGCATCAACCTGGGGAATGTGCTGCGCCTGCAGGGACGCTTCACCGAGTCGGCCGCCGCGGTGGACCAGGCGGTCCGGCAGAGCGAGGCGGCGGGCGACCCGCGCGGGCTGCTCCAATCACTCCTCACGCTGGGCGTGGTCCGCCTCGACCTCAAGGACCCCGATTCGTCCCGGCCGCCGCTGCTGCGCGCCGTCGCCCTCGCCGACTCGCTGGGCGACGCCTACTCGGGCATCGCCGCCCGCAACGACCTGGCCATCGCGCTGCGGCTGGCCGGTGACGAGCAGGAGGGCACGCGCGTGGCGCAGCGCGGCTTCGATCAGGCCGCGGCCGGCTCCGACTCGGAGTCCGTGGCGCGGCTCGCCACCACGCTCGGGCAGTTCGCCGGGGACCGCGGGGACCTTGCGGCGGCGCGGCGCTGGTTCGAGCGCGCGGCCTCGGCCAGCCGGGCCCTCGGCGTGGACCAACGCGTCACGGCGTTCCACAACCTCGGCTACGTCGCGGGCGTGGGCGGTCGCACGGACGAGTGCGAGCGCCTGTTCCGCGAGTCGCTCGAGCTGGCGCAGTCGGCCGGCCTGTCCGACCGGCTGTGGAGCGCCATGCTGGGCCTGGGCGACGTGGCCGAGCGGCGCGGGGACTTCGCCACGGCGCTCGACTGGGACCGCCGCGCCGCCACGCTCATCGACACGCTGCGCACGCGCCAGCGCGAGGAGCGCAGCTCGATCACGCTGTTCTCGGGCGGCCAGTTCGCCTACGAGGCGCTCATCCACCTGCTGGGCCGGCTGGACGCCCGCTTCCCCGACAGCGCCTACGCGGCCGAGGCGTTCCAGTGGAGCGAGCGGGCGCGGGCGCGCGCCTTCCTCGACCTGGTGCGTGCGGCAGGCGGCGCCGCCGCGGCGGTCGCGCCGCTCTCGCTGGAGCAGGCGCGCGCCCTGCTGCGCTCGGACCGCGAGGCGCTGCTCGCGTACAGCCTGGGCGACTCCTCGTCGTCGCTGTGGGTGGTGACCCGACGGGCCTGGAAGCGCTTCGCCCTGCCGCCGCGTCCCGCGCTGCGGGCGCGCGCCGAGATCCTCAGGCGTGGCCTGGCCGATCCCGTCTCGGCGGAGGAGCGACGCACGCGCGCCGCGGCGCGGGCGCTCTACCAGGCGCTGGTCGCGCCCGCCGAGCCGCTGCTCAAGGGCGTGACGCACCTCGTCGTGGCCCCCGACGGGCCGCTCGCCCTGGTGCCCTTCGAGGCGCTGCTCGCGCGCGACGTGCCCGAGGGCGCGCCCGCGCCCAGGGGCGCGTACCTCGTCGAGCGCTGGGAGGTCTCCTACACGCCGTCGGCCACCGCGCTCGCGACGCGTGCCGGGAGCGCCGCGGCGCGCGGCATCGTGGCGCTGGGCGACGCGCGCTTCGCGCCCGACTCGGGAGCGACGCCGGTTGCCGAAGCCGGGGCGGCGGCCGCCGAGGGTGGAGCCGGGGTGGGGGGCGCTGCCGCGCTCGCGCCGCTGCCCAACACGGCGGCCGAGGTCGCGGCCCTGCGCGCGCTGGCCGGCACGCGGCCCGTGGAGACGCTGACCGGTGCGGCCGCCACGCGCGCCAACCTGCTGGCCGCGCTCGAGCGCACGCCCGCCCAACTCGTGCACCTCGCCACCCACGGCGAGGCGAACGAGGTCGAGCCGCAGCGCTCGGGCCTGTGGCTGGCGTGGGACGGCGCCGCGCCCGGCTTCCTGTCGGTGCGCGACGTGCTGGGGCTCAGGCTCGGCGCGGACCTCGTGACGCTCTCGGCGTGCGAGACCGGCACCGGCCGGCTCGAGCGCGGCGAGGGCGTGCTCGGGCTGGCGCGCGCCTTCCTCGCCGCGGGCTCGCGCAGCGTGGTGGTGAGCCTGTGGAAGGTAAACGACCGCTCGACCGCGGCGCTCATGGAGAGGTTCTACCGCCCGCTGCTGACGAAGGGCGTGCCGCGCGAGACTGCGCTGGCCGCGGCCAAGCGCGCGCTGCTGGCCGACCCCGAGACGCGCTCGCCGTTCCACTGGGCGCCCTTCGTGCTGGTAGGCGCGAGCGGCCCGGTGCGGTAGGAGGAAGCGCAACGGGCGCCCGCCAGCGCGGACGCCCGTTCGTTTCCCTACGTCTCTGCTGTGGGTCTCGGGGCCGCAGGGGCGGCCACGCGTGACCCGCGGTCTTGCCTAGTGGCGATCGTGACCGTGGCCGTTGCTCTGGCCGCGCCCGCGCCCCCGCTCGTCGCCGTAGTACTTCTTCGCCTGGCCCGGCGGCATGCCGTGCGGGTGGTGCTTCCAGTGGCGGGTGGGCACCATCATGATCGCCTGCGGCACCCTGCGCTCTTCGATCACGCGGTAGGGCCCGCCGTAGCGCGACGCGCGGTACCACCAGCCGTCGTTGTAGATGTAGAAGTACACGCCGAAGCGGAAGCAGTCGTAGGGGAGGTCCTCGCGGTCCACGTAGTAGACGCGCGCCTCCGGCACGAACGCCATCGGCGGCGGCTCGCGGAAGACGACCACCGGCGGCGGCGGCGCCAGGCCGATGTTCACCTGGATGCGGGTCTCGGCGAGCGCGGGTGCCGCGAGCAGCGCGGCCAGCGCCAGGGAAAGCAGGACGAATCGTTTCATGACATCTCCTTTCCTGATGCCCCGTGACTGAGCAAGACTCCTGCCTGCGTCGCCGGGAATCGGGGGCCGGGCCCGCGGGGCCGCGACGGCCTCCAATCCCTGCGATGACAACGCGCTCCGTCCGGAGCGGCCATCCCCCGAGACTTGACGGAGTGTTTGCCGGGCGTGGTGCCGCTTCACATCGTGCGTCCTGCGCTGTGGCGTGGGCGCAACGCGACGGGCGGGCGGCCGCGCCTGGACCGGCAGCCCGCTGTGGCTGCTGGGCGCCGCGCTGGCGCGGGAGGAGACAGTCGGGGGGATCGACAGCGTCATCGTGCGGGCGGCGAGGGCGGTCGCGCGGCAGGCTGGACGCGGCTCCGGAGGCGTGGCAGGCTGGTTGCGCGTCGAAGCGTGGTCGGGTGGCGGCGATTGCGATCCGCCGCCCGTCCGAGGTGAGCACGCACGAGCGCATCCAATCCACCCGGCTCGCCGGGGGTCCCGCCGCGCTGATCCGCGGGATCGAGGCGACGCGACAGTAACCCCACAGGGCGGCGTTGCAGGCGCCGCGCATCCCGGCGAAACCCCGATGGCAGAACCGGTGCCACTCGTCTTCATCTCCGCCAGCAGCGACGACTACGAGCTGGCCGGCAAGGTGCATGACTTCCTCTGCCGGCACGGGGTCCCGGTCTTCTTCGCCACGCGTTCGCTGCCGGAGCTGGGCGACTCGGACTACCGCCGCGTCATAGACGCGAAGCTCGACGAGTGCGTCCACATGATCGTGGTCACCAGCTCGAGGTCCCGGGTCGAGTCGCCCTGGGTCGAGGCCGAATGGGGCTTCTTCATCAACGCCAGGCGTGCAGGGGCGAAGCTCGGGAACATCATCACGGTGACGGCGGGCGGGCTAGACCCGCTCCAGCTTCCACCCAGCCTGAGGTACCACGAGGTCGTCCCCTTCGCGGAGGACCGGCTCCACCTGCTGCTCAGGTACGTGACGCCATTCGCGGCCCCGGTGGCGGATCCGTCCGCTGCACCGGCGGTGGGACCGGCGGCCGCAGAGGCACTGCGCGGTGCGAAGGGGGATGCCGGGGCCTTCGAAGCATGGTCGGTGGGGGCCAGGATCCGCGTGTTCGGAGTCGGTCGGGGAGGGCAGCAGGTCATCGACCTCATGTTCGACCTGCCCGCCGAGGGCGTGACCCGGGTCGTCGTCAGCACGGACGCGCGGACGCTCGAGGCGTGCCGTGCGGACGTCCGGCTCCTCATCGGCGAGGGCTCCCTGCGCGGGCTGGGCGCGGGCGGCGATCCCGGGACGGCGCGGGCGGTCGCCGAGGCCGAGCTGCCGAAGCTGGAACGCGAGCTGGAGGGCTGCGACCTGGTCGTGCTGGCCGCGGGGCTCGGCGGCGGCACGGGGACCGGCGTGGCGCCGGTGCTCGCGCGCGTCGCGCGGAATCGGGGCATCATGACGGTCGGTGTCGTCACGCTGCCCTTCCGCTTCGAGGGCGCGAGGCGCGCGAGGCTGGCGCAGGAGGCTCTGGAGGAGCTGATCGGGACCTGCGACATCGTGGTGCCGCTGCCGGGCGACGAGGCCATGACGGGGCTGGCGCCCGCGCCGCCGGTGACCCGGGCCTTCGAGCATCTCTCCACGCTGAGCGCGCGCTGCCTCCACGCGCTCGCGGGGCTCTTCCAGAACCGCGGGCTGGTCAACCTCGACTTCGCCGACCTGCACGCGGTCCTGAAGGACTCCGGCGTCGCCGCGATGGGCCAGGGGGAGGCGAGCGGGCCCGGGCGGGCCGAGGCGGCGGCGCGACTGGCCATGACCTCGGGTTATCTCTCTCCGTATCCCCTCGGTCGAGCGCAGGTGGTGGCGATGCTCGTGGAGGCCGGGCGAGATTTGCGCCTCGATGAGATCGCACGCGCCACGGATGTCGTGAGCGCGGTTCTCGACGCCGAGGCGAATCTGATCTTCGGGAGTGAGCTCGACGACGCGCTCGGCGGCGTCCTGCGGGCGACCATCATCGCGACGCGATTCCCGAAGACGACGGCGTAGAGGCGCAGGGGCCGCGTCACTGCGATTCGCGGCCGCGAGGGGAGAAGGCGCGGGCGAGGCAGGGCGGGCGGCGCGGGTGAGGGTGCGGGATCGGAGCACAGCGGGCGGCCGGAACGCTCCGGCCACCCGCATCGCTTGAGTCGGGGGGGGGTGCTCACCGATAGAGCACCTTGAGGCTCCCCCAAGTGACGCGCGCCGCAGGCGTCAAATTCGGCGCGTACTTCAGCACGCGGCAGGTGCCGCGGTCCACCAGGTAGACATCCTGCTGCGAATCCACGGCGAGGCCGCTCGGGTACGTGAACTGCCCCTCACCCGTGCCTCCGGAGCCCCACCTGGTCAAGAAGACACCCGTCGCATCGAACCTCTGGATGACGTGCTTCTCGCTGTCGCTGACATAGACGTCACCGCGGCTGTCCGTTGTGATGGCCAGGTGACCGATGAACTGGCCGTCTCCAGAACCAAGCGACCCCCAGGTCCGAATGAACACACCCTCCGGCGTGAAGGCCTGGACCCGGCGCAGGAAGTCGTCGGTGACGTACACGGTCCCGGACGGCCCCACGGCGATCCCCGCGGGCCATGTGTACTGCCCTTCACCCGAGCCACTCGATCCAAACGCGCTGATGTATTCGCCCTGTGCGGTGAATACCTGCACCCGTCTCAGGTATTCGTCGAGTACGTATACGTTGCCCGAAGGCCCGACCGCGACCCCGACCGGGTCTTGAAACTGACCTGCGCCATAGCCCCGAGAACCCCAGGCCAGAAGTAGGGTCCCCCCGGCGGTGAACTTCTCGACGCGGTAGTTCGCTTCGTCGACAATGTACACATCGTTGCTGGCATCAATCGAGATCCCGCTCGGAGCGTAGAGCTGTCCGTCGCCGGTGCCGAAGGAGCCCCACGCCGCCACGAGATCGCCCGCACCCGAATACACGCTCACCGGGCCGTTCACCGTACCGATCACGTAGACGAGATTGCTCCCGTCGACTGCAATACCTTGCGGTCCGCAGTCGTAGCATTCCGGGTCCGCCACGAATGGACACACCCTCCATTGCCTTTCGAACTCGAGCGGCGCGTCTGCCGCCGCGCTCGGGGGCTCGGCGGCGAAGCGGAGGACAAGAACCAGAAGGGACGACGCGAGGACGGGCGGCCAGCGCATGACGGGACCAGGACCTCCTCTCTTGCGCGCACAATCGTACCCCCCGGGTAGCCAGCGACGCCATCCTCCGGTGGCCGCCCGCCCTGTCACGCCCCTGCAATATCGCCCCGGCGCGGGCCCCGCTGGCCCGTTCCCGCCCCGGGGGCCCGTGTGCGAGAATGACGCCCTCGCAGAGCCGCGGTACGGGTCGCACACGAAGACCATCACCCGGGAGGAGCGGCCATGAGTCGCGTCGCGGACATCCTGAACCACAAGGGCCGTGAGGTGTACAGCATCGACCAGGAGGCCACCGCCTTCGAGGCGCTCGAGAAGATGGTGCGGCACGACGTGGGCGCGCTGGTCGTGACCAGTGCGGGCCGCACGGTCGGGGTCTTCAGCGAGCGCGACTTCCTTCGGCGCATCGCGCTGCGGGGCCACGACCCGGAGGGGGTGCGCGTCGCCGACGTGATGACCCAGCGTCTGATCTGCGCCGATCCGCGCGAGACAGTCGAGGACTGCATGGCCATCATGACCCAGGAGCACATCCGCCACCTGCCCATCATCGAGGGCGAAAAGCTGGTGGGGCTCGTGTCCATCGGCGACCTGGTGAAGCATCTGTCGGCGGAGCGGCACGTGCAGATCCGCTATCTCACCGACTACATCACGGGGAAGTACCCCGGCTGAGCGGGAGGACCATGACGCACGCGCTGCGCGATCGGGTCATCGTGGTGGGCGGCGGCACCGGGCTGGTGGGCCGCGCCGTGACGGGCGCGCTGCTGGCCGCGGGGGCGCGGGTGATCGTGCCTGCGCGCCGCGAGGAGGACGCCGAGCGCTTCTACCTCGAGGCCGACCCCGAGACCGTGCCACGGCTGCGCACGGCGGTGGGCGACTACGGCGACCCGGCGATGCCGGGCCGCATCGCGGCGGTGGCCAAGCGCGAGTTCGGCGGCATCGACCACCTGGTCTCGGCCATCGGCTCGGCGCCGCTCGGGCCGCTGGATGCGCTCGATGCGCGGGCCGTGCAGCAGGCCATGGACGACGACGTGTCCGCGCCGGGGCGCTTCGTGCTCGGCATGCTGCGGCACCTGAATGGCGCGGCGCCGGTCAAGCGCGTGGTGGTCGTCACGCCCGCGCCCGGGGCCGACGCCAAGAGCCCGCCCGACGCGTGGTCGCTGGGGCGCACGTTCCTCGAGGGGCTGGTGGGCCTGCTGCGCGAGTCCAAGCGCGCGGGGGTGGAGTTCTACGCGCTGCGCGTGCCGCGCGTGACGGGGCTCGAGGCGGGCGCCGGCGCGATCGGCAGCGCGGTGGCGCGCCTGCTGGCCGATGGCGTGCGTCACGGCGCCGGCGATTTGTTCGTCGAGCTGGTGGCCCCGGACGACATCGAGTGAGCGCGCTCGGCAAGATCGCGCCGGAGCAGTTCGAGCGGGTGATCGCGCCGCGGCTGGGCGCTGTGCGCGGCGAGGTGCTGGTGGGCCCGCGCGCGGGGCAGGACTCGGCCATCGTCAGGCTCGGAGGCGGGCGCGTCATGGCCGTCACCACCGACCCGCTCTCGGTCGTGCCCGCCATCGGCTTCGAGGCCTCGGCACGGCTCTCGTGCCACCTCATCGCCTCGGACCTGTGGACCACAGGCATACCGCCCGCGTGGGCCTCGATCACCTTCAACCTGCCGCCGCAGATGAGCGACGCCGACCTCGAGGCGTACTGGCTCGCCATGAGCGACGAGTGGACGCGGCTCGGCGTCGCCGTCGTCACCGGCCACACCGGCCGCTATCCCGGGTGCGACTACTCCATCGTCGGGGCGGGCACGCTGATGGGTGTGGGCGACGAGACGGGCTACCTCACGCCCGCCATGGCCGCGCCCGGCGACCGCGTGATCGTGACCAAGGGTTGTGCCATCGAGGCCACGGCGATCGCCGCGTGGCTGTTCCCGAAGCGGCTCGGCGCGCGGCTCGGCGCCGGCGGCCTGGCGCGGGCGCGCGCCATGCTCGAGCAGGTGAGCGTGGTCGCCGACTGCCGCGCCTGCGTGCGCGTGGGCGTGCGCGAGCGCGGCGTCACGGCGCTGCACGACGCCACCGAGGGCGGCGTGCTGGGCGGCCTGCTGGAGCTGGCACGCGCCTGCGGGCACGACCTCGCCGTCGAG
>Ga0315295_10003836_pt1 | contig 12767 bp, 4 predicted proteins | sample YL17G14_0_MG_FD_204453 | JGI IMG/M metagenome (GOLD analysis project Ga0315295, IMG submission 204453) | Sediment microbial communities from Yellowstone Lake, YNP, Wyoming, USA - YL17G14_0 | ecosystem: Environmental > Aquatic > Freshwater > Lake > Sediment | place: USA: Wyoming | collected... | reverse complement strand
AGGGGGTTCCTCTTCGGCGCCCAGGCGCCCACAGCCGAGTTCCCGTCCGAGGTCTGGACCTACAGGGAGATCCCCGGGCTCAAAACCCAGGAAAGCCGCGTGGATTTCACGTTCGTCAATTACTACGGTGCCGGCTCCTACCAGCTTACGGACAACCCGGCCCTGGCCAACGCACTCCGGAACGTTTCGCTCCCCGCCCGCTACGCCGGCTACAACGATTACCCGTCCGACGGGGCCTTTAAGTCCCCGACCGAGGTCGCCCAGATGTCCCAGAAGGCCTATCAACGGCCGCTCCAGCAGCTCCAGATGATGGCCGAGCTCACCAAGTCCAGGGGCGAGGTCCTGGAGGAGCTCGAACGGAGCTCCCGACAGAGGAAGCTCAAGGGTATCGTCGAATCCAAGGCTTCGTTGAGCGGGCTGGCCCTATCTTCGAAGGAGAGCTACCTCCGCGGCGCGGACGGGCTGACGTACGTCCCCATGGTCCTCGAGGTGGCGGCCAAGGACCTGGAATTCCGGCCCGCCAAGGACAGGTTTCAGGGCCTGGTGAACTTCTACATCGAAGTGAAGGACGCGAACGGGCCCATCTTCCAGAAGAGCGACAGGCTCGAGATGAACCTCAAGGAGGACAGTTACCGGCGCCGCCTGACGGAAAATTATCAGTACCTCCAGGGGGCGAGCCTGAAGCCCGGCAGGTATTTCCTGCACCTGGTCGTCTGGGATGAGCTGAGCGGGAACGTCGGCTACGCGGACAGGTGGATCGACGTCCCGAGCCTCGCCTCCGGCGATTTCGGCGCCAGCGAGATCATCCTGGCCCGGGACATCCGCAGGGTCGAGACGAAACCCGCGGAGATCCTGATCGAAACCAAGGACCTCCCAGCCATGCAGACGCTCCGGGGCACGGACCTCAAGGTCCCCGACAAGCTGAACATGGCCCGGCCCCGGGGCGGGCCCTACACCTTCGGGGACTTGGACGTCAATCCCGCCACGACGTCCGTGTATTCCAGGAGCGACGAGCTGGCCTATTTCTATCAGATCTATAGCGCGACCTTCGACGAGGACCTCGGCGTGGCAAGGCTCCGGGTCGAGGAGAAGATCCTCAAGGGAAACGAAACGGTGGCCGAGATTGGAGAGCCCGGGGACGTCCAGGTTCCCATCGCCCCGCGGTCCGAGGGTCCCATCAACCGGGGCAACCGGTTCCGCCTGGCGGACCTGGCCCCCGGGAGGTACGAACTGCTCGTCCGCGTGAGGGACGTGTTTTCCGGAAAAACCTCGGAGAAGAGGACGCATTTCGAGCTGAAATAAATCCGGAAAATTGGAAATGATTCAATAAATTGGATAGTCCCGCCGGTCCGGGAAACTCCCGGGAATCCTAAATCATTCATTATTCAACGGGTTGTGCACCGGCTTGGACCGTCTCGGATGGCACATAACTTGCATATAATTCTATAAAATAAAATAAGGTAACTTGAGAGGGGAGGAGAATACAGCGGATAATCACACAGGGACAATCTGAAGGGCGGAGCGTCCGTGCGGGGGCACGGCGTTCCGGAGGGATTCCCGCGAAGCGGTAAGGCGTTTCGTGGGAGGGGGAAAACGAGAGATCCCATGTCTATGGGATTCGGAGGAGTTGAATGACCTTAAGGAAGCTATTACTGATTTGTGTCGCTTTGCTCTTGTCCGCTTCTCTGGGGATGGCCCAGTCCAAGGACACCGGCACCTTCATCGGGACCGTCTTCGACATCGAGGGAGCCCCGCTCCCGGGCGTCACGGTGACGGCGAAGAACATCCAGATGGGACTGGTCCAGTCGACCGTGACCAACGACCAGGGACGGTATAGGATGGAGAAGCTGCCCCGCGGCATGTACACGCTGACCGCCGCCATCGAGGGATTCAAGACGACGACCCGGGAAGGGCTTGAGCTCATGATCGGGTCGGAAATCAAGGTTAACTTCAACCTGGAGCTCGGGAAGCTCGAGGAGAGCATTACGGTCGTCGGCGTCTCGCCTCTGGTCGAGACGACGCGCGCCCAGGTGTCCACCGTCATCACCGAGAAGGAGTTCCTGAGCTATCCGCAGGGCAACCGCGACTACACATCCCTGATCGGATACGCTCCGGGGACCCTGCCCAATACCGACCTGGCCGGCAACAGCTCCAGGTCCGGCTACGCCATCAACGGGATGCGCGGGTCCTCGAACAATTTCCAGATTGACGGCATCGACAACAACGACAACGGCACGGCGTCGAACGCCGTGACGAGCATGCCGCCCGAGGCCATCCAGGAGTTCCGCCTGGTTTCCAACAATTTTTCGGCCGAGTACGGCCGGAACTCCGGTGGCGTCATCAATGCCGTCATGAAGTCCGGAACCAACGAGCTCCACGGCAACGCCTGGGTCTTCTATCGGGGGGGCAGCTCGCTGTTCCAGACCGAGGACTGGCTGACCCACGACCTGCCTCCGTACAAGAGATATCAGTACGGCGGGACGGTCGGCGGCCCCATCAAGAAGGACAAAACGTTCTTCTTCGCTTCGTTCGAAGGCGTCATCCAGGACGACGAAGCCCGGGATCCGTTCCTCTTCTTCACTCCCGAAGCCATCGGCCGCGCCACGGGATCGTCCAAGTACTTCTTCGACAAGTACGGCGCCGCCTACCCCAAGCCGACGTACGATTTCGAGGACCTCGACGGCGACGGTCTCATAGACGTCGGCAAGTATGTCTGGGACGGGACGGCCAAGACCAGAGGCTACAACTTCGGCCTCAAGATCGATCACATCTTCTCCGAAAAGGATCGTCTGGCGTTCCGTTGGCTTTTTAACACCTACACTTACGAGTGGGATTTCGCCAATCTTCCGGGCAACATCAAGAAGAATCCCTATTCCTATCACACCGGCGGATTGACCTGGCTCCACCTCTTCAGCCCGACCATGTACAACGAGGTTCGGGTCGGGTATCACCGGGACTTCGCGGACTGGCCGCGCCTCGCCCCGGAAGTTCCCTCGTTAGGCGGCTACACCTACTTCAACGACGGCGTCCATTCCATCGGCGACTGGTCCAACATGCCCCAGAAGTTCGCCAACAATACCTATCAGTTGGTGGACGTCCTGAACTTCCAGATCGGCAATCACAGCATCAAGCTCGGCGGCGAGGCCAGGCTGTGGAACTCGGACTCGACGTTCGACGCCAACGTCGCGGGGGGCTACTACTTCTTGGATTCGACATGGTTCCTCTACGACCTCGGCGCTTACTATCTGGTCATCGGGGCCGATCCGCCCGATCCGCCCGAGGGCAATCCCTACGTCACGGGCAGCGCTTTCGATCCGTGGAAACAGGGTGACTCCCACAGGAAATGGAAAGGCTTCGAAGGCGGCCTGTTCGTCCAGGACGACTGGCGCGTGACGGACAAGCTGACCGTTTCCCTAGGTCTGAGATGGGAATACTACGGAGTCCCCAAAGAAACATCCGGAAAGGGCATCAACATGCCCGCCTTCGGGACCAAGGAAGGCTTTGACTCGAAGACGCTCATCGAGGGGACGTACGGCGAAGAAGGGATCAAGTACCTCATTTTCGACGGCCGCGAGAAGCTCGGCAAGGGGCTCTGGAACCCCTATTACAAAGCCTTCGCGCCCAAGGCCAGCTTCGCCTACGACCTGACAGGGGACGGCAAGACCTCGTTCCGGGCCGGGGCGGGCATCTCCTACGACCGCACGTTCAACAACACGTACGAGAACGACAGGTTCAACTATCCCGACTTCACGTTCCTCTCGCTCGCGGGCTGGGATGCCTATTACGGCTATGACGTGGGCAGCCCTGCCATCAAGGTCACCTATCCTGGAACGGTTCCCCAGGCGAACATCTCCGGGTACAGAGCCGCCCTGCGGTGGATGTTGCCCGACCTCATCCCCCAGAAGGCCTATAACTGGCTGGTCGGGATTCAGAGAGAGCTCTCGCCGAACGTCTCCATCGAGCTCAATTACACGGGGTCCAAGGGTGCGAACCTGGGCTCCATCCAGCGGCCGAACCGTTTCACCGGGGACAGGCTGGACGGCATCCCGAACGGGATCAACGCCTACACCGCCATCCGCGACCTCAACCTGCGGACCCAGAACCTGAAATCCGATTACCACGCCTTCACCGCTACACTCAACAAGAGGTTTGCGGACGGCTGGTCCTGGTACACGGCCTACACCTTCGGCGTCGCCAAGGACCAGAACTCCGACTACTTCGGCGACAGCACGTCGATGGAAGCGGTCTCCAACGAACGGATCATCGACGAGTACGGCTACGCTCAGTTCGACCGGCGGCACAGGGTCGTCGGCGGCATGATCTACGATCTGCCCTTCTTCAAGAACTCCAAGAACTGGTTCCTGAAGAACGTCGTCGCGGGTTGGCAGATCTCCAGCAACTTCCACTTCACGTCCGGCGCCCCGTTCACGATCCGGTCCACCTCCTCAAGCTATGATTGGAACAAAGACTACGACTACAACGACAGGCCGCTGTGGAACGGAGGGGCCTATTCGGACCTCATCTCGTGGACGAACGGAAAGCCCGGCTGGGACAAGAGCCACTTCGGGATCCCGGTGGCGCCCGCGGCCGCAAATGACCTCACCTACTACGACCAGGACTTCGTGCCGAGGAACGGATTCCGGTGGTTCCCGACCCACAACATCAACGTCTCCCTGCAGAAATATTGGACCGTCCCCATGGCCGGGAGGGAATTCACGGTCCAGGCCATCTTCGAGGTCTTCAACGTCCTCAAGTCCTACTTCTGGGACATCCCGTCCACGAGTTGGACGTCTGTGACTTTCGGCCAATCGCTGAGGATGAGCGGCCGGAGGACGTCTCAGGTATCGCTCCGGATCATGTTCTAAGGTTCAAGCACGCGCACACGCTCAAAGCCCTGCCCCGGTTCGCCGGGGCAGGGCTTTTCTTTTAGGGCGGTTGAAGCCGTGAGGGGATTCTGATATATTTTTTGTATGGCGCCCATGGTCAAGATCATCGGATTCGGCCTTCTCCTGCTCCTCCCGAGCCTGGACCTTTACCTTTTCCCGGGCCCCGGGGCCAAGGTCGCGAGGGACGGGAAGCTCAACGTCCTCCTCATCACCCTGGACACGACGAGGGCCGACCGCATCGGGGCCTACGGATGGGGAAAGGCGAAGACCCCGAACATCGACGCCCTGGCGGCCGGCGGCGTGAGGTTTGCCAATGCCTATTGCTCGACGCCCCTGACGCTCCCCTCCCATTGCTCCATCCTGACCGGAACATATCCCCTCTACCATAAGGTCCGAAACAACGGGTCCTACTACCTTGCCCCGGAAGCCGTGACCCTCGCCGAGAGGCTCCGGGACCGGGGATTCCGCACGTCGGCCTTCGTCGCTTCGTTCAACGTCGATTCGCGGTTCGGGGTCGACCAGGGATTCCCCCTGTACGACGACCGGGCCGACGACGAGCAGATGCTGAAGACGTTCCGGTCCGAGCGCCGGGGCGACAAGGTCGCGGACGCGTTCATCGGCTGGCTGGAGGGGAACGCCGGGAGCCGGTTCTTCTCCTGGGTGCACTTTTTCGACCCCCACATGCCCCACGACCCGCCGTCTCCGTACAAAGAGGAATTCTCCAAGGACCTCTACGACGGCGAGGTCGCGTTCATGGACCACGAGCTGGGGCGGGTCATCGACGCCCTGCGTGCGAAGAACGTCCTGGACAGGACGCTCATCGTCGTCGCCGGGGACCACGGAGAGGCGTTGGGCGAGAAAGAAGAGCTCGATCACGGCATCTTCATCTACGACGGGACGATGAAGGTCCCGCTGATATTCTACGCGGACAAGCGCCTGCCCGGAGGCCTGATTGTCGACTCGCGGGTGAGGCTCATCGACGTCATGCCGTCGATCCTGGACATGCTTGGGGTCCCGGTGAACCGGGAGGTCCAGGGGACGAGCCTCCTGCCCTATATCGAAGGAAAGAAGGACGGGGACCTGACCTGCTATCTTGAGAGCTACTATCCGCCGGAGACCTTCGGCTGGTCGGAGCTCGTGGGGATCATCGACGGGGACTGGAAGTTCATCCGGGCCCCCCGTTCGGAGCTCTACAATCTGAAGACGGACGCCAAAGAGGAGAAGGACCTCGTGTCGCGGGAAGCCCGGACGGCCGCGCTCCTCAACAGGAAGCTCGAGGAGATCATCAAGGCCGGAACCTCGAAAACGAAGCCGGGCCGGAGGACGCTCTCGAGGGAAGAGGAGGACCGTCTGCGGTCGCTGGGCTACATCGGGGCCGACGCGTCGGTCAAGGTAGGGAAGGGCCCGCTTCCGGACCCCAAGGACAAGATGGGGGAGTTCAAGATCCTCTTCAAGGCGAAGCTCCTGGAATACCAAGGGAACTTCGAGGAGTCGGAGAAATATTATCGGGAGATCCTCCGGCTGGAGCCGGACGTCTCCTGGCACTACATCGGGCTGGCCATCCTCCTCGCGAAGGAGCGGAAGGTCGGCGAAGGCATTGAGGTCCTGAAAAGCGGGCTCGTGAGGCTCCCGGATTCGGTCGTCCTCATGTCGCGGCTGGCCAGCTTTTACATGAGGGTCGGGAACTTCAAGGAGGCCTTCGCGATGAGCCGGGCCGCCCTGGACCGCGACCCGAGGCAGTTCGACGCCCTGGTCATCGCCGGATGGTCGGAGGACATGCGGGGGAACTGGAAGGAATCGTCGGGATACTTCGGGAAGGCCCTGGAGATCGAGCCGGAGAACAAGTACATCCGCCTGAAATATGCCTATGCCCTGGGAGCCCTGGGCCGGGGGGCCGAGGCGGCCCGAATTGACGAGGCCCTCAAGAAGGAGTTTCCGGGGGACCGTCGAATCTATGCCGACCTCGGGACGATTTACACTTCGATGAATAAGCTGGACCTGGCCGAGGAGAACCTCCGGAAGGCCGTCGAGCTCGACCCGGGGCCGGAATCCTATCTGGTCTACTCGGCGATCCTCGAGCGGATGGGGAGGCTCGAGGACGCTATCTCCAACCTGAAGCTCTTCCTTGAAACCACGAAAGAGGGCGAAACGCCAAGGACCCGTAAGGCCCGCGCGGCGCTCGCGGAATGGGAGCGGAGGATCAGGGAACGATGAGGGTCGCGGTTGTCGTCCTGGCGCTCTCCGTCTCCGCGACGGGCGTCCCGGTCCTTTCCGCGGCCGCCGATGACGTGAAAAGAGACGATCGGCTGAACGTCCTCCTCGTGACCCTGGACACGACGCGGGCGGACCGCATTGGCGCCTATGGGTACCCGAAGGCCGAAACCCCGGTCCTCGATTCCCTGGCCCGGGACGGCGTCCGCTTCGCCAACACATATTGTTCGACGCCGTTGACCCTCCCTTCGCACTGCTCGATCCTCACGGGGACCTACCCCCTCCGCCACAAGGTTCGCAACAACGGCGCCTATTACCTGGCCGACGACGCGGTGACGCTGGCCGAAAGGCTCAAGGAAAACGGATACGCGACGTCGGCGTTCGTCGCCTCCTTCAACACCGATTCGAGGTTCGGGCTCGGACAGGGGTTCGATGTCTATGACGACCGGTTCGGCGAGGACGAGATGCTGAAAACGTTCCGGTCCGAGAGGAAGGCCGACGAGGTCGCGGACGTGTTCATCGCATGGCTGGGCGCGAAGCCCCGGGAAAGGTTCTTTTCCTGGGTCCATTTCTTCGACCCCCACGCGCCGTACGAGCCGCCGTCCCCGTACAAGGAGAGGTTCGCGGGCGACCCCTATGACGGCGAGATCGCTTTCATGGACCACGAGCTGGGGCGGATCATTGGTGCCCTGAGGGCGAAGGGCCTCCTGGACCGGACGCTCGTCGTCGTCGCCGGAGACCACGGCGAATCGCTGGGCGAACATGGGGAGAACGACCACGGCATCTTCATTTACGACGCCACGATAAAGGTCCCCCTGATCCTCTCCGCTCCCGGGAACCTGCCGCGGGGTCTTGCGGTGGATAAAAGGGTCAGGCTCATCGACATCATGCCCACCGTCCTCGACGCGCTGAAGATACCCGTCAACCCCGAGGCGCAGGGGAAGAGCCTCCTGCCCTTCATCGAAGGCGACAGGAGTGAAGGCCTTACCTGCTATCTCGAGACCTTCTATCCCACGGAGACCTTCGGCTGGTCGGAACTCGTGGGGATCGTCGACGGGGACCGGAAGTTCATCCGGGCCCCCCGTTCGGAGCTCTACGACCTGAAGAAGGATCCCAAGGAGGAGAAGGACTTGGCGTCGAGGGAAGCCCGGACGGCCGCGCTCCTCAACAAGAAGCTCGACGAGGTCATCCGTGCCCACGTCTCGAACACGGAACCCGGCCGCCGGACCCTGACGAGGGACGAACAGGACCGTTTGCGTTCCCTGGGCTACGTCGGGGCGGGCGCGGCGCCGAGAGTCGGGAAGGGCCCCCTCCCGGACCCCAAGGACAGGATCGGGGAGAACACGATCCTGTCGCGGGCGAAGCTCCTGGAATCCGAGGAAAAATACGGGGAAGCGGAGAAATGCTACCGCGAACTTCTCGGCCTGCGGCCCGATGTGCCTTGGCACTATATCGGCCTGGGTTCGCTTCTCGTCAAGGCGGACAGGATCGGCGATGGCATCGAGGTCCTGAAGGAAGGGCTGAAGAGAATGCCGGATTCGGTTGTCCTCGTTTCGAGGCTGGCGAGCTTCTACATGAAGGCCGGCCGTTTCCCCGAGGCCTGCGAAGCGAGCCGAGCCGCTCTGAAGCTCGATCCGCGGGACTTCGACGCGATGGTCATCGCGGGATGGTCCGAGGACATGCGCGCCAACTGGGCGGAAGCGGCGGGTTTCTATCGCAAGGCCCTCGACATCGAGCCCGAGAACAAGACGGTCCGGATGAAATACGCCTACGTCCTGGGGGCCACGGGACGCGGCGAAGAGGCCGCGAGAATGGACGAGGCCCTCAAGAAGGAATATCCGAAGGACCCCAAGATCTGCACGGACCTCTCGGTCATTTACACGGCCTTGGGAAAGCTGGACCTTGCCGAGGCGAACCTCCGGAAAGCCGTCGCGCTGAACCCCTCGCCCGAGAACCACCACCGGCTGGCTTCGCTCCTCGGGCGGATGGGGAGGTTCGAGGACGCCGTCGCCCACATGAAGCTCTTCCTCAAGGACACTAAAGAGGGGGAAACGCCCCGGAAGGCCCGGGCCCGCGAGGCCGTCGCGGAATGGGAAAGGCGAGTCAAGGAACGATGAGACTCCCGGCCCTCCTCCTCGTCGCCGCCCTCTCGGCTCCGGGCCGGCCTGTCTTCCCCGCGGCCGCCGTCGACGTGAAAAGGGACGGCGCGCTCAACGTCCTCCTCGTGACGTTGGACACGACCCGGCCGGACCATCTCGGCGCCTACGGGTACGAAAAGGCCCGAACGCCATTCCTCGACTCCCTGGCCGCGGGAGGCGTTCGTTTCGCGAACGCCTACTGCCCGGTCCCGATGACCCTCCCGTCCCACTGTTCGATCCTCACCGGGACCACGCCGCTCTATCACAAGGTCCACAACAACGGGACCTATTATCTCAACAAGGACATCGTCACGTTGGCCGAGCGGCTCAAGGAGAAGGGGTACCGGACCGCGGCGTTCGTCAGCTCGTTCAACGTGGACTCCCGCTTCGGCGTCGGGAAGGGGTTCGACGTCTTCGACGACCGGTTCGCCCAGGACGAGATGATCAAGACCTTCCGGTCGGAGCGGGGGGCGGGGGAGACCACGGCGGCCTTCCTCCGCTGGATGGACGGGCCGGGGGAAGGACCGTTCTTCTCGTGGATCCATTACTACGACCCCCACATGCCTTACCAGCCGCCGTCGCCGTTCAAGGAGGATTTCGCCTCCGAACCGTACGACGGCGAGATCGCCTACATGGACGCGTGCTTCGGAAAGGTCCTGGCGCGGCTTCGGGATAAAGGCCTCCTCGAGCGGACGCTCATCGTGGTCGCCGGCGACCACGGCGAGGCCCTGGGGGAGAAGGGGGAAGTGGACCACGGCGTCTTCATCTACGATGTGACGATGAAGGTCCCGCTCTTCTTCCACGCCCCGCGTAACCTCCCGGGGGGCCGGGTCGTGGAATCGCGGGTCCGGCTCATCGATATCATGCCGACCGTCCTCGACGCGTTGAAGATGCCGGTGGACAAATCGGTCCAGGGGACGAGCCTCCTGCCATACATGGAAGGCAGAAAGAAGGACGACTTGCCGTGTTACCTGGAAAGCTACTATCCCCTCGAGACGTACGGGTGGTCCGAGCTTGTCGGCCTCATCGACGGGGGTTGGAAGTTCATCCGGGCCCCGCGCCCCGAACTCTTCGACATCAAGGCCGACCCCGGAGAGACGAGGGACCTCGTCGAGAAGCAGGCGGGTACGGCCTCGGCGATGATGCAGAAGCTCAAGGACGCGATCGCCGCGAATTCTTCCGGCCTCGCCCTGAGCCGGAGGAAGCTCAGCCGGGAAGAAGAGGAGCGGCTGAGGTCGCTCGGCTACGTGGGGGGCGATGCTTCGGTCCGCGTCGGCAAGGGCCCGCTTCCCGACTCCAAAGACATGATGGCCGAGTTCCAGATCCTCTACCGGGCGAAAACGAGCGAATGGGACGGGAAATGGGACGACGCGGAGAAGAGCTACCGGGAGATCCTGGGGCTCCAGCCCGACGTGGCATGGCGCTACGTGGACCTGGCGATCTTCCTGTCGCGGCGCGACAGGCTCTCCGATGCCATCGCGGTCCTCAGGCGGGGGCTGACGCGGATGCCGGATTCCTTCGTCCTCCTCACCCGGCTCGCCCATTTCGAGATGAGGGCGGGCCGGTTCGACGAAGCCTCCGAGATGAGCCGCGCGGCCCTCCGGATCGACCCCGGGCATTTCGACGCCCTGGTCATTGCCGGCTGGGTCGAGGACGTGCGGGGAAACTGGGAGGGATCGGAGAGCTTCTACCGGCAGGCCCTCGAGGTCGAACCCGAGAACAAGATGGTCCGGATGAAGTATGCCTATGCGCTGGGCGCCCTCGGGCGGGGAGAGGAAGCCGCGAAGATCGACGAGGCCTTGAAGAAAGAATCGCCGACCGATCCCCGGATCTCCCAGGACCTGGGCGTGATCTACGCCGGCCTCGGCCGATGGGACCTGGCCGAAGAGAACGTGAGGAAGGCCGTCGAGATCCAGCCGTCCCCCGAGACCTGGTTCAACCTCGCGTCCGTCCTCGAGCAGTCGGGAAAGCTTACCGAGGCCGTCCGCTATCTCAGGCTCTATCTCGAGAAAACGACCGAAGGCGAAACGCCGCGCAAGGCGAACGCCCGCAAGGCCCTTGTCGAGTGGGAGCGGCGCTCGAAGGCGCCGTCAGGGTCATGAACGGAAAACAAACATCATGGAGGCACAGATGAAGAAACCCATTATGTGGACGATCCTCGTCCTCGCCGGGCTCGCGTTCCTAGCCCCGGCCCCGGCCGCGGCGAAGAAAGGGCCGGACAAATACGAAAAATGGCTCAAAGAAGAGGTCGCGCTCCTTGTCCTGCCCGAAGAAAAGGCCGCGTTCGAGGCACTGAAAACGGACGAGGACAAGGACCGGTTCATCGAGTTATTCTGGGCCAAAAGGGACCCCTCGCCGGGCAGCAAGGTCAACGAGTTCCGGGACGAGTGGATGGCGCGGTTGGCCCACGTCAACAAGGTTTATGCCTTCGGGGTCGGGCCCAAGGGTTGGCGCTCGGACATGGGCAAGGTCTATCTCACGTTCGGGCCTCCGAGCCAGGTCAAGGGAGGGGCGACCGGGGTGAGGACCGAGGCCCAGGAGGGTACCCAGTTTGAGGCTCCGGCAGAGTTCTGGATCTACCCGCCTATGCCTGACCTCAGCCTGACCGATCAGTTCACGATCATCTTCAGGAACTACCAATCGGGCTTCCAGCTCGACCAGACGACGCCCCTGAAGATTCGTCGGGCCATGGAGGTCTTCCCCAAGATCATCGTTTTCAACCCCGACCTCAAGGAGCTTCCGATGTACAAATACGTCCTGGACGAGAATTCCCCGGAGGGGAAGATGATCCGGGAGTTCATCGAGACCGGGAACGAGGTCAAAGGCATCTCCCTGGAGTGGGCCCCGATCTATACCCGTGCTATGGGGGGAAACACGTACGTATCCCTTCTGGTGCAGGTCGATCCGGGGACCATCGACCGGAAGAAGCTGAAAGAAACGACGTTCTTCGGGCGGCTCAAGGGTGGGGACGAAGAGGCCCAGGATTTCCTGACGACGGTACGGGTCGACAAGGAGAAGGGGGACAAGTTGGTCATGGTGTTCGGGTTCCCGGCCAAGCCGGGCAAGTCGGTGCTCTACCTCGGGGCTGAGGACAAAGACAAAGAGAACCCGACCCTGATCAAGGCCGACCTGGACGTCAAGGATTTCTTGACGGGCGGCCTCGACACGAGCTCGCTCATCCTCAGCTCGGAGGTGGTGTCCAGGCCCAAGGACGAGGCGGAGGAGGAGTTCAGCCCCTACGTCACGAGCGCTTACAGGGCCGCACCGCGCTGGGGGAGCGTTTTCAAGGCGAGCGAAGACCTGAGCGTCCTCTTTCATGTCTACAACGCTGCGACGGAGAACGGTGAAGTCAACCTGATCGTCGACTACTTCATCATTTCCCCTGAGGTGGGGTACAAGCTGAATCCCCAGACGATCCGGGCGAAGGTGGAGGAGAACAAGGCCGTCGCCGGGGGGACGCAGGTCCCGCTCTCGCCGCTCAAGCCGGGAAAATACATGTTCAAGATCAAGGTCACGGACAAGATCGCCAACA
>Ga0315295_10003834_pt1 | contig 12770 bp, 13 predicted proteins | sample YL17G14_0_MG_FD_204453 | JGI IMG/M metagenome (GOLD analysis project Ga0315295, IMG submission 204453) | Sediment microbial communities from Yellowstone Lake, YNP, Wyoming, USA - YL17G14_0 | ecosystem: Environmental > Aquatic > Freshwater > Lake > Sediment | place: USA: Wyoming | collected... | reverse complement strand
CAACTCCTTGCGCACCCCCTCCACGTCCGCGATGTGCTCCGCCAGCGCCCGCGTGAGCTTGCGCACCCTGAGCGCCCCGATAACCGGCAGTCTCTCAACCGCCAGCCTGCGTAGAGCCTCGATGGCCCGGCCTAACTCTGAGTTCTTGAGCATGCGTCCCTCCTTTGTATTATATCCATAATGCCCATATTGATACCGATGCCGTTCGTTGAGTCCCCCCAGTTGTTGACCGATATACGGTGATCGCACCATTAGCATCTACGGCGATAGACCACTCGTTCCCGTCTGCATCCGCCGATCCCAGTACGGTATGTCCACCGGGGATTATACCCGCAGTATGCCCCCCGTATGCATTGGAGGACGCAGCGGTAGACTTTATCGTGTAAAGCACGCAGAGTACATTCGCACAATCCCCCGCCCCATCGGGGATGAGAGTTACTGGGGTAGCTGTGATACCTGTAGCATCGAAGTGGGCGAAGTACCCCACGCTATTGGAACCCAGGCCATGTAGCCTACCTCTTGGCGCAGCCGTCCCGACGCCGACGTTGCCAGAACCCCTTAGAGTAAGCACATCAACGCTGGTGGATTGCCCTGTGGCCAGGTTGAACGTGAGGATGTTATCTGCCACGGTTGTAGAGTGAGATGACTTGATAGTATGCAACCATCCTGTGGGATAACCAGAGGCATATAGGAGAAGTTGGTCTCCCGTTGCCCCATCAACTCCACCGCCCTCCATAACTGTAATTCCCTTGGTGTGAAGTCTCTGTATTGGCGTCGCCGTCCCGACGCCGACTCGCTCGTTGATCGAGTCCACGTTCAAGATGACGCTTCCCAGTTGGTCTTGCACCTGCCACCCCGTGGCCGAGTCCGCCGCCTTCTTGAAAATGTGCGCCCCGGTCCAAGTAGGCGCGATGCTCACATCGAGTTCTAGGACCACATTGCTTCTCAGGACCGTAGTGGCGTTCCCCTCAGCGGCAGCGGTCAGAGCAACTTTGTTGGCTGGAGCAGCGAAGCCGGTGATGTCTGCCCAAGCATAGTCCCCTCCTGTACCTGCGGAGGTGTGCGCGTGTGCGGGCAAGTCCGCGGCAACCAGCACATGCCCAGATACACTGAACAGAAGATTACTCAGCGCGCTGTGATCTGTGGCCGTGTAATTGGTCACCGGCATGTTCGTGACATTGCGATAGTCCGCCGTCTCCATGTAGGTTACGCTGGCCACGTTCTGGCGGAAGATGACCCGGTAGAGCAGTTTCATCTCTGGCGTCGGCATGGACGTACCAAAGCTAATCGTGTTGGGCAAGGCATTGTCTCTACAGTTGGCGATATTGGCATCCACTCGTTGCCCGATGATGACATGGATCGGATGAGTGGTGTCCGGGGTGGCAAACACCCACATAGCCACAAACTCCCCCGTAGAAACGTCCGCCAGGGCGTTGGCATTGTTGTATCTCAACGCCGTGCCATTCAGCTTGTAGGGGGTTACGCTGGCCGTGTTCCACTCGAAGTCGGGGTCGCCGTTCTTAAAAAGCACCTTGCATGTGGTCTGGTTCCCAAAGACAAACGAAAGATCCTCATCATGGAACTCTCCGCCGTCCACCTGGAATGTCGTGCTGGTGAACGCCCCCGCCATCCCCGAGGCATACCTGGCACTCACGGTATCATGCAGGTACTCGTGATACCACTGGTCGCGCCCCATCCAGTGGCGCTCATCGAAAAGTATGCCCTTGTTGATCACCGTGTTCCAGTACACGATGGCCACCAGGCACTTGTCAAATCCAGGGAACGCGCCAGATGTGAGCGTTGGCACGCCTACCACCAACTCGATCCAGAACCAGTATTGCCCGGTTGCATCAGCGATAGTTTCGGCCAGCGGGTCGGTGATTGTGTACTCTGTCCCATTGATGTAGATGTGAAAGTGGGTCAGAGCCGGGTCGTGATCCAGGGTCAACGTGAGCGTCCCATCAACCCATGCGAGGAAGGTCGGGGTATCCACGTCCGTCTTGTTGGGGAATCCAGTGTAGTGGCCCGTGTCGGTGGCCCGCGCCAGGAACACGGGGTCAGTCTCGATTGTGGATAGGACAGTCCACGCCGGGTCAGTGGCCCCCATCGCCAGGATGGTGTTCAGCGCCCCCGCGGCCAGACGTGCCCACTTGGGAGTGACGTTGCCCACCATGAGGTCTCCCCGGATCACCCCATCGGCTAGGGTATCCGTGTGCGTGGCGGAGAGCACGGCATGGACCCCCGCCGGTGCGGGAGCCGCCCAACCGGGATCAGTCGCACCCATCACCAGTACCTGACCGATTGTTCCCGCCGCCAACCGCGCCCACTTGGGCGTGACATTTCCCACGACCAGGTCGCCGCGAACCACGGTATCGGCCAGGGTGTCGCCGTGGCTGGTGCTCAAGATGTCGTGAGGGGCTGGGGTGAAACTCCCGCCAGACGACCCCAGGGCCGAATCGCGCAGCACCATGCCCCCCATCCCGTTAGCGAATACTGAGGCGTTCGTGCCCTTGGTCGTGGCCAGGTTCTTGGCCTGTACCGTCTGTGGGTGGGCCTTGGTGATGTAGTCCGCCTCGATGTACTCGCTCACCTTCTCGGCATCCGTCTTGGCCAGCATATCTGTGGTAGAGACGGTGATGGTATGCTTGATCCCCTCTGCGCTGAGTTCCTCGCTGAACTTCACGACGATCAGCACCTCGTCGATGTCAATGTACTGTGTCCCCTGGTAGTACTTGCTGAATGTGACCTGCACGCGTTGGCCGGGGTAGAGGCGGGAAGTCAGGCCAGCGACAGAGACGTCATACGACGTGTTGATTGCGCACCGTCGGGATAGGTAGGCCACGGCCTTGCTCAGTAGCGCATTGGCCGCGTGCTCGTCCTTCGGCGGCTCGACGGTCTCCACCCCAATCTCTGGGCAGTAGAGCCGCTTGGCGATGATCCCGATGTACCCCGGATCCGCCGGAGCCTCAGCCGCATCGTATTTTACATAGTTACTCCCGACGACCAGAGTATAGCCCACCGGCGGCGTATCCGTGGCCTTCGCCAGGGTCACCTGCGCGCTACTGTGCCCACCCCCGTATGGGTACACGCGCGAAATAAGGTCGTAGGTCTCCTTGGTAAACGCAGCATCCAGGACGACCGCGCTCATCTCGTCGTCAATGTCCTCGGTCTGCTCCAGGTACCTCTGGGTCGCGCCCGTGAGGGGCGTCGTGCCTATCCAATCGATGTCCGTCCCGTTGATGATAAAGTGCTCGCCGGTCTGCTCAGCGATCTTCACCAACACCTCAAAGATGGACTCTTGGGTGAATTGCGCGAACACGGGGGTCGCCGGCTCTCCCACACCAGTCAGGGTCCACCCAGCCGGGAGGATGGGGGTGATGAAGGTGGCGAAGGGCGTGGCCGTGGGGATAATCGCCTTGCCCGTGCACGAACTGATGACGATGTTGGTGGTCTCATCGTCTTGGGTTACCCTAACCCGGATCCAGTAGTAGTTGTGGCCGTCGTGGGTGAGTGTCACCCGGTCGTCGGGGTAAACGAATAGCACGTCGCCATCCTGGCCGAATGGCTTACCCGCGCTAACAGTCCCGTCGGTCACGGCCAGGTTAGCCCATCCCCCCGTCTGCCCGTTGTAGTACTGCCACTGCGCGGTGAGTACTTTGGTATTGTACGTGGTCATGTGGACGTGCAGGTCATGCCAGAGCCGATCACGGCCCAGGTAGAGCCACTTGCTGATGGCGGCCCCACTCGTTCCCGGCCCCTTCAGGGTCGTGGCGGCCCAGGGGAAGCCGCTGCCACCCCCGCCGGTCAACTCGGTGCTGCTGCCTCCACCCGCATCGTTCTGGCGGCCGGCATAGCAATCCCACAATGCAGAGTCGAAAGCCTGGACTTCTTCCGCCCAGATGTCGAGCGCACCTGCTGGGGCCCAGCACAACTCACGCCCCCTGCAGAACCCCTTGATCTTGATAATGTTGGTCTTGGTATCGACGTAGACGGAGTCCACGATGCCGGAATACACCCCGGTGAGCGCCCCATCATCCAGCCGGGTGACGACGATCCGATGGTGCTGCTGGATGGCGATCCGTGGGTAGGGGTCACCCAACGGCATGTCCATCTCCCAACTCGATAGCGCGTCCATGACATCATCGTAGCGAAACCGCGTGATGTTGTACAACGGCCCCTGTACGAATACCCCGGCGACCGTGTAGATCTCGACGTAGAACTGCCCAGAAGTGAGTAGGGTCATAGAGCGAACATCTCCCATAGGACCACAAACAGGGTGTACGCCGTGGCCGTCCCGGTGCAGATGACGTTGAACCGCGCGCCGCCCTGCACGGTAGCAGTCTTCTTCGTCATCATGCCCCACTCGGCCATCGTGTTCTCAGCCGCCGTCGTCCCACGAGTAACCGGTCTGACAACTGTACCGTTCACCGTCGCGCGGCAAGCCCAATAGTCGAAGATTATCTGCTGTCCGGCATTGACCACCAGAGCATAGATGAGGGTAGTCCGTGTGATCGCCCCAGTCAAGTAGTCCAGGCACGTAACTTTCGTCGAAGTGAGGGTTCCGCCGGTGGGCATGATATAAACTTGGAACGTGCGGTAGTTATCCATGTTCCCGTTGTGCATGACGGTGATGGTGTTCCCCGCCACGTTGGTGACGTTTGCGTTGCCCGTCACGGTCATCGTGTCATCAGAAGTGAACGGGAGTAGCCACCCCTCGTGCTCAAGTGAGAATTGCAGAGTTACCGCCGCGGTGAAGTAGTGGGTATCTGGCGCAAAGTTATAGCGCAATGAGTCCATCGAGCAGATCTTGAAGTACTGCACCCCCGCCGTGTCCGTTATCCACAAGAAGGAGCGTGTGCCCAGGAGTAATGATAATGCCTGGATCTCCGCCTCCAGGGCGACCTCTGTACTCTTGATGATCGTTCCCTGGTACACGAAGGTCTCCGGTGGAGCCATCCGCACGGTGTCGTAGCCCTCTGGGGTAAAGATCCCGCCATCTGACTTGCGGAAGTGCGTCCGCATGGACGTATCCGCAGGCATCGCGTACTTCGCGTCGTACAAAGGGAGCACGGTTGCCCCCGCCCACGTGCTGCCAAACCGCTCGATCCTGAGCATTATGCCGCTCCTATCGCCGCGAGGGCCTTCCACGTCCCCCGCCGCGCCAACTCAGACGCGTCGGGGTCGTAGTTGTACATGTTGAGGGTCACCCCCGGCGCAGATGTCTCGGCGCGTCCCTGGTCCAGCGGCGTCACCGTCACCCGCTCCGGCCCCCGCTCCCCCACCAGGATGCGCATGGCCCGGTTCGCGACAAAGTCCCCGCCCTCAGCAAACGGTGTATCTGGTTTGTCGATCATTGGCAGACTTGGGACTCCAGCGATCGCAGCCTTCCCCGCCTCACTCGCTGCTTTCAATTGTCCATAGAGGGCGATGAGCGTACTCAGCGCCTCGTTGAGCAGTTTTAGCGGAATCAGCATGGGGAAAAGCGCATAGTCTTTGACCTTGATGAGCACATCGCCAATTCCGGTGATGGCCCCCTGAATGGCCGGCGATGAACCAATAATGCCATTCAGACTCGCATGGATGTCCGCTAACGTTCCACCCGCCGGGGCCAACTTGGTATTCAGATCCTCAAATGCTGGAATAAAATCTTCTGTCACGATCTTGGCGATCGTACCCATGCTTGTGTTGATGCCTGTGAAAGATGTGCTGATGGCCTCAATGTTCGCGACGGTCTGCCCGGCGAATAAGGCAAATATGTCTCCAAGGGCCTTGATAATCTCAGGCGCCTTCTGGATTATCGCGTCCACGACCCCCGGAATCCCTCCCAGCGCCACACCCACTCGTTCCATAGCAACAATGCTAGACTCTGGCACCCCCAGTGCCTCCATGGCTTTCCTGAACTCGCCGCCGGCAAGCAACTTGGCAGCTTCGCCCACCTTCTGGGTGGTAGTCTGCAACGTGGAAACGAACGTCTCAAATGATGTCAGTACCGACTCTGGTATCCCCAGTTTCGCCAGTTCATCACGTATTCCCCCAATATGTATCATCCCCTGCGTCGGGTCATACGTCTGCCGTCCGCCCCACAATGCGCTCAGTTTCTCCTGCAGATTGGCCCTCAGCGTGTCAAACGCCCCCAACAGGCTCGGCCACGCCTTCAGCGCCTCCAGCCGCATCATCTCGATGACCCCGCCGACCCCGCCCTCCTTGTAAGACAACTTCACCTTGTCAAACGCATCCTGGACATACGTCGTGATCGTCGTCGCCACCCCAGCCGCCTTGGCCGCCACCTCTGGCGACGCCCCCAGGGCCTCCAGCGCATTGGCCAGCGGTTGCCAGTTGACTCTGGTTCCCAACAGCATGTTCTCGAACATGCCCCGGAAGAGTGGTAACTGCTTGGCCACCTCTGGCAACTGCTTGGTGAAAAAGTCCCCAAACGCCGTCCCGAACCCGGCACCCTTGACCCCCAACAGTGACGTCGCCAGGTACTCCAGGCCACTCCCCACGCTGTACAGTATCCCCCGGTTGTCGCTGAGGTTCTCAAAGAGGATCTTGACCCACTCGGTGATCGGCTCTATGGCCTTGCCAAACTTTTCGGCCCCTGCCTCTATTACGGGTAGGGCATCAATGAGCCAGTCGGCCATCCCCGTGGCCGCCGTGGCCAGTAGAGGCAAGAGTTTTGCGCCGATGGTTTCCTTGATGTTGCCGATAGCGATGCCGAGCTTTTTCTGCGACCCCTCATAGGTCTTGGCATATGCCTCGGCTTGCCCGCCGAACCGCTTCTGCATGGCGGCCAACCCCTCTGTAGCCGTCGCGCCCTTCCCCAGCACAATGCCGTACCGCGTCAGCACACTCACGTTCCCCTGCGCTACCTTGCCTACCAACTGCGCTGCGCTGGCCAAATCCATGCCCTTGGCCGCGGCCAGGTCCTGGGTGATGCCCATCAGCCCCAAGGATTTGCGATAGTCCCCCGTGGCCTCGATGAGTCGCTGCACAGCGACCCGCCCCTCGCCGTCATCCAGGGCCGTGCGCTTGAGTGAGGATGCCAGGTACTCCTCGATGGCGTTTGACGCATCTTCCCACGTGCCGGGCAGCTTGCTCACCGCTGCCGTCACCCCGCCCACGCTTTTCGCCGTCAACTGCGACCCGGCTGCAAACTTCGCTTGCAAACCCGCCAGCTTTTGCTGGTTGAGTTGCAGCGCCAGCGCCGCCGACTCCGTGGGTTTCTTGCTCCTGGCCAGTGCGGCGCTCTGGTCATTGATCCGCGCCGTAACCTTCTGGATCTCTGTCCCCACGGCAGCCAGCTTGTCGGGTTTCATCGCCGCCACCATGACCGTGTGCGCCGCCGAGGCCCCTCTCGCCGCCTTCTCTGCCGCCGCCGCGTTGCCCTCGAAACTCGCCTTCAGCGCTGCGTTGAGGCGTGTAACCCCCACCTCTTCCTCGCCGGCCAGTTTCACGCACTCAGACAGCGCTTTTCCCACGGCGATCACCGGGAGGGCTACCGCCCCCAGGGCCAGGCCTGCCTTGAGCAGTCCGCCCAACTTCCCGGCGATCCCCTCAACCACCGAACTGGCCATGTCTTTGGCCATGATCTGCAGGTTGACCTTGTAGTTAGCGTCCACGCGCGCTCCTCTTCAGCCTCACCGGATTCAGCGTCCTATTCTCGATCTCCGCGCATACCAGCATGGCCGTCAGATCTTCCGGGTCTTCCCGGTTCAGATCTGACGGCAGGCACGAGAACATCTTGCACAGCCGGTACTGGATCAACTCGATGGGCGCTTGCCCCTGTCCTGTCCACATGAACATGAGCAAGCGCTCTCTCAGTTTTTTATCGTCTCCGGCTCGATGACGAACATCGACTGTGCCACTTCGGCTATCGCGTTGATCTCGTCTACGCTCAGCATCTCCAACACCGCCGGGTCGTCGTTGGGCAGTGGCAACGGTTTCCCCTCGTCATCTACCCAGTTCCACCCCACGACCAGCCTGCCGAGGCACTGCACCATCTGCCAGTATGCCGCGGCAGACGGCTTGTCCTTGAGGGTGGTGGAGGCGTCAGAGTACTCGTAAGCCTCCACGCCCTTCAGCCTGCGGATAACCACGTACGACCCCTCGCCCTGAGCGTCCGCGGTATCCGCGCGGACGCTCTGCTTTCGTTGCGCCATATGACCTCCTACCCCCCTGCTCCCCCCCTGTAGGGGGGGCTGGGAGGGGTTAACTGGTCTTGACCGACTCAGTGAGCGACTCGGTGCGGATGACGAACTCGATGTCAATCGGATCCCCGCTGGCAGCCTCGCCACTCGGATACCCGAATGATGAGATGACCCCGTCTGGATCGGTAGAGTACCAGCTGTGGCCCACGCCGCCGGTGTCCAACGGCGCGTAGCGGAAGTACACTCGGGTCCCGTTCTCATAGTACCCGCGCACCAGCACCTGGGCATTCGTCGCGCCCTCTTTGTAGTGCACGCGCACCGTGATGTCCAGGGGCGCGCGCTTCCCCTGAGTCACCGAGGCCGTGTCCTTGTTGTAGACATAGGCCTCTCCAACCCCCCGCTCCCCGCCTCCGACCTGGATGTTGGCGGCGTCACCGGAGATGTTCGTGTACAGGACGCCGTTGGTGCCGATCTCCAGGATCATGTTTCGCGGGGAATCCCCGGTAAACGCAATAGGCATGTCAAACCTCCAGTTGTTGTCTTGCGAACTCTACGTACGACTCAGCCGCGGGGCCGACGATTGCCTTCAACCCCTCAGCCCCCATGATGATGATGTCTGTCAGGTCATGCACACCCCCCTCCCTCAGTCTGGCGATGTCCCCCGCGAAAATCTCAAACACCTCTATCGGCGGACCCAGCACCGGCGAGATGGCCTCGTGCTGTTCCAACGCAATCCTGTTCTGCGCCGCCATCCCCGCCAGATCCAGCACTGCGCCCGGCAGCACGAACCTGCCTTTGTAGTCCAGCCGCCTCAGCGCCCGATATAGCATCAGAAGATCCTCACGGTGATCACGAACCGGAACCCGAAGAACCGTATGGCGCTGCCTGCCGGTCTCTCGAATGTCACCCGCTCTGCCTGCCACTTGATGGCCCGCACCCCGGTAATGCCCAGCACATCCCCCGTGGTGATGGTCTCCAGCCGCGTCCAGAACGCGTCCACCAGGTCAACCAAGGTCTTCATGTTCTCCCCCAGGTCGTTGCGCGTGGCCGCATAGACGTCCACGTGGTACACCAGGTCAGTGGCTCTGGCAGCCCCGCCATAGGCGATCCTGTCGTGCCCACCAATAGCGTCCGTGTTCCCCGACTGCCAGTACACCTCGGCCAGCGGCGTGTCCTCGATGCCCTCAGTCAACTGGTTGTAGGAGTGCACGACGCCAATCCCCGTAGCCCCCTCGAAAAGCACATGGATGGCGTCACAGACTGCGGCAATGGTTACGGTTGGCATATCACCCTCTAATCACGCTGGCTACGACCTTGCCGATGAGCGCAGCGATCTGCTCCCGGCTCTTGTCAAACGCCCCTTGTAGGTAGTGGCGGCCCTCTGTGCCGTACATGGCGATCTTGCGCCTGATAGCGAACTCGCTCATGCCGTGCCTGCGCGCCCATACCTGCAGCGCCCCCACCGGCGGCCAGTGCGGCCTTGTCCCAAACTCAGCATATGGCGCGTACTCGACATTCGACCCCACAATGCCCACGACGGTATTCCCCCTGCGGGTCACCTCTGGCACAATCGAGGCGCGCAGTCGCCCTGTATCCACCGGCGCTTGAATCTTGGCTTCCCGCTGCACGAGGAGCACCGACTGCCTCATGCCGTTGAGCAGCGGCTCCCCCCGCAAGCCCGTGACAATACCCGTCATCTTGGCTTGCACCTCTTTGTAGTTGGTGATCTCGGCGCTAATGTCTACTGGCATCAGTATGTCACCGGCCTGACCAGCCTGTTGAGCGAGAGCATGAACTGCACATCCGGGTCAACGATCTTGCGGAACTCGGCGATTCCGAACTCAGCTATGGCCAGCGTATCCGCCCAGGCGCTCTGCCCGCGCTTGTACCACCTGGCCGCGATGATACCCGTGGCCTCTTTCACCACCGGCGGAACCGTGGTCGCGTACCCCCACTTGCCCGTCACCTGCACCGTGGGTATGGATGATCCCGACCTGATGCCGTCCAGGAAGCTGGAGTAGTCCCCCGCCGGCGTCACCATGATCCCCTGATACGGCGTACCGTTGAAATCCGGCTCCTCCCACTCGCCGCGGAAGGCCACCCAATCGCCCTGCACCAGCGCAGTAGGGCTGACCCAGGCCACATAGGCGACGTCCTCCATCCCGGTCTTCACCGCCACTGCGGTGATAGCCGGCGTCTCATCGATGTAGAGGTATGGTAGCCCACGGCCCACGTAGACCCGCGCCGCAGCATTTGTCAGCGCCACAAAACCGTCAGGCCGGTTGCAGAACCCGTCCACGGCCCTGGATGCAGCGGTCACCAGCACCGCCAGGAGGGCGTCGTCGTCCGTCAGGGTCTTCTCGATGCGCAGTTTCAGTTCTGTGGCCGTTATGTAGTCTGCCACGTCTCCCCCTCCCGGCGGTAGAACCCCGCCATACCCACCTGCCCCTCATCTGCCAGCCAAACATCCGGGTCGCGCCCCAGGTCGCGCGCCAGCTTCAACACCCCCTCGTACACAGGCGGGCACGCGCGCGCGCTACCCGCGGGCGAGAAGTCATGGAAGATGATCAGTCCGTTGGGTTGTAGCCTGTTGAACCACGGCAGATCCCACGCCACCCGCGCGTGATCGCCGTCTACAAAGATGAAATCGTACGTCCACGCGCTGACCTTCAGAAAGTCCCAAGACTTGTATCCTAGGCATTCCACAGCCATAGGCTTTAGTGCCTGCTGGGCTGCCCGGCGTTCCCCGTCGTTAGGCGTCAGTGTGGTCAGGAACATGTGCGGCAACCCGCGCGATAGGAAGTATGCCGAATATCCCAGCGCCGTGCCGATCTCCAGCGCATACCCCGGCCTCTGGTCCAGCCGCCTGACCGCCAGGTTCACGTGGGTCGCCAGCGCATAGAGGCACATGGCCTGCCACTCTGCAACTTCGTGCTTAGACTGCCGGATTGTCCTGCGTGCATCTACTGCGACTTTGTCTACATGCTTGCCGTACTGGATGGCCCAGGCCCTGAGTTCCACCTCGCTGCCCTTGATCGTCACATTGAGCGTCACGAGCACCTCCGAAATGCGATAACGTTCCCTATCCTGCCCATCCCCTCCCACTGCGCCGCGGCTTGCCATTCGTCCACGCAGGGCTGCACCGCAGGCCACTTGGCCTCCGCGTAGTCATCAAAGGCGATGATCCCTCCGAGCATGATGGTGTTCGGCCATACTGCTAGATCCCGGCTGATCTCTTCCTTGCGGTGGCCCGCGTCTATGAAGGCGAACGCTACTTTCTGGTGTTTGGCCATCATCGCCCCAACCACCCACGATAGGCCATTGAGATAGATAATGTTCGGCCCATGCTTGGCCAGGTGATCCGATATGTACTCCCAGAGCGGGTAGACCAACGCATCCACGGCGATAACCGGCCCCCGCCTATACCGGGCCGCTGCCCAGCACATCAGCGAGCTTCCCCGCGCCACCCCGCACTCCACGCCGATCCCGTCCGGGGCAGCCAATGCCAGATCGTACAGGAACCCTAACTGCGGTCTGTCTAGGAAAACGCCCAGTTGCATCCCAAGGAGGATGGCTTTCGTCCTATTATCCATCACCCACCCGGCTTTCTGAGCGCCAACGTACTTCCCACCTGACCCAGGCGCTCCCACGGCTCCTTGGCTTGCCATTTGTCCACGCACCGCTTGACGTCAGGACACTTCGGAGCGCTGTAGTCATGGAACGTAATGATCCCCCCCGGCATGGTGGCCCTCGGCCAGACCTCGATATCCCGCCCCACCCCCGCCTCGTCGTGGCAGGCATCGATAAATGAGAATGCCACCTTCTGGTGTTTCACCATCATCGCGCCCAGTTCCCAGGATAGGCCGTGGAGGAAGATGATCTGCGGTCCCCACTTGGTCAGGTTATCCTTGAGGTAGGCCCAGCGGTCCAGGTCCTCGGTGTCTATGGCCAGGATATGCCCCCGTCGTCCGCGTGCCGCTGACCAGCATAGGACTGACCCGCCACGGGCCACCCCACACTCGACGCCGATGCCCGCTGGAGCTAACAGCGCCATGTCGTAAAGGAACGCCAACTGGACGCGGTCCAACATGGTGCCCGCCATGAGCCCGCACAAAATGGCCTTTTCTCTACCGTCCATGAGCACTCCCTATAGGTTCAAGCGTTTCTCCATCGCACGGTACATCCCACTCGCTCAGATCCTGCCCCGTGCGCCCAGATACCAGCCCGATGTGCTGGCAGTACACCCCCGTCAGGTAGGCTACCGTGTAGCCCCGCTCCCGTACCGCGTAACTCCACGCCCTATCAATCATCTTGCCGTTGGAGTAGATCGGCACCCCTGCCAATGTCTTTCCAACGCCAGGAATGACAATGTCGCGCATGAGATCGCGCCGAATGAAGGCGAAATGCGAGGCGACCCGATCGCACAGCATAACCGGCCCGTCTTGCCGTATCGGCTTTATCGCGCCAGAGACGAGGCCCATTGGATTCTCCAAGGCCAACAGCCCCAGGTTAGGGTATTGTGCCATAGCCGCCAGGCCCCGGCTCAGCCAGTCGGGCTCGAGCTGTGGGCATAGCACATCGTCGTCGCTGTAGACCAGGATACCCGAATCTCCCAACGAGGGG
>Ga0315295_10003833_pt1 | contig 12771 bp, 6 predicted proteins | sample YL17G14_0_MG_FD_204453 | JGI IMG/M metagenome (GOLD analysis project Ga0315295, IMG submission 204453) | Sediment microbial communities from Yellowstone Lake, YNP, Wyoming, USA - YL17G14_0 | ecosystem: Environmental > Aquatic > Freshwater > Lake > Sediment | place: USA: Wyoming | collected... | reverse complement strand
TTTTAAATCCTATTTTCCGGATTCAACACAGAAAGGTGGAATCAGTAATTATATAAGGGCGATCAGAGAAGATAGGGATAGTATGTTATGGATTCTGACAAAAAAAGATATTTTTTCATTCGATAAGAAAAATGAAAAATTCAACCGTTTTGTGGTGGATTCACTGTCATGGATTCCGGAGAATAGCTTGCCTATTGTTGCGGATGAATGCTTTGCTCAGGACCGACAGGGAAACAAGTGGTTCGTGACACGCAGAGGACTTTATTTATACCATAATCAAAACAAGACTTTCACGATGGTCCTGCCTGATAGTGGCACTAATGAACTGAAAGATGTTAACAATGTAAATTGTGTAACTGCAGATAATGATGGTACTATATGGATTGGCACCAGTGGTTGCGGCCTGTTAAGATGGAATAAGGATCAGAACAAACCGGATAGAATTAAAATCCAGCCCGCAGGACAAAACAGTAACCTCTTTAATGAAGTTACATCAATTCATATTGATAAAAATGGCACTGTCTGGGCTTTCGGGAATGGCTCATTTTCGAATTATAATCCTGTTAATAATAGCATTAAGAACTATATTATCCCGCGGAAGCCAAGGACTGTTTTTATGTCCCCTGATTCTAAGGTACTGATAGGTCAGGCTTTTCAATACAATGATGGCACTTTATGGTTTCTTAATAAATCAGAAGGACTGATGTTCAGGTTTGAACCGGCAACTGAGAAATTATCAGTATACTTCGTCCCTGCCTTCATTGTTTATCAATGTATTATGGATAATACCGGATCCTTCTGGTTCTCCTGTATCCGGTTTAATATTTACAGACTGGTAACAGGCAATATTCCATACATGACAATCCAGGTACGCAATGGTTCACATGTTGCACAGGTCCATTATGGAAGTATTATGGAAGACAATAAGAAAAGAGTCTGGTTCTTTTTCGACAGTGGTGTTTATACATGCAAAGACTTTGATATTACTTCTTCATTTGTACCTGACCAGGTCAGATTTATGGGAGACGACAGAGCAATACGGGGAGGTTTATGCGACAGCAGAGGTAATATCTGGATTTGCAGTACAGATGGTTCAGTAGTAAGATATGATCCGATTAAGGATACTTATAGAATCTTAACACCTCATTACCCTCCTGACCAGGCAGAGCAAAGATTTTTTCCATTGATCAGTGAGGATAAAGAGGGGAATATCTGGATTGCGACAATCCAAAATGGCTTGTACAAATTTGACAAACCTGGCAATAAATTTGTTCATGTTCTGGACTTCACAGATAAATCAGGCAGCAAGGAACATAAGTCAATCCTTGATTTTTTTATTGACAGCAGGGATAACTTCTGGATCATAGGAGAGACCCTTTTGTCGATAAAGATGCCTGAACTTAAAATTGTCGACTATACAGCTTCATCACAAGTTAAGTTTAACCTTATGGGCACCAATATCCGGGTCTGCGAAGACAGCAAGGGAAACCTGTTTATCCTGAATGGCATATCAGGAGTTTTAAAATATAGCCGGCTGGATGGTTCCTTTACGAAGATCAATGTGATAAATGAATACTTTGATACTGAATATTTCGATCTGCTGATCGACAGGAGAGACAGGCTTTGGATTGCGCATAACAGGGGAATAACCATATACAGTCCTCAGGACGGAAATTCAAGAATGATCAAAACACCAAGGCTGCAGTTTGATGTGCAGGCATACCAGCTTAAATCGGGACAAATAATATATATAAATGAGAACCGGCTTTATGTTTTTGATGAGGATGTTCCTTCGAATTCTTTTACCCCTCCTGTTTATCTGACCAGGCTTTTGGTCAATGGGATTGAGTACAATAAAATCGAAGGGAACAGCAGTGACATAAATACACTTACCAGGCTCGACCTTCCTTGCCGCCGGAATAACCTGAATTTTGAATTTGCGGCTCTTAATTATCTGAATCCGCATGAGAATATGTACCGGTACTATATGACAGGCATGGATGAAGATACGATAACGGCTGGACCGGGTTTTCCTGCAGAATATAAACAGATGGCTCCCGGAAGATATAAATTCTGGATTACAGGATCAAACAATGATGGATTATGGAATCCCACAGGTGTAACCGTGGATATCCGGATACATCCTCCCTGGAACAGATCTGTTCTGGCGTACATTGTCTACATCCTTGCATTTGTTTCATTAATCATCGGGTATATAAGGTTAAGGACATATCGTCTGACAAGAGACAAAATAAGGTTAAAAGCTGAAATAGAAGCAGCTACAAAAGAGCTTGAAATTAAAAACCGCCAGCTGGCAGAAATTGACAGGATAAAAACTCATTTCTTTACTGATATTTCGCATGAAATACGCACTCCATTGTCTTTGATCCTTGGTCCGCTTGAAATTATGGAAAAAGAAGAAATGCTCAGCAGCAGGATGACCGGGATGATCGATCTTATGAAAAGGAATAGTCAGCGGCTTATGCATCTTGTTAACCAGCTGCTGGATATTTCAAGGCTCGACGCAGGAAAAATGAAAATCACTCTTGCGGAAGAGGATATTGTAAAATGCCTCCGCATTCTTGTCTATGAGTTTTTGTCAATGGCTGAAAGCAAGCATATTAAATATATGGCTGATCTGCCTGAAAAGAGCTTCAAAACCTGGTTTGACAGGGATAAGATTGAAAAGATAATATCCAACCTTCTGACAAATGCTTTTAAATATACTCCTCAAAAAGGAGAGGTTCATTGTATTGTCAGAATTGAATCCGATGGAAATAAAAATCTTCCTCCGCTGCTTAAGGTAAGAGTCATTGATTCCGGTCCGGGAATCAGCGATGAGCACCAGCCCAGGATTTTTGACCGGTTTTACAGGATTGAGGGGCATCATGAGGCAGGAGGACATGGAACAGGAATCGGGTTATCGCTCGTTCAGGAATTTATTTCATTGCTTAAGGGTGAAATAAAAGTAAACAGCATTCAGGGCAAAGGATCAGATTTTTCAATAACCATCCCTCTGGGGAAAGATCATCTTTCTATGGAAGAATATGTATTGATGGAATCTCCCTCAGGAATTGTTGACAAACAATTGGTAACTAACCTTAAACATCAGGTTGATTCCGGACGCATAAAAAGGGATCAAGAGAGTAAAGAGAGATTACTGATTATTGAAGATAATAATGACCTCCGGAAATTTATCGGCGATTCACTGAAGGAAAAATTTAACATCCTTGAGGCTGAAAATGGCAAAACGGGGATAAACATTGCATTCACAATGATGCCCGACCTGATAGTCACTGATATAATGATGCCTGACCTGGACGGCATTCAACTCTGCAACAAGCTTAAAAATGACGAACGGACAAGCCATATTCCGGTTATTATGCTGACTGCCAAAGCCACAACCGACGACAGGGTGGCAGGTCTTAGATCAGGCGCGGATGACTATATTATAAAGCCGTTCAATATGTCTGAACTAATTGTAAGGATCTCAAACCTGCTTGTGTTAAGGGAAAAATTAAAGTTAAAATACAACAGGTTTTATTCATTGCATGCAGGAAAAGAAATATCAAGATCGGTTGATGACAGATTTTTATACAAAGTACTGGGAATCATAAATAAAAACCTCAGAGACTTCTCCTTTGATGTTGGGAACCTAGTGGAACATCTTGGTATGAGCAGAACACATCTGACCCGTAAACTTAAAGTTCTGACAGGCCTGACACCAGGAACACTTATCAGGAATATCCGGCTTGAGAAGGCTGCAGAGCTTCTGCTGAACAAAGGCGGTAATGTTACAGAAGTAGCTAACAGTGTAGGGATATCAAATCCCTCCAGCTTCACAAAATCGTTCAGGAATTATTTTGGTGTATCACCTAAAGATTATGCCAACCATTGAATATTACCTCTCCGCTGGCGCGGATCCGTGATCCGTGCCCTTAATAACATCCCCCTGCCCCCTTCAAAGGGGGAATTGATAGTTGCATAAACAGATTCTCAACCTGTGCTATTAAGTCATTTCAATCTTCAATAGCCGAATGATATTCCTGAAGCGACCTTACTTTATATTCCCCGTTCTGCCTTTCCTTTATGCCTTCAGTTGCAGATAAAGCCGCTGAGGTTGTTGTTATGTAGGGAACTTTATATTTGATTGCGTTTTTCCTGATATAGGAGTCATCATATTCGCTGAGACGGCCGGCCGGTGTATTTACCACGAGATCAATTTCATTGTTTTTTATCGCATCAACAATGTTGGGTCTTCCCTGGTGTACTTTCAGAATAAGCTCAGAAGGAATTCCATTCTCAAGAAGAAATTGCCTGGTCCCTCCGGTTGATAAAATTTTGAAACCCATATCCCTGAAATTTTTTGCAGCGGGGATAATACGGTTTTTGTCGCGGTCAGCTATTGTTATTAAGACCGTTCCTTTTACAGGCAGGGATGACATGGTTGCTTCCTGGGATTTGAAAAATGCCATGCCGTATGAATCAGCCAATCCCAGAACTTCGCCGGTGGATCGCATTTCAGGTCCGAGCAGTGGATCAATAGCCGGGAACATATTGAAGGGGAAAACGGCTTCTTTAACACCGAAATGATTTATTGTCCTTTTTTTGAGGTTGAAATCGGACAGTTTTTGCCCCAGCAAAATCTGGGTGGCAATCCGCGCCATCGAAATATTGCAGACTTTCGAAACCAGCGGCACCGTCCGGGAGGCTCTCGGATTGGCTTCGAGGATATATACAGTATCCTCATATATTGCATATTGGATATTCATAAGCCCGACGACTTTAAGCTCCATCGCAATCTTTCGGGTATAATCATAGATTGTTTTCTTATGTTCTTTCGGGATCACCACAGGAGGAATAACGCAGGCTGAATCGCCGGAATGGATACCCGCATATTCGATATGCTGCATCACTGCAGGCACAAATGCATCGACACCGTCGGAGATTGCATCAGCCTCAGATTCAATGGCATCTTCAAGGAATTTATCGAGAAGCAGCGGTCTGTCGGGTGAAACCCCGACAGCTTTTGCTACATATTCCGCAAGCATCTCTTCATCGAGGATTATTTTCATGGCTCTTCCCCCAAGCACATATGATGGCCTTATCATAAGCGGATAACCTATCCGTTCCGCTATTTTCAGAGCCTGTTCCATATTGCTGGCCATTCCTGATTCGGGCTGAGGGATCCCAAGCTTGTTTATGACATGCCTGAACCGGTCACGGTCCTCCGCAAGATCGATAGTTTCCGGAGTGGTACCAAGTATTTTTACACCGGCTTCGGCAAGCTCTTTTGCCAGGTTTAGAGGTGTCTGACCTCCAAACTGAACAATTACCCCTTCGGGCTTTTCCTTGTCATAAATGCTTAAGACATCTTCTGCCGTAAGCGGTTCAAAATAAAGCTTGTCAGAGGTATCATAATCTGTCGAAACGGTTTCGGGATTGCAGTTTACCATTATTGACTCATATCCTGCATCCCTAATTGCAAAGGCGGCATGAACACAGCAATAATCAAACTCGATGCCCTGTCCTATCCTGTTCGGTCCGCCTCCGAGAACCATAATCTTTTTCCTGTTGCTTACCTCTACTTTATCGGGAGCGTTATAGGTCGAAAAATAATAAGCAGCATTCAAAACTCCGCTGACCGGGACAGGTTCCCATGCCTCAGTAAGACCAAGTGAAATGCGCTTTGTCCTTATCACTTTTTCAGTGATACCCAGTAGTTTTGACAGATACCTGTCGGCGAAGCCATTTTTCTTGGCCAGTATTAGCAGATCATTTGGCAGCATCATTCCTTTATAGCCAAGAATTTTTTCCTCGATCTCAACCAGTTCTTTCATCTGCTGGATGAACCACGGTTTGATATAGGTTCTCCTGTATAGCTCCTGAATATCAGCACCCTTGCGGAGCGCTTCATACATTATAAACTGTCGTTCGCTGGAAGGATTATTCAGCATATTCATCAGCTCATCAAGAGGTTTCTTATTGAAATCTTTTGCGAACCCCAGCCCGTACCGTCCGATCTCAAGTGACCTTATAGCCTTCTGCAAAGCCTCCTTGTATGTTTTGCCAATGCTCATCACTTCACCAACAGCCTGCATTTGTGTTCCAAGCTTGTCTTCGAGTCCTTCGAATTTCTCAAATGCCCAGCGGGCGAATTTTACAACCACGTAATCGCCTGAAGGGGTGTATTTATCAAGAGTCCCATCGCGCCAGTAAGGGATTTCATCAAGTGTTAAACCTCCTGCCAGAAGAGACGAAACAAATGCTATCGGAAATCCTGTTGCTTTTGAAGCAAGTGCAGATGAACGTGAGGTTCTTGGATTGATCTCGATCACAACAACCTTGTCAGTTAAAGGATCGTGTGCAAACTGGACATTTGTACCTCCGATCACCTCAATGGCTTCAACAATATCGTAGGAGTATTTCTGAAGTCTCTTCTGAAGATCAGGACTTATGGTAAGCATCGGAGCAGTGCAGAATGAATCGCCTGTGTGGACCCCCATCGCATCAACATTCTCAATAAAACAAACTGTTATCATCTGGTTTTTAGAATCACGGACAACCTCCAGTTCAAGTTCTTCCCAACCCAGAACGGATTCTTCTATGAGCACCTGGTTGACAATGCTGGCAGATAATCCCCTGCTGGCAATCGTTCGCAATTCTTCAACATTATACACAAGTCCGCCGCCGGTGCCACCCATTGTGTAGGCCGGACGTATCACAACTGGATAGCCCAGTCCGGCAGCAACCTTCTCGGCATCTTCAACATTGTTAACAGCCTTGCTTTTCGGCATATCAATACCAAGGCGGGTCATGGTTTCCTTGAAAGCTGTCCTGTCTTCGCCTCTTTCAATCGCATCGACATTTACACCGATCACCTCAACATTATATTGCTTCAGGACACCTTTTTTTGCCAGCAATGAAGAGAGATTTAATCCTGTCTGTCCCCCCAGGTTTGGAAGCAGGGCATCGGGTCTCTCCTTTTTAATTATCTCGGTGAGTGCATATTCATTCAGCGGCTCTATATATGTGGCATCAGCGATCCCCGGATCGGTCATAATAGTTGCCGGATTTGAGTTTACGAGAACTATTTTATAACCAAGCGACCGCAGCGCCTTGCAGGCTTGTGTACCAGAGTAGTCAAATTCACAGGCCTGGCCTATGATTATTGGTCCCGAACCAATAATAAGAACCTTCTTAATATCTTCCCTTTTTGGCATGATTGTGGAAATTTTGACCCGCAATTTAGAAAATCAATCTGACTTTATAATTAATCCTTTGTTTAACTTTGTGATACCTTTGAGTAACTTAGTGGTAAATTCTTTTTGAACCACAAAGGATCACTAAGTTCAGCACTAAGTTTCACAAAGGAAAAATCCATAAAAAGAAACTATTTATGAAAACAAAACCCTCTAAAACAATCAGCCGCCGCGGATTCCTCGGTACTTCAGCAATTACCCTTGCAGGATTAACGATTGTTCCCCGTCAGGCGGTTGCAGGACTTGGCCATACTGCTCCCGGTGACAAACTTAATATCGCCGGTGTCGGGATCGGTGGGATGGGAAGAAGCAACCTTGCCAATGTTGCTAAAACAGAAAACATAGTTGCGCTCTGTGATGTAGACTGGAGCGGCCAGGTTCTGAAGGTTTTTGAAACCTATCCTTCTGCAAAACGTTACAAGGATTTCCGTGTGATGCTCGATCAGCAGAAGGATATAGATGCTGTTATTATTGCCACTTCCGATCACACCCATGCAGTTATAAGTATGGAGGCCATGAAGCGTGGCAAACATGTCTTTACACAAAAGCCTCTTACTCATACTGTTTATGAAGCAAGAGCCCTCGCAAAAGCAGCCAAAGAGTACAAAGTGGCAACACAAATGGGCAACCAGGGGCAGGCAGGCGACGGGCCAAGACGTCTCCGGGAAATGATCTGGGACGGGGTTATTGGTCCTGTCCGTGAAGTTCATGTATGGACCGACCGGCCAAATAATGGTTTGTTCAGGATTTACTGGCCCCAGGGTGTTTCACGTCCTGCAGAAACACCTGCAACGCCTGAATACCTTGATTGGGATCTGTTTATCGGTCCGGCTCCAATGCGCCCGTACAATCCTGCATATCACCCGTTTAAATGGAGAGGCTGGTGGGACTTCGGGACAGGAGCCCTGGGTGACATTGGTTGTCATTCGCTTGATCCGATCTTCCGCGCATTGAAGTTAAAATATCCATTATCAGTTCAGGCTGTTTCAACGCTTGTAAACAAAGAAACATATCCTTCAGGATCAATAGTAAGATATGAGTTCCCTGCACGCGAGGGAATGCCCCCGGTGAGTCTTACCTGGTACGACGGTGGTTTGCGGCCTCTTCTGATCCCCGATCTCGATCCCGGAATGAAGATGGGAGAGGGAGGAACCCTGTATGTAGGGGATAAAGGCAAGATCCTTAATGACAGGATCCTGCCTGCCTCACTTCGTGAGTCATATAAGGCGCCTGCACCTTATATCCCCTCATCCCCCGGTCATGAAGAAGAATGGATCCTTGCCTGTAAGGGAGGAGCCCCTGCCGGATCAGATTTTGAATGGGCCGGACCTCTTACCGAGACTGTTCTTCTTGGGAACATAGCATTGCGCAATGAGATAAAGGAGAAGCTTGGAGGAGAAGTTATGACCTGGGATCCGGTTAAATACAGTTTCCCGAATATGCCTGAAGCCGATCAGTTCCTTCATTGCGAATACCGTACGGGCTGGACCCTTTAGAACAATCTGCTTCCGTGTTTGTTACTTATTCATCTGGCAATGTTGCCAGGGAAAAGTAATTCTATTGCTGAATTGTTAATAACTAACCGGAAACCGTGGTAATTAATTACGAAAAAATGAATAAATTTTGCATAGATACTTTTCCAAAAAATATTTTAGTAATCAAAACATCAATAAGTAACATAAACCGGAAGTTTTTGAAAAAGTATTTAAACACAGATGACCCTTTGAAAGTGTTATCAGAAATAGTCCGACCTCTGAAACATTCGTCTGTCTCAGGTCTTAAAAAACCAGGGTCTCAGGGAATGTGCAAATTGAGGAAGCTGTTATTTATTCTATCTTTCCTGCTGGCTGGTTTAAGGGTTGTTGCTCCAGAAGCCAGTTTTTTTATTATTTCTGAATCACCATGCATCCGGCCTTTCTCTGATCTTATGTACGCAACCGCCATGGTTGAAACAATGGGGAACGCCTTAGCCTATAATGAATTTGAAAATGCTGTCGGAATATATCAGATACGCCAGATAAGAATAGATGAGTATAACAGAAGGACAGGCAGTAACTACACTTTGTCAGATATGTTCGATTCTGAATTGTCAGCAAAAGTATATCTCTATTTTGCCTCACTGGCAGGACCATATAATCTTGAAAGAATAGCCAGGGCATGGAATGGGTCCGGGCCAATGACTGAACTTTACTGGAAACGAATAAAAGAATACTTATGAAATCCTGCGAAAGCAGGATTTTTTCTTAATTTTATGACAAACCATAATTAACCCATATTGATGAAAACTTCACGCAGGACATTTATTAAATCAGGAGCCATGGCTCTTGCCGCATCCGCTTTTTTACCGGAATCAGTTTTTGCTGCCAAAAAACGAAAAGGAATTATCGGAGTGCAGTTATATTCCGTACGCAGCGAAATGACCAAGGATCCGCTGGGATCCCTTACCCAGGTCGCCAAAATGGGATATAAATATGTAGAGCATGCCAATTATATTAACAGAAAATTCTACGGATATGCACCGGCTGAGTTTAAAAAAGTGCTCGATGGACTGGGACTGAAGATGATAAGCGGGCATACTGTTATGGGCAGACAACACTGGGACGAGGCTAAAAAAGATTTTTCCGACAGCTGGAAATATACTGTTGAGGATGCTGCTGTTCTGCAGCAGAAGTATGTTGTCAGTCCATCCATGGATAACAGCATGAGAAAGACATATGACGACTTTAAGCACTATATGGATATATTTAATAAATGCGGCGAGCTTTGCAGAAAGAAGGGAATGAAGTTTGGGTATCATAACCACGATTTCGAATTCAGCGAAAAGCTGAACAACGAAAAGCTGTTCGATATTATGATGAAGAGCATGGATCCGGACCTGGTGGTGGTCCAGCTTGATATGGGCAATTTATATAATGGTGGAGCCATAGCCCTTGATGTTGTGAAACAGTACCCCGGAAGATTCGAAAACATACATGTCAAGGATGAAATAGTTGCCACAGAAGGAGGTGAAAAATATGTTAGCACGATCATAGGGCAGGGAATTGTCAATGCAAAAGAGGTGATTGATCTCGCAACAAAAATAGGGGGCACGGAGGTCTATATCATAGAACAGGAGTCCTATCAGGGAAAAACCCCGATGGAATGCATCGAGGAGGACCTGAAAGTAATGAAAAGCTGGGGATATTAACCCCCCACCCGCCAGCTGGCGGGGGCTGTAAGAGACTTTTAGGAAATACTATTCCTTATAGAATACATCCAGTTCAGCAACATTTTTCTTTAGGTTGATATTGCGGATTTTGACCCTGAGGATATTGAATCCTGTCCGGGCCGACAGGTCCTTTATAAGCTTATTATTACTGCCCGGCTTTAACAGGTCAAGATTGTCGTATAATATAGAATATTTGCTGAACATGTTATTCTTCAGATGCTCCTCCAGGATAAACACTGACAGGACAATTATAAAATTTATAATTAAATAACCGATGATGGGGACCTCCATCATATTCACCGAATTAATGACAGAAATTCCAATTGTTGTGAAGATATAAGCCATATCTTTAACACTGAAATTCCTTGTTCTGAACCTGAGAATTGAGAATATTGCAAAGAGTCCGAATCCCATTCCAACTCCGATTGTTATATCCTTCAGCATGGCGCATATAAAGAAAACCGTTATGCCGATAAGGAAAAAAGTGAACATGAACTTTTCCTTTTTGGAATATCTGAAATAGAGGAGCCGGATAAGAATAACCAGAAAAACAAGGTTCAATACAAAACGTATCAGGATGCTCCAGACTGTCAGGCTGTGAAATAGATTTTCCATATGGTTTGACTTTTATTGATTAATGAGAGACAGAGCAAGGTTTTTCAGGTTCATAATATAAAATTACTCTTTCTGTTAAACAAAGTCAATAGGTTAAGAAATAATAATTTAAAAGAAAATAATGTTTATTTTTATCTGATTAGTTATAAACTGGATGCAAAAATCAGGAGCCACCTGGTCTAGTAGTATCTTAAAAGCCCAGGTGGAAGAGGCTTTGAAGAAGGCACAAAGTCATTGCATTTTCTCGAGTCTGGCTGTCCATCCTCCTCCATTCATCAACTTAACAGTGAGCTTGTCACCTTTCTTTATGATGTCAACCTCCTTTTTATAATCAGTTGCGTCGCGATCCGAATTGATGCCGTCTCTGAAAACCTCAGCCCTGTAATTGCCATCACCAAGAAATGAAAAGTCGATTGTTAATTCCCTGGGTGTCCAGTTTGTCATTGCTCCGACAAACCAGGTATCACCTTTCCTGCGTGCTATTGCTGCGTACTCTGCCACCTTACCATCGAGAGGGACGGTTTCATCAAAAGTTGTAGGGACTTTCGTAATAAAATCCGTGCATTCCTTTTCTCTAATGTAAATAGTGGGATTGTCGGAAAGCATTTGAAGCGGGACCTCAAAAACCACGTACATGGCCATCTGATGAACCCGGGTGCCCTTACTCATGGGCATTGAATTAATTGCCCTGAAATTTGCGCTGTTGGAATTTCTCATGGCGCCGGGAGTATAATCCATCGGACCGGCCAGGTTTCTGACAAACGGAAGGGTAACGTCATAACGCGGAACATCTTCATTCGCCCACTTCACATTTTCCATCCCTTTAACACCTTCATAGCCAACTACATTAGGATATGTTCGCTGAAGACCTGTTGGCTTAAAAACACCATGATAGTCAACGAGCAGTTTATTTTCCGCTGCCAGCTTTGCTATTTCATATGTTGAGGTAACTGCAACCTGGTCATCACGGTCAATAAAATCAATCTTCATTCCTTTAATGCCCACTTTATTATAAAATGGGAATGCTTTTTCTTTCTGTGCAAGAATATCCTGCCATGAGGCCCATACAATTAATCCTACATTCTTTTGATTTCCATATGCAACCAGCTCCTCAAGATTTATCTCAGGCTTTGCCCTGGTAAGATCGCCTCTTGTGTTCCATCCTCCGTCGAGGATGATATAAGGGATTTTATAGCTTGAGGCAAAATCGATAAAATACTTGTATGAAGCTGTATTCATTCCTGCCCTGAAATCAACATGTGAGATATTCATATTGCTCCACCAGTCCCAGGAGACCTGGCCGACTTTTATCCATGAGATATCCTGAAGACGGCTGGGAGAAGCCAGTATCTGGATAATATCACAATTCAGCAGGTCCTTATCCTCTTCGCTTATCACTGCCACCCGCCATGGGAAGCTGCGGGCGCCATTGGTTTTAGCGATAAAATCGGCTCTCTTGTCTGGAATAATATTAATCCCTTTCACATATGTTTCCAGCGGGTATGGGGCATAAACACCTTTTAAACCTTTCCCGGAAGAGTTCAGGTCTAAATACATGCCAGGATAATCTTCCAGATCAGCTTCGAGCAACACAACTTTCATGTTTTGTCCGGCATCTATCAAGACAGGAAGGAAAGCCAGCGAATCCTTGGGGAATTTTGAAAGGTTTATCTCCCTGTATAGGGC
>Ga0315295_10003832_pt1 | contig 12772 bp, 11 predicted proteins | sample YL17G14_0_MG_FD_204453 | JGI IMG/M metagenome (GOLD analysis project Ga0315295, IMG submission 204453) | Sediment microbial communities from Yellowstone Lake, YNP, Wyoming, USA - YL17G14_0 | ecosystem: Environmental > Aquatic > Freshwater > Lake > Sediment | place: USA: Wyoming | collected... | reverse complement strand
TGGGGCCTTCGGAATAATCACAATTCTGATTTATTTATTATCTTCTCCTTTCATAATAGAGCTTAAAAACTTTTCTCAAATTCTACCGGAATATTTTGAAAAAATCTCTCCGTCCCTAAGGGGATTGGGAATCGCAGCCTTTAAAGATATCGAGAGCTTTATTGGAATTATAAATAAAACCTTAGAAAAGATGACGGTGGGTTTTTTTGGGGCAGCCGCGGCCATTTTCGGTGGCGTTCTTTCTACGCTTTTTGTCGTTACTGTCGCTATTTTCCTTTCTCTGGAAGAAAGAGCTATTGAAAGAAGTTTGCTCGTTCTATTTCCCAAGAGATATGAAAATTTCGTTCTTAATATTTGGCATAAGTCTCAAAAGAAAATTAGCGGTTGGTTCTTGAGCAGGATTATATCTTGCGTTTTTGTTGGCGTACTTTCCTATTTTTCCTTTTTAATCATTAATACAAAATATCCTCTTTCTCTAGGAATATCTGCTGGATTTTTGAATTTTATTCCTTTTATTGGTCCGGTTGTTACGGGAATCTTAATTATTTTATTAGTTTCTTTAGATAGCATGTCAAAAGCAATCATTGCTCTTATCGCCTTTATCCTTATCCAGCAGATCGAAAATAATATCCTTACCCCAATATTAACTAAAAAATTTGTTGATCTTTCTCCTGTCTTAGTTCTGGTTTCGATAGCCGTTGGCGGAAAACTTCTTGGATTTTGGGGGGCAATTCTAGCCATACCATTTGCCGGAATTTTAGTTGAATTTGCGGGGGATTATTTGAAGAAAAAAAGAGAAGAAGAGGCGGCGGTTTTATGAATTTATATATTGTTTCAACCCCCATCGGGAATCTCAGCGATATCACGCTAAGATCTTTAGAAATACTAAAAGAGGTTGACCTGATTTTGTGCGAAGATACAAGAGTGACCCAAAAACTTCTTAATCATTATAATATTAAAACCCCTACTTTAAGCTATCATCAGCATTCAAAATTTCAAAAGATAGCCAATATAGTCCAGCTTCTAAAAGAGAATAAAAATTTAGCTTTAGTTTCTGACGCAGGAACTCCCGGAATTTCTGATCCGGGAAATAAACTAATAGAAAAAGTGATTGAGTCGGTGGGTGATAGGGCAAAAATTGTTCCTATTCCTGGGCCATCTGCAGTTACTGCCGCAGCAAGTATCTCTGGTTTTTCAATGGATAAATTTCAATTTTTAGGCTTTCCTCCGAAAAAAAGAAAAAGAAAAAAATTCTTTGAAGAAATTACTAAATCAAAATACCCTGTAATTTTCTATGAATCTCCTTATAGAATTACGAAAACCCTGGAAGAGCTAAAATCAGCAACTGAGGGTAAAGATAATATTATAGTCTGTAGAGAATTAACTAAAAAATTTGAAACGATCTACCGTGGCAAAATCACAGAAGTTCTTGAGAAAATTAAGAAAGATAAAATAAAAGGCGAGTTTGTAGTAATGGTTGGTAAAAAATAACTGCAGTCAGATTTTGTGATAAAGTAAATAACGTTCTTTGGGCGGGGCTTTCACCCATCCGCCCAAAGACCAAAGGAGTAGCCTCTTTTGGAATCCTCATTGACGCTTTCTGTTGTTCCCATGGACCCCGTCCCAAGGGACGGGGTTTAAAAAAGTAGGCGCCAATAAAAGGAGGTTATCCTCCTTGTTTAAATTTATGGCAGACAAGAATAAAAAATATTATATCACAACCAGTATAGTTTATACCAATGCTCTTCCTCATATCGGTTTTGCCTTTGAATCTATTCAGGCTGATGTTATTGCCCGTTACCAAAGATCTTTAGGTAAAGAAGTTTTCTTTTTAACCGGCACCGATGAGCATGGAGCAAAAGTGGTCAAAGCGGCAGCTGCAGAAAAGAAAAGCCCAAAAGAATTTGTTGATAAAATCGCAGGAAAAGTAAATGACCTAAAAGAAATTTTAAATTTATCTACTAGTGATTTTATTCGAACGACCGACCAAAAAAGGCACTGGCCCGCAGTCAAAAAAGTCTGGTTAAAGCTTAAAGAAAAAGGCGATATTTACAAAAAGAAATACAAAGGCCTTTATTGTTCAGGCTGTGAGGCTTTTATTACAAAAAAAGATTTAAAAGATGGAAAATGTATTATTCATCAAAAAGAACCTGAAGTAGTTGAAGAAGAAAATTATTTTTTTAGTCTCTCTAGATATTCAAAGGAAATAGAAAAACTTATCAAAGAGGATATAATTAAAATAATTCCCGAGACTCGGAAAAATGAGAATTTAAGCTTTATTAAGCAGGGATTAGAAGATATCAGTTTCTCTCGGCCAAGAAAGGATCTAAAGTGGGGGATCCCAGTTCCCGACGATGAAAGCCAAACGATTTATGTTTGGGCAGATGCCCTCTCGAACTATATTTCTGCCTTAGGTTTTGCCGAAAATAATAAAAAATTTCTGAAATTTTGGCCGGCAGATGTCCATTGTATTGGAAAAGATATTCAAAAATTTCATTGTTTAATCTGGCCGGGAATGCTTTTGTCATTAGGATTGCCGCTGCCAAAATCAATATTCGTTCACGGTTTCATTACGGTAGCTGATCAAAAAATGTCTAAAAGTTTAGGAAACGTAATTGACCCTTTTGAATTGGTTAAAAAATATAGTTCGGTAAGCTCACCACAAGTTGGTACAGACGCTGTAAGATATTTTCTTTTGAGGGAGATCCCGCCGACTGAAGATGGTGATTTTACTTATGAGAAATTTGAAGGTCGTTATAATTCAGATTTGGCCTCGGGTCTCGGAAATTTAGTAGCACGAGTATTAACTCTTGCTGATAAAATAAAACCGGAATCGCATAATCAGAAATTATTCAAGCTCAAGATTGATGAAACCTGGAAAGATTACAGAAAAGCTTTAGATGATTTTAAGTTTAGTGAGGCTTTAGCCATAATTTGGAATTTAATTAGTTCTTGCGATAAATATATTGAGAAAGAAAGACCTTGGGAAGAAAGCGAAAAACAAAAATTTGTAATCAGTAATCTGATATTCGCCATTGCCAATATTGCTCAGATGCTAGAACCTTTTTTACCAGAAACCTCAGAAAGAATATCAAAGCAGCTTAAAATTGGAAAAAGCAAATCATTATTTCCCCGTCTTAAATAAAATTATGCTAATTGATAGTCATGCCCATCTAAATTTTAACACTTTCAAAGAAGATGTTGATGAGGTGATAAAAAGGGCCTTAGAGAATAATATTTGGGTAATAAATATTGGTTCGCAATATTCTACGAGCAAAAGAGCGGTTGAGATTGCTCAAAAATACGAAAATGGAGTTTATGCTGCTGTTGGTTTGCATCCAATTCATCTAGAAGATAGAAAGATTGATCATTCTGAAGTTGATTCTCAGATTGTATTTAAGACTCGGGCAGAAGATCTTGATTATGAAAAATACAAGGAACTGGCTCAAAATCCCAAGGTGGTTGCTATTGGCGAAATTGGTTTAGATTATTGGTATAAGCCAAAAACAAAAAAGAAGCTAGAGGAATTTAAGGAAAAACAAAAAGAAGCTTTTTTAAAGCAGTTAAGTTTGGCTAAAGATTCAAATTTACCAGTAATTCTTCATTGCCGGCTTGCCCACGACGATCTCACAGAAATCCTTAACTATAAACTAAAAACTAAAAACTATAAACTAGAAGGCGTGATTCATTGTTTTACAGGCAATGAAAAGCAAGCCCAAAAATATCTTGATTTAGGTTTTTATCTGGGTTTTACCGGATTAATTTTTAAAAAGATAGAAGGCGTACCTGATTGGCAGGAAATAATTAAAAAATTACCCATTGAAAAGATTTTGATCGAAACAGATTGTCCATATTTAACGCCACCCCCGTTTGAAAATCAAAGAAATGAGCCGCTTTATGTAAAATATATTGCTCAAAAAATCGCCGAGATAAAAAATATAAGCTACGAAGAAATAGCCGAGACAACCACTCAAAACGCCAAAAAGTTATTTAAAATTTAAAATAACAATTATTAGCACGGACAGAAATGTTAATCTTTAAAAGATTGGTCAGGTTAATTTTATTTATCGGTATAGCCTTCTTTATTTATTCTTATATTCACAAAGACGACCTTCCGCAGGAGAAAGAAATAATCAATAAAATGTATCAAGAGCCCGTTCAGGCAGAGACAGAAAGAGATCAATTCCAGGTACAAAAAAAGGAATTTACCTACTCTATTACCCCGAAATATAACTATGAACTCTACGGATTAATCGTTTCTCATTACGATAGCGAAAACTGGTTTGATTTTTGGCACAAAGAGGACCCCTTTAACACAAAAGATATTTGCGTTATGTGGGGAGATAATATTAAAACAGGTGTTTATCAAGAAATGAAATTCAGCCACGGAGAATTTACCTGCTACTTCGATTTTAAAAATGGCATAAATTCTTCTTGGTACCAAAAATTCTCTTCTACTCAAGGGTCGAATAATCACCTTTTGCCAAAAGATGATGAAGTTTATAAAGCAATAAAACAAGCAACCACCGGAGATCAAATATATTTAAAGGGATATCTTGTAGATTATTCTATTAAATCTCCCCGTGGTCAGAGCGGAACAAGAACCACCAGTACAATCAGAACAGATACTGGCAATGGCGCCTGTGAAGTTGTTTATACCACCGATTTCCAGATTCTGAAGAAAGGAAATACTGTTTATCAATCGATTAACCAGATTTCAAAATATCTAATAATTATTTGTGTTTCTATCTTAGCAATATTTTTCTTTAAATTCTGAAAGAATTAATCAATACTAGGCACGATAAGCCAGCTTGAGGAAGCTGATTTTTTGTGCTAAATTTAAGAATATTAGGGCTATTTTATGCCCCGTAGGAAATCTCAGGGGTTTTCGTCGATAAGGATAAAACGTGGAATATAAGATTGGATTTCATGAGAGAATTATTAACTTAAATATTTTCTTTTAAAAATCCCATACCACCTACAGGGCTATGAACTATAATATTATCCAAAGGTCTAACATAATAACAACAAAAAATATTTAATTTCCTACGGGGTATGGAAAAATACGATCATAAAAAAATTGAAAAGAAGTGGCAAAAATTATGGGAAGAATCTGGGATCTATAAAACTGCCGATAAGGCTGAGGGAAAGAAAAATTTTTATAATTTAGTAATGTTTCCTTATCCATCAGGCGATCTTCATATAGGGCATTGGTATAATTATGCCCCTCCAGATTCATATAATCGTCTAAAAAGAATGCAGGGATTTAATGTTATGAACCCTATCGGCTTTGATGCTTTTGGGTTGCCGGCAGAGAATGCTGCGATACAAAGAGGAATTCACCCCAAAGTCTGGACTCATAAAAACATTGAGAGAATGAAAGAACAATTAAAATCTATTGGTACTTGCTACGACTGGTCAAGGGAAGTAATTACCTGCGAACCTGAATATTATAAATGGACACAATGGATGTTTCTTCAATTTTATAAGAAAGGTCTGGCATATAAAAAGAAAGCGCCGGCAAACTGGTGCCCGAATTGCAAATCAATTTTAGCCAATGAGCAGGCAGAAGGAGGTAAATGTTGGCGGTGCGAAAGCACAGTAGAGCAAAGATATGTAGAGCAGTGGTTTTTTAAAATTACTGATTATGTCGAAGAATTATTAAGAGATCTGGAAAAAATAGATTGGCCAGATGCTACAACGACAATGCAGAAAAACTGGATTGGAAAGTCAGAGGGGGCAGAAGTAATATTTAAAATCAAAGATTCGGATTTAGAAATTCCGGTATTCACCACCAGGCACGACACTTTGTTTGGCTGTACTTATTTAGTGATAGCTCCTGAAAATCCATTAATTAAGGAATTAGAGTCAAAAATCGAGAATCTAGAAAGCGTTAAGAAACACATTGAAGAATCAAGAAGAAAAACAGAAAAGGAAAGAGTTAGTGGAATAAAAGAGAAAACAGGAATAGAAATCAAGGGGATTAGAGCAATAAATCCCGTAAATAATAGAGAAATACCGATTTTCGTCGCAGCTTATGTTTTAATTCACTACGGAACCGGTGCCATAATGGCAGTTCCTGCTCACGATCAAAGAGACCTTGATTTTGCTAGAAAATATAATCTGCCAATAATTGAAGTTATTAAACCAGCGGAAAACCAGAGGAAATTTCCAAAACGTGCTCCGCTTGTAATATCTGACAGAACAGAAGAAGCTTATGAAGGAGAGGGCATATTAATTAACTCTAATAGATTTGATGGAATGGCGTCAGAAAAGGCAAGGGAACGTATTGTTGAATGGTTAGCTAGGCAAGGGCAGGCTAAAAAGACAGTTTATTACAGGTTAAAAGATTGGCTGATTTCGCGACAGAGGTATTGGGGAGCGCCAATTCCAATGATTTCCTGCCAAAAATGTGCTTCGGCCGGTGGCTCAGCACAAGCTGGTTGGCAACCGGTTCCCGAAAAAGATTTACCAGTCTTATTGCCGGATATTAAAGATTTTCGGCCAACAAGCGAAGGGAAATCTCCTCTCGCTAAATCAAAAGATTTCCTTGAAACAAAATGTCCAAAATGCCAAGGGCCGGCCCAAAGAGAGACAGACACAATGGACACCTTTATTTGTTCTTCATGGTATTATTTTCGCTATACAGACCCAAAAAACAAAGAAGAATTTGCCTCAAAAGATAAGATAAAAACTTGGTTGCCGGTAAATATGTATATTGGGGGAGCAGAACATACAGTTATGCATCTTTTATATTCCCGTTTCTTTACCAAAGCCCTTCGAGATATGGGCTATCTAGATTTTGATGAGCCATTTTTAGCGCTTCGTCACCAGGGAATAATTTTAGGCGAAGACGGTCAAAAAATGTCAAAATCGAGAGGAAACGTAGTTGACCCTGATGAACAGATTAAAGAATATGGCGCAGATGTTGTCAGGATGTATCTTTGTTTTATGGGGCCATATAATCAAGGCGGTCCCTGGAATCCAAAAGGAATAGTTGGGATAGATCGATTCATTCAAAAAGTCTATCGACTTTTTGAAAATTCGAAATCCGAAACTCGAAATCCGAAACAAACTCAAAATCCCAAACTAGAGAAATTATTAAATAAAACTATTAAAAAAGTTACCGAAGATATTGATAATTTAAGATTTAACACTGCGATTTCTGCTTTAATGATTTTGGTTAACCAATTATCAGCAAGCAGTAAGCAATTAACAAAGAAAAACTTAAAAACATTACTGCTACTCCTGTCTCCGTTCGCGCCGCATTTGGCCGAAGAATTATATCAAAAATACTTTATACAATATACAGAATACAAGATACAAAATTCCGTTCACAACCAGCCGTGGCCAGAATATGATCCAAAATTAGTAAAAGAAGAAGCCATTCAGTTAATTATTCAGATCAACGGGAAAGTCCGTGATAAAATAGAAGTTGAAGTTGGCATTTCCGATGAAAAAGCCAAAGGATCGGCATTATCTCAAGAAAAAATCAAAAAATGGACAGAAGGTAAATCAATCAAAAAAATAATTTTCGTTCCTGGAAAATTAATCAATATAGTTATTTAGAAGTTCGCCTGCCCCGTAGTTAGCCGTCGGAGACGGATATACTTCGGGGAGTCCTGCCCCCGGAGTCAAAATTTGACACCCGCTTTTATTAAATTATAATTAAGATGTATGGACCAAGAATATTCAGGATTAGTTAAATATTTAGATGAGAAGTTTGTAAAAATTGATCAAAGATTTGATGAGATGAAGCAAGATTTTGTAGATCTTCAAACTTCGGTTGATGCGTATGCTAAAAAAGCTGATACCTATTTTCAAGAGATGTTAATGCTAGCTAACAAAATTGATCGTCATGAAAAATGGCTCCATCAGATTGCCGAAAAATTGGGGCTGAAGTTAGAATATTAATAATAATTTCTATATTTAAAAAGTATTTGCCCCGCATCTTGCGGGGTTTTTGTTGACAAAAACAAAGGTCTGTAATAGGGTTAAGTAGAAATATAGCACATTCTATGAGAAGGAGGTAGGGTGAAGATGCAAACGCATGTGTACATAGTTCTTGGAGGTAAAGACGGTCGAGTTCTAGATTCAGAACATAGAGAGCTGGCTGGGGCGATAAAAGTTCTTCTCGAGCTAACAAAGAGAGCGAAAAGATTAGCAATTGAAATCATACCGAATTCTGATGAAACTCTAGATAGGGCCATTCGCCATCGAGGAAGTGTCATAGTTTTTCTAACAAGACACATGATTCAGAAGGCCAGAGAAATCAAGGAAAAGCATCCTGATATAAAAGTTGTTGTTTTTACTATCCTAATGCCAAGAGATGAAATAACTATAATAGGTAGAATTGGCCTGTCAAAAGAAAGTCTTGAACATATTATTCTTGGGGTGTAAATTTAGAAAGTCACCCACTCTAAGCGGTGCGACATATGGTCAAACCGCCTTTTTCTTTCTAAAAACAGACCTATTATCTTAAGTCAAGCAGTTGTCAGAGAGGTTCTAAACGTCGTCTCTCAGCTGTAGCTTACGAGCGAAGCCATCCAGGGGAGCCAAATAAAAAAACCTAACAGAAAGCCAGGATTTTTTATTTTATCTATGTTATTTAACTTTTAATGTCGCAGAGCTTTGACAATCCAGATAAGGACCACTGCTCCGAGTAGTGCCACCAGAAAGCTGTACAAATTAAAACCACCTACACCGCCTTTACCGACTAAGCTCATGAGCCAGCCGCCTACCACCGCGCCAATTATGCCAACTACAACGTTTAGCACAATGCCTTGTTGTGCATCGGTCTTCATAATTAGAGATGCGACCCAACCGACCAAGCCTCCGAATATAATCCAAAGAATGATTCCCATATAATTTTTAGTAGAGAATTAATAATACTAAAACGGCCTTTGTGTTTTTCGTCAATTATGCTTCTATTCGTTCTTTCCAAGCTTCTCTGCAGCTTCTGGCGTTGATACGGTTTTACCCATTAGAAATAGTCGGACGATTGCGAAGGCAACCATAAAATACACTAACATCGCCAAAAGTGTCGTCCACTCAAAGATACTGCCTTGCACAGTGGTCATTTTAAATACTGCAAGGAAAGGAGAAGTAAATGGCCATGTAATGGCGTAGATAAGGCTCGTAAATCCCGCTTCAGGATTTGCTCCTGTCAGCTTGAGTACAAAACGGAACGCAAGCAATACCTCAAGAAGCCCAAGAAGATACCACACAATTTGGGTGCCCTTGAATAACGGTTTCGTAGTGGAAGAGTTATATGATGAGTCCATGATTATTAATGCTAATAAAATATTTATTAATTATGTCTAAGTAGTCGACCTACCTACTTTTTGCCAAGTCAAAATCCGAATGATAATCAAAATAAGTGTAATATTCGAAGGATAATCAAAACAAGCCCGATGACAATTAGTATGTGAATTATCTTACCTCCCATCTTAAAACTAAATCCGAGAAACCAGAGGACAAATAAGGCTATAACAATTGCCCAAAACATGTTTTTTCTTAAATATTATGCTTGGATGCGGCCTTTACTTAAGTATAACACACTATGCGTTTCATAAAACAGACCTGTTATCATAAGTCAAGCAGTTGCCAGAGAGGTTCTCCTCCTTCGTTAAAACTTCGGACGGACAAGTAATCTCGTCCGCTAGACGACCAAACAGGTCATTCGACTCTGAGAGTCTCAGACTCGAAGAGTTCTAATAACGTCCATCCAGGGGAGCTGAAAAATTTAACTTGTGGAAAATAAAAACCTCGCATAGCGGGGTTTTATGTTAGAATTAATGAATGAAAAAATCTAAATTTTTACTTACACAATATAAAGATGAGAAAATTGTAGAGATTGTGAGAAAAACTAACCATAAAACATTAGCCTTTTGGGCAATTGATTGTGCTGAGCGTATCCTGCCTTATTTTGAGGAAAAATATCCAAAAGACTATCGCCCTCGAAACGCTATCAAAATACTCCAAAAATGGATAAATACAGGGGTGTTTAGTATGGCTGTTATACGTAAGGCTTCGCTTGCATCTCATGCTGCAGCTCGCGAGGTAGGAGAAGATAATGTGGCTCGCTCTGCTGCCCATGCCGCAGGCCAAGCGGTGGCAACTGCACATGTTCCCACTCATTCTATTGGTGCAGCAATTTATGCCTTACAGGCTATCCATAGAGCCACTAACTCCGATGCTGCCGTAGCTAAAGAAAGATATTGGCAATACCGTCATTTACTTAAATTAAGAAAAACAGGTCCTAACATTGTCGCATAGGGGGAGCATTTCGACAAGGAGTTCGACTGAGGCTCACTCGAAGTCCTCAGTGTAAACCAACAAAAATCGCCGATCCTGCGACTGAGTTTATGGTGAGCACTTCGGACTGACCTCAGTGGAAGTCCTTATCGAACCACTCAGGACAAGTCGGCGGTTTTTACAAACCAGTCGCTTCATTCCTCCTTAATTATAAAACAATTACAGGGAATGGAATGACCGGTTCCTTGTAATTGTCACGTAATTAAGGATAAAATAAGATAATGATATATCGTTTTCTGCAGTCAATAATATGATTTTACAGTTCTTAATCATTATTTTAGGTTTGGTTCTTTTTGAAATTATCACCAGTATTGATAATGCTGTTATTAATGCCGGCGTTTTAAAAACCCTTCCAGAGAAATTCAGAAAATTTTTTTTATTTTGGGGAATTATTTTTGCCGTTTTTGTTATCCGCGGTTTACTGCCATTTTTGATAGTTTGGTTTGCCAATCCCTCTCTCTCTTTCTTCCAGGTAATAACTTTCACTTTCTCTCAAGATAAAGAAATAGAAAACTATGTTAACCAATCAAAACCCTTGCTTCTCTTGGGCGGCGGAATGTACCTTTTTTTAGTTTTTCTAGGGTGGTTATTTCTTGAAGAAAAAAAATATGCTTTTTTTGTGGAAGGTTTTATTCATCGCCAGGCGATCTGGTTTTATGCTCTTACTTCTGTTTTCTTTACGGTTATTATCTATTTTTCTGTACTGACAGATCCTTTCCTGGCATTAGCTGCCTCAATCGGAACTACTCTATTTTTTATCACAGATGGATTTAAGAGAAACGCAGAGGCAAAAGAAAAAGATCTTCTGAGTCCAAATTTAAGCGCCTGGAGCAAGATTCTATATCTAGAGGTGCTAGATGCCTCTTTCTCAATTGACGGCGTAATAGGAGCTTTTGCTTTTACAATTTCGGTTCCTTTAATTCTTTTAGGTAACGGCCTTGGGGCTTTAGTGGTTCGGCAGTTTACTATTAAGGGCATAAATTTAATATCAAAATTTGCTTATCTTAAAAACGGAGCAATGTATTCCATTGGAATGTTGGGTGCCCTAATGATACTTGAGAGCTTCGGCAAAGAATATCCTTTCTGGCTGGCGCCACTAAACACCTTTATATTACTCTCGGTATTTTTGTATCTTTCCTATCGCGAAATCAAAGCATCATCATCAACAAGGTAATGATATATTTTCAGTAGGGAGGCTTTTATTCTTCTGATAAAAAGGTATAATAAAATATATGTTTATTAAACAGGGTAAAACCAATATAGGGTACCTCCTGGTGGTGTTTGGCTTAGCCGCTGTTATTGCCGGATGGACATTGTGGATGTCTAAAGGGATCTAGTCCCAGATACGTTTCTTATAAAATAAAAAATTAAGATCTGCTATTTAGCAGAAGGAATCGAGCTTTTTAATTGATGAGAGGCAAGGCCGTTTTTTCGGCTTTTATTTTTCAAAAATTAGCGGTAAAATGGAAAATAGTTTATCAGCAGGTAGCTGCCATCTAAAATTAAAATAATTTATTCATGTGTGGAATTGTCGGCTATATCGGGAAACAAAACAACTTATCAATAGGAATTGAGGCTCTTAAGCGTTTGGAATATAGGGGATATGACTCAGCAGGCATTGCCTGTTTTATCCCGGACAAAAAAGAGATTTTTTCTATAAAGGCAGTTGGCAGAATAAACTCTTTAGAGAAAAAAATTCAAAACAGCGATTTAAATCTTAAAGGAAACCCTTCGCTTTATCATACCCGCTGGGCAACTCATGGGGAACCGAATGAAAAAAATGCTCATCCCCACAGAGACTGCAAGGGAAATATCTATTTGGTTCATAATGGCATTATTGAAAATTATAAGTTTCTGAAAGAGAAATTAAAAAAAGAAGGACACAAATTTTATTCTGAAACCGACACTGAGGTTTTAGCGCACCTGATTGAAAAATTTTTTAATCATAATTTAGAAACTGCAGTTAGGAAAGCTTTAAAACTAGTTAAAGGAACATACGGTTTGGCAATAATTTCCCGCGATGATCCAGGGAAAATTGTTGTTGCAAGAAATTCCTCACCAATTCTAGTTGGGGTAGGAGATAAAGAATATATTGTAGCTTCTGACCCTTCAGCCATGATTGGTCAGACAAAGAAAGTAATTTATCTTGATGACGGAGAAATTGCCGTTCTAACCCCTGACAATTTCTTGATTACAGACCTTGAGCAGAATAGAAAAGAAAAGCTGGTTGAAGAAATTGAATGGAACCTAGAAGAAGCCCAAAAGAGTGGATTCCCACATTTTATGTTAAAGGAGATTTTTGAAGCTCCAGAAGTAATTGAGAACGCTATTCGGGGAAGGTTGACTGAAAAGGAAGGATTGGCGAAACTAGGAGGGTTAGCAGAGATTGAGGAGAAAATGAGAAATATTCAAAATTTAATAATTATTGCCTGCGGAACATCTTATTTTGCCGGTT
>Ga0315295_10003831_pt1 | contig 12773 bp, 10 predicted proteins | sample YL17G14_0_MG_FD_204453 | JGI IMG/M metagenome (GOLD analysis project Ga0315295, IMG submission 204453) | Sediment microbial communities from Yellowstone Lake, YNP, Wyoming, USA - YL17G14_0 | ecosystem: Environmental > Aquatic > Freshwater > Lake > Sediment | place: USA: Wyoming | collected... | reverse complement strand
CGCGAAGCAGTATCACGGCCCAACAATTTCAGATCTGGCAAATTGACGCAGTCTGGGCGCGGCTACGAGACTTCGTCCTCCAAGTCTATCCCAGTTGAGGCACGAGTAATGCGCCCGACCTTACTTGACATCCCCCCTCCAATTCCATCCGCCTCAACGCTTAATCAAAGAGATATTTCCGTCACCCCTCACTCAGAACGCGAAGCAGCCTTACGGCCAAGCAATTTAAGATCTGGCAAATTAGCGCAGGCCGAACACGGTCATGAGACAGCGCACTCCAACCTTATTGCCGTTGAGGCACGGGTGATGCGTCCAATTTTAGCGGAAAGGCAAGCCGAAGAAAAAGCCAACGGAAGGTTGCAGCAAGCAGCCAAGACGAAACCGGAGAATGAGATTGCCACTATCAAGGTCCACATTGGCCGCATCGAGGTGCGAGCCGTTATGAGTTCCACACAGCCGGTATCCCCTCGCAAGCCGACGCGTCCCGCACCCGCGCTTTCTCTCGACGAGTACCTGAAGCAACACAGCGGAGCCCGGCGATGAGCAACTTTCTCGCTATTGCCACCGTGACCGCTGCCTTGCGGCAGATGCTCGACGCTGCGGTGAATGACGATATCAATGGAACGGATGTTACTACGCTTCCACCCGACGATGCATCTCTTAAAAATGATGCTCCGAGATTAAATCTTTATCTTTATCAAGTAACACCAAGCGCAGCTTGGCGCAATGCCGACCTTCCGACGAGGCGGACGGATGGCTCCCAAGCGTCAAAAGCACAGCTTGGGCTAAACCTCCATTATTTATTGACGGCGTACGGAAAGGCCGCGAAGGATGATCCTGAGGTCCATCGTGTCCTCGGGAGCGCCGTCCGAGCCATCCATGAACAGCCAATACTTACGCGGGATGCCATACGAGCGGTTCTGGCTCAAAACTCTTTGTCTGCCTCAGATCTGGCCGAGCAGATCGAGATGGTCAAGTTAACACCGCAATCCATCACGGTGGAAGAGCTTTCCAAGCTCTGGTCGGTATTTTTCCAAACCCCTTACCGGATATCAATGGCTTATGAAGCATCGGTGGTCTTGATCGATGGTAAAGAAACGCCGAGACCATCCCTGCCGGTACGGGATCGGAATATCTACGTCTTGCCGTTCCGTCGACCCGTGATTCGCGAGGTCGATCCGCAGATTATCGAATACACTCCAGGGGCCAAGATCACCCTAAAGGGTCAGAACATGCCTGCTGATCACGGGTCAATCAGATTCGGGACAATCGAAACGGTGCCTGATCTTCCCGTTACTGATGATCACCTGGTTATAACCCTGCCAACCGGTCTGCGCGCCGGAGTCAACACAGTTCAAGTCATCCACAGGCTTGATATAGGAACACCCCCGACCTTGCACCGCGGTTTTGAATCAAACTTGTCGGCATTCATCCTAGCGCCACGCATTGCTACGCCGCCGCCGTACCATGTGGAACGAGGGACGACCCTAACGCTTGAATGTGATCCACCGATCGGACGGACACAGCGTGTCGCCCTATTGGCAGGTGAATATGAGATTGAAATCCCAGCGCGTTCAGTAGCCGGGCCGACCACAACGATGAGCCTTAACTTTCCCATTCCCGCAGATTTCCCGATCGGAACCCATCTCATGCGCTTGCGTGTCGATGGCGCTGAAAGTGCACTGCAGACAAACCCCGATCCACTGAATCCTTTCTATATCGGACCGCTATTAGAGGTTACGCCATGATGGGCTTCTCGTGGCTAGAGGCCAACCAGGCCTACTTAATGGCGGCGTTGGCCGAAGTGCGGAAGCTTTTGCAGCAGCGGTGTGAGTGTCTGCAAAAAGAGGCGCCTCCGGAAAAAGAGGCCGTCGATCTAAAATCGCCCGGAGAAATCGCTGGGAAGATGACGGCTCCTCCATCATTGGAAAATCTTTGCCGAACATTCAATCTATCGCCCTTCGAGCGCTTGGTTCTTCTTTTGTGCGCGGGGATAGAGCTGGATGGTACCTTCGCCGCCCTATGCGCCGCCGTTCAGGGAGATGCCCGGCGCACTTTTCCGACGTTCGGGCTGGCCCTGGCGGTTTTTCCGGAAGCACATTGGAGCGCGCTGAATCCGGCGGCACCCCTCCGCTTCTGGCGGCTGGTCGAAGTCGAGAAGGGCGAATCCTTGAGTTCAAGCCCGCTGCGGATCGACGAGCGCGTTCTTCACTACTTGACGGGGGTCTTTCATCTGGATGAGAGGCTATGGGGCTTGATAAGGACCTGGATTTCCCCCGACGGGCTCGTCCTCTCGCATCAAAGAATCGCGGATTGCATTGTCAAAGCCTGGTCAAGGAGGCAAGACCGGAGGGCTTGGCCGGTTATCCAATTGCATGGAAACGAGAAAATCAGCAAAAGAGATATCGCGGCCGCGGCTTGCCATGAGCTGGGCCTGGATCTTTCTTTCATGTCGGCTCAATCGCTGCCCACGAATCCCGCCGACTTGGAAACGACTCTGAGGCTATGGAGCCGGGAAGCGGCGCTGAGTTCGAGCGCCCTTCTTTTAGAATACGATGAGGCCGATATATCGGATCCTATCCGATCGTCGCTTTTAGACAGCATTATAGACCAAGCGCGGGGAGCGTTGTTTGTCTCCGGCCGGGATCGCCGGAAGTGGGCAGATCCCTTCGGATTGGATTTCGAGGTGAAAAAGCCGACGCTTGCCGAGCAGCACGAAATTTGGGCCGGCATGATGAAAAAGGCAGGCTATATCACCAATGGTCGGCTTGAGCCGGTGGTAGCACAGTTCAATCTCGACCCACGAACGATCCGGGCGGCCGGTGCCGAGGCTCTGGGGAACGACAATGGAGAGGGTCGCTCGCGGGAACCGTCGGCGTCGGCAGATACTCTGATCTGGGATGCCTGCCGGAAGCAGTCTCGGCCGAAGTTGGATGACATGTCCATGCGGATTGAGTCCTCCGCCACATGGGAGGATTTTGTCCTGCCTGAGCAGCAAATTCAGATATTAAGAAATATCGCCGCCCATCTGCGCCAGCGAGTCCGCGTCTATGAACAATGGGGATTCGCCGCAAAGTCCGCACGGGGCCTTGGAGTTAGTGCCCTGTTTGTCGGAGAAAGCGGCACCGGCAAGACCATGGCTGCCGAGGTCCTGGCAAATGAACTCCGGCTCGATCTCTACCGCATCGACCTGAGCCAGGTCGTTTCCAAGTATATCGGCGAGACCGAGAAGAATCTAAGACGAGTATTCGACGCGGCGGAGGACGGCGGCGCCATTTTGTTATTCGATGAGGCCGACGCGTTGTTCGGGAAACGCAGTGAGGTCAAAGACAGCCATGATCGTTACGCCAACATCGAAATCAGCTACCTCCTGCAACGGATGGAAGCTTACCGCGGGCTGGCCATCCTGACGACTAATATGAAAAATGCGCTCGACGCAGCTTTTCTGCGTCGCCTCCGCTTTATCGTTAATTTTCCGTTTCCGGACGCAACACAACGCGCCGAAATCTGGCAGCGTATTTTTCCGCGGAGAACGCCGATCGAAAATTTAGATTTTGCTAAGCTCTCACGGCTTAACGTCGCCGGCGGCAACATCCGGAACATAGCGCTCAATGCGGCCTTTCTGGCGGCCGACGCAGGAGAACCGGTGCGCATGGGACACATATTGAGTGCCGCTCGAAGTGAGTACAGCAAGATAGAAAAACCATTAAGCCCCTCGGAAATAAGTGGATGGCAATGAAGCCCAACATCGAATTCGACATCGAAGAACTCGTCCTTGACGGATTCCCGCACGGTGATCGCTACCTTATCGGTGATGCCGTGCAGAAAGAATTAACGAGACTGCTCGTCGAGCGCGGCGTGCCGTCGCCACTGGCTCTCGGTGGTGATTACCCGCTGCTCGACGCCGGTTGGGTTCAGCTCGGGCTCGAATCTAACCCAAAAACAATTGGCACCCGGATCGCCGGGACTCTTTACCAAGGCTTTCAGCCAACGACCAATAATAAGGAAAGGAGATAAAATCATGCCCACAACCACACTGAAAAAGCCATGGACCGTTATGGTCTATATGGCCGGTGACAATAACCTGGACCCGGATGGCGTTCAAGACCTGAAAGAAATGAAGAGGGTCGGCTCCACCGACAAGATGAACGTCATCGCTCAATTCGACCGCGCCACGGGGCACGTCGCGAATCGTTACTTCATCCGCAAAGGCGGCAAGGTGATCGATGATGCGGTGGCCCGCCTCGGCCGGATCAACACCGGCGATCCTAAGCGCCTTATGGACTTCATCAAATGGGGTGTGCGGAATTATCCTGCCGATCACTATGTCCTCGTTTTATGGAACCACGGTCAAGGGTGGGACGACAGCGATGTCTACGCCGACGAGCGCCTCCGCCGCTTGCGCCGGCTGGCCAGCGGCCGCATCCGCCATGCGTTCTTTCATACGCCGGTCCGGCGCATGTTGATGAGTGCCCCTCGCGACGCTCAGGTCCGCGCGATCCTATTGGACGACGACGCCAAGGACTTTCTCGACAACGCGGAAATGAAGAGTGTGCTCGCCGATACCAAGACGCTACTTAAGCGGAAGCTGGACATCCTCGGCATGGACGCCTGCCTGATGAGCATGGCCGAGGTCGGCTACCAGATACAGGAAAGCGCCGAATACACTGTCGGTTCGGAGGAAACCGCACCGCTTGAAGGCTGGCCATACGACACGATCCTCGCTTCGCTGGCCAAGAAGCCGTCAATGACCCCTCGCGATTTGAGCACGCTCATCGTCAATAAGTATCTAGACTCATATAAACCTGCCGACGGTGTCACATACTCCGCCTGCAACCTGTCGAAAGCCGATGCCCTGGCCGCCGCTGTCGCTGCATTGGCCAGTGTCCTTCAGGCCAGCTTGAGCAATCAGGCCGCCCAGCAACAGATCCTATCAATTCGTTACCAGGCGCAAAGCTACGAAGTTGCGGATAACATTGACTTGGTGGACTTCTGTTCGCTTATGGCCAAGTCCGGTACTAGTTCGGCAATCGCGACGGCCTGCCAGAACGTCATTCAGGCTGTGCAATCTGGTTATGTAATGGCGCAAGGCTACAAAGGCGCGGATATGAAAAATTCGAACGGTGTGGCGATCTATTTCCCGACCAAGGCCGTATCACCGCTTTATGCCGGCTTGGACTTCAGCAAAAAAACCGGCTGGGACGCGTTCCTGAAAGCCTATCTCGCCGCCATCAGGAGCCGAAGATAGAGAAAACGAATGAGTGCATTGCCAATAGCCATGAGAACGACAAGGTCTCAACTTGAACTCGCCAAGCTTCGCGGGCAAGGTCTGGCGGATTTTACCGGTTCGGGAGGGCTGTCCTCTTGATAACGATGGCAATGATGGACCCGCGGAAGAAAGCATCAACGACGTTTGTGTCCACGCGCAGTGTGACTCGCTCCAAGCAAATCTCGCAGCTCACACTGCCTGGCCATGAATCCAATTCCTTGGGCGATGCTAATCGGGAAATAGTTACACAGCCGGATTCCGCTTATAACTTCAGCCGGCTCTCCATCCATCCTCCCATACAATCATTGGACATACAACCCTCGCAGGCGAAAGAGCTTTCCTGCCCCCTGGCATCGGCAAGTCCTCGCGCCTGCCCCTTTGGAGGCGCCTGCCACACGTGCCCAGTTCAATTACAAACCAAGCTTGCGGTCAATAAGCCGGGCGATGAATACGAGCAGGAAGCCGACCGCGTCGCGGAACAGGTGATTCGGATACCAGATATTTCTCGCTATCAGGTCCCCCCCGTTGTTGCCATATCCAAAACTTCAGCCGTTCAGCGCGCTCCTGAAAACAACGAAGATGAAGAAGACAGTCTTCAAAGAAAGGAGCCTTCTGTCGGAAAAGCTGCGACCGCTTATTCATCCTCGTTCGTGCCGCCGATTGTCAACGAGGTTTTGCGCTCGCCAGGCCAGCCGCTCGACGCTCAGACGCGCGCCTTCATGGAGCCGCGCTTCGGCCACGACTTCAGCCAAGTGCGAGTGCACACCGACACGCACGCTGCGGCGTCGGCGCGGGCGGTAAGTGCGCGAGCGTACACCGTCGGTAGTGACATGGTGTTCGGCGCGGGGCAGTACGCGCCGGGTACCAGCGCGGGTCCCCAGCTCATCGCCCATGAACTAACCCACGTTGTGCAGCAGCGGCAAAACCAACAGGCCCTTACTACGCTACGTGTTGGGCGGACTGATAAAACCCTTGAAGCAGACGTAGAACGCAGTGCAACCTCGCCAAGTACGGACAACTCCGGCACTCCGTTGAGCACTACAGAACCAAAGGCAGGCATGGTACAGCGTGCTGGTCCAGCCGCTGCTGCTGTAGGTGGAGCCGCCGCGGGTGCATTCGTCGCCGGCTTTGGCATCGCCTTTGGGATAGATTACCTCAGCATGACTCGTACACGTGCGGAACGTTACGCTCGAGAATTAGACACACTTTACCCTGGATGGCTAAACTTACTTCCGAACTGCCCATGCGAAGTTCCAGATCGTGACACGGCCAACTGGGTTCGTGACAGCAATCCAGACCTCCAGACGTATCACCCAGGCGCGACTTACTCCTACCGGTCGACAGCAGCGGCTACCGGGGGAAGTCGTCATGGTCAACAGTGTACTTACGATGCGGCAGCTCGCCTAATTACATCTGGCCCTGCTGCCGGCACACCTGACGTGTATTCACCAAGCTGGGGAGTTCTGAACGTCCCATACCACATTGTCTATGATGTCAAGACATGGAAGGAACTTGGGTGGTCGACCTATAACCGGTACTGGCGTCCCAACAATGGAATGGGGTGTCGCTCCAATGACGGCAGCCAACAAGCACGATAAATCGTTTGATCTCAAAGGATTATTTGTGACTGGAAAAACTCAGCAGTATACCTCACGCATTCGACAGCAGATTGGAGCAATTCCCCGGCGTGCGTGCGCGTGCGGCGGGCATCCGCACTGTGGCGAAAGCGAAAGCTGTCGCAAGAAGCGCGAAGTAAAGTTGCAGTGCGCGGCAGTCAATTCATCGTCTGTCAGTGATGTGCCTCCTATTGTCAATAAGGTGCTGCGCATGCCTGGCCAGCCCCTGAATCCAGAAACACGTGCTTTCTTTGAACCCCGCTTCGGCCACGACTTCAGCCGATTGCGCGTGAATGCCGTCCCGGAGGCTTCACATGCGACCGAGGCCGTGCTTGGAGGATCAATTCGATGAGGGCCAGAACCACCATGGACTCGAGAAGGAAAGTGGGAGCTTCGGTAACTCCCGCGCGCAGCTTGATACCAACGCCCACGTTTTCCCTCCTCAAGCCAATCGACGGTCTACCGACATCAGCGGCCGAGACGCGTCACCATGAGTGGAACGGGCAGCCCATAGGCCATGGCTTTAGCCAGATTTCCGTGCATTCAGCCGCGAAGGATCCGCAGGCTTGTCCTTTGGCATTAGCCACTCCCCGCGCCTGTCCCTTTGGCGGAGCCTGCCACAGTTGTCCAGCTCGCGTGCAAAGTAAACTCGCTATTGGCCAGCCGGATAATGAGTACGAGCAGGAGGCTGACCGGATGGCGGAACAGGTGATGCGCATGCCGGACGCTGCCGCGCCGAATTCGCCAGACGTTGTCATCCGACGAAAATGCGCGCCTTGCAACAACGACCAAGAACTCCTTCGCCGTGACGCTGTTCGGCCTTCAGCCTTTAGCCTTCAGCCTGCTGGTGTGCCGCCGATTGTCAACGAGGTTTTGCGCTCGCCAGGCCAGCCGCTCGACCCGGAGACTCGTGCTTTCTTTGGATCTCGCTTTGGGCATGATTTCAGCCAGGTACGCGTGCATGACGATGCGAAGGCTGCGGAATCGGCTCGGGCAGTAAATGCCGTCGCTTACACAGTCGGCAAGGATATTGTTATCGAGACTGGGCGGTACACCCCAGTCTCGATTGAGGGAAAACGGCTATTGGGGCACGAATTAGTACATACAATCCAGCAAAAGTTTGGCGCGGATATGCACAGGCCGATATCAAAACGACTGTACATGAACGATTCCGAGGATTCTTTCGAAAAGGAGGCAAAGGCTTTAAGTAACGAACTGCTCGACGATCGAGATGAAATTTCGACCTACCCGGAGTCAGGAGCCTCGGGTGTCCTTCAAAGACAGGAGCCCGTAACCACAACTGCTGCGACCGTGACAATTAGCGGAGTTGTCGCCAAGTGCATAATCGGAGCTATCACTGGTGCGCTTTTCGACGCCGCTATTCAGGCCGCGCTGCATGCGTGGAGATACCGCACTTGGAGATTTTGGAGGGTTAGCTTAAATTATTGCTCGATTATTCTATCTGCAATACTTGGATGTATTGCTGCCCCTATTTCCGCATTCGTTTTGGAAGGATGGATTAGTGCACAGCTGGGGACAAGGTTAGGGGGTATGGCCGGAACCTTGATCGGGAAAATACTAGTTTTTATTGCCAAGAAGCTGGCTATTGCAGTACCTAAGGGGCTAATTGGTAAATTGGCAAAACTTGGATGTGTTAGCCCTGAGCAGGCCGCGGAATTGGGAGTAACGCCTGGAGAGAAAGCAGATGTAGCAACTGCGCAATAGAACAGTACTAGGAGAACATCTTATGTCAAGGAAAAGATCAAGCGATAAGGATGACGCCCAAGGCACCTATGTTTGGCGCGGCGGCCATAAGATTGAGTTGGAGAAAGAAGCCGATCGTTTCACGGTTATTCCTTCTTCGGTGGAGCAGCTGGACCGGTTACGGAGCGCACCCGGAGTGCGCAGCATCAAGGCCGTCACAAACCAGGTCTTTAAAGTAGAAACCACCCCGACTGAACGTGATGGTGCCATGGCCGCGTTGCGGTCCGAAGCGTTTAGCGCCGTCGTTCACCACGCCTATCACCCAAAGGGTTCCGAAAGCACGATTTATTACCTTACCGACAAGATTATTGTGCGCTTCGATCCCAAGGCGAGCAACGCGAATATAGATAAAATTCTGGGAAAGTATGCCTTGAAGGTGCTCAAGGAGTATGAGGGGGAGAAAAACGCTTTCCTGGTTCAAGTCACTGCTACCAGCGGAGCCAATCCGATCAAGGTGGCTAATCTCCTAGCCCAAGAAAAGCTGGTCCTGTCCGCAGAGCCTAACATGGTGAATCGCTTCCGCGCCGCGTTTATTCCCCCCGATCCCTATTTCAAACGACAATGGCATTTAATCGCCAAGAATGGGCCGCAGCTTGTGGCGGAGGCTTCGGTTGACGCCCCTGCGGCCTGGGACATCACGCGCGGCGAGCGCGGCATCGTGGTCGCCGTGATCGACGACGGATTTGATCTCAATCATCCGGATTTTAAGGGGACAGGCAAAGTCGTGTTTCCGAAAGACTATGTGGACGGCGACGCGAAACCATTTCCGGAAACCGCGGAGGGCGACTATCACGGGACGCCCTGTGCGGGCGTCGCTATTGCTGAGTGCAACGGACGTGGCGTGGTGGGAATTGCCCATGGCTGTGCCTTCATGCCGGTCCGCTTTCCGCTTTCGGCAGACGACGATTTGCTGATTGAAATCTTCGAAGAGGCGGGCGCCAAAGCCGATGTGATTTCGTGTAGCTGGGGGCCGCCACCGGCGTATGCGCCACTTCCGATCGCATTCGCAAACACCTTGACACGCCTAGCCACTTCTGGCGGGCCACGTGGCAAAGGCTGCGTGATTTGCTTTGCCGCGGCCAACTTCAACGCGCCTGTTAATGATCCGAAGAATACGGGCGGGTTTACCTGGCGGGATTATGATGGGACGCTGCGAATGACGCCCGGCCCGATTTTAAATGGGAACGCGACGCACCCCAACGTGATCGCTGTTGCGGCCTCCACGAGCCTCAACAAGCATTCTGCTTACAGCAACTGGGGGGCAGAAATCAGCGTTTGCGCTCCCAGTAATAACTTTCACCCGCTCAATCCTCAGCAGTTTGTTCCAGGGCGCGGCATCTGGACAACGGACAATGAAGCTTATGGGGAAGGATTCACGGCGCACAGCCGCTATACCGGACAGTTTGGGGGGACATCGAGCGCCACGCCACTCGTGGCTGGAGTTGCTGCGCTGGTGTTAGCGGCCAATCCCAATTTGACGGCGGCGGAAGTAAAAAACATCTTGCAGTCCACCGCTGACAAAATCGTAGATACAGATCCAGACATCGTGCTTAGAGTCAACCGAGGTCAATACAGGAATGGACGGTGTGATTGGTTCGGGTACGGGAAAGTCAACGTGGCCAAAGCCGTAGCTGAAGCGAAGAGGAGGTTGAGTCCTTGATTACGTGCCCCGAACTCTCTGCGCTGTTTGCAAAGGCAGAAAGCGAATGAAGAACAGGTTTTGCCAAGCACGCGGTCAGATAGATGGGCTAGGCCCGTCTATCCATCTCCAACGCGAGACTTAGAGGAACATATGAAACTCCCCATTGTTAAAGGTGCTCGTGGTGAGGATGTTCGAGTGGTTCAGAGATTGCTGAATCAGCTCGGATATCCCATGGATATTGATGGTGAATTTGGACCTCAAACATACGCTGCTGTCCGAGCTTTTCAGTCGGAGAACCTTGACCAGCACGGCCAGCCGTTGGTAATAGATGGAAAAGTTGGACCGCTTACTTGGTGGAGTCTTACCCATCCAAAACCAGATGTCCAACCCCTCAGCGCGATTGACTATACACAGTTGCCCCCTCCGGAGTTGGGAGGCAGTCAAATCGCGCGGGCCGCGCTAGAGTCTGCCATCGGCGAGCTGAAAGCAGGAGCGTGTGAAATCGGTGGCAATAACCGTGGTCCATGGGTGAAGAAATACTTGGAACCGGCCGGGCTTGATGAAGGCAATTCCTGGTGCGCGTCGTTCGTGAGTTGGTGCTATCTTCAGGCCAGCGGTGGAGATAGGAACAATATGCCGTTCGTTTACACCCCCGGGGCCAGGGCACTGCTGAATGAGTTCAAAAACAAGGGCTGGGCCCACGCGCCGGGGACCACTTACGAACCCGTACCAGGCGATATCGTCGTCTGGTGGCGGGAGAAGCTGGAAGGATGGCTGGGCCACGTCGGCTTGGTCCATCAATTGAAAGACGGGATGCTTTATACCATTGAAGGTAACAAGAGCACGAGAGTGCAGGGATTCTCTTATGTTTTCAGCAGGATGGATAAATTGCTCGGATTCGGGCAAGTACCGTGAGGCATGAGGGATGAGTAGAGAGTTTCAGCTGCAGAAAAAGTCTCAATCCGTGCCGACGTTAGCATGTAAAAGACTACTGCAGCGCCGTGCTGCAAATGAGCACGCGCAGGAAACGGTACCACCCATCGTACACGAAGCTCTCCGCTCCCCCGGGCAACCGCTCGACGTGGAGACGCGCGCCTTCTTCGAGCCCCGGTTCGGGCATGAGTTCAGCCAGGTGAGGGTGCATACAGATAGCAGAGCAGCGCAGTCGGCACGGTCGGTCATGGCGGAAGCCTACACTCTCGGGCAGGACATCGTAATCGATAGCAGCAAGTTCGCGCCACGCTCAAGTGAAGGCGAACGCCTGCTCGCTCACGAGCTGGCGCACACCATACAGTTTGGGCCGGGGACCGAGCTACAGGTGAGGCGCCAGACACCGAAGCAGGCACGTGAGATTGTACAGAAGAAGCTAGAGGCATGGGCTAAGATGAAGAAAATTCCCCCCTCGCTCGCCCCGTCTTCTGAGGACTATGCCAACACCTTGCAGGACTACGCGTATGAGACAACGCATGCGGAAACCGATCTGCAGCCCAAGCCGAAGAAGGCGCCACAAATCAAGAAGTGGGCAGAGAGATTTCAAGACGCCTACGAGGTTGCCCTGATGATTTTGGAAGCGAAAAACGCGTCGCAGCGCGAGGAGCGTGCCGGAATGATCGCGCAGGATCTGGCACTCGCCGGTTTCATAGATGAAGCGCTGGATGTCGCTGCCAAGCTGACGGCCGACGAGGAGATACAAGCCATCTTCACGAACGTCCTAGAACGTCCCGATGCAGCTAGCGCCAACCAACTCAAGACAGTAGCGCTCTACCTCACCAAGAAGTGTCCGGCTCTCAGTGACAATCCGTTAATCGCCAAGCTGACCGATCACTCCGGCACCTACGCCAAACTGCTGGGTACGACCAAGCTGTTGGCGACTTTGGAACCGGCGCTGGATGCCTTCAAGGGCAACCCCGGATTCGTCGACGTGCTGGCCAAAGTACTCGTGTTCTATCGCAAATTCCGTGCGCCTTTCTCAGAGTGGTTGTGGACGATGGACAAGGACTATCTATTCCGCGTCCTGAGCTCGGATTACTTCGTCGAACCGGGCTATGGTGGTACCGAATTCCCCGAGGCGGGCGAGCTCACCATGGCGAAAGACATGCCTTGGGTATACGCCTACAAACAACGTTACTACATCGACTACCTAATACACCTCGGCGCCAAACACAAAATCGAGGTGAAAGCGCCGTCTACCCACAAGTTCAAGGCGGTTCGCGCTTGGCTGGAAGCCAACACGGAAACGATTGGACAGATACTAATGGCAGAGTATCCAGCCTCACCAGAAAACGTCACCAAGGTCTATGAGTGCATGGCTGACATCTTCTTCTACCACGTCGAGCGCGGGAACGTGACGCCTCACCTCGGTGGCAAGGTCAGCCACTTGCCACCGTCCGCCCCAGCCAAGATGCGGCTAAAGGCAGATTGCGACGTGCTGTCCACTTATGCGAGCCGACTGCTTAAAAGCGCGGGCTTTACGCCGGTGGGG
>Ga0315295_10003829_pt1 | contig 12773 bp, 12 predicted proteins | sample YL17G14_0_MG_FD_204453 | JGI IMG/M metagenome (GOLD analysis project Ga0315295, IMG submission 204453) | Sediment microbial communities from Yellowstone Lake, YNP, Wyoming, USA - YL17G14_0 | ecosystem: Environmental > Aquatic > Freshwater > Lake > Sediment | place: USA: Wyoming | collected... | reverse complement strand
ATGGCGGGAGGAAAAACGATGGCAGTTAAAAAAGAAGACGCCGAAGCGTTAGCGAACGAGTGTGCTCAGTTGACAACCGGCCTTCCAATGGGTGACCCTCTCCCGGAGGGAGAGGGGACCTTTTGGATACGCCACCGTGACTATGGAAAACAGCACTCATGATCCGGCGGCCGCGCCGGTGCGCTTGGTGATCCACTCCACCATCGTTTGCACCGCCAGTGGCAGGTTGCCGATCTGACAGTGGCTCGCGGCGTTCTCACTCGCGCGGAAGATACGGGTGGTGACGGAACGCGCATTGCCAAGGGCCCGCGCCTGCGCTTCGATTTGCCAGAGGGGAACGAAATGATCGGCCTCACCCGCCAACAGCAGCACATCTTGTTTCACAAGATGACTGATGGGCTTGCTACGGTACAGCTGCGTCGCAGAGAAGAAGGCGGACGGGGACCTCACCCCCATCACGTCCATCCCGTGGCCGACCCCCCACCGCGCCAGGTTGTCGCGCCGCATCATGACTCGTGCCACCGCATCGACCACGCCGCTCGCGCCAAGGGATAAGAGGAGCGCAAGTCCGAAGCGGACCACGGGGCCTTTGCGCGAAGCGACGCAATCGAAGAAGTCATACATCACGTCGAACGCAACCACCCGCTGGATGCGTGCCTCGAAAGCGGCGGCTCGCAAGGCCAGGTAGCCACCCAACGAGCCGCCGATCAGGGTCACATCGGCGAGCCCGAAGTGCTCAATCACCGCGGTCGTCGGCCGTTCCCACTCGTGTGTCATTGGGAGCCGGTGCCGGCGCAGCAACGCCCCTTGACCGGGGCCCTCGAAGGCCACAACGCGAAAGCCCGCGTCGGCAAAGGCAACAAATGCCGGCACAAACTCCTCGATGAAGGAGTCGAATCCGCCGTGAATCAGGATGACGCTTGCCGACTCCGGCCTACCCAGCAACAGCGCAGGCAAGGCGATGTCTTCATAGGGGACGCTATCGCGCTCGTAGTGCGAACCCCACACGGTGTCGGCGAGTGAGACGAAGCGCTCGTAGGTCGCCCGTTTGCGCGGGTCGCTTGCAGCCATGAAGAACTCCGCTCCCCGCGTATAGTGCATTGCCTGCTCGAGCCGGCCATCGTGCTCCGCCTTCCTCGCAAGTCCCAGCATCTCCTCGACATAGTCCTCCAGCGATCGAATGCGGGACGCAGCATCCCGGATCTCGGCGATCATCTCGGGCGTCCCGCCGAGCATCAACCGATTCATCTCGTAGTTCAGGTTGGCGTCGCTGTGGAAATGGTGAAAACCGATAGGGGAATCCATACGTCGTCTCCTGCGCTTCCGCCTACGGTCCGCCCCTGCGGTGGTGCCTGTCAAGGGTGACGGGAAGCCTCCAGAGGGCGAGGGGGCCCAACGGGATACGTTGCTCCAACCTCGGGTCGGACACTCGTGGAGTCGTGAAGTTTGCGTCCGCTGGCCAAATCCTTTATCGTGCTCGCACCGCGGTTGGACTGATGGACGCAAACGATTTCCCCCGTATAAAACGGCTCCCGCCGTATGTGTTCAACATCATCGGTGATCTCAAGAGCAAAGCGCGCCGGGCGGGAGAGGACATCATCGACTTCGGCATGGGCAATCCCGACGGCCCGGCACCGCCCCACGTCGTGGCCAAGCTGGTGGAGGCCGCGTCGAAGCCCGTCAATCACCGCTACTCGGTTTCCAAAGGCATCTACAAGCTGCGCCTGGCCATCACCGACTGGTACAAGCGCCGCTACAACGTCGACCTCGACGCCGACACCGAAGCCGTGGTCACCATCGGCTCGAAAGAGGGCCTCGCCCACCTGGCGCTGGCGATCATCGGTCCGGGGGACGTCGTCTTCTGTCCGAGCCCGACCTATCCGATTCACCAGTATTCGGTCATCATCGCCGGCGGCGACCTGCGCAGCATCCCGCTCATCCCGGGACAGGACTTCTTCGGCCACCTCGTCGAGGCCATGCGGCAGACCTGGCCGCGCCCCAAGCTGCTCATCCTGAATTTCCCGCACAATCCGACCACCGAAGTGGTCGACATCAACTTCTTCCGCAAGATCGTCGCCTTCGCCCGCGAGCATTCACTCATGGTGATCCACGACCTGGCGTACGCCGATCTGTGCTTCGACGGCTACCAGCCGCCGAGCTTTCTGCAGGTGCCGGGGGCCAAGGAAGTCGGGGTCGAGTTCTTTACCGTCTCCAAAAGCTACAACATGCCGGGCTGGCGCGTCGGCTTCGCCGTCGGCAACCCGGCCATGATCGGCGCGCTGGCGCGCCTCAAGAGCTACCTCGACTACGGCATCTTCCAACCGGTGCAGATCGCCACCATCCATGCGCTCAACGGGCCGCAGGAGTGCGTCGACGAGATCCGCCGCCTGTATCAATCGCGCCGCGACGTATTGGTGAACGGGCTGAACCGCATCGGCTGGCACCTACCGAAACCGAAAGCGACCATGTTCGTGTGGGCGCCCATCCCCGAGCCCTTTCGCGAGATGGGATCGCTCGATTTCTCCACCTATCTCCTGCGCGAAGCCAAGATTGCGGTGTCGCCGGGCATCGGGTTCGGGGAGTATGGTGATGGGTACGTGCGCTTCGCGTTGATCGAAAACGAGCACCGGACGCGCCAGGCCATCCGTGGCATTCGCCGGGCGCTCAGCAAAGCCAAGCCAACCAAGATCCGCCAAGTCGGTTGAGTGGGGGCACACGTGAGGCGGGACATCCACATTGGGCTGATCGGCTTCGGCACGATCGGCACCGGAGTCATCAAACTCCTGCAACGGCACCAAGGCCAGATCCGCGCCCGGCTCGGCGCGCGGCTGGTTCTGGCCCGCGTCGCCGACATCGAGCTGCGGCGCGACCGCGGCGTTCGGGTCGATCGCAAGCTGCTGACCAGTGACGCCGGTGAGTTGATGAACGATCCGACGATCGACGTCGTCATGGAGTTGATGGGTGGCTACGAGCCGGCCCGACGTTTCGTCCTGCACGCGATTCGTAACGGCAAGAGCGTGGTAACTGCCAACAAGGCGCTGCTGGCAGTGCACGGCGCCGAGATTTTCGCCGCCGCCGAACAGGGCGGCGTGGATATCGGCTATGAGGCCAGCGTCGGCGGCGGCATCCCGATCATCCGCACCTTGAAGGAAGGGCTTGCCGGCGACCGCAATCGTGCCATTTACGGCATCGTGAACGGCACCTCGAACTACATCCTCAGCACCATGACGCAACAGGGAGGCGAGTTTGCCGCCGTGCTCGGCGAGGCGCAGAAGCAAGGGCTCGCTGAGGCCGACCCGACCTACGACGTCGACGGCATCGACGCCGCGCACAAGCTGGCGCTGCTCATCCAACTTGCCTTCGGCACGGCCGTGCGGTTCGCCGATCTGCCCGTTGAAGGCATCCGCCACGTCAGTCAACGCGACATCGGCTTCGCGCGTGAGTTCGGTTACGTCGTCAAGCTCCTCGCCATCGCCAAGCAGGACGGCGACGAGATCGAGGCACGGGTCCACCCCACAATGGTTCCGAGCAAGCATCTGCTCGCCGACGTCAACGGCGCGTACAACGCCATCTTCGTGCAGGGCGAAGCGCTGGGCGCCACCATGTACTTCGGCCTGGGAGCGGGCATGATGCCAACGGCAACCGCCGTGCTCGCCGACCTGATGGAGGTTGCGCGCAATCTGTTGAACGGCAGCCGTGGGCGGATCGCGCCCCTGGGCTACCCGCTGGCGCAGCAACGGCGCGTGCCGCTCAAGCCGATGGACGACCTGATCAGCGAATACTACCTGCGCTTCATGGTGGTGGACCGGCCAGGGGTGTTGGCGAAGATCTCCGGCATCCTAGGCCGGCACCAGATCTCGATCGCCTCGGTCATTCAGCGCGAGCGCGAACACGGCGCCAGCGTGCCGATCGTCATCCGCACTCACGAGGCGCGTGAGCGTGACCTGCGCCGCGCTCTCCAACAGATCGATCGCCTCGCCGTCGTGCGGGCGAAGTCGGTGGTGATCCGCATTGAGGATAGCCTCGGCCAGTAGCCTGCGCTGTGCTCGGCAGGCTTCAGCCTGCGCCGCGCCGTTGCTATGGGTGCGAGCAGCCGGCAGTGCGGCGCACCCTAAAGGGTGCGGCTACCGGCGTGGGGGGCGTGTCGGTACGCCTACGGAGAAACTGGCGCAAGCTCATGAAGTTGGATAGAAGTAGGGATGATGAAGTACCTCATTCTGCAGCCCGACGGCGTGGCCGACCGCCCCATTGCCGAGCTCGGGGACCGCACGCCGCTCGAATATGCACGCACGCCGCACATGGACCGGCTGGCCAGCTGCGGCACGCTAGGAATGACGCACACGATTCCCGACGGCTTCCCGCCCGGGAGTGACGTCGGGACCATGAGCGTTCTCGGTTACGACCCGCGCCGCTACCATACCGGCCGCTCCCCCATTGAGGCCGCGAGCATGGGAGTGCAATTGGCGCCGGACGACGTGGCGTTTCGCTGCAATCTGGTCTGCATCGATGACGGCGTGATGCAGGATTTCACTGCCGGTCACATCTCCACCGAAGAGGCGGCGGAGATCGTGCGCGATCTGCAGCGCCAGCTGGGTGCCGAGAGCCTCGACTTTCATCCCGGCGTGAGCTACCGGCATCTGCTCGTGTGGCGCAACGGGAAATCGGGCATGCGCACAACACCGCCGCATGACATCAGCGACCGCGCGGTGTCCGAGTACCTCCCGGCCGGCGAGGGCGCCGAGGTGCTGCGCCAGCTCATGGAAGCGTCGCAAGACCTGCTGGCGCAGCATGCGGTGAATCGCGCCCGCCGCCAGCGTGGCCAGCGCCCAGCGACCTCAATCTGGTTGTGGGGTCAGGGCAAGCGGCCGGCGCTGCCGACGATCCGCCAGCGCTTCGGGCTTGAAGGCGCAGTCATCTCCGCCGTCGACCTGGTGAACGGGTTGGGGGTGCTGGCGGGGCTCGAAGTGATCAAGGTGCCGGGCGTCACCGGTTTTCTCGACACCAACTACGAGGGCAAGGCGAGCTACGCTCTGCGCGCGTTGGAGACCAAGGACCTGGTCTTTGTCCACGTGGAAGCGACCGATGAAACCGGGCACATGGGAGCGGTGGACAAGAAGATCCAAGCCATTGAGGATTTCGACGGCAAGATCGTCGGCCCGATTTTGGAGGGGTTGCGTGCCGTTCCCGAGTGGCGGCTATTGCTCACTCCCGACCACGCCACGCCCTGTGCTCTGAAGACGCACTCGCTGGATCCGGTACCGTTCATAATCGCGGGAAGCCGCGATCTCGAATCGTCACGGGCCACGCGGGGTTACAGCGAGCGTGCCGCTACCGGGGCCGGATTGGTCGTCCGGCAAGCGCACACGCTGGTACCGGACTGTCTCGTAAGGGGCTGATTATGGATCGGAACTTGGCGTTGGAAGCGGTCCGCATCACCGAAGCCGCAGCTTTGGCGTCGGCCCGTTTGATGGGCCGCGGTGATATCGGCGCGACCGACCTGGCCGCGGCGGAGGCGATGCGTAAGGCGTTTCGCTCGATTGCGATCGACGGCGTGGTGGTCATCGGCGAGGGCGAGCCGGGCGACAGCGACGTACTGTACTGCGGGGAACGGGTGGGCACGCGCACGGGCCCGGAAATCGACGTGGCTCTCGACGCCCTTGAGGGCCCGACGATCTGCGCCACCGGCGGCTTCAACGCCCTCTCGATCATCGCCTTTGCGGAGCGCGGCGGCATCTTACGCTGTCCCGACACTTACATGGAAAAGATCGTCGTCGGTCTGGAGGGGCGCGGCTTGATCAACCTCGACCAATCGCCGAAGGACAACCTGCGCGCCTTGGCCGAGGCCAAAGGCGTCTACGTCGCGGACCTCACCGTGGCCGTGCTCGACCGCCCGCGCCACGCCAATTTGGTCACCGAAATCCGGCGAGCCGGCGCCCGCATCAAGCTCCTGAGTGACGGTGACGTCGCCGCCGGCATGGCTACCGCCAAACCCGACTCCGGCATTGACATGTTGCTGGGGGTCGGCGGATCCTCTCAAGGGATCTTGACCGCCACCGCCATGCGCTGCACCGGCGGCGACATGCAGGCGCGCTTGCGGCCGCAGAACGAGGAGGAAGCCGCACGCGTGCGCGAAGCCGGCATCACTGACCTGGACAAACGATACACACTGGAGGAGATGGCGTCGGGGAGCGTCATGTTCGCCGCCACCGGCGTGACCAACAGTGACGTGTTGCGCGGCGTGCGCTTCTTCAAGGGCGGCGCCATGACGAACTCCGTCGTCATGCGCTCGCGCACCCACACCATTCGTTACATCGAAGCCATCCACCACTTCGATCTGAAACCAGAATATTGAGGTGACCTCATGATTTATGAGAACGTGCTCCTGCACCGCGACGGCGCCGTCAGCACCATCACGGTGAACCGCCCACAGGCGCTGAACGCGCTCAACCCAGCGACCCTCGACGAGTTGCTTTGCTGTTGCGACGAGATCCGGCGGGATCGCGCCGTGCGCTGCCTCATCGTGACCGGCGCCGGGGAGAAAGCCTTCGTCGCCGGAGCCGACATCGCCGCCATGGTGGCGATGTCCCCGCTGCAAGGGCGCGAGTTTTCGCGGCACGGACAGCGGCTGATGTCCACGCTCGAAGACCTGCCCATCCCGGTGATTGCCGCCGTCAACGGCTTCGCCCTCGGCGGTGGTCTGGAGTTGTCTTTGGCGTGCGATGTGATCATCGCATCACAGGCAGCGAAGTTCGGCCAGCCGGAGATCAACCTCGGCATCATCCCCGGTTTCGGCGGCACACAGCGGCTGGCGCGCCGCGTCGGCGTCGGTGCCGCCCGCCTGATGATATACTCGGGTGAGATGATTGGTGCGGACGAAGCCCTGCGCTTGGGGTTGGTGAACCGCGTGGTGCCGGCCGGCGACCTGATGCCCGAGGTGCAAAAGCTCGCGGCGACGCTCGCCGGCAAGGCCCCGATCGCGCTGCAGGAGGCGAAGGCGGCGATCAACGCCGGCAGTGAAATCGATTTGCAGGATGGCTGCCGGTACGAATCGGAAGCCTTCACCGTGACTTTCGCCAGCGAAGACCGGACCGAAGGGATGCACGCCTTCCTCGAGAAGCGCCGTCCGGCGTTCAAGGGCGCGTGAGGGCCTTCCTCCGATGGTTTGGGAATCCTGCTACGCGACGCCGCTCGAAGCGGAGGCGCATGTGGTCAAAGGCTTCCTGGAGCACTACGGCGTGCCGTGTGTGCTCGAGAATAACCGCTTCGGTGTGCAACCGCTCACGTTTTGCGCCCTGGGCCAGGTGAAGGTGTTGGTTCCGGAGGAATGGCTTCGTGTGGCGCGAGGTTTGATCAGAGGCCGCCAGCAGCGCCGTCTGCGGCTGATTGCCCGAGGACACGATGGCTAACTCCAAAGCGGAATGGCTGCGCAGCGCCTACCCGGAATCCGCCGATCGGCTGCGGGCGTATACGACGTTGTCGGACATGGAAGTGGAGCCGCTATACACGCCCGAGGACCAGCGGGGCTGGTCGTGCGACGAGAAGCTTGGGCAGCCGGGCGAGTACCCGTTCACGCGTGGCACCTACCCGAGCATGTATCGCGGCAGGCTCTGGACCATGCGCCAATTCGCCGGCTTCGGGACGGCGGAGGATACCAACCAGCGCTTCAAGTTTCTGCTCGAACGGGGCCAGACCGGGCTCTCGACGGCATTCGATATGCCGACGCTCATGGGCTACGACGCCGACCATCCGCGCGCCCTCGGCGAAGTCGGCCGTGAAGGCGTCGCCATCTCCACCTTGGACGACATGGAATCGCTCTTTGCCGACATTCCGCTCGATCGCGTGACCACCTCGATGACGGTGAACTGCACGGCCAGCGTCCTGCTTGCGATGTACTTCGCCGTAGCGGAGCGTCGCGGCATCCCGCTCGACCAGCTCGGTGGCACGGTCCAGAACGACATGCTCAAGGAGTTCATCGCGCAGAAGGAATGGATCTCGCCGCCCGCACCTTCGGTGCGCATCATCGTCGACATGATCGAGTTCTGCGCCCGCGAGGCGCCGCGCTGGCATGCGGTGTCGATTTCTGGTTACCACATCCGTGAGGCCGGCTCGACTGCGGTGCAGGAGCTGGCCTTCACGCTCGCCGACGGCATCGGCTACGTCCAAGCCTGCATCGAGCGTGGCCTCGACGTCGACAGCTTTGCGCCGCGCCTATCGTTCTTCTTCAACCTCCACAGCGATTTCTTCGAGGAGATCGCCAAGCTGCGTGCCGCCCGGCGCATGTGGGCCAAGATCATGCGCGAGCGCTTCGGCACCAAACACCCACGCTCATGGGTCTTGCGCACGCACGCCCAGACCGCCGGCTGCAGCCTCACGGCGCAGCAGCCGATGAACAACGTGGTGCGCGTGGCCATTCAGGCGCTCGCCGGCGTCCTCGGGGGCACGCAGTCGTTGCACACCAACTCCATGGACGAAACCCTGGCGCTACCGAGCGAGCCGGCCGCGCTCGTGGCCCTGCGCACGCAACAGATCATCGCCGAGGAAACGGGCGTCACCAACATCATCGACCCGCTCGGCGGCAGCTACGCGGTCGAGGCGCTGACCGACCGTCTCGAGAAGGAGGCCTTCGCCTACATCGACCGTATCGACGAGCTGGGCGGCATCATCCGCGCCATCGAGCTCGGATATCCGCAGAAGGAGATTGCGGAGGCCGCGTACCACTATCAGCAGCAGCTCGATCGCGGCGACAAGATCGTGGTCGGTGTGAACAAGTACCAGTTGGAGAGCGAGCCGCCGCTTGAGATTCTGCGCATCAGCCCGGAAATCGAGCCCAAGCAGGCCCAACGGGTGCGCGAGCGCAAGCAGGCGCGCAACGCCACGGCCGTGCACGCCGCCTTGGCTGCGGTGAAGCGCGCGGCGGCCGACGGGACCAACCTTATGCCTGTGATCATCGACGCGGTGCAACAGGAGTGCAGCGTCGGCGAGATCTCGGATGTGTTCCGTGATGTGTTCGGAGTGTACCGCGACCCGGCGTGGATATGAGAGGAGCAGTCAATAGTTGATAGTCAATAGTCGACAGTAGATGCTATCGACCATTGACTATCGACTATGAACTATCGACTATCGACTCCATGGGAGGGTTCCCGTGCCTGAGAAACGATTGCGGATATTGGTAGCGAAGCCCGGGCTCGACGGACACGACCGCGGGGTCAAGATCATCGCTCGCGCTCTGCGCGATGCGGGCTTCGAGGTCATCTACACCGGTCTGCATCAGACGCCGGAGATGATCGCCGAAACGGCGGCGCAGGAGGACGTGCACGCCATCGGGCTCAGTATCCTGTCCGGCGCCCACATGACCCTGTTCCCGGCGGTGATCGAACTCCTCAGAGAGAAAGGGATCGATGACGTCGTCGTGTTCGGCGGCGGCATCGTGCCGTCGGAAGATATCCCGAAGCTGAAGAAGCTCGGTGTCAAGGAGGTCTTCACGCCGGGTGCGTCGACCGAAGACATCATCAACTGGGTGCGAGCCAACGTCGAGCCGCGGTAGAGCTAGTGCTGAGTCCTGTAGCGCTGTTCGGGACTACGGTGACGTATGCGAAAGGTTCCCTCTCTTTCCGGCCGAGGGCCAGGCAGCGAAGTCACGTCATTCGTCACAGTAAACTGATTCATGGAGCGCCCACCGCTGGTGATAGTCGGCTCGGGTCCTGCGGGGAGCGCCAGCGCTTTGTTTCTGCACGCGCGGGATCCGGTGCTGGCACGCGAAGCGGTTGTCCTCGAGAAGGCGCATCACCCGCGCCCAAAAGTCTGTGCCGGTGGACTGATCCCGCAGGTGCTGCGCTGTCTGGAGGAAGTCGGCGCGCCGTTGTCGGTGCCGAACGTCGCAGTCCATCGCGCCACCGTCGAGATCCCGGGGAGAACGGTGACCTACGAGGGAGAGGAGCTGTGCCGGGTTGTGCGCCGCGACGAGTTTGACCACTCGCTGGTGACGGCGTGCCGGCAACGCGGTGTGGAGGTCCGCGAGGGCGAGAAGGTGGTCGACATCGACCGCGAGGGCGATGGCATCCGCATCGAAACCGAGCGCGGCAGCTATCATGCACGCGCGGTGATCGCGGCGGACGGCTCTGGAAGCCTCGTGCGACGCCGCCTGTTTCCACGCGCGCCTCAGTGCGTCGGTAAAGCGGTCATGTGCGACGTCCCGCTGGCCCAAGCACAGTGGAGCGGCTTCCTGGCTGCACGATACGAGTTCATCTTCCGTTCCGTACCCGATGGCCTGCGCGGTTATGCGTGGGCCTTCCCCTGCCTGATCGAAGGTGTCCCGCACGTCAACGTAGGGGTGTACTCTGTCAACGCTGAGGGCAGCGGCGCGCTGCTGCGCCGCATTCTGCGGGAGGAGCTGGCACGTGTAGGCGCACCGGCGCTTCCCGTGAAGGCGTTTGCCGTCCGCTGGTACGCGCGACGCGTTCCCCTCGCCGCGCCCCGTGTGATGCTCGCCGGCGACGCCGCCGGGGTTGACCCGTTGATGGGGGAGGGGATTTCGTTCTGTTTCGAGTACGGGCGGCGCGCCGCGGCAGCGATCGCCCGCGGTTTCGCGGCGAGCGACTTCACTTTCGCGGATTATGCGCGCAGCGTAGATGGCTCGTGGGTCGGACGCAAGCTGCGCCGGCTCGGCCTCGGCGTGCGGCTGTTCTATGGGCCGACGTGGCGCCTCTGGTTCGCAATCGCCGCGCAGAGCCCCACGGCGCAGGGAATCGGCATTCGCTGGTACAACGGCGTCGACGGCTGGGATCAGCGCAGCGGGTGGGAGGCGTTGCGCGCCTGGTGGCGCGGTGACATCCGGCCGGCGCTGCACCAAGAAGGCGGAATCTGATGGCGCGCCGCACGAGCAAACGTCGGCGGCGCCGCAACTGGCTCGCCGTCCTGGCGCTGGTGATCTCCACCGCCCTGATCGGGGCGTATCTCTGGCGTGCGCTGCAGCCACATCCACCCCCAGCTTTCAGAGAGGTGCCGAGCCGCGTGCAGCAGCCGAGTACGCCAGCGAACGGCGGCGAAGATTTCACCGCCGCCGAACGGCAGGGCCTGCAAAATGCCCTCAAGCGTGGCGGCGCAGGGAAGCAGCAGTGATCCGTGTCGAGGACGATGCTGGCCGTGAGGTCGAACTGGCGCGCGAGGCCCAACGCATCGTCAGTCTGGTGCCGAGTCTGACCGAAGCGCTGTTCGCGCTCGGCTGTGGCGAGGCCGTCGTCGGCGTCACGCGCTACTGCACCGAACCCGCTGGCATCGTCGAGCGGCTCAAACGAGTGGGGGGCACAAAAAATCCGAATCTTGCGCGCATCCGCGAGCTACAACCGGACCTCGTGCTCCTCAATGCCGAAGAGAATCGCAGAGAGGACTTTGAGGCGCTGGAGCGAGCCGGGCTCACAGTTTTCGTCACCTTTCCGTATCGTGCCCGGGATGTCGGCGGGCTGCTCCGTCGCATCGGCCGGCTCACCGGCACCGATCCGCGCGCCGCGCAGCTGGCCGGTGAGTTGGACTGTACGCTCGATGAGCTGGCGCGCGCCGAGCCGGCACCGCCCATTCGGGTGTTCTGTCCGATCTGGAAGAACCCGTGGATGAGCTTCAATCGGGAGACGTATGCGCACGACATGCTGGCGCTCGCCGGCGGCAGCAACGTTTGCGCCGGCCGGGCGGAACGCTACTGCACCGTCGTCCTCTCCGACATCGCGGCGGCGCAGCCGGATGTCATTCTCCTCCCGGACGAGCCGTACGTGTTCACGCCCAAGGTGCTGCCGGACCTGGAACCGTTGCGCGATACACCGGCGTGGCGCGCCAACCGCATCCATTTCATCGATGGCAAAGAGCTGTCCTGGTACGGTCCGCGAAGCGCGCCGGCGATGCACCACTTGCGCGCCCTTCTCACCAGGCCAGCCCTCGCACCGTAGGTTCGGCGGGACGCTCCCGACACTAATTCGGTTCGACCCACATCACTGCGTGGCGGGTTTCGAGCAACCAGTGCACCGCGGCGGGATCGGGGGTGTGTTGCTCTCCTGACTTCATCACTATGCGGATGGGCAGCTCGGCGCGATAAAAGTCCTCTAACGCAAACCAACGCTGCAGCCCTTCCGCGAGCGCAACGCTCTCTTCCGGGGTGGGTGCCAGCATGCCTTGCAGCGGCACCAGAACCGCCACCGAGGCGATACGGCCGGTCAGTGCGGCATCGACCTTTTCGATGGTGAGCATGACGCCACCACTGATGGTAGGTCCCAGCGGCCCGAGGTGGCACAGCGGCAATACCAGGCGTCCTCCATCCTCGAGCTGATCGACCCACGCGGGCGAGATGTCGGCGGCTCCGGCGCTGACCAGAATGCGGTCGAACGGCGCGGCTTCCGGTACGCCGGCTGCTCCATCGCCCGAGCGCACGGTCACCGTAGTGTAGCCCGCTTGGGCCAGGGAAGCCGCGCCCAACTCGGCAATGTCCTCCTCGTAGTCGGTGCCGACCACCGAGCCGCGCTCGCCGCCGACGATCTCTGCCAGCAGCGCAGTGGCATAGCCATAACCCATCTCGACGTGCAGGACGCGCATGCCTTCAGCCGGCGCCAATTCTTCGATCTGCCGTCCGACCACACCCGGGGGCAGGCAATGGATATTCTTTTCGGGCTTGATGGCTACGGCCACGTCGGCGTAGACGCGGCGGGGATCATCGGTCTCGATGAAGTCTCGCGCCAAGGCGTCGACGGCGACCGCGTACGGTGGCGACATGAAGGCGTGCCGCCAGACGC
>Ga0315295_10003828_pt1 | contig 12773 bp, 10 predicted proteins | sample YL17G14_0_MG_FD_204453 | JGI IMG/M metagenome (GOLD analysis project Ga0315295, IMG submission 204453) | Sediment microbial communities from Yellowstone Lake, YNP, Wyoming, USA - YL17G14_0 | ecosystem: Environmental > Aquatic > Freshwater > Lake > Sediment | place: USA: Wyoming | collected... | reverse complement strand
CTGTACTACTTACGTTCAAACTCTTTAAATTCTGTTAAGAGTATGGTGATCCAAATTAGATAACCTCTCGGTTTTTTTACTTAAGGCACTTGAGGCACTTAAGTACACTTAAGCACACTTTTCTTTGATTGCGGCGCAGCCGCGCTAAGTTTATCTGTGTCCCGGTAGGTTTTTTTAATCCTTGCCCGCTTTGCTGACTACCGGCGGCTTGGGCCGCTCGTCGACAATCAGCTGAAAAACATCGGGCCGGGCGTAATGGCCGACCACGTCCAAGTCGAGCTTTCCGCGGGCCACTTCTCCTAAATCGAGGTCGGCATACAGAACACCCTCCTGATCAAAAAGAGGACCCGCCACAACCGCTCCCATCGGAGAGATGACAGCGCTGCCGCCCCGGCAAATGATATCCGGTAGATTGGCCAGCTCTTCGACCATGGCCAGGTCCGCGGGGTACATGTCCTTGGTCACAAACTGGTTGCACCCCAGGACAAAACAGCGTCCCTCTAAGGCGATGTGCCGCAGAGTGGGCTGCCAGGAATCGCGGGCATCGGCCGTAGGAGCCAGGTAGATTTCCACCCCTTTGCTGTACATGGCCATCCTGGCCATGGGCATGTAGTTTTCCCAGCAGATCAGCCCCCCGATCTTTCCGATTTCCGTGTTGAAAACAGGCATAGTGCTGCCGTCTCCTTCTCCCCAGATGAGGCGTTCGGCCGCGGTGGGCTTGAGCTTTCGGTGTTTGCCCATCAGATTTCCGTCGGGGCCGAAGTAGAGCAGGGTGCAATAAAGGGTGCCTCCGCTGAATTGACTGTCCCGCTCGATGACGCCTATGGCCATGTAGGCGTTAGCCTGCCGAGCGGCTTTGCCCAGCGCTTTTGTGGCCGGGCCGGGAACTTCAATTGCGTTTTCCCAGTAGCGCTGCCAGGTCCGGCGCCCTTCCTCTTTCCGGCTGCCCACCACGATGCCGAAGCTGAGGCCCCGGGGATAGGCGGGGATAAAGGCTTCGGGGAAAAGGATCAGCTTTGCGCCCTGCGCGGCCGTCTCGGCGGTCAGACGGCAGGCTTTCTCCACTGTAGCTTCCCAGTTGAACAGGACCGGAGCGGCTTGCACCACGGCAACTTTTACCGAAGGAATTTTTCCAATCATCTTGTCCTCACTTTCAGAATAGGAGATATTGGGAAAAAGTATCTGACGGATTCTCCCATTATAGAAAAAAGCTTCTTCCATTTCCACTCATTCATCTTTCCCCCCTGGATGGCCTTCTCGGCCATCCTCGTGGTATCTTCGAATACTTTCCCCCGAGCTCCCCTCCCGGGTACCAGCTCCAGGGTGTAAACAAACTCTTTAGCCTCCAGGGCCTTTTTAAAACGATTTGTCTCCCTGCTTTCCTTCATCCCGCAACCCAGAAAGGGTCTATACTTTTCCCTCGACTACGCGGGGGCAAAGTGGCCCCTGCGGCCAACATCCGTAGGGGCGGTTCGACAACCGCCCCTCCACTTGGCTCGAGACCGGGAAATTTCCGTATTACCAACATGTTGGCAGTAGTTGCGCGGCAAGCCCCTATAATCTCAGGGTAGGAGAGGATCCCTTGAATGTCAAGAAGATGGGTTCGATGGGCCTTTCCCCCATTCTTTGTCCACCGCGGCGCTTTATGGATCAAATTTCTTCTTGACTTGCCGATTCGTTCGTTGCTAATATCCGTCCCGTAAATTCATATCCCTTTCTTTCTAAGAATCGCTTTCTCCTTTCCGGCAAATAAAGGAGCCGATCATGCTGAATGCGGATTGTTAGGCCCCGTCTTCAAATGGAGATGGGGCTTTTTGTCTTGGGATGGGCTTGCAAGGCAAAAACCCCGCGCAAAAATTCCGACCCTTCCCTGAGCGGCGTCAGTCTGAACCAGGAATCAAAGATTCTTTTCTCCAGAAGTCTAAGAAATTGGGATTCAGATCTACCCTTATCTTTGCCCTATGCGAACTTCTTGATTGCTGAAGGAGTGGGGAGTTGGAAAAATTCTAAACAGCAACATTGATGAACTCGTAAAAAGTCTCTTGAAGCGTCACCCCGGCGAAAGCCGGGGTCCAGAGCGTCTTGAAATAACTGGATTCCGGCTTTCGCCGGAATGACGAATTCTATGGAAGTTCGATTTTTGCGAGATCATCAACATTCCAGCCCCAAGCGTTTATTTTTACAGGGGGGGATTTCAGCGGCAAGTTGCCAGGGGAAAAATTCCATCCAAAATTAAAGGGTTCTGAACATGGGTAGGGAAAAGGGTACAGAAAATATATAGCTTTCGGATTACGGGTTTCGAGGTTCAAGTTTTTTTCTTTTGCTGCGGCTTGGCCGCACGGAGAAAGGAGGGTGAAATGAAAAGATCTTATTGGGGCTTGATGATTCTTATCTGCACCTTCATCCTGGGCACTGCCGGTTTGAGCTGGGGCAAGTCGAAAACGCTGAAGATCGGCGCTCCCATCCCCCTCGGCGGAGTGGGAGGAGCCTACGTGGGCCTGGGCTGGGGGTACAACGACTGCCAGGCTTATCTGGCTGAAAAGGGGGGCATCAAGGGGAATAAAGTTACCTACCTGGTGGAAGACAACCGCTGGGATGTAACCACCGAGATTGCCATTATCAACCGCCAGCTCTCGATGGAACCCAAAGAGGAGCTTGTTCTCTTCTGCGGTAACCTGATCACTGGGACCCTCAAGGCCCTGAGCGAGAAAATCAACAAGGAAGTGCGAATCCCCTCCATTGCCCTCTCCTTTTCCGTGGAGATGTTCGGGAAACAGGGCGGGCCGTCCAAATACCCCTATTACTTCACCACCGGCCCCGACTACTCCCAGCAAATTGGACTCCTTCTAAGATATATCAAGAAGGATCACAAAAAGGATGCCCCTGCCAAGCTGGCCGTGGTCTATTCCCCGACGGAATACGGCCGGGACCCCCTGGCCGACATGAAGGAGGATGCGGCCAAGCTGGGAATCAAGATCGTGGCGGAAGAAGAAGTGGCGGTCACGGCTTCGGATGTTTCCACCCAGATTATCAACATCCGGAAGGCCCAGCCGGATTACCTCATCTGGCACGGGTTCCTCCCGGGAATGCTGGTCGCCCCGGTCTTTCTGAAAACCGCCCGCCAGTACCTCCCCAAGGTTCCCATTTTGGGAACAGACTTTCAGACTTCCCCCACGATGGTTGCCGCGGGGGGGCCGGCCGCAGATGGGATCATCGGGGTCAACACCCGTGTTCAATGGCACGAGACCGGCAACCCCTTCATCAGGCTGGTCCACGAGCAGGCAGCGAAGAGAGAAAGGAAAATCCCCTGGGCCGAGCAGTCCTATTACATCCTGGGGTGGACCATGGCGCTCCTCGGGGCCCATGCGCTGGATGTGGCGGCCGCAGCAGGGGATCTCTCCCGGGAAGGGGTGAAGAAGGCCCTCGAAAATTCGGTCTGGGACTTCAACGGCATGTACGATGGCCGCAAGTTTTCGTACAAGTCCCACAAAGTTCCCATGGCCAGAATTTACAGGGCTTCTGCCGCCAAAAAGGAGTGGGACCCCATCACTCCATGGCTGGATGCGGATGAGGAGCTAAAATAGGCGGAGGACCCCCTCACTCCGCTTTTTCCTCCGAAAACGGGGGGGAAAAGGAAAAAGTGAGGGGAGTAAAACTGAGGGCCGAACCATGGACTTTTTTCTCCAATCCTTTTTCTCCGGGATGCTGACCGGACTCTCCTACGGGCTTTTGGGTCTCGGGCTGGTGCTGATCTTCCGGGCATCGGAAGCTTTTAACTTCGCCGTGGGCGAGTTCATGGTGGTGGGCGGGTTTCTCTTCTACATCCTCCACTTCAGCTGGCATCTGCCGTTCTTAATAGCCCTGCCCATGGGCCTCTTAGCCGCAGCCGTCTTCGGGGCCATTGTGGAGCGGACCACCATCAAGTCTTTGATGGGAAGGCCCGCCCTATCCATGACCATCATTACCCTGGGCCTTTCCAACATTCTCTCCGGGGGAATCCAGGCCACAGCCGGGAGCAACCCCTACACCTTCAGCCTGGACCTTCCGGATCTGACCGTGGAGGCGGGAACCCTCATCTACCCATCCCCGCAGGTCTGGGCGGGCATTCTTTCCCTGGCTTTTTTCAGCCTGGTCATTTTGTTTATTTACCGGACCCGTTGGGGGTTGGTCATTCAGGCCACCTCGGAGAGCCAGCCCAAGGCCCTCTGCTTCGGAATCAATCCCCAATTCGTCCTCCTCCTGGTGTGGGCCATTGCCACGGTCTGCATCGGGGCTTCCGGGATCGTCGTTGCCAACCTCGGGGCCCTCTCCGCCCAGACATCGCTCGTCGGTCTGAGGGCGATCCCCGTGGTCCTCATCGGCGGGCTGGACAGCATTCCCGGTGCCCTGGTGGGAGGGTTGATCGTCGGTGTAGTTGAGGCGCTCACCGGAGCTTATGTAGAGCCCTTCGGGCTGATCGGTTTCAAAGAGGTCGTTCCCTACCTGGTTCTGCTGATCACCTTGTTCATCCGCCCCTACGGCCTCTTTGGGACGGTGCGAATCGAAAGGGTCTGAGATGCTCCGGGTCGAGAATTTGCGGGTCGTATATCAAGAAGTCATCTCCGTCCTCCACGGGGTCTCGCTCAAAGTTCCCGACGGGGAGGTGACGGTCCTGCTCGGGGCCAACGGGGCGGGGAAGACGACCCTGCTGCGGGCCATCTGCGGACTCCTGCCGGTATATGACGGGAAGATCATCGAGGGGAGCGTCCTTCTGGAGGACACCCCGCTTCATCGGCTGGACTCCTCGACCATCGTCAAGAGATACCGGACTACCTACGTAATGGAAGATCGCCCCGTCTTCTGGTACCTCACGGCGGAAGAGAACCTGAAGGCCGCAGCCTTCTCCCGCTGGAACCGGGAAGTCCCTGCTGACATAGAAAAAGTCATGGCCCTCTTCCCCAAACTGGTCAGCCTGAGAAACACCAAAGCAGGGTACCTCTCGGGTGGGGAACAGCAGATGCTGGCCGTGGGGATGGCCCTCATGACCAAACCCAAGATTCTGATGCTGGACGAACCTTCTCTGGGCCTGGCCCCTTTGATCGTCCGGGAACTCTTCGGCATCATCCGCAGCCTCAACCAGGAAGGGCTGACGATCTTCCTCGTGGAGCAGAACGCCCACGCCGCTCTATCCGTTGCCCATACGGGGTATGTGATCGAGAACGGCCGGATTGTCCTGGACGGCCCTTCCGGCGAGCTGATCACGAACCAAGACGTGCGGGAGTTTTACCTGGGCACGGCCCGGGTCGATCAGAAGCGGTTCCTGGAGGCCAAGCGCTACAAGCGGAGGAAGAGATGGCTGTAAATCCGATCATCCTGGAGATTGAAGGCCTGTCTCTCTCCTTCGGCGGGGTCATGGCCCTGAGGAACCTCTCCCTGAGCATTCCCCAAGGGGTCTTTGCCTCCATCATCGGACCGAACGGCGCGGGAAAGACCAGCCTGCTCAACTGCATCAACGGCCATTATCGTCCCCAGTCCGGACGCATCACCTTGGTGGACCTGGATATTACCCACTCCCCGCCGCACCGGATCGCCAGGCTGGGGGTGGCCCGGACCTTTCAGAAGATCGAGCTCTTCTCTCACATGAGCGTCCTGGACAACGTTAAACTGGGAAGGCATTTTCTGATGAAAGGCTCTCCCCTAAGCTGCTTTTTCCGGATGCCGGGCATGGTCAGGGAAGAGTTCCAGCACCGCCGGGAACTGGATGATGAAGTGATCGACTTCCTCGGCCTTTCAGCGTTTCGGAACCACATCGTCGGCGCCCTTCCCCACGGGATCCGGAAAAGAGTAGATCTGGCCAGAGCCTTGGCCATGAAGCCGAAACTGCTTCTCCTCGACGAGATCATGGCCGGGATGAGCATGGAAGAGAAAGAGGATATCGCCAGCTATCTTCTGGACATTCACCGGGATTGGAGGACCACCATGATCTGGATCGAGCACGACCTGGCTGCGGTGATGGAACTTTCCACCCGGGTCACGGTGCTGAATTTCGGCGAGAAAATCGCGGAGGGAGCCCCGCTGGAGGTGCAGAAGGACCCAGCCGTCATCGAAGCATATCTGGGAACCGGGACAGAAATATAAACAGCTTCAAATTGCGAGTTGCGGGTCCGGGTCAAAAAACCTGAAACTCGAAACTCGAAACCCGAAACATTTTTATGGTGACCGATACTCTCATCCAGCTGCTCATTTCCCGGGCGAAGCGCCATCCGGATCGGATGGCCCTGCGGGAGAAGCAGTATGGGATCTGGATTCCCACCACCTGGGCGGAATTCTGGCAGAAATCGGCCTCCTTCGGGCTCTTTCTCAAGGGACGGGGATTGAAGGCCGGGGAGTGCGTCATCATCTGGGGGGACAACAAGCCCGAGTGGCTGATCGCCGAAATAGGGGCCCTGGTCGCCGGCGGGGTGATCAGCGGCATCTATCCGGACAGTCTGCCGGAGGAAGCGAAATACCTGATTGAGGCTACCGACGCTGTATTTATCGTGGCTGGGGACCAGGAGCAGGCGGACAAGCTGCTTAAGATCTGGGAAGGGATCTCCTCTCGGGTAAAGGCTGTCATCGTATGGGATTCCCGGGGCATGAACCACTATTATGCCCAATACCCCTTCCTTCTCCGCTTCGAAGATTGTCTCCGGGAAGGCTCGAAAGGAAAACCCGTCGCCCTGGAAGAGGTCGTTCCTTCTTCTGCCGAGGAGATCGCCATGATGCTTACCACCTCGGGGACCACGGCGAAACCCAAGCTCGCCCTTTTGAGCCACCGCAACCTGATCTTTCTGGCCCGCAGCTTCGGCCAGGTCGTTCCCATGGACGAGACCGATGATATTCTCTCCCTGGCGCCCATGGCCTGGATCGGGGAGCAGCTCTACAACGTGGTCCGCTTTCTCGACTGCGGCTTCCTCTACAACTTTCCCGAGGAGGCGGAAACCCTACGGAGGGACCTGGTTAACCTGCAGCCCACCTATTTTGGAGGGACCCCTTCCCGGTGGGAGGATATTGCCTCCTCCATCCAGGCGGCCATTGACAACGCGGACTTTCTGAAGAGAAGCGCATACCGCTGGGCGATCAACCTCTGTCAGAAGGCCGTGGAAAAAGAGCTGGCCGGAGAGGATATCGGTTCCTGGAATCGTTCCCTGCGAAGGCTTGCCAGGTTCTTGGTCATTCGCCCGCTGACCAAGCAGGTCGGCCTGGGAAGGGTGAAGATCGCCATCACCGGAGGGGCGGCCATCTCCCCGGAGGTGTTCAAGTACTTCAAAGCCCTGGACATCGACATGCGCCAGATTTACGGCCAGACCGAATGCACGGCCATCGCCACCTGCCACCGGGAAGGAGATGTGCGGCCGGAATCGGCCGGGGTTGCGCTGCCGGGAGTGACCCTGAAAATCTCCGAGTCCGGGGAGATCTTCGTGGGGGGCGAGGGGATCATGGCGGGATACTACAAAAACCCCGAAGCCACGGCCCAGGCCGTCACGCCAGGAGGTTTGCTCAGGACAGGAGATGCAGGCTACCTGGATAAAGACGGGCACCTCTTTGTCTTCGACCGGTACAAAGACGTCATGCACCTGGCCGAGGGGACCCGCTTCGCGCCTCAGGACATCGAGACCCGCCTGAAGTTCAGCCCGTACATCAAAGAAGCAGTGGTCATCGGAGACAAGCGCCCCTACATCAGCGTCCTGGTCAGCATTGACCTGGAGAATACAGGGAACTGGGTTAAAAAGAGAGGGGTGGCTTACACCACCTTCCACGACCTCTCCCAGAAACCCGAAGTCTATCAGCTCATCCGGAATGAAATCGCCCGGCTCACGGCAGCTTTCCCCGATGCCATGAAGGTCAAGCGCTTCGCCAACCTGATCAAAGAGCTGCACCCGGACGATGGGGAGCTCACCCGGACCCGCAAAGTCCGCAGGGCCCTGGTCTACGAGAGGTATGATCCCCTGGTGCGCTCCATCTATGGGGGGGAGAAGGAACACGTCCTGGATGTCCGGATCCGCTTCGAGGACGGCCACGAGGCCACGTTCAACGGTCGGGTCAAGATCGCGGAGGTGGAATGAGAAAAGGGTTTTCCTACCAGTACAACCGAATCTTCGCCTCTTCCGCCCACTCCAGCTATGACGAGGCGGAGGCCATTTTCCCCGGCCTCTTTCAGCAAACCTGGCTTTATATCTTTGTCGCCATTGTCCTGGTGGTTCCCTTTATCTCCGGGGAGTACGGCCTTTACCTCCTCAACCTCTGGCTCGTTCAGCTCATCGCCGCCATGGGGCTCAACCTCCTCACCGGCTATACCGGGCTCCTGTCCATGGGGCATGCCGCCTTCATGGGGGTCGGGGCCTACACCATGGCCCTTCTGACGACCCAGGCCGGGTTTCCCTTTCTCCTCGCCCTTCCCTTCAGCGGAGTCGTGGCCGCTCTATTCGGGGTGCTGATCGGAGTTCCCTCCCTGCGGATCAAGGGTTTCTACCTGATGGTGGCCACGATTGCCTTCCAGTTTCTCATGGATTATGTGCTGGTTCACTGGGAAAAGGTAACCCGGGGGATCCGGGGAATCGAGCTCTCCACTCCGACCCTCCTGGGGATTCCTTTGAAGACCAACTTTGCCTTCTATTTCCTGGCCCTGGCCATCGCCGCCTTCATGCTCTGGGGGGCCAAGAACCTGATCCGCTCGCGAATCGGCCGGGCCTTCATGGCCGTGCGGGATAACGACATCTCCGCCCAGATCATCGGCATCCCGGTATTTCCCTACAAGCTGCTCTCCTTTTTGATCAGCGCCTTCTACGCCGGCATTGCCGGTGCCCTTTGGGCCCTGCTTTACCGCAATGCCGTTCCCGAGCACTACACCCTCATGCCTTCGGTCCAATATCTGGTCATGGTCCTGGTGGGGGGGTTGGGAAGCATCGTGGGGACAATCCTCGGCGTGGGTTTCATCCTGCTTCTCCCCGAGGGGCTGAACCTGCTGGTGAGCTACCTGGCCCGCACCTTCCACCCCGACCTCATAGTCTTCCTGGCCCCGGCCAAATCGATCCTCTTCGGGGCGCTGATCGTCCTCTTCATCCTCTTCGAGCCCGAAGGCCTGGTCGGCGTCTGGCGCCGATTCCGGGATTATTTCAAAATCTGGCCGTTGCCCTATATCTCCTCTTGAAAGGGCGCAGCCTTCTCAGGCCGAGGTCCATTCCCCGCTTGCCCACCCCCGGTTTTTCTGCTCGTTGGGATTCAGGCTGGAGGAATTCGGATCATCATCCTAAGGCGGTTATTCTTTCCTTGGATAGGGCCTGTCCCGTGGAGATTCGCAAGGGGAGATGTTTTAGCCCCGTCTTGCCTCTGGCGCTAATTTCTCGCAGGCCTCTCTTTGCGGAGGATAGGCGGGAAGGGAATTAGAAAACGATGATCCCGCCGAGCCTGATGATCCGAATTCCTCCAGCCCCAACGAGCACAAAAAAACTGGGGATGGGCAAGCCACTCCCCATTATTGACTCCTCTGATTAATTCGGATAGTATCTGTTTGTTTTCGATAATCAGGGTAAGGTAAAGGACTGGGGTAGGGCCCCGTTCTGAGGGTCCTTTGGATTTCTGGAAGGGAGGAATGATGAATACCAGGGTGCTGATACCAATCTTGGCTGTCCTTTTCAGCTTCATTCCCTACGTTTCAGCGGCGAAAGATCTTCCCAAGATCGTGGTCTGGGATCTCTCGCCCCGGGAGACCAAGCCCGGCTATGCCCAGGAACTCACCTCTATCCTGGTCAGCGAAATCAGCAAGATGGGGAAGTATGAAATATACAGCCAGGAGAATGTGCGAACCCTGGCCGGGTGGACTGCGGAAAAAATGAAACTGGGCTGCACCAGCACCCAGTGCCTCCTGGCTCTCGGGCAGATGGATGTGGCCAAACTGATCTCCGGGAGCGTGGGAAAGATCGGGAACCGGTATTCGGTTTCCCTGAGCCTTTTTGACACCCAGAATGCCAAGGCTGAAAAAGCCATTTCGGAGTTTTGCCACACGGAGGATGAACTCATTGAATTGGTTCAAAAAGCGGGCCGCCAATTGCTGGGAGCCCCGGCTGAACCGTCCGCCGCGGAGCGAAAGGAGCTGGATAAGACCTTTACCAACTCCATCGGTATGGAATTTGTGCTGATTCCTGCGGGAAGATTTCTCATGGGAAGTCCTGCCAATGAGCCCGGCCGGGCCGAGAATGAAGGACCCCAGCGGGAGGTGCAGATCACCAAACCTTTTTACCTGGGCAAGTATGAGGTGAAAGTCAGCGAGTTCCGGGAATTCGTGAAGGCGACTCAGTATAAAACCGAGGCGGAGACCAAAGGGGGGGCTTTCATCGCGGTGAAAGGAAAGTGGGAAAGGAAAGAGGGGATCACCTGGTATAGCCCCGGCATCAGCCAGAAAGATGATCATCCGGTGGTTTGTCTTTCCTGGAGTGACGCCGCGGAATATGGCAAATGGCTGGGCCAAAAGACGGGGCATGGTTACCGGTTGCCCAGGGAGGCGGAATGGGAGTATGCCTGCCGGGCAGGAAGCCGTCAGGCCTACAGTTTCGGCTCCGACGCCAGGGAACTTTCCAAGTTCGGATGGTATGTGGATACCTCGGGGGGAAAGACTCACCCCGTGGGCCAGAAAAAACCCAACTCCTGGGGTCTGTTCGACATGCACGGAAATGTGTGGGAGTGGTGCCAGGACTGGTATGGGAATTATCCTGCGGGAAGGGCAGTGGACCCTGCCGGCCCCCCTCGTGGGTCAAGCCGAGTCATCCGCGGGGGCGGTTGGGCCCTCCCGGCGAAAGATTTGCGGTGTGCGGAACGGCGCTACTCGATTTTTGGGAGCGACCGGGTGGGCTTTCGTCTCGTTCGGACGCCTTAGCTTTGATCAGGTTCATTGCATACTGAAAGGAGAAAGATAATGTACGGATGGCGGGGAAAGGTGTTGAGGGTTGATCTAACTTCAGGGAAGATCAAAGAGGAGAATTTGGACCCGAAGGTGGCCCGGGATTACATCGGGGGCCGGGGGTTGGGGGTCCATTATCTGCTGAAAGAAGGGGACCCCACCTGCGATCCCCTGTCTCCGGAGAACATCATGGTCATGGCCGCGGGTCCCCTGACCGGCACATCCGCTCCCACGGCTGCGCGGTACATGGTGATGACCAAGGGGCCGCTGACCGGGGCGATTACCTGTTCAAATTCCGGCGGACAGTTTCCCAAAGAGCTTAAATGGGCTGGACTGGATGCCATCATCTTCACCGGAAAAGCCAAAGAACCGGTTTACCTCTGGATCGATCAGGGAAAGGCGGAACTCAGGCCGGCCAAGCATCTGTGGGGGAAATGGGTGCCGGAGACTACAGATGCCCTGCTCAAAGAGACCGACCCCAAAGCCAGGGTGGCCTGTATCGGGCCTGCCGGCGAGAAGCTGGTCCTCTTTGCCGCCATCATGAACGAAAAGGACCGGGCCGCAGGGCGGTCGGGGGTTGGGGCGGTCATGGGGTCCAAGAACCTCAAGGCGGTGGTGGTCAAGGGGAAAGATGCCGTTCCCATCGCCAATAAAGACCGTTTCACGGAGATCAACAACGGGGTCTTGAACAAATTCCGGGAAGGGGTCAAGAAGATGGGGCCTTCACCCTTGAGCCAGCATGGCACCATCGGGGTCATGACCCCCCTGGTCCAGAAATTCGGGGTTTTCCCCACAAAGAACTGGCAGCAGGGGCAGTTCGACGGGTGGGAGGCCATCACCGGCCAGACCCTTACGCAGAAATACCTGATGAAGACCCGGGCCTGCTGGGCCTGTCCGATTTCCTGCGCCCGGGTGACCAAGGTCGAAGAACCGGGGTTTGAGGGGGAAGGGGAGGGGCCCGAGTTCGAGACCGGCTTTGCCCTGGGCGCCCTCTGCATGGTGGACAACCTGGCGGCCATCACCAAGGCGAACTATCTGTGCAACGAACTGGGCCTGGATACGATCAGCATGGGCGGGACGGTCGCCTGCGCCATGGAGCTTTATCAACGCGGCTACTTGACGGACAAGCAGACCGGCGGCCCGGTCAAGTGGGGGGATGGAAAAAGACTGGTGGAGCTTACCAGGCTGACCGGATTGCGGAAGGGCTTCGGGAATGACTTAGCCCTGGGCAGCTATCGTCTCGCCGAAAAATACGGGCATCCGGAACTGGCCATGGTATCCAAGAAGCTCGAAATGCCGGGGTACGACCCCCGGGGCCTCCAGGGGCAGGGTTTGAACTACGCCACTTCGCCCATCGGCGCTTCCCATTGCCGGGCGCACATGGCCTACCCCGAGATGGTGGGAATTCCCAAGCCCACCGATCCCCATGAATGGAGAGGAAAAGGCAAGCTGGTAAAACTCTGGCATGAAGTGTTCAGCATCATCGATTCCACCGGCCTCTGCATGTTTTTCGCGGCGCGGAACCTGGTGCGGCCCGAATTGGAGATTTATCCCGACGGTATCCTGGAGTATGTGAACGCCGTGACCGGGGCCGAATATTCGTTGGAGGAGCTGATGAAGGCCGGGGAGCGGATCCTGAACGCCGAGCGGGTATTCCTGGTCCGGGCAGGGTTTTCCAGCAAGGATGATTCCTTGCCCCCCCGTCTGACCAGCGAGCCCCACACCTCAGGCCCGTCCGCGGGGAGAGTGGTTCACCTGGAGGAGATGAAAAAAGAGTATTACCAGGAGCGCGGATGGGATGAAAACGGGATTCCCACGGACAAGAAGCTCAAAGAACTTGGCTTGAAATAATTGGCTG
>Ga0315295_10003826_pt1 | contig 12774 bp, 17 predicted proteins | sample YL17G14_0_MG_FD_204453 | JGI IMG/M metagenome (GOLD analysis project Ga0315295, IMG submission 204453) | Sediment microbial communities from Yellowstone Lake, YNP, Wyoming, USA - YL17G14_0 | ecosystem: Environmental > Aquatic > Freshwater > Lake > Sediment | place: USA: Wyoming | collected... | reverse complement strand
ATCCGGTCATCCTGGTCAGCTCCGTAAAGATCCAGCCCTTTGGGAGAGAAAACGCCGATGACTTCAAAAGGAACTTTATCTATTAATATCGTCTCTCCAATCGGCTCTTGGTTTTCAAATATATTCTTTACAACCGTTTCTCCGATAACCGCAACTCTTCTTAAACCTTTATCCTCGTCCTCGTCAAAGAATCTCCCTTTTAAAAGCGAGTGGTTCTGAATTGCCGCGATATCAGGGGTCGTTCCGACAATACTGGTATTTGTGCTTAAGTTGCCGTATTTAACCTTCATTTTCTTTAGCTGCGCCGGAGCTACGTATTGCGCACCTGATGCGTCTTCAATAATAGAATCCGCGTCTTTTAACACAAGCGTGGTCACGATCTTTGTCTGCCTCTCTCTTCCGGCTATGATTTTGACCTGCCCTGCATTAACAAGCAAAAGATTGCTTCCCATTTTAGTAATCTGAGAGGTAACTTTTTCTTCCGTCCCTTTCCCCAAAGCCACCATCACAATGACCGCCGAAACACCAACAATGATCCCGGAAAGAGATAAAATTGTCCTTACTTTTCGCTCCAGTAATATTTTCTGGGATATGAGTATGTTCTTGGCAATCTTCATTTTTGGCTTAAGGCGCTTGCCGGATCAAGGGATGCCGCTTTTCTTGCCGGATAGATACCGAAAAACAAGCCAATAAGGCTTGAAAATATAAATGCGACCGCAAACGGCTGCCAGCTAATGCTGATAGGCTTGCCATAAAAGCTGAATAAAAATGCAACCGCAAAACCGATAACGACCCCGAAAAAACCTCCGGTAAAGGTAAGCATGAGTGACTCTGCGAGAAATTGAAAAATAATATGTTTTTTCTTAGCGCCTACCGCTCTTCTTAAACCAATCTCACTTTTACGTTCCGAAACCGCCATGAGCATGATATTCATGAGCACAATGCCGCCAACAAGGGGTGAGATGATTCCCACAAGCCATAAAAATAAGGTGAGGGTCTGCGAAGTGCTTTTAATCATCTTGACTATTTCCTCAGGGCTCGAAATTTTAAAGTCATCCTCTTCGGTAGCAGCCAGATGATGATTCTCGCGTAAAATTTCTTTTATCTTTTCAGCAACGTTTTTGACCTGCGAAGGACGGTATACAACCGCTCTTGCCATACTGATATAAAGAGGCTGATTCATTAGCCTTCGGGAAGCCGTGGTAAATGGAATAAGGATGAGGTTATCAAAATCCGTTCCGATAGGAGACTGTCCTGCTTTTTTTAAAATCCCGACAATCTTAAAAGAAACATTCTCGATCATGATATCTTCGCCGATTGGGTTGGCATCGCCAAACAAATCCCTTGCCGCAGTTTGTCCAATAACACAAACCTTAGAAAGCTGCTCATTATCTGAATCGGAAATAAACTCGCCTTTTGAGGCGCCTCTTCTCCATGCCTCCTGCCAGTTCTGCTCAACCCCAAAAATCCAAGAGGTAGTAAACTTATTGCCGTATTTTACCGGCATATCCAGCGATACCTGAAAAGGCGAAACCAGTTTTACCCCATCGATACTCTCGATATCAGCTATATCTTTTTTTGTTAGGTCAGCCTCAGAAACTGTCGATGGCCCCCGCATCTGCCCGCCTCCGGAATGAATCATAATGGCATCCGGCCCGAAATTATTTATGCGCTGTAAGATTGTTTTATTTGCTCCTTGTGTCAAAGCCACGATCACGGTAAGAGTGGCAATACCAACCACAATAGCCAATACAATAAGAAGCGTACGCACCTTATGTTTTGCTACGGCACCCAAAGAGATGCTGGCAATCCTGAATAGTTTCATTTCAGCACCTCTTCTTTATCCACCCTGCCGTCTTTCAAATACATCGCTCTTCCGGCCTGCCGGGCGATAGAGTTATCATGCGTAACCACAATGATTGTCCTGCCCTGGCTGTGCAATGATTTAAATATCTCCATAATTTCCTTGGCTGATGCGCTATCCAAATTACCCGTAGGTTCATCTGCTAAAATAACCGCAGGATCGTTGATAAGGGCGCGGGCAATCGCAACCCTTTGCTGCTGGCCTCCGGAAAGCTCATTCGGCTTATAATGAATCCTTTCTTTTAAACCGACCGCCTCTAAAAGCCCGGCGGCTTTTTTGGAAGCATCGGCAGGATATATATCCGAATAAACAAGAGGCAGGAGCACGTTATCAAGCGCGCTTGTTTTCTCAAGAAGATTGAATGTCTGAAAAACAAAACCTATCTTCTTATTCCTGATTTCGGAAAGTTGATCGTCGTTTAGCGTCTCGATATCCTGTCCCTCAAATAGATAAGAACCGCTTGTCGCTTTCATTAAACAACCGAGAACATTCAACAAGGTAGTCTTACCTGTGCCTGAAGGCGCCATAATGGAAACAAACTCGCCCTTGTCTACTTTAAAAGAAACCCCCTTAAGGACCTCTGTTTTTATCGCACCGCTTGTAAAAGATTTGGCAATATCATTAAACTCTATCATCAAAATCCCCCTTCTTAATCCCGCTTAATTCCAATAGTGTCGCCTTCCTTGAGACCAGAGGTTACCTCAATATCCTTTCCGCTCTGTATGCCGGTTTTAATCTCTTTTCTCTCAAAAGAACCGGATGGCTCCTTTACAAAAACAAACCTTTCATTCCCTTCCTTAATAACTGCTGAGCGAGGAATTACTAGTACCCCTATTCTTTCTTCCTGATAGATGGTAACGCTGGTAGTCATATCCGGCCGCAAAAGTTCTTCATTAGAACCGTCAATCTCTATCACAACGTCGAAATTTACCACGTTCTCCTGAATAATCGCTTTAGGATAGACCGCCTTAACCTTGCCGGTAAATTCTTTATCCGGATAAGTATCAACTGTAAATATGGCCTTCTGCCCAACTTTAACCCGGCCGATATCCGTCTCATCAACAAAAGCATCGACTTGAAGCCTTGAAAGATCAATAATTGTCACAAACGTAGGAGCGTTAAGTCCGGCGGCAACAGTTTCTCCTTCCTGAGTAGTGACCGAAGCGATGACTCCGGAGATGGGCGCCTTGATAGTAGCGTAAGATAACTGAATTTTTGAAAAATCAAGTGCGGCATTAGACGCCTCTTTAGCAGCCTTGGACTGTTTAATTGTGTATAAATCCTGCCCGTTAAAAAGCGGCATTGTTACCTTTAGACCGGCGAAATTATCCCCCCTTTGTGGAAAGTACCGAGTATCTTGAAAACCGTAATCCGTCTCTGCACTTAGCGCAGGCCAAAATGAAGCCTTAGACACCCCCACCCCGGCGTCCGCGGCTTTAACATTAGCTTCAGCCTGAGCCACCTGAGCCTCTAAATCTCTTTTTTCTATTTCAGCGATAACCTGATCCTTTTCAACCCTGTCTCCTATGTTGGCATAAAGATGTTCGACTTTGCCGGAAATACGCGCACCCACCTTTACTTCAGCCCCGATGACGGGCTTTACCGAGCCGGTTGCAAGAATAGATGAACCAATATTTTTTTTCTTGACGAGCGCGGTTTCATAAGAAGAGTCACCTTTCGCTTTCCCAGGAAATAAAAAACTCCCCGCAAAAGCCACTCCTGATAATGCCGTAAAGATAAGTACGATAAATAAGATTTTCTTCATTTTTCACCTCTTTTTATTTATTCTTAAAACATTGCTTATATTGCTTGAGAAATTTTTCTAACACCAACTTACGCGTTGCGATACTTTCCGCCCAAAGATGAAGCAGCCCTAAGCCTTTCTGGGTTAATTCATAAATTCTCTTTGCAGGGCCAGTCCCCTTGGTATCCCATTTCGATAAAACAAACCCTTCTTTTTCTAAATAACGAAGGGTTCGATAAACCATTGCCGGATCGGGATTGGCTTTAGGGAATCCGAACCCATCCAGTTTCGCCATCAATTCATAGCCGTAAGAAGCGTGCTGGGAAAGAAAAAACAACAGGCACGGCTCAACGAACCGCGTCATCTTCCCGCTCGGGCACTCGCATTTCTTGATTTTATATTTTCTTGCTAACGGACTTCCTTCGAACATGGCAATCGCCTCCTATATAGTTCACACCTATATGTAATAGACATATAGTTTACATCACCTGTGCTTTTTGTCAATAACAAACTTGGGGAATAGCAAGAAAATTACGGTAGGCTAAGCCAATCCTTGATCTTCGCTTCGATCTGATTCCTGATCTCTATTGTCTTCTTGAGTTTTTCTTCGAACGACCCGGTAAAACTAGAAGGATCGGGGAATCCCCAATGAAGCCGCTCGCCCTTACCAGGGAACACAGGACATGCGCCTGATTGCGATTCATCACAGACGGTAATAACGTAATCGTATTGCTTACCCTGCTTGTAAAAGTCAAAAACGCTCTTGGTCTTATTCTGCGAGATATCAATTCCTACTTCCTTCATAACCTCAACAACTATGGGATTTAACTTACCTGGCTCAAGGCCGGCACTCTCTACATCGAAGCGGTCTCCGGCATACTTCTTAAGAAAGGCCTCGGCCATTTGCGAACGCGCCGAATTATGGACACAGATAAACAAAACGCTTTTTTTATTCATTTATTCACTCCATCTAACTTACTGTTTTGTTTAATTAAAAAAGGACAACAGGATCCTGTCTTATCACTGCCCCGATTAATATTCGATAAGATAAGAAGTGCTGCCAAGGCCATAGCAATCAATAAATATTTTTTAAGAGTTTTCATGCGCAAACCAATTCTGTGTCCGTAAACAAAATTTCACTAGCATCAACATAACAGGCACCTCAATCAATACGCCAACAACCGTCGCCAGCGCCGCTCCCGATGAAATTCCAAAAAGCATAGTCGCTGTAGCGATAGCAACTTCAAAGTGATTGCTCGCGCCAACCATTGCCGAGGGCGCCGCATCCTCGTATTTTAATTTCAACTTCTTTGCCATCCAGTATGTAATCCCGAAAATTAAACACGTTTGGATAAAAAGCGGGATTGCTATCCATAGAATCGTTAAGGGCTGCGCAAGAATAATTTCTCCTTTAAATGAAAACAGAAGTACAAGCGTAAATAGAAGCGCAATGATCGAAACAGGGCTCAACACATGGAGGAATTTCTCATTAAACCACGCTATGCCTTTATACGCTACAATCCACTTCCGCGAAAAGTAACCTGCCACAAGAGGCAACGCCACATAAATAACAATTGACAACAATAATGCCTGCCAGGGAACCGGCATTCTTCCAACACCCAGAAGAAATCCGCCTAAAACTCCGTAAAGTAAGAGCATAGTCAGGGAATTAATGGCAACCATAACCAGCGTGTGTCCATCATTCCCCTTAGCCAGAAATCCCCATACCAAAACCATCGCTGTGCAAGGAGCAATGCCAAGCAGAATACACCCGGCAAAATAACTGCGCCAGAGCGGCACTTGAAGCATCTTTAAACCTTCGTGCATAACCACCGTTCCTGCGCCATGTATAGAACCCAGCAACCAGTCAGCTCCGGGAGGAAGCTTAACAAAATCAACCGCATTTACTCCAATTAACCCTTTGAACAAAATTCCCAGAAAAAAGTAAGCTATAGCATACATGGTAAAAGGTTTTATTGCCCAGTTCACAAAAAGTGTCAGCCATACCGGTTTAGGCGATTTTCCTGCTTTTATAACTTCGGCAAAATCAATCTTTACCATTATGGGATACATCATAAAGAACAAACAAATCGCAATAGGTATTGAAACGACTGGAGCCCCACTCACATAGATAGCCATTCCATCAAGCAGCTTTGCCGCTCCCGGAGCAACCTTGCCAATAAATACGCCTAAGGCAATGCATATCAAAACCCACAGAGTAAGATATTTCTCAAATAATCCTAGATTTCTTTCTTCATGAACAACTCTATCCATGTTTTATCCTTCCTTCTGCTTTCATTAAACGCCTAACGCCTCAGCCATCTCCTGCATGATTTCTTTATTCTCAGCAAATCTTGATTCTGTTGACAAGGGTGCGCATTTTGAAAGCTTCTGTTCACCCAATAAAAGCCTGCACGCAAACGCAAGACACGTTGCCTCTCCGCATGCCCGGCAATTAGTCTTAGGAAGCCAGCCATAAATCTGAAGCGCCGTTACTTTAATCTTTTCGTCATAGTTAGGCTTGATATCTGATCTTTTCTCATAAGTCTTATTTATCAAAGCCTTGATCTCATCCAAGATATGCCATGCGTCAATAATGTCGTCTGCCTTGGCGATAGTAATTTTAATATTGTAGAGGTTGATGAGGCGGCGTTCTTTTGCATAGGTAAGTGTAGATGCTCCCTTGTTATAAGAGGCGCCTTTAATAACAGCGTTCAAATACGGCATGATCTCGGTTATATCCCGGTTTAAATACGCAATGAGCCGAATCTTCTTCTCGTCAGCCATACAGGGTGCGACATAACACAAGGTCATTGTCTTTAGAAACGTATCATTTGAGCTATCTGCTTTATACGCCTCTGCCCTCTTAAAGAAGTCCTCTTCATAGTCTCGATACAAAAACGGGTAATACCCGCTTATTAGCGCGTCGCCATCAATGATGCTCCGGCATACTTCCTGCCTGCGTTCTTCAGGCACAGCCACTGCCAAAGTGGATATATGCTTGAAATCATCGCCTTTGGAAACCAATATCCGCTGGGCTTTTAGGCCCTCGTCCTGATTAGGGAAAACTATTATTTCATATTTTTTACTCTTATCTATTTCCAATTACTCACCTCAAAATAATCTCAAAATGTATATCCCAGTGTAATATAAGCCAACAAGGATAAATACGATCCCAGTAATCTTTCGGGTATAGTATTCAAGCCGTGTTATTCTATGGAACCAATGGCTTAACGACGTCACGCCTAAAGCAATGGCAACTGCAAATATAAGAACCGGTAATCCGGTGCCAATTCCGTAAATGAACGGCAGAACGATTCCACTCTTACTATTAATAGCTAAAGGAATAAGGCTCCCGAAGTATAACGCGGCAGAAATCGGGCAAAATGCCAGCGCAAAAATAAAACCAAGTAAAAAGGCGCCCGGAGCACCGGACTCTGCAAGCTTAGTATGATGCTTTTGCGATAGCGACAATCCCGGTAATCGGATAGTAACTATCTCCAGTAATATAAGCCCGGTAAGAATTAATAGCGGGCCCAGAGCCTTGCCCATGTATTTCTGTAGAAACTGCGCAACCTGTGGAACGCTTAAAAGAGAGCTGATTATAATCCATCCCAGGATCGTATACGAAACCATTCTGCCTAGCGTATAAGCCAACCCCGAAATAAACACAAGTACCGGATGAGTTATCTTCTTAGACAGGAAAGAAATCGCAGCCACGTTACTAGCCAAAGGACACGGGCTAATGGACGTCAAAATCCCTAGCCATAAAGCTGACGCCAAGCTTAAAAATATCTCTATCATTGAGCTTCCTTCAATAAATCGGCGACTCCACTCTTAACATACTCAACAAATCTTTGCTTATTGCCGACATACTCCCAGATTTTATCTAGGTTAATCCACTTGGTTTGCTTACCGTCTTTGACTAAAGACAAGATAAGTGATTTAGTATAAAGCTGATAATCACTCCCATAGTGTTCATTGCCTTTATCTTCGACGTTTACAACTTTAAATTCCAACTTCCCAGACGCGATTGCTTCTTTAAAGTTCGTTTCTATAGCTTCCTTTGAATACTGCTCCAGCTTATGGCAGGTAGGACAACGCATTGTTCCATGAAAATAATAGGCAATAACCTTGGCTGCCGGTTTATCTTCTGCGGCAAAAGCTGAAAAACTTACGCTAATTACTGCAACAGCCGCCAGAAGTATTACGATTAACTTCTTCACCTTTGCCTCCTGTGATTTTAGATAAAACTTTATCAATGGATTCATCATCAACTTTTGTCTTACCCTTCTCAAAACCCATCTCTTTAAGATTAAAAGCCATAACCTTAAAACCAGCGTGCTCTAGCGTCTTTTTTGAACAAGAAACCGGACAACCGTCAATAGCGATTACCTTGTGAGCCGCCTTCGCTGACTCGATCATGCCCGAGATGTGCGCTCCGATGCCAGCAAGACAAAACATCTTTGCCTGGCCGCACTTTGCCATTTTTCTTGCAGCCCGGTCTGACAACTCGCCTACATCTGAAGCTCCAGAACATGAAAAAATCAAAACACCTGCTTCATTACACATACAATTGCCAGCCATCAAATACCTCCTATTTTGAAATAATCTTCTTAATCTCATCCTTGCTTAAAACTTTTCCGGCTGATGCCACCGTACCATCAACTGCCAAAGCTGGCGTCATCATCACGCCGTATTCGGTGATCTTATCGATATCCGTGATTTTGCTGATCTCGGCTTGAATGTTCAATTCCTTGACCGCCGCCTCTGCATTAGCCGTAAGCTGTTTGCATTTGGGACAACCGACTCCCAGAATCTCAATTTTCATCTTGCTCCTCCGTTTATCTTTTCACCGCAGAAACTTTTATGCTTAATACCGCATCTTGAGCACATTCAAGGTTATCAAACATTGCATCAACCGGATAACTTGATTCGCTGATCACCTTAACATCCTTAAAACCGGCCATTGTTATAAGTTTTAGATATTCGTCCTTCTTAACCGCACCGGCAAGGCAACCCACATACGCCTCAACCGAATTTATAATCTCTCTTGGAAGATATTTAGCAAGCACCAAATCTGAAACCATCAGCCTACCGCCGGATTTCAAGACTCTATACCCCTCTTTAAATACCATCTCTTTATCAGGCGAAAGATTAATAACGCAATTAGAAATAATCACATCGATAGAATTGTCTTCTACGGGCAATTGCTCAATCTCGCCTAAACGGAACTCCACATTGGAATATTCGCCATTCTTGGAGTTTTCTTTTGCTTTAACAACCATCTCCGGAGTCATGTCAACACCAATGACACGACCGGTTTTGCCAACACGCTGAGCGGATAGAAATGCATCAAACCCAGCCCCGCTTCCCAAATCAAGCACAACATCCCCCTCTTTTAATGAGGCAAGAGCAACAGGATTGCCGCAGCCAAACCCCAAATTCGCTCCTTCAGGAACAGCGTTCATTTCAGAATCGCTATAGCCGACCTTTTTACTTATTTTTTCCGCTTGGTCTGTTCCGCAACAACAAGAACTAGTAGAACAGCAAGAGGTATTTTGTGACAATGCTTTTGCGTAACCTTCCCTGACAATCTTTTTGATCTTTCCCGTATCTTTTTTCATGTTTTACACTATATCCCTTCCCTCTTCATTTTTGAAGCGTTTTCCGTATCGATCTGCTTCTTTATCACCTCTTTGACAAAATCTAGCGCCCCTTCCTTATCGCTATCAATAACGATCTGCTCCACTTTAAGCAGATCATCTTCATTAAGACTAATGAGTTTCTTTTTCTCCATATTAAACTTTAACCAGGCTAATTCCTTTGCACGAATTAAATTCAATCTGCAGAGTTACATGTGTAATGGCAAAATGTTCTTTAAGTGCTTCTTCAACTTGTTTTACTAAAAGGCATGTTTCACTTACGGGCATATCTCGTGAAACATTTATATGCGCCTCAAAATGAATATCCCGTTCAGTAACTGCCCACAAATGCGCGTGGTGAATGTCTTTTACTCCGTCAATACCCTCTATCAGCGCTTGAATTTCCCTCAAATTTATTCCTTTCGGAACATGCTGCATGAGAATACGCGTACTTTCTTCAATAATCTTGTATCCCTCTTTGAGTACATAAACCCCGACAAGAATCGTTAAAGCTGGATCAATCCAGTATGCTTTGTATATCAAAATCACGCAGGCCCCGATAATCACCGTAATAGAAGAAAGAAAATCAGAAAAAAGATGCACGTATGCGGCTCTTACATTTAAATCTTCATGCGCATGCGCCTTAAGAAGAAACACTGAAATAATGTTCGCGATCAAGCCGATCGAAGCAACAGACAGCATCAATACGCTGTTTATAGGATGCGGATGAAAAAATCTGGCGAAAGCCTCTTTAAAGAGGAATATCGAAACCACTACCAGTGCGCAGGCATTAAAGAGGGCTGCCAGAATCTCAGCGCGTTTATAGCCAAAGGTCTGTGCTTCGGTATTTTTGCGCTTAGCAAGCCGCACCGCGAAGAAGCTGATTACCAAAGCCACGGTATCACTTAAATTATGCAGCGCGTCAGAGATTAACGAAAGGCTCCCCGAAAGAATACCTCCGATAATCTGCGCCAAAGTTGTGGCAAGATTAAGCCCTGCGGATATAATCAATCGGCTCTCTTTATTGTTTTCTTTATGTGAATGCATTATTCCTCTGTTTATTTAACAATCGCACCAAAGATCATGCCGCTTATGGTTGCCATAACCACAACCAAAGCTACATATACGGCCGTTTTCTTAGTGCCGATTATCCCTCGTATGACCAACATACTGGGTAAACTTAACGCCGGTCCTGCTAAAAGCAGCGCTAAGGCAGGCCCTTTGCCCATGCCTGAGCCAATAAGCCCCTGTAAAATAGGAACCTCAGTAAGGGTAGCAAAATACATAAACGCTGCCACAATCGAAGAAAAGAAATTTGCACGAAAAGAATTACCGCCAACAAGCGCCTCAACCCAGCGTGAAGGAATAATCCCCTCATGACCAACCCTGCCCAAAAGGAATCCGGAAATCAAAACGCCACCCAAAAGAAGCGGCAGTATCTGAAGCGCAAAACCCCACGTCGCCCCAGTCCATTCCTTCAGCTCATCCTTTTTAAACCATCTAAAAAGAGCGAACCCTAAAACCATTAAGAAAAACCCGGTGATCCACCATTTAGAAGCGTAGATCAAACTCCAAATCCCTGTGTCTCCCGCTAAAGGTCTACCCCAGTTTGCGAAAACAAGTATTGCGACCATAGAAAAGAAGTAAATCATATCTTTCCAGAGAGGCCTGGATAATTTAACTTCGCCAAATTGAAGATCGCCATTAGCATGGCGCGCGCGCTCTTCCTTTAAGAAAATAAGGTGCATCAACAAGCCAATGACAACGCTAAAAACAACCGCGCCTATGGCTCTTGCCAACCCCAACTGCCAGCCAAGAATGCGCGCCGTGAGAATAATAGCTAAAACATTGATGGCGGGTCCAGAATATAGGAAAGCAGTCGCGGGGCCTAGCCCTGCGCCCCTTTTATATATTCCGGAGAAGAGCGGCAGAACTGTACACGAACAAACAGCAAGAATCGTCCCAGATACCGATGCCACGCTATAGGATAGAAACTTATTCGCCTTGGCGCCGAAATACTTCATGACAGATGCCTGGCTGACAAATACCGAGATTGCGCCCGCTATAAAGAAAGCCGGAACAAGGCATAAAAGTACATGTTCCCGCGCGTACCATTTGACAAGCGCCAAAGCTTCAAATATACCGTTCGAAAACCGTAGATTCTCAACCGGTAGATAGAAACACGCCAAAAATGCCGCTACTATAAAAAGAAGTTTTTTCCACTCTTTCATTTCTTACTCCTTCCGCCAACCTTACAGCATCCACCTTCAATTCGAATGGCTTTGATATTTACTAACCCATCGGCTATCTTTCTCTGGGCAGAAGTTAAAATCCTTGAGAAAGTCGGCCGGGAAATCTTCATTAATTTTGCGGCATCAAGCTGTTTCAAGCCTTCAAGGCAAGCTAAACGCACAGCCTCAAACTCATCAAGGGATAAATAAACTCCCTCGCACTTGCTTAGTGGCTTACACCGCGGCTTGAAACAACGCTCTCCCGGAGCGCATTTTATCCATCTAGTCTTCTTTGGACGCATAAACACCTCTTTATTGTTATGAACACATGTTCATAACAAGTTTATCATATTTGCTCAACATGTCAATAATTTTTAGTTGGTTGGTGGTTTCAATTGCAGTGCGCCATAAAAGGACGGACAGTAATATTCGGCAAGGGGATTGCTTCTCCGTTTACAGCTTCCAGAAATAAAAACCTCTATGCCATAAGTACATGCAGATGTCAAAAGAGAATATTTGATATTTACCCTTGCAGCCAAAATATTTATAATCTTATTTCTTCGAGCTCTTCTATTAATTCCCTAAATCGGCTCAATTGTAGTCGTTCCTCTCCTTGCCGCACAATGTCGAGTAGTTTCCGTAAATGAAAGAATTGTAAAATAGCAGGGTCGCTTTTATTGCTTCGTAAGAAGTCTTTGACGGATTCGGGCAGATCAAGGGTTCTTATAATTTTGGCAATGTATGACCAATCTTCTCCTGTAATCTTAGCCAGCCCCCTTATGCTTTTTATTCCATGTGATTCTTTTAGTCTTTGGTAATATTCAGCTTTATCGAGTGGAAACCGTTCTAATCGGTTTAGGTGAGCTATATGTCTTTCCCACGCTCTTTTCTCAATTTTAGTGATCTGGTCTAAGTCCTCAGGGCGATTTCCTAAGCAGAACTTTTGCCGTGCACTCCTTATAATTCTATAAAATGGAAACTCCCACCAATAAGTCCGGGGCTGAATATCTGCATACTTCTGCAAATATTTCGTGAAATTAATCATTTCGGAGGGATTAGGGACGCTTATTCCTCCCTCGGACAAAGAAAAACCCTCACACGAATGTGGCTCCGAAGAGCCTCGGTTCGCATGAGGGTAATAATTGGGGTCCAGATACTCTAGAAATCGAATTAAATTCTGATCGCGCGAAGCGCTCGAAAATTTTTATCGCCCACCTGAGAAACTCCCCCCGGGTAAAGCCCTAATGAAACATCTTAAATGCACCGCGCCCTTGCAAACAAAATCTTTTC
>Ga0315295_10003825_pt1 | contig 12774 bp, 11 predicted proteins | sample YL17G14_0_MG_FD_204453 | JGI IMG/M metagenome (GOLD analysis project Ga0315295, IMG submission 204453) | Sediment microbial communities from Yellowstone Lake, YNP, Wyoming, USA - YL17G14_0 | ecosystem: Environmental > Aquatic > Freshwater > Lake > Sediment | place: USA: Wyoming | collected... | reverse complement strand
ACCAAGGGACTCGCGGACTTCACCCCGTTCGACCAGATAGACAAGGCTCCGGAAGAGAAGGCAAGGGGCATCACCATCTCGGTATCCCACGTGGAGTACCAGACGGCGAAGAGGCACTACGCCCACGTGGACTGCCCCGGCCACGCCGACTACATCAAGAACATGATCACGGGCGCCGCGCAGATGGACGGCGCTATCGTCGTGGTGTCGGCCGCTGACGGGACCATGCCGCAGACCAGGGAGCACGTGCTGCTGGCCCGCCAGGTCGGCGTCCCCGCGATCGTCGTGTTCCTCAACAAGGTGGACCTCGTCGACGACCCGGAGCTCCTGGAGATCACCGAGCTTGAGGTCCGCGAGCTTCTTTCCAAATACGAGTTCCCCGGTGACGAGACCCCGATCATCAGGGGTTCGGCTCTAAAGGCCCTGGCGTACGACGGCAAAGACCCCAACGCTCCCGAGTGGAAGTGTATCTGGGACCTGCTCGGCGCGGTCGACAACTACATCCCGACTCCGGTGAGGGACGTTGACAAGCCGTTCCTGCTTTCGGTCGAGGACGTGTTCACCATCACCGGACGCGGGACGGTGGCCACGGGAAGGATCGAGCGCGGGCAGGTCAAGGTCGGGGATACCGTCGAGATCGTCGGATTGGTCGAGAGGCCGAAGAGCACGGTCGTAACGGGCGTCGAGATGTTCAGGAAGACCCTGGACTTCGGGCAAGCCGGAGACAACGTAGGCTGCCTCCTGCGCGGCATCGCCAAGAACGAGGTGGAGCGCGGGCAGGTGCTCGCGAAGCCGGGGTCGATCAAGCCCCATACGAAGTTCGAGGCGGAGATCTACGTGCTGACCAGGGAAGAGGGTGGTCGTCACACCGCGTTCTTCACCGGCTACAGGCCGCAGTTCTACTTCAGGACGACCGACGTAACCGGGGCGGTGACTCTCCCTGAGGGAGTCGAGATGGTCATGCCGGGCGACAACGTGAGGATAAAGGGCGATCTCATCCAGCCCATCGCAATGGAAGAGGGGCTCCGCTTCGCCATCCGAGAGGGCGGCAGGACGGTCTCGTCAGGGGTCGTCACCAAGGTGATCGAGTAGCGGAAAGCCGGGCCGGGCAACGCTGGACCTCTCGCTTGCGGAGCGCGTCCGGAGGACCCGGCCCTTGCTTTTCGAATAGGATGGGTCAAATTGACACTGCGTGAGCAGGTATGTTAGACTCGGGTGCAGTGGCTTTGGCCGGGATGGGAGGGCTTTTGGTGGCCAAGGGCAACACCGAAGTGATCACGCTCGCTTGCGAGCAATGCAAGCAGCGGAACTATACTACTATGAAGAACAAGAAGTCCCATTCCGGGCGTCTTGAGCTGAAGAAGTATTGCCGGTTCTGCAGGACTCATACTGTCCACAAAGAGACCAGGTAATAGCGGTACGGTGCAAGTTTCGCAGGCCCGTAGCTCCAATAGGTAGAGCGGCGGACTCCAAATCCGATGGTTGGGGGTTCAAATCCCTCCGGGCCTGCCACGGAATGCCGGAAGAACAGGTGACAGCTACATGAATATCTGGCGGGGGATAAAGCGGTTCTTCGTGAATCTCGGGAGCTTCCTCAGGGAAACCCGCGCGGAACTCAGGAAAGTAATCTGGCCTTCATGGGCACAGGTCAGGGTTTACGCGCTGGTAGTCGTGTTCGCGATGATCGCGATCGGCACTATCCTCTGGGGCACTGATGGTCTCCTCAGCTTCGGACTCGGGAAGGTCCTCGGGAAATGAGCTCCAAACTCGACTCCACAGAGAAGACGCGTCAATGGTTCGTCGTCCACACCTACTCGGGCTACGAGAACAAGGTCAAGGCCAACCTCGAGAAGCGCGTGGACAACATGAAGATGACGGACAAGATCTTCAAGGTCATCGTCCCTGAAGAGGAAGAAGTCGAGTACAAAGAGGGCAAGAAGAGGATCGTCAAGCGGAAGGTCTTTCCCGGATACGTCGTGGTCAACATGATAATGGGCGACGACTCATGGTACGTCGTCCGTAACACCCCCGGAGTGACGGGCTTCGTGGGACCCGGCTCCAAGCCTATCCCGCTGGAAGAGGCCGAGATCGAGACCATTCTGAAGCGCGCGAGCGGCGAAGGGGCTCCAAGGGTGCGCGTACACTTCGCTCCAGGTCAGACTCTCCGCGTGAAGTCCGGGCCGTTCCAGGGCATGATGGGTCTGGTGCAGGACGTCATGACAGACAGGGGCAAGCTCCGGATGCTACTATCGATCTTCGGCCGGGAGACTCCTGTGGAATTCGACTTCAACCAGGTAGAGGAAGTGTAAGGGCCATGGCAAAGAAGGTCAAAGCGCTGGTCAAGATGCAGCTCCCGGCGGGCAAGGCGACGATGGCTCCTCCGGTCGGACCCGCCCTGGCTCCTCACCAGATCAACACGGGGATGTTCGTGAAGCAGTTCAACGACAGGACCGCCAAGAACGCCGGCGATACGCTGCCGGTAGTCGTCACCATCTACGAGGACAGGAGCTTCAGTTTCATAGTCAAGACCCCGCCCGCCGCCGCCCTCCTCAAGAAGGCGGCCGGCATCGAGACCGGATCCGGCGAGCCCAACACGAAGAAGGTAGGTAAGGTTACCCGCGACCAGGTCCGGGAGATCGCGCAGATAAAGCTGAAAGACCTGAACGCCGCCTCAATCGAGTCTGCCATGAAGATAGTCGAAGGCACTGCCCGCAGCATGGGCATCGAGGTAGTCTAGCAGCCAGGCAGGGCTGCAGATCTGTGGGAGGACGAAGAAGTCCGCTAGCACCACATAGGGGGAAGTAAGGTTGCCGAAGAGAGGAAAGAAGTATCAGGAAGCAGCGAAACTGATCGAACAGGGTAAGCTCTACGACCCGGAAGGAGCCCTCGCGCTAGTCTGCAAAGCTTCGTACGCGAAGTTCAACGAGACCGTGGAGCTCGCCATCAAGTTGGGCGTTGACCCCAAGCACGCTGACCAGATGGTCAGGGGAGCCGTCGTGTTGCCCAACGGGACGGGCCAGGAGGCCAGGGTCCTCGTGTTCGCCAGGGGCGACAAGGCCAAGGAAGCTCGAGATGCCGGAGCCGACTTCGTCGGCGCTGAAGACCTGGCGGAGAAGATCCAGGGTGGCTGGCTCGACTTCGACCGCGCGGCCGCGACGCCCGACATGATGGGCATAGTTGGTCGCCTGGGCCGCGTCCTTGGGCCCAGGGGACTCATGCCCAACCCTAGGACCGGAACGGTCACCAACGACCTGACCTCAGCGATCCGCGAGATCAAGCAAGGCAAAGTGGAGTTCAGAACCGAGAAGACGGGGCTGGTGCACACGCGCATTGGAAAGGTGTCTTTCGGGCCGGAGAAGCTGGTCGAGAACTTCTACGCGCTGATGGACTCCATCATGAGGGCCAAGCCCGCGGCCGCTCGCGGCCAATACTTGAAAGGAGTCACGCTGTCCTCGACCATGGGTCCTGGCGTCCCTGTGAACTTGGCCAAGGCGACCCGCCCGGCAGTGGCTTGATCGAATAGCGTTCTTACCGTAGATAGCAGGTGTCGGAAGACGTAAAGGCCCGCTCAGGATCCTTAAGGGCTGGGGACGGGCCGCCCGCCGAGGTAGGGTTCAAGGGAGAGCTGTTCATGGACCCCGCCTTGTCTGCGGGGTCTTTTTCGTAGCGTTACAGGTACTTAGCCAGTAGCGAACTAGCAAAGGGGGGACAACGTTGGAGAAGAAGCAGAGACTGGAGAAAGCCAAGATGCAGGGGAACCTCCGGGAGAAGATGCTAAAGGCCAGAAGCATCGTATTCATCGACTTTCGCGGCCTGACCGTGGCTGATGATACGCGCCTGCGAAAGACTTGCCGGGAAGGCAAGGTCGAGTACAAGGTCGTCAAGAACACCCTTGCGAGGAGGGCCGCAGCTGATCTGGGCTGGAAGGGTCTTTCCGATGTATTCGAGGGGCCCACGGCGATGGCCATAAGCGAGGTTGATCCGGTTGCGGCCGCCAAGGTCCTTACCGGCTTTATCAGGGAAGTGCCAGTCATTCACATCAAGGGCGGCGTGCTCGAGGGCGGCGAGGTCCTCTCGCCCGAAAGGGTTGCCTTCTTGGGGACCCTTCCGCCGAAGGAAGAGCTGGTGGCGAGATTGGCCAAAGTCATGCAGACCCCGGTTACGTCGCTGGTCATGGTGTTGAACGGTACTCTCTCCGGCTTCGCCAGGGCGGTCAACGCCCTCCGCGAGAAGAGGGAGCAAGCGGCCGATTAGCGGCATTTGGCCGGGCCGACAATTACGGAGTTCCAAGCAAACAGAAGCAAGGAGGATCACCAAAGTGTCTAAGGTAGAACAGGTTCTCGAGATCGTTAAGGGCATGACCGTCATCGAGCTTGCCGAGCTCGTGAAGAAGTTTGAGTCCGAGTTCGGAGTTTCCGCGGCCGCCGTGGTCGCGTCTCCCGCCGCCGGAGCTGCTCCCGCCGCTGCCGAGGCTAAGGCCGCTGAGGAAGAGAAGACCGAGTTCGACATCATCCTCACCGAAGCCGGCGCCAACCGTGTCTCGGTCATCAAGACCGTCCGTGAGCTGACCGGGCTCGGGCTGAAGGAGGCCAAGGAGCTGGTCGAGGGCGTTCCCAAGCCCGTCAAGGAGAGGGTCTCCAAGGAAGAGGCCGCTAAGGCGAAGGAGTCCCTGGAAAAGGCCGGAGCCAAGGTCGAGGTCAAGTAAGGCGCGCGGGCGCCCAAAGGACGCTCCCGTCAAAGGAAGTGCGAAGCAGGCGACGCCTCCGCCTGCTTTTCTTTTCGCGGCTGCCTCCGGTTCAACTTGTCCCACTTAGCCGCCGGACTCGAGGGGAACATATACTGGATCGCTTCCGTCACGTGCTATCATAGGTCCAATCTTTCTGAATCGAATCGAACCGGCTCAAGGTGAGGGGGAGGGAGTCAGTGCCCAGGCTTGCTGTCGTCGGCGCGGGTGGGCTGGTCGGAAGGAGGGTCGTGGAGAGTCTCTCCAAGAAGGACATACCGGGCCTGGAGCTCACGGTGACAGGCCAGGGGAAGTCCTTGGGAACGACCCTCGAATTCCTAGGCAAGACTCTTTGGATTGAGAAGACGTCTCGCGAGAAACTGAAGACCATGGACGCAGTGGTGCTGTGCACGCCGGCGGCCGCGTCCAGGGAGATTGTGGCGGAGCTCAGGGGCAGGTCGCTTATCATCGACACGTCCAGCGCTTTCCGGATGGAAGAGGACGTGCCGCTGGTCGTGCCGGAGGTCAATCTGGAGGCCGCGGCGGACCACAAGGGTCTCATCGCCGGGCCCAACTGCTCGACCATACAGCTGGTCATCGCGCTGAACCCTCTCCTGCAAAGGTACGGCCTGGATAGAGTCCACGTTGCCACGTACCAAGCGGTATCGGGAGTCGGCTATCAGGCGATGGTACAGCTGGAGGAGGAGTCGTTCCAGAGACTGTCGTCCGGCTGCCATTCCCACAGAGACTACGAGTCCCAGTTCCCTCATCCTATCGGGTTCAACCTCATCCCACAGATAGACTCGTTCACTGCCGGCGGCTACACCAAGGAAGAGATGAAGATGGTGAATGAAACCCGCAAGATCCTCGGCCTTCCCGACCTCAGGATCTCGTGCACCTGTGTCAGAGTCCCGGTCTTCATCGGCCACTCGGAGGAGTGCCTGGTTGAGACAAAGGAGAAGGCTGAGGTCGATGAAGTGCGGGCCCTGCTCAGGAAGTCGCCCGCGATCACGGTCCTCGACGAGCCTCAGGGTGGCGTCTATCCGATGCCGATCGTGGCCGAGAACACGGATGACGTCTACGTCGGGCGGATCCGGCGCGACCTGGGGTCTGAGAACGGCCTGCTGTTGTGGGTGGTCGCCGACAACCTGTTGCGCGGGGCCGCCACCAACGCCTGCAACATCGTAAGTTTCCTCCTCAAGAGGTGAGCGCCATGATCGTGGTCCAGAAGTTCGGCGGCACTTGCCTCGAGACCAGGGAGAAACGTGAGATGGCCTGCGACCGCGTGCTGGACGCCATGCACAGCGGGTTCAGCGTCTGTGCGGTCGTCTCTGCCATGGGGAGAAAAGGAGAACCCTACGCCACCGATACCTTCATTTCCCTGGCCCGGGGGGTCTGCAACGACGTCGCGTCCCGCGAGCTGGACCTCCTGGTCTCCTGCGGCGAAATCATATCGGCAGTGCTCATGGTCCAGCAGCTCCGGTCAAGGGGGATCTCGGCAATGGCCCTCTCCGGCGGGCAGGCTGGGATAATTACCGACACCAACTTCGGTGAGGCCAACATCATATCCATCGACCCGGCCCACGTGAAAAGGCACCTCGACGAGGGGAAGGTCATCGTAGTGGCCGGGTTCCAGGGCAGGGCTGAGTCGGGTGACATAACCACGTTAGGGCGGGGTGGCAGCGATACGACCGCCACTGCGCTCGGAGCGGCGCTGGACGCCGCCTACGTGGAGATTTATACCGACGTGGAGGGCATCATGACAGCTGATCCCCGCGTGGTCCAGAACGCCAAGACGATCCCGCTGGCCACTTACGACGAGGTAACCCAGTTGGCCTGGGAAGGGGCCAAGGTCATCCACCCCCGGGCGGTCGAGATAGCCCACAGGGCGCAGACGCCCGTGTGGATACGGTCGCTCAAGAAAGACAGCAGGAAGACCCTATTGACCGGTGGGGAGAAGCAGGATAACCCCTGGCTCGTCCTTGGCAACGGAAGGCCCGTCACAGGTATCACCTATAGAAGCGACTTGGTCCAGGTAGTGGTCGAGGCGCGTCCGGAGGGCAGCGAGAAGGAGGAAGCCCGGAATGCCTTCCCGACCGCGGTTTTCGGTTGCCTCAAGGACATCTCGCTGGACCTCATCAACGTGTTCCCGGACAGAGTGTCCTTCGTGATCCCCAAGGAACGGGTGCAAGACGCGAGGAGCAGGCTCAAAGACTTGGGGCTGCCGGCGCGGGTCTTGGAGTCCAAGGCCAAGGTCACGGTGGTCGGCTACGGCATGCACGGCCGGCCCGGCGTCATGGACACCGTCATCGGCGCGTTGTCCAAGGAGAAGATCTGCGTTCACGCTTCTGCGGACTCGAACATCACGATTGCGTGCCTCATCGACCAGGACTGCCTGCCCCGGGCCGTGAACGCCCTGCACAACGCCTTTCACCTTTCATAAGAAATCAGAAGAGGTGCATCTCGAATGAGAAAGTCCCCTTACGGCAGCGTGATCGTGGCGCTGGTGACGCCCTTCAAGGACGACCTGTCGGTGGACTATGAGGCAGCCGCGGCGCTGGCCAAGAGGCTCGCGGGCGAAGGCTGTGACGGTATCCTGACCTCCGGCACCACCGGGGAGTCTCCTACCCTCACAGAGGAGGAGAAGCTGCGCATCCTTGCCGAGGTCAGGGAGGCGGTCGACCCCGCGGTCCGGGTCTGGGCCGGGACCAGCGGCTACAACACCAGAGAAAGCGTGGAACTCACCGGCCTAGCCGAAAAAGCCGGCGCCGACGGCATCCTTGCTGTGACCCCTTACTACAACAAGCCCAGCCAGGAAGGGCTCTATCTTCACTTCAAGGCGATATCCGATGAGACGTCGCTGCCTATCATGCTCTACAACGTCCCGGGCCGCACCAGCGTGAACATGCTGCCTGAGACCATTCTCCGCCTCTCAGAGCTCAAGAACGTCGTGGCTGTAAAAGAGGCCTCTGGGAACCTCGACCAGTCCTCGCAGATCGTGGAGGGCTGCCGCGACTCGTTCTACGTCTTCTCGGGGGACGACAGCCTGACGCTTCCCATACTCGCGGTCGGCGGATCCGGCGTGGTTTCAGTGGCCGCCCACCTTGTGGCGAAGGATCTCAGGGATATGGTAGACTGTTTCTACGAGGGTCGGATCCAAGAGGCACGGGATCTCCACAAGAAGCTCTTCAGGCTGTTCAAGGTGCTTTTCATCACCACGAACCCCGTGCCTGTCAAGACCGCTCTCCAGCTTACGGGAACATCGGTAGGTGGCTTCAGGCTTCCTCTCTGTCCGCCTACCGAGAAGGAGAAAGCCGAAATAGCGAGGGTACTGGTTGGACTGGGACTCACCGGGGACCCTAAGCCGCGTTCCTGATCTTCCAACAGGAAGCGCCTAAGGTGGTTTATGCCTGTTGACTCAGCGTAACAGGCGTGATACTATTGTATTTTGTATTCACGTCTTTCCTTGCCGGGCAGGAATCAGCTTACGGAACTTTGGCCAAAATAGGGAAGTGATGGGAGTTCCGTCCTTGCGAGTCCACCGGCGAAACTTGCCCCCTAAGGAGTGAAGGACTTCATGGCCTATCCTATCAAGGTAGGCAGGCGTGAACGGCTGAACTACGGACGCATTAAAGAGATCCTTGAAATCCCCAACCTGATAGCAGTGCAACTAGACTCGTACAAGTGGTTCCTGGGGGAAGGACTTCGCGACGTATTCAGAGATATCTCCCCCATCAAGGACTTCACCGAAAACTTGGTTCTGGAATTCATAGACTACAACCTCGGCAAACCCAAGTACTCGGTCCGCGAGTGCAAGGAGAGGGACGTCACCTACTCGGCTCCGCTCAAAGTCAAGGTCAGGCTGGTGAACCAGGCGACCGGAGAGGTCAAAGAGCAGGAAGTATTCATGGGCGACTTCCCCCTCATGACCGACGCCGGCACCTTCATCATCAACGGCGCGGAACGCGTCATCGTGAGCCAGCTGGTGCGCTCGCCGGGCGCCTACTACTCTTTCGAGACCGACCCCAGTGGCAAGCGGCTTTGTTTCGCTACTCTCATCCCTAACAGGGGCGCGTGGCTCGAGATGGAGTCAGACGCCAACGACGTCTCATGGGTCAGGGTCGACAGGACCAGGAAGCTGCCGCTTACCGTACTCCTGCGCGCCATCGGCTTCGAGACCGATGCCTCCATACTGGAGGCTATGGGGGACAACACCCCGGTCCGCAACACTCTCGACAAGGACTCCACCAAGTCCAGGGACGAAGCGCTGGTCGAGATCTATAAGCGACTCCGGCCCGGCGAGCCTCCCACTGTGGAGAGCGCACGTAACCTGTTCGAGTCGCTCTTCTTCGAGTCCCGGCGCTACGACCTTGCCACGGTCGGGCGGTACCGGCTTAACAAGAAGTTCGCCCTGAGAAGGCGCATCGCCAACACCGCGGCCACCATCGACGTGCTCGACCCAGTGACCGGGCACCTCCTGCTGAAGGCCGGCACCTTCATCGATAGGGACATCGCCCGCTCTTTGGGCGAGAACCGGGTCAACGTCGTGGACGTCACCACCCAGGACGGTCAGGTCGTCCACGTGGTAGGTAACGGCAGGTTCGAGATATCGCCCGACCAGCTCGCCAAGGAGAAGACGTTGACCAGGGACGACATAATCGCTGCGGTCAACTACTTCTTCGGGCTGTTCAAGGGCATAGGGACCATCGACGACATCGACCACCTGGGAAACAGGCGCGTACGGTGCGTCGGCGAGCTCCTGCAGAACCAGTTCAGGGTGGGACTCACCAGGATGGAGCGAGTGGTCCGCGAGCGCATGACCATCCAGGACATCGACATTATCACCCCTCAGGCACTTATTAACGTGAGGCCTGTCGTCGGCGCCATAAGGGAGTTCTTCGGGTCGAGCCAGCTCTCGCAGTTCATGGAACAAACCAACCCTTTGACCGAGCTCACAGCCAAGAGGAGGCTATCCGCCCTCGGCCCCGGCGGTCTCACGAGAGACAGGGCGGGATTCGAGGTGCGCGACGTCCACCATTCCCACTACGGGCGCATGTGCCCCATCGAGACGCCTGAAGGTCCCAACATCGGCCTGACCGGGTCTCTTACCTGCTTCGCGCGGGTCAACAGGCTCGGCTTCGTCGAGACCCCCTACAGGAAAGTGGATAAGGAGCGCCGGAGGGTCACCGACGAGATAGTGTATCTCACTGCCGACGAAGAAGACGATTGTGTAATCGCCCAGGCCAACGCGAGGATAGGCGAAGATGGCCTGTTCCTGGACGACAGGGTCCTCTCCCGCTACAAGGAAGACGTATTGGAGGTCCCGCCTGATAGGCTGGATTACATGGACGTTTCGCCCAAGCAGGTTTTCTCCGTGGCAACCTCGCTCATCCCGTTCCTGGAGCACGACGAAGGCAGCCACGCGCTCATGGGCTCCAACATGCAGCGTCAGGCAGTGCCCCTTATCAGGACTGAAGCGCCGCTGGTCGGCACCGGCCTCGAGTTCAAGGCGGCGGTGGACTCCGGCGCCGTGGTCACCGCCAGGAGGGGCGGCCGCGTCAAGAGAGTGTCGGCTATCCTGGTCGCGATCGAGACCGAAGACGGCGAGGAGGACGAGTACTCGCTGATCAAGTTCCAGAGGTCGAACCACGGGACGTGCTTCAACTACAAACCCATCGTCACCAAGGGCCAGGTAGTCGAGGCGGGGGAAGTGGTGGCCGACGGACCGTCCGCGTCGGGCGGAGAGCTCGCGCTGGGGCAAGACATCATCGCGGCGTACATGCCCTGGCAGGGCTACAACTACGAGGACGCCATCCTCATCTCCCGCGACCTCGTGGAGAACGACAGGTATACCTCCATTCACATCGAGGAGTACGAGTGCGACGCCAGGGACACCAGGCTCGGGCCTGAAGAGATAACCAAGGACATCCCCAACGTGAGCGAGGACCAGCTGAAGGACCTGGACGATAGGGGTGTCATCAGGATAGGCGCCGAGGTCCATTCCGGAGACATCCTGGTCGGCAAAGTCACTCCCAAGGGAGAGACCGAGCTCACCGCAGAAGAGCGCCTGCTGCGCGCCATCTTCGGTGAGAAGGCGCGCGAAGTACGGGACAACTCCTTGAAGATGCCTCACGGCGAAAGCGGCATCGTGGTGGATGTGAAGGTGTTCACCAGGGAAGCCGGCGACGAGCTGCCTCCGGGCGTCAACGAGCTGGTCAGGGTCTACGTGGCGCAGAGACGCAAGATCTCCGAGGGCGACAAGATGGCGGGACGCCACGGCAACAAGGGCGTCGTCGCCAAGATCCTGCCGCAGGAGGACATGCCGTTCCTGCCGGACGGCACTCCGGTCCAGATAGTCCTCACCCCGCTGGGCGTCCCTTCGAGGCTTAACCTGGGCCAGATCCTTGAGTGCCACCTCGGCTGGGCCGCCACGGCGCTGGGGCTGCATATCGCGACCCCGGTGTTCGACGGCATCACCGAGAGCGAGATCAAGGACCTCCTAGACAAGGCCGGTCTCCCCAGGAACGGCAAGATCATACTCCGCGACGGGCGCACCGGCGAGTACTTCGGCCAGCCCATCACCGTGGGATATGTCTACATGATGAAGCTCTTGCACCTTGTCGACGACAAGGTACACGCGCGGTCGACCGGCCCTTACTCACTCGTAACTCAGCAACCTCTCGGCGGCAAGGCCCAGATGGGCGGCCAGAGGTTCGGAGAGATGGAGGTCTGGGCGCTTGAGGCTTACGGTGCCGCGTATACGCTCCAGGAGATGCTGACGGTCAAGTCCGACGACGTGACGGGCCGCGTGAGGACGTACGAGGCCATCGTGAAGGGCATGAACATCCCGGAGCCCGGCGTTCCCGAGTCGTTCAAGGTGCTCCTCAAGGAGCTCCAGAGCCTGGCCCTGGACGTGAAGGTCCTGGACGAGAAGGGCGCCGGGATCGAGATCAAGGAGCTTGACGAGGATATCCAGGAGACCGCCCGCGACCTTGACTTGGTCACCGAAGGCGAGCCCAGGCGGCTGCCGCGGCATCCCAGGAAGCGCGAGATTCCTCTTGAAGGTCCATATGAGGAAGAGGAAGAAGAGGAAGAGATCCCGGTTGTGGCGGAGATCCCGGCCGAGGAAGAGGCCAGGCCCTTCGGCGAGAGAGTGCCCGCCGAAGAGCAGGGAGAGGAGCAGACCGAGGAAAAAGTCAAGGAGCTCGAAGCCGGGTCGTCCAGGGAGGAAGTCGAACGCAAGCTCGGCATTCCGGCGGAGAAGGAAGAGGCTAAGATCTCCCTCGAGGACCTTTTCAAGAACCTGTCAGTCCCCGAGGTGGTTCCAGTCGAGGAAGACGAGGAAGCCGCGGGGGACAAGAAACGCAAGCGCGCTCCGGCCAGGGCCAAGGCAAGGGCGAAGAAGCCGAAGCACGCCGCCGACGAGTTCGAGCGGTTTGAGCGCGTGAGGTCCATCCGCGACCTCGAGGAAGAAGACGTCCGGAAGCCAAAGGGCCCCGAAGAGAATGAAGAGAGCCCTGACAAAAATGAAGAGAGCCCTGACAAAGACGAGAACGAACCCAAGCTCTGACATCCGAGGGGGATGACTCCGTGGACGTGAATAACTTCTCTGCTATTCGCATATCACTGGCGTCGCCCGAGAAGATACGCGAGTGGTCCCATGGCGAAGTCAAGAAGCCGGAGACCCTCAACTACAGGACCTTGAAGCCCGAGAGAGACGGCCTCTTCTGCGAGAGGATCTTCGGGCCCACCAAGGACTGGGAGTGCTACTGCGGCAAGTACAAGAGGATAAGGTATCGCGGCGTGGTCTGCGACAAGTGCGGCGTTGAGGTCACCCGCGCCAAGGTGCGCCGCGACCGGATGGGGCACATCGAGCTCGCCAGTCCGGTGTCCCACATCTGGTACTTCAAGGGCATCCCGTCCCGCTTGGGACTGCTTCTCGACATGTCTCCAAGGGTGCTGGAGAGGATACTGTACTTCGCGGCCTACGTGCTGACCGACTCCGGCGACTGCGATTCCCTGTCCTACAAGCAAGTCCTCTCCGAGACCGA
>Ga0315295_10003823_pt1 | contig 12778 bp, 8 predicted proteins | sample YL17G14_0_MG_FD_204453 | JGI IMG/M metagenome (GOLD analysis project Ga0315295, IMG submission 204453) | Sediment microbial communities from Yellowstone Lake, YNP, Wyoming, USA - YL17G14_0 | ecosystem: Environmental > Aquatic > Freshwater > Lake > Sediment | place: USA: Wyoming | collected... | reverse complement strand
TGCGTGTACATCCTGTCAATGACTGGGAACATATCGAAGGCGCAGGAAGTGGCCGTAGGCCTGAGAAGGGACATCGGTCCAAACGACCAGACCTCCATGCAAGCCTACTGGCGAGCCGTCGGCGCTGTCGAGCTCGCCAAGGGAAATCCGTCCTCTGCCGCCGCTCATCTGGAGAAGGGTGTTGCCGGTCTTGCCGCCAACTACAAGCCCTGGAGGATTCTGTTGGCACAGGCCTATCTGGAATCGGACAGACTTGGAGACGCGGTCGGTGTTCTGGAGCGGCAGATCAGCGTCTACGCTGAGAGCTGGAACCCGATTCTGGCCAGGAACGCGCACTACTTTCTCGGGCTTGCGTATGAGAAATCAGGGTGGAGGGAGAAGGCCATTCAGCAGTATCAGCAGTACCTCGAGATCCTGAAAGACGCCGACCCGGGAATCGCCGAAGTGGAAGACGCTAGAGCCAGACTGGCACGGTTGAAGGGCAGAGCCTGAGACGCACGAAGACCTGCCCGAAGCCGGATGACCCGGAACAGGGACGCGCTAACCAGCGCAGCGCGCCAGTCCCCAGGGCAAAACTGCTTGACCCGCCGGCGCTCCAAGCCTAGATTCATACTGATGTTCTCTCTCCCGTGATCGTCACTGTGCTTTCCGACTGGCCCTGTCGCCGAGGACTTCGCATGATTGGCAAGACCGTCTCCCATTACCGAATCCTCGAGAAGCTAGGGGAGGGCGGCATGGGGGTAGTGTACAAGGCGGAGGACATAAAGCTGGGCCGCAGCGTCGCGCTGAAGTTCCTGCCCACGGACCTCACGAGGAGCCCCGAGGCGAAAGAGCGCTTCATCCAGGAAGCAAAGGCCGCATCCTCCCTCGACCACAATAACATCTGCACAATCCACGAAATCGAGGAAACGGACGACGGACAGGTGTTCATCGCCATGGCCTGTTACGACGGCGAAACCCTGAAGAACAGGATCGAACGCGGACCGTTGAGGGTTGAGGACGCCGTCGGCGTCGCAATTCGCATCGGAGAGGGCCTGGCGAGGGCGCACGAAGCGAGCATTGTACATCGCGACGTCAAACCCGCGAATATTATGGTGACGAAACGCGGTGACGTGAAGGTTCTGGACTTCGGACTGGCCAAGTTGGCCGGGCAGGCACGGCTCACGAGATCCGGCTTGACGATCGGGACCGTGGCGTACATGTCACCCGAGCAGGTGCAGGGCGAGGAAGTTGACGGCCGCACCGACGTCTGGTCTCTGGGTGTGGTGCTGTACGAGATGCTGGCTGGATGGTTGCCGTTCAAGGGCGAGCACGAGGCCGCGCTGCTCTATTCCATCGTGCACGAGGAGCCGAAGGAGCTGTCACTGTTGAGGCATGACGTTGCCGCGCCGTTGTCCGCGCTGGTTTCCGGGGCACTACGGAAAGACCGGGAGGCGCGATATCAGACTGTTCGAGAGGTCGTGGATGAGTTGCGGAGACTCTCCACCCTCGGTACGGCACTGGACGCTCCCTCGCCCCGGATGGAAAAGTCCATCGCGGTGCTGCCTTTTGAGAACTTGAGTCCGGATCCCGGCCAGGAGTACTTCAGCGACGGTCTGACAGAGGAAGTAATATCCGACCTCTCGAACGTGCGAGCGCTCCGAGTGATTTCGAGGAGTTCGGCGATGACGTTCAAAGGGACAAAGAGGAAAGTCCCCGAGATCGCCCGGGAGCTCAACGTTCGGTACGTGCTTGAAGGCAGCGTCAGAAAGTCCGGCAACAGTCTCAGGATCACCGCACAGCTGATCGACGCGGCCAACGACGCTCACCTCTGGGCCGAAAAGTACTCTGGCACGCTGGACGACGTGTTCGACGTGCAGGAAAAAGTCTCCCGGTCCATCGTGGAAGCCTTGAAGTTGAAGCTCACACCCGAAGAAAGCCGTAAGATCGCCGAGAGGCCGATAGACAACGTGGCGGCATACCAGTGTTTCCTCCGGGCCAACGCCGAGGTATGGCAATTCACCGAGAGCTCAGTCGACAGAGCGCGCCTGCATCTCGAGAAGGGCATAGAAATTCTGGGCGACAACGCGCTGCTCTACTCGGCCATGGCGTTTGTCTACTGGCAGTATGCGAACATAGGCGTGGGGCAGGAGGAGCATATCGCGAAGGCGGAAGAGTATGCCCGGAAGGCCCTCGCCCTTGACCCGGATTCTGCCTCGGCCCATCTTGCAGTCGGAATTCTGAACATGGCGTTTCGCGGAAACTGGCGAGAGGCAAAGCTCCAGCTTGAGAGGGCGTTGGCGGCTAGTCCGAATTCACCGCGTGTTCTGACGCTTCTGATCGGCCTTCTGACCATGTCGCTGGGAAAGCCTGCCGCGGCGCTTCCGTTGATCGAGAGGTTCAGGGAGATCAACCCTCTGGATCCGTGGAACCACTGGCTGCGGGGGAGGCTCTACTATTTCGACGGTGAGTACGGACTCGCTGTTGAGGAGATGCGCCGACACCATGAATCAGACGCGGCGAACGCTATCGTCCGATTCTTCTATGCCTGGACCTTGACATATGAGAAGAAGCTTGATGAAGCGTTTTCCGTCATTGACGAAGGGGTGCGTACGAACCCCGAAAATGTGGCCACGAAATTCGGGCTTCTTCTGAAATGCGGACTGCTGAAAGAGAGAGAGAAGGCCATGCGGCAGATGACCGCGGATTTTCAAAAGACGTGCAGAAGGGACGGTCAATGGTCCTACTTCGTGGCGGTTCCCCTGGCTTTGCTGGACGCCAGGGAGGAAGCTATGGCCTGGCTGGAGAACGCGGTCAACCGCGGCTTCATCAATTACCCGGAGCTGGCGCGAAACCCTCATCTCAACAACCTTCGCGGGGAAGCGCAGTTCAAGCGGCTGATGGAACGAGTCAGAGACGAGTGGGAGCATGTCGAGGCGTGAGCGAGGCGCTACGATGATAGGCAGTACGATTTCACACTACCGTGTCCTCGAAAAGCTGGGCGAGGGTGGCATGGGCGCGGTGTACAAGGCCGAGGACACCAAGCTCCAGCGCACCGTTGCCCTCAAGTTTCTGCCCCCCGACCTGACCGGCGACCCGGAGGCGAGAGAGCGCTTCGTGCGTGAGGCCCAGGCCGCCTCGGCTCTCGATCATCCCAACATCTGCACAGTCCATGAGATTGGCACCAGCGCCGACGGCCAGATGTTCATAGTCATGGCCTGCTGCGAGGGTGAGTCACTGAAGACCAGGCTCGAGCGCGGCCCGCTGAGACTGTCCGACGCAGTGAGCATCGCCGCCCAGGTCGCCAGGGGGCTGGCCAGGGCGCACGCGAAGGGTGTCGTACACAGGGACGTCAAACCCGGCAACATCATAGTGTCCGAAGATGGCACGGTGAAGATTGTGGATTTTGGGCTCGCAAAGCCGGACGGGCGCACGGTCCTGACAAGGGCCGGCGTCGCGCTGGGCACACCCGCGTACATGTCTCCCGAGCAGGCGCGCGGGGACTCGGTGGACCAGCGCACTGACATCTGGTCTCTCGGCGTCGTGCTGTACGAGATGCTGGCCAGGGAGCGGCCGTTCAAAAGCGAGTACGAGCAGGCGCTGGTCTATTCCATCCTCAACGAAGAACCCCGGCCGGTGTCAGGCGTCAGAACTGACGTGCCCTGGGTGCTGGAACAGATAGTAATGAGGGCAATGGCCAAGAGCCTGGACGAACGCTACCAGACTGTGGAGGAGATGTTGACAGACCTGACAGCGCTCGCGCAGGAGCTCGAGCTTGAGGCTTCCGCGCAGGCTTTCGGTACCGGGCAGACGGCTCCTTCCGAGGGGGTCGGCCAACGCCCGTCATCCCAGCCGCGCTCGACAGAACAGACACCCCTACCGCAAGGCCTCCGGCAGGCATCTGCAGACAAGCCCAGGCCCGTGTTTGTGGCCAGAGAGTCTGAGCTTGAACGGCTCGGCAGGGCACTCGACGCTGCGCTCTTGGGTCGAGGAAGGGTCGTGTTCTTGACTGGGGAAGCCGGCGGCGGCAAGACGGCCCTACTGGCGGAGTTCGCCAGGCGCGCCCAGGAGGCCCATCCCGGGTTGATCGTGGCAGGCGGAAGCTGCAACGCGCATACTGGAATCGGCGACCCTTACCTGCCGTTTCGAGAGATGCTGGGTCTGCTCACCGGAGACGTAGAGACTGCGTGTGCCGCGGGCTCAATCTCCGCTGAACATGCCACAAAGCTGTGGAACCTCGTTCCAGTCTCAGTCCAAGCGCTGGTGGACTCCTATTCGGACTTGATTGACACGTTCGTGTCCGGCGCGAGACTGGTGTCTCGGGCTGCCGTCTTCTCGTCTGGCAGAGCGGCGTGGCTCCCGCGGCTCAAGAAACTCGTGGAACGCAAGGCATCTGTTCCCGCGGATCCCACCATTCAGCAGAGTAACCTCTTCGAGCAGTATACGAGAATGCTTCATACGCTCGCCCGGGGAAACCCTCTGTTTGTGTTCGTGGAAGATCTGCAGTGGGCCGACGCCGGTTCAGTCGGCCTGCTGTTCCACATGGGCAGGCGGCTGGACGGGCATCGTATTCTGGTGATGGGTTCTTACAGGCCGGCGGAGGTGGCGCAGGGTCAGGACGGAGTCGGCCGACAGTTGATCTCCGTGGTCAACGAGCTCAAGCGCATCTTCGGAGAAGTCGAGGTGCCGGTGGGGGAGGTCGAGGACAGGGGCTTCGTTGACGCTTATCTTGACAGCCAGCCCAACCGTCTGGGCGCCGCTTTCGGCGACACATTGTTCCGCCACACGAGAGGGCACCCGCTCTTCACGATCGAGCTGCTGCGCGGCATGCAAGACCAGGCCATGCTGGTCAGGGACGATAAGGGACGATGGGTGGAGGGGCCGAGGCTAAACTGGGAGGCACTTCCTGCGCGTATTGACGCAGTCATCGAAGAACGCGTGGGCCGGCTGTCTGAGTATCTCAGACACATCTTAGACCTGGCCAGCGTGGAGGGTGATGAATTCACTGCGGAAGTGTTGGCCGCTGCTCTCCAGCGGGAGACGGGAGAGGTGGTACACCTCCTTAGCGGAGAGCTGGACAAGCGTCATCAACTGGTGAGCGCCAGAGGCGTCAGGCGGGTGGGCGCGCAGCGACTGTCTTTGTACAAATTCCAGCACATCTTGTTTCAGAAATATCTCTACAACAGTCTTGACGAGATCGAGCGTTCGCACCTTCACGAGCAGGTCGGTGCCAGACTCGAGTCACTATACGGGCAGCAGGCCGAGGAGATCGCGCTACGCCTGGCCCGCCATTTCCAGGAAGCCGGCATGGCAGAGAAGGCGGTCGAGTACCTGCTCCTGGCGGGGAAGAGAGCGGTGAGGGTGTCCGCCAACCAGGAAGCGATAGCGCACTTCAACAGGGCGCTGGAGCTTCTTCAGACAATGCCGGAGACCCCCGGGCGTGTGGAGATGGAGATTACTTTGCAGATGGCTCTCGTGCCTCCGTGGGAGGGGGCGAAGGGCTTCGGAGCCCCGGAGCTCGGGATAGCGTTGGCCAGGGCGCGTGAGCTTTGTCAACAATTGGGCAGCACGCACAAGTTAGCGGAAGTGCTTGCCGGGTTAGCTGGCCACTACGCGACACTTCCACAATACAGAACGGCTCTCGAATTAGTGGAACAAGTGGCCGCGATGGCCAGGGTGGCCAATGATCCGATGCTGACTGCGGTTGTTCACTACTCGAACATCTGGCCGTTGCTCAACGTCGCCGAGCTGGAGAAAGCACGAGAATGCGCCGAGTGCATGCTACAAATCTACGATCCAAACAAGCACAGTCATTGGGCGTATCTGTTTGGGTATGATTATGGGGTCATGGCTTTCGGATTCGGCAGTTGGGTCCAGTGGCTCCTCGGCTACCCTGACCGTGCTCTCAGCTGGAATCAGCAGTCCATCAGCCTCTCGAGGAAGCTGCGGCATCCCTTCACTCTGGCGTTTGCCCTGGTCGGAGGCTGTGAAGTGCACTGGTTTCTTCGTGACTCTGAGGCGATATCCAGATACACGGACGAACTGATTCCTCTTGCCGCCGAGAAGGGGTTTGTCTATTGGGAGGGGCATGGGGTTTTCTATCGCGGTGAGAGTTGGACGCTCGAAGGCCGGGTCGAGGAGGGGATAGCGGAGATGCGCCGGGGCCTTGCAATGATGCGAGGCACCGGCACAGGGACCTGTCTCACGCGACTGCTGACGCGGGTGGCGGACGCATGCAGAAAAGTCGGCGAGATCGAACAGGGCCTGTCAGCGGTATCAGAGGCAATGGAGCTGATGCGGAGGTTCGACGAGCGTTACATGGAGGCCGAGCTCCATCGGCTGAAGGGCGAGCTACTTCTTATGAGTCACGGGTCGGAGGCCGGGACTCTTGCCGCGGCAGGGGCAGCGGCCGAGGCCGAAGCCGAGAAGTGCTTCCTCGAGGCACTTGAGGTTTCCAGGAAGCAGAGTGCCAGGTCCTGGGAGCTGAGGGCGGCCATGAGCATGACCCGTCTCCGGACTGCGCAGGGCAGGCGAGACGAGGCCCGCGCGCTGCTGTCAGGGGTATACGATTCGTTCACCGAAGGGCTCGATACCCCTGACTTGAAGGACGCGAAAGCCCTGCTGGGCCGGTTGTAGAGCTCACCTCACTTTCGTCTTATAGTGTACCTGGCGATTATGTAGTACAGAATCAGCCCGACACCGGTGAAGATCAACATTGCGGCCATCATGTACTCTCGCACCAGCTCCGGAGGCGCCAGGCGTCCCGCCAGAATCCCCAGGCCGACTCCAATCAACACAAAAGCCCACTTCAGTACTGAAAGAACGCGCAGCTCCGGGCTTTCTTCGAAGAGGGACCGGAGCTTATCGTCAACGACCCCCTTTTCGATGAGTTGGCGCTTGGTTCTGCTGTCGAACACTGTCTTGACTATCAAGATGATCGTGATAAAGAACGCGATCCCGACTGCAAGCGGCGCTAGGATTTCCATCGAGTTCTCCTTTCTCTGTGGACCGATTGACAGCACCGACTTCTCATGCTCATTGGACAACGGAACCGGAAGAATGTTGCACTCTACTTTGGAGAAACTGTGTAACATTTGTTCGGTTCGTCTGTCATACACAAAGTGGATGCGAGGAGCGTAAGTTTGGCCAGAAGCACAAGTTTGGCAAGAGGCGGCGACCTTGCCGGAGATAAGACAGAAAGGGACTCAGCAACGGTCGAATCCCTTGTGAACAGATACAGGCCTCTCGTGACCCACATAGTCTACCGGACCCTCGGTGGCAGGGCAGACGCGGAGGACGTTTGTCAGGAGGTTCTCCTGCGAATCTGCCAGGGACTCCAGGACTTTCGATTCGAGTCGAAAATGTCAACCTGGATTGCCAGGATCGCTTACAACACCTGCATCAACCATCTACAGAAGAAAAGAGAGACCCTCATTGGCGACCTCCCGGGAAACGACCGAGTCGTCGAGGACTTTCGGGCAGAGCGCGCGCTTCAGGACGAACAAACTGTGCGAGCCGACCTTGCCGAACGGCTCGAAGCGGAAATAAGGACAATGCCTGAGCAGTTAAGGACCATCTTGACGCTCTATCACCTTGATGACATGAGTTACCTCGAGATCGGGGAGGTGATGAACCTGCCCGAGGGCACGGTGAAGAGTTATCTTTTCAGGGCGCGGAGGCAGCTCAGGCAGAAACTGATGAGGAAGTACAACAGGGAGGATTTTCGGTCGTGAAGCACCTCAGTGACGAAGAAATACAGTTCTATCTCGACGGAAACCCGGCTATGGACTTGGCCCCTGTGGCCGTCCATTTGCGCGACTGCCCGGACTGCCGCAGGGCGTATGACGACTACAGGAGTCTGTACGTCGCCCTCGCGGATGACAGCCGCGTTTCGATTCCGGGTCATGCTGCGATTCTTGAGCCTGCCCGTGGTGGCGAAAGCGAGAGACACGCGCCTGCCACGGACCGCGCTGACACTATGGTCGCGGCCTGGGGAATCGGGGTCGCAGCGGCCACGGCAGTGTGGGTCTTCGTCAAGATCGGGGGTCTTGGTCCGGCCTCGGGTCAGCTTGCGGGTGCGTTCGCTGAGTCTCTTCATCGCGCTGCTGAACTGCTCGCCGCCTTCGGAAGCGCGATCGCCTTCGTGGATAACGGGAGCGGTGTCGTGACAATGGTGGGACTGGCGATCTGTGCGGCCCTTGTATTAGACCAATTCCTGGTCGCCCGTCGCCTTACAGGAACCGGGTTTTCGCGCTGATGCCGCGGGCCATTGAGGCAGGTCGCTAGTCGCGCGCGAGAGCGAACGCACGGGAGACCTTTGGACTAGAGAACGCAGGCCAGAGTTCCTGAGCCTGTTAGGCTCTTGCCCCGGGCGAGATCCTGGGGACCGCGATGATTCCAGTCGAAAGCTTCTTCCTTATGACCTCGCGGTGACGCATGAGAGTTCTGTACTGGCTCTGGAAGACAAGAAGCGGGATCATGCTCTTCCAGTTCTGGTAAGCCCTCAGAACGCGCTTTGCTATCTTCCTTCTAGAGTAGAACTCTCTCCACGCCCAGTGGTAGCCCTCTTGCAGCCGCTCCGGAGACATCCTCTTGGGCTGGTAAACGACCTCGTCCACCCCGTACTTGCTCCAGTCGCGGTCAAAAATCCTGCCCTCACTCTCGAGCCTCTGATAGTGGTCGGTGCCGGGGAAGGGCGTCAAAATGCTGAACTGCGCCGCGTCGACTCCGATTCTGTCGGCAAACTCGACGGTCTCCTCGAAGACCGTATGCTCGTCAGAGTCGAAACCGACTATGAACGCGCCTTCGACGAGTATGCCGTGGTCGTGGAGGATCTTTATCTTGCTTCGGAACTCCTCAGGCCGGAGCCACTTCTTCTTTGCCTCCTTGAGCGCGTCCGGATTCGACGACTCAAATCCGATGAACAAGGCGCGGCATCCGCTCTTTCGCATCAGGGGCACCATGCCCGGCATGTCGACTACGTCGAGGGTGGCCTGGCCGGCCCATATGATCTTCAACGGAATCAGTCTTCGGAACAGTTCTGCAGAGTAGCGTTCCTCTCCGACGATGTTATCGTCGAGAAACCCGAGGAAGCACATGCCCTTCGTCTTGCTCTTCAAGAGTTCGATCTCCGCTACGACCTCATCGAGCGGCCTCATTCTGTAACTGCGACCGAAGAAACGCCACACAGAGCAGAAGCTGCAACTGAATTTGCATCCCCTGAACACCTGGATCGTGTTCTTGAAAAGATAGCCCTCCCTGTTGAACAAGTCTCTTCTCGGTATGGGCAGATTCTTGAGAGAGGGCCTGGTGGCCTGGTTGTAGATCTTCTGGAGCCTGTTCTTGCTGAAATCCTCGAACACCTGCGGCCAAATGGCCTCGGCCTCTCCGACGACCACCGCGTCTGCGTGAAGAGCCGCCTCTTCGGGGAGAGTGGTGGGATGGATACCGCCCAGCACGACTTTGGCCCCTCGCTTTCTCATCTCCGCCGCTATTTCGTAGGCGCGAGGCGCCTGCGCAGTCATCGCGGTGATGCCGACGAGGTCGGCCATCTTCTCGTCGTAATCCCAGTGCTCCACGTTCTCGTCGACCAGCTCGACGTCCACGTTCGGAGGGGTCAGGGAAGCGACGATCGGGAGGTTCAATGGAGGAAAAGCAAAGATCTTCTGAGTCGTGAGGCCGAAATGGCGATTAAAGACTGGTGAAATCAGTGTTAGTTTCATGAAAACTCCCGCATCTTGCCAGAAACAATTCGTCTTCTCAGCTGCAGTAGAACCCGTCTTGGCGAAAATGTCAACAAAAGTTTCGGTCGGCCCGCACTTTTGCCGTCCAGGCCTTGCCGGCGACGGTTCACAATCAGCTTGAAGGTTTGGTCCTGAGTCTTGTCCGTGATTTCTCACAGTGACAGTCTGCCGGCAATCAACAGTTCACTTTAGAGAAGAAGGAAGTTACAATTCCGCGATAGGCGGCGTCGCGAGTTTCTTCGGTGCAGGTCGCGTGTCCAGAGCGGACGCCGTTCGAGGGCCGAGTGGACAGCAGGGCCTAATTTAGAGTTCGGAGGACCGAGCAGACGACATGGGTGAACTATACGCTCTCCTGACCGCAGTAATGTGGGCCTCCGCGGTCATCTATCTAAAATGGTCTGGCGAGACGATTCCGCCCTTCGCGCTGAACGTTTTCAGAGTCGTGCTCTCAACGGCGGCCCTCCTCTTGACTATGGTGGCGGGGGGGCAGGAGGTGTTGCGGGCGGCACCGCTCAGTGACTACCTCATCCTCTTCGCGAGCGGAGTCATAGCCATAGCGATTTCAGACACGCTCTTCCTCATGGCCCTGAACAGGGTCGGCGCCGGCATAATGGCCATCATAGACTGTCTCTACGCGCCAGGCGTTGTGCTCTTCGCGTTCTTGCTCCTGGGCGAGAGACTGGGGCCGTGGCAGTCGGCCGGGATGGTGCTGGTTATCGCCGGAGTCCTCATAGCGGCGCGACACGAGCCGCCCACGGGTGTGACGACGCGGCAGATCCTGGTCGGGAGCGTGTATGGCGTCCTTTCGATGGTGACCGTGGGGCTGGGGATCGTCATCGCAAAGCCGGTGCTGAACGACTCGCCCGTTCTCTGGGCGACGACGATGCGGCAGATTGGCGCTCTGGTAGTGATGGTGCTGGCTGCTTTGGTTGTACCGGGCCGTCGCAGAACGTTCTCATTCTTCAGGCCTGCCCGGAACTGGAAGTACTCGGTGCCCGCAACTTTCCTGGGCTCCTACCTCGCCCTCATCTTCTGGATAGCCGGCATGAAATACTCCCACGCCGGCCCGGCTGCCATTCTGAATCAGACCAGCTCCATCTACATACTTGTTCTCGCCTCGATTTTCCTCAAAGAACCGTTTACTCGGCGGAAGGTGCTGGCGACCGCACTCGCGATTGCAGGCATTGTCATGGTGACGCTGGCGTAGCTGTGTTTGATGGATTCTTCCGTTCCGCCGTCAGTGACATCGTCACCGGTCTGCGCTCGGCCTGGAACTGAGTCCAGCGCCGTTCTCAATCGGTGCTAGTCTCTATTCTCCGCCGCCCGTGAGCGCAATGCCGCCGAAGTGGCACACCACGCACACGCCGACGCTCATGCGTGCGGTCTTCGAGACCATCGAACCTCCGTGCACCGTGTGACAGGCCTGGCAGGCTTTCCCGAAGGTGAGATAGTTGGCCGGCTGAAAGACACCCATGGTCACAATCGCACTCTTATGACACCTGAAACAGACGTGTGCCCTCGCGCCTGCCAGCATCTTTGCCTTGCCGGCGTGGGCCGAATGGCATTCCAGGCATGATATCTGCTTGCTGTGGCCTTCGAACCCCGCGCTCGTCAGCAGGCCGTGCCTGTCTCTGGGGTTGATGGCGTGCCTTCCCACGACCTCTTGATTGTAGTGGCATTTTCCACAGACGGCGTTCTGTGCGGCTTTATCGAGAGTTGATGGAGTTGACGGAGTGCTGGTTTCCGGATCTTCCGAATGGGCGAGGGAATTCTCGTGGCAGGCTCCGCACGCCCGCAATTCCTGGACCGCTACGCGTGACATTAGTGGTGATTCGGCGTGCCGCGACTTCTTCCACGAATCGAATTCTCTCTCGTGACACGGCTCACAGGCCGAGGGTGGAGCCGAAGGTTCCTCAGGCGCATATTCCTTCAGCCCGCCGTAATTCCAGGTTCTTGTGCAGCCGGACAGAACCGCAAGCACGATCAGACCGGACGCGACAAGTGTCCTCATGGTTCGTACCTCCTCGACTTGTTATGGACCGCTTCCTGGTCACGAGGCAGGTTGGGACTCGGAGGCTCTTCTTGGGACGCGAATCGGCCGCCTGCCGCCGGCACTCGTCGCCAAGTTGTCGCCGAGTTGTGAGCTCAGACGCTACCTCAGAAGAACGACTCTACTGGCCGTGCTCCGTCCGGCAGCATCCAGCCTGCAGACATATATGCCCGAGGCCACCTCGAGGCCCCCGTCGTCCAGGCCGTCCCAGGTCATGTCATGGTCTCCAGGGCCCAGGGTTTCCTCCGCGAGCGTGCGAATGAGTCTTCCCTCCACACTGAAGATGCTGAGCAGGACCCTGGCCGATTTTCCAAGGGAGAACGAAAGGCGTACTGAGGAATTGAAGGGATTCGGATATGTGACACGGAGGCCCAGCGCTCCGTTCCCGGCCCTGCCGGCGTCTTTCCCGGGATCTCTGCCTTCTCCGACGTCGATGGGCGTCTGAACGAGCGTGAATTCATCTATCGTCTCGCCGCCAGGCGTCAACGCGGAAAACGTCAATATGTTGCGGTTGATTTCAATCTTGCAGTAGTGAAGAGCCATTTCGGCCACCACCACGTTCGGGTAAGTCGTTTCAGGAGCATAGAGCGGAGCACCCCCGCCGCCGGTGGTTACGTGCTGCACCCCGTTCACGTCGGCGCGCGCGTAGTAGTGGTTGTGTCCGGCGAAGACAACAGCGACTCCGTAATCCTCGCAGAGCGGCTGAATGTAGTTCTGAACAATGGAGTCGTTGGAATGGCCGCCCCCCGCAGACCATCCGGGCTCGTGCAGGGAGACGAACCTCCACGGTTTGTCGGTCGAGGCCAGGTCGCTCTCGAGCCAGGCGAGCTGCGGAGAGCCTGGTCCGTAGGCAGTGTACTGGTCCACGATGGCGACGTGCGCGGGACCGTAATCGAAGGACCAATACCTGGCGCCGGCGAACGGATAAGGAAAGTACTTGCTGAAAAGCGCTCCGCTCTCCTCGTGGTTACCCATCGCGACCTGATAGGGCAGCTGTGCAAGCATC
>Ga0315295_10003822_pt1 | contig 12784 bp, 15 predicted proteins | sample YL17G14_0_MG_FD_204453 | JGI IMG/M metagenome (GOLD analysis project Ga0315295, IMG submission 204453) | Sediment microbial communities from Yellowstone Lake, YNP, Wyoming, USA - YL17G14_0 | ecosystem: Environmental > Aquatic > Freshwater > Lake > Sediment | place: USA: Wyoming | collected... | reverse complement strand
GTGGGTTTCAGTTCTCTGTGTGCGAACAAAGAGATCACCTATCAGTTCCTGGAAGACGTCGTGCGCGAGATCGCGGCCCTGACGCCCGGCCCCTACTTTCACATCGGCGGCGACGAGGCGGCGGCGACGAACGAGACGGACTATTTGCAGTTTGTCGAGCGCATCCAGCGGATCGTGCAGGCGCAGGGCAAACAGATGGTGGGCTGGGAGGAAATCGCCAAGGCTCATCTGCTCCCTACGACGATCGTGCAGCACTGGCATGGCCAGGCGGCGCAGAGAGTGGTACAGCAGGGAGCAAAGGTGATCATGTCGCCGGCGTCCAGGACCTACGTGGATATGAAGTACGACGCTTCTACCCCCCTGGGACTGAACTGGGCAGGGTATATCGAAGTGCAGGACGGCTACGACTGGGATCCGGCCAAGGTGCTGAGCGGCGTATCGGAAAGCGACGTGCTGGGTGTGGAAGCGCCGCTGTGGTCGGAGACGATTCAAACCATGGACGACATCGAGTTCATGGTTTTTCCGCGGCTGGCCGGTTACGCCGAAATCGGCTGGTCCCCGGCCAGTGGGAGGGACTGGAACGAGTACCGCGTCCGCCTGGCCGCTCACGGGCCGCGGCTGACGGCGATGGGGGTGAATTTCTACCGGTCCAAGCAGGTTCCCTGGCCGTAGGCAGTGTGGATGAAGCGCGTGAACTACGACGAGGTCTCGGCCGTCTACGACCGGCGGTATCAGGCGGGCGGGCCTGCGGGCATCGTGGAGTCGCTGCGAGAGGTGGCGCGCACGGCCAACGCCTGCCGTGTGGTGGAGGTGGGTTGTGGCACCGGGCACTGGCTGGCCTCGCTGCCAGAATACGAGGTCCGTTGCGGCCTGGACTATTCTGCAGGGATGCTCAGTAAGGCCCAGCACAAGGACGGGTCTGTGGCCCTCGTGCGCGGTACGGCGATGCATTTGCCTTTTCCGGCGGGCGCGTTCGACATGGTGTTCTGCGTTTTGATCTGCGAGGCTAAGGGAGATATTCCGCTGCACTTGTTCGATACGTTCCAGGGCCTGCCCGAGCCGCGGGAGGCGGACGAAGGTTTCTTCCAGCCGGGGTGGTACGGGCAAGTTGGAGGAGGTGCGCGCCTTTCTGCAGGGGTACGAGAACGTATTCTTCTACGCGGGCCTTTTTCCCGAGACGGCGGCTCCGGTGGCAGAGCGGGAGTTTTCGTTCGTGCACCTGGACGTAGACCTGCACCAGAGCATGGCGGACTGCCTGGAGTTCTTTCATCCACGGCTGGTACAGGGCGGGGTGATGCTGACCCACGACTACCAGATGCCCGGGGCGAGGGAGGCCTTTGCGCGCCTCGCCCTGCGATGGGCTGGAGATCCCGCGCGGCGAGAGGCCCGGGGCCGCCCCAGGGACGGTCGAGACGTGGTTCGTGGAGGGGTACGGCGTCGTGGCGTGCGAGCCGAACGGGGTGCTCAACCTGAACCGCTACCTGCCTGTCTCAATAGGCCAGGTGCGCCTGGTCCGGCGCTTCGAGATGGGCACGGAAGGAGCGGTGACGTTCGAGTGCGGCTTTAGCGATGCGCTGTCGCTGGAACTGGATGGGCAGGCGATCTTGAGCGGGGCGTCCGCCACATTTTGTATCACAAACCAGGATAACATAGGCGGGGGAGGAGGCCAGAGACTATGTACACAGGAATCCTGATCCTGCTGATCGCTTACGTGTTGGGTTCTGTTCCGTCTGCGCTGATCGTTTCGCGACTGGTCGCAGGCGTGGACATCCGCGCACTCGGCGATGGGAACATGGGGGCGCGCAACGTCAGCCGCACGTTGGGCTGGAAGCGGGGAGCCATCGTGGCTCTGATTGACGTCGGCAAGGGTTTGCTGCCGGTGCTGCTGGCGCGCGCCTCTGGCCTCAGCCTATTCTGGCGGATTGGGGCCGCCTTCTGCGCGGTGCTGGGCCACGATTTTCCGATCTTTGCGCACTTTCAGGGAGGCCAGGGATTGGCGGCCACGTTGGGAGGGCTGGCGGCTCTGGCACCGGTCGAAATGGTGTGGGGGATGATGGTCTACGGCACGCTGTTTCTGATCACCCGGCATTCCGACCTGAGCGCCGGCGTAGGGGTCGGGCTGACGGTGCTCCTGATGAGGCTGTTCCACGAACCCATTGAGTTAGTCGTCTCCTCCATCCTACTCATCGTGTCGGTGCCGGCGAAGATGGTGCTGGATCGGCCTCGGAGGATGCGTATAGCAGAAGCGAGGAATGAGTAGGGAGGAAATGAGGAATGAGGGAATGAAGGACAACTCGGCGAGTTGGTCGTGGACCGCCGAGGGGACAAATGGGTGAGCCTCGTCACGTTGGGGGACATCGTGATGGGAGGAGGCGTGGGGCGTTTCGACGGCCAGGAGTGGACGGTGTATAATAAGAGTACAGGGCTACCGAGCGACTACGTGGCGGCCTTGAGCACCGACTCGCGCGGGAACGTGTGGGTTTCCACCATGATGGGGGACCTGAGCCGGTGGGATGGTTCAGGCTGGACCTACTTGCCCGGGAGGCAAGGAGGGCGAGGAGACCAAGACCTGGGTCGCTGCGCCGAGGACCGGCAGGGCCAGTTGTGGTTCCCGTCCAAGGCGGGGGTATTGGTGTATATGGGTAATGCGTGATGCGTGGGGCGTGAAACGTGAAACGTGAAGCGTGAAACGTGAAGGTGTGTTGCGTGGTGCGTGTCGCGTGCTCAGCGGGGTGAATGGGACGCGGAAGACGGAACACGGAACACGGAGAGCGTGGTGGGTGGGGTGTGCTATCACCTCGTTTGGAGAAAGAAAAGGAGGGTTTCCGCATGAGGCTCTTGCACTTTGCCCAGTCTGTGTTTTTATCCCTAGCCTACGCTGACGACAGGAGCAGCGTGCAGGCGTGGCGAGAGCGCGCGCTTTCGGCCACCTTATTCGTCATTGTGTTCATCGGCACGCTCGGCTACGTCTTCTTCTTGATCACCGACATCGTGCGCGGTTTCCAGGACCGCAGTTATTGGGCCGAACTGCCGGTGGACACCATCGGCTATCTGATCCTGCTCGGCCTGGCGCTGGGGCGGCGTCTGCCGTTCGAGGTGCGAGCGGGTGGCCTGTTGCTGGCGTTGGCCCTGTTGACGCTGTCCGACAGGATTCAGGCCGGTCTCAGCGGCATCGGCGAACTGTTGCTGTTGACGATTGGTGTCCTCATGGTCATTTTCTTCGGCTTGAAAGGGGGTGTGGCCGCCATCGTGCTGAGCGTCGCGCTGATGGCAATCCCCGGCTGGCTGATGACGACGGGCCGGCTCGCGCTGCCGGCGGCAGAGCGTGCCAACGCGTCCGGGCAGGTCAGCGCCTGGGCGCTGGCGACGGTAGCGCTGGTGGTGCTGGCGCTGATGCTCGTCGTCTCCGTGGCCACGGTGATGGAGGGACTGCAGAGCCGCTCGGCCCTGCAATAGGCACCTGAAGGCCCCCAAATGAGTCAACTCGAAGTGTTGACTTTCCCGCAGATTCAGTTATACTGGACAAAACAAACAGAACCCACGCTGAACGCTTGCCCGGGAATGGCCCGGGCGAGCAGAGAGAGTATTCCGGTACCTTGTGTTCACAGCACGTGTGTATCTGCCAGCAGCGAAAGCGAAGGGGGTGGTAAACGGCAGGCCGGATTGGGTATGAGACAGTTTGTGGAAGAAATGAACGGTGAACAGCAGGTTCTTGCATTTTAGGGGAGGGTGTGAGTATGGCTACGAACCAACCAACGTATGATCTAGGTACACTGTTTGGCGCAGCGTTACAGGCCTTGACGGCCCACCGCCAGGAGGTCAATGACCTCGATGGGTACAATGGCAACCATGGCGACAACATGGTCGAAAACGTGCGTCTGATCACAAAGTCGCTCCAGAAGAAGGGCTCGCAGCCACCTGCCGAGGCGCTCAAGTACGCCAGCCGGCGACTCCAGGCGACTGGGCGCGGCGGCACCAGCCAGTACTACGCCAAGGGCCTGAGCCAGGCGGCCGAACAGCTCCAGGGCCGGCCTGCGCTGGACGGTGCGGACGTCGTATCGCTGGTCCAGTCGCTGCTGGCCGCGATTCCATCCCAGGGTCAGCAGCCACAACCCCAGGCTGGCGGCAGCGTCCTCGAGCAGGTTCTGGGGCTGGCCGGTGGGCAGCCCGCGCAGCCCAGTGGGCAGCCCGCGCAGCCTGGGCCGCAGGACAGCGGGCTGGACCTGGGCGACGTGTTGGGTGTACTGGTACCTGCCGGGCTGGCTTTCTTGCAGGCGAAACAGACCGGCGCAGACACGGCCTCGGCTGCCGGGCAGGCCTTGACGAGTGCCCTGACGGGCGGGCAGGTGAATCCGCTCCAGGCAGGCAACCCCCGCGCCGCGGCCGGAGGCCTGATCGCGCAGGGCATACTTCAGGCGCTGATGAGCCGCCGGTAGGACGTCTGCTGTTTGTATGTCAAGTTAGTAACAACCCGGGCTTGAATAGCCCTGACAATATTAGCCCTGGGGGCCAACTGCCCCCCAAGTAGTCTATATAAGGAGAAACAGACGATGGCGAAGAAAAAGGGAATTCTGGATCAGGCGATAGATGCACTGACCACTCGCGACGAGGTCCAGGCTGCCGAGGAGGCCAAGAAGGAGGCCGAAGCTGCACGCGCCCAGGCCGCCCGCGAGGCCGCCGCCAGGCAGGCCGCCGAGGCCAAGGCCGCGGCGGCCGAGGCCAAGGCCAAGGCCGCCCAAGCCGAGGCCGAGGCTGCCAAGAAGGCTGCGGCCGAGGCCAAGAAGCAGACCGAGGCAGCCGGCTACCGCGAGAAATTTAGGGCGGAGTTACAGAGCCAGGCGGCGGAGCGCGCGGAGCGCGAAGCCCAGGCGCGCCTGTACGTGGTGAAGGCAGGCGACAGCCTGAGCAAGATCGCCAAGGAAGTCCTCGGCGATGCGCGCCGCTGGCCGGAGATCTTTGAGGCCAACAAAGATCAGATCAAGGATCCGAACCTGATCCGTGTGGGTCAAGAGCTCAAGATCCCACCCAAATGACGCGAGGAGGACATCATCATGCCGAAACTGGAGATCATCGAGGGCATTGGTCCGGTTTACGCGGAGAAACTGCGCGCGGCGGGTGTTCGCAGCGTGAACGCGCTACTCCAGGCCGGCGCGACCCCCAAAGGACGCAAGGAACTGGCAGAGAAAACCGGGATTGGCCACGCGTATGTCCTGGACTGGGTCAACCGGGCCGACCTGATGCGCATCGCCGGAATCGGCGAGGAGTACAGCGATCTGCTGGAGTGGGCGGGGGTAGACACTGTGCCCGAACTGGCCCAGCGCAACCCGGACAGCCTCCACAAGAGAATGCTCGAAGTGAACGAGGAGAAACGATTGGTCCGCCGGCCACCCACCCGCGACATGGTCGCGCGTTGGGTTGAGCAGGCCATGACCCTCAAGCGGATCGTCTCGTATTGACGCCGATCACGTTCTCCAGAGAAGACCGCGTTATCGCGTTGGCTGAAGAACAAGCTCGATAGACGACCGCCCCGAAGAAGAAAGCCTTGCGAAGGTTCTGAACCTTCGCAAGGCTTTGCAGGGTTTCACGGATTGAAGCGGAAGAGGCAAACGTCGCCGTCCTGGACCTGGTAATCCCGGCCTTCGACGCGCAAGAGGCCGCGCTCCCGTGCCGCCTGCCAGCCTCCCACAGCGACCAGTTGCTCGAAACTGATCATCTCGGCACGGATAAAGCCCCGTTCCATCTGGCTGTGAACTTTGCCGGCCGCCTGGGCGGCCCGAGCGCCGCGCTGGATGGCCCAGGCCCGCGTCTCTCGCCCCCCGGTGATGGTGAAGAAGGTGATCAGGTCGAGCACGGCGTAACCGGCCTGGGCGAGCGCCTCCAACCCGGAGCGCTCCAGCCCCAGGTCGGCGCGGTAGGCGGCGGCCTCGTCGGGCGGCCACTCGCCCAGGTCCGCCTCCAACTGGGCACACATGACGACGGAAGGAGCGGCCTGTGAGGCGGCCACGCGCGCGACTGCCTCGGCCAGCGGGCCGCCAGCGGGAAGGTCCGCTTCGCCGACGTTGGCCACGTAGATGCGCTCGGTCGCGGTGAGCAGGCACATTTCCTGGGCCAGGGCTGCCTCGGCCTCCCCGCGCGCCGCCCAGAGCGCGGCGCGTTCCCCGGCCTGCAGGCGCGCGCGCAATTCCTCCAGCCTCTCTAACTCCGCGGCATAGTCGCGCGGCCTGGCCTTGGAGGCCGAACGCGCCTTGTCCAGGCGCCGCTCCAGCACCTCCAGATCAGCCAGGATCAGTTCCAGGTCGAGCACTTCCAGGTCACGCAGCGGGTCCACCGTTCCCTCGACGTGGGGGACGTCGGGATCGGAGAAGCAGCGGCAGACCAGGGCAATGGCGTCTACGGTGCGGACGTGGCCGAGAAACTGGTTGCCCAACCCCTCGCCGCGATGGGCACCCCGCACGAGGCCCGCGATATCCACGAACTCGACCGTAGCCGGGGTGGCCTGTTGCGGTCCCACCAGGGCCGCCAGCGATTCCAGCCGTGGATCGGGCACCGCCACGACGCCCCGATTGGGTTCAATGGTGGTGAAGGGGTAGGCAGCCACCACAGCGCCCGCCCGCGTGAGGGCATTGAAGAGAGTGGACTTGCCTACGTTGGGCAAGCCTACGATGCCAATCTGCAGCGCCATGCAACACCTCGCCGTTTCATTGAGGGGCCGCCGTTTTCGGTGACCCCGGCTCACTCAAGGGCAGACTGATGTAGAACGTGCTCCCCTTGTCCAGTTCGCTCTCTACCCACACCCTTCCGCCGTGCCGCTCGACGATGGACTTGACGATGGCCAGGCCCAGGCCAGTCCCCCGGATGTTGACCGTGTCGCGCCGCTTGATGCGGTAGAACTTTTCGAACAGGCGCACCTGGTCCTCCGGGGCGATGCCGATCCCCGTATCGGCAACGCGGATCACGGCCTGGCCGTTGCGGAGCGATAGCCCCACGGTGACGGTGCCGCCGTTGGGGCTGTACTTGAGGGCATTGTCCACCAGGTTGGTGACGGCCTGGCGCAAGAGGGCCGCATCGCCCGAGATGATGGCCACGTCTTCCGCCGGCTCCAGGCGCAGGGTGAGCCCCTTGACGGAGGTAGCGCGGGCGCGCACGCTATCCACCGCTTCGACGAGGACCACGCCCAGGTGGCAGGGTTTACGCTCCAGCCCCACCCCGGCTTCGATGCGTCCCAGGTCGAGCAGGTCGTCAATCAGTTCCCCCATCTGGCCGATGCCGCGCAGGATCTTTTCCAGGTACTCACGCTGCTTATCGTTGAGCCCACCCACCATCGGCAGCATGGTGGCGTAGCCGCGCATGAAGGTCAGCGGCGCGCGCAGGTCGTGGGAGACGGTGGCGACGAACTCGGACTTTAATTCGTCCAGTTGTTTGAGGTGGGTGATGTCGCGCATCACGGCCACACGGCCGATCCGTTCACCGTCCGCACTCAAAATAGCCGAAACGTTGGCATACCAGATCCGGCCATCGGGCAGCGGGACCTCCCTGGTCAAGGCCTCGCTGGGCGTCAAAGGCTCTTCCAAGATCCGCACCAGGATCGGGGCCAACCCTGCCTCACCGATCTTTTGGCCGGCGACGGTGCCGGCGACGACGTGGAAGGCCCGTTCTGCAGCGGGATTGACCAGTAGGACGCGATCCTCGCGATCGGTGACCAACACGGCGTCGGTGGTACTGGTCAGGATGGCCTCCAGCCGCCGTCTGCCTCCTTCGGTGGCCTGGAACAGGCGCGCATTCTCGATCAGCACCGCCATCTGGCTGGCGAGCGTGGAGAGCAGGTCAACCTCCGATGCTTCGAACTGGCGGACCGCACCATATCCCACCCACATCACGGCCAGCACCTGGTCCTTGGTACGCACGGGCAGGGCCACGACGGTCTTGATGGGACCTTCCAGCACCTCAGGCTCGGCGAGGGTCCTGGCGCGGGCCAGGTTCTGCACGACGAGGGGGGATTCGGCGTGGCGAGCGGCCGTGGCGAGGGCGCGGTCGAGGGCCCCCAGCCCCTCGCGCGGTTCGCCGCGCGCCATGACCACCTGGGGGGTGCCCGCTACCGACGAAAGCAGGACCACCCGCGCCACCTGAGCATCGGTGGCCGTCAAGGCCCCTTCCAGGATGAACGGGATGCCCTTGGGCAGATCGAGCGTGGCCGATACCGCCTGGCTGACCTGGAGCAGCAACGAGAGGTCCTCCAGGCGGTCCTTCAACCGCACCCGCATGCCATCGAAGGCGTGGCCGACGCGGGCAACTTCGTCGTCGCCAGGCACCCGTACCGGTTGGGCGAGATCGCCCTCCGCAATGCGGTCTGCGGCAGCGGCCAATTGCGTGAGTGGCCGGGTCAGCCAGCGGGTGACCAGGGGGATGACGACCACCAACCCACCTCCCAGCAGCACCTGGAGCAGCAGCAGGGGAGTGGCAATCTGGGTGGCCTGCTCGAGCACGACTTTGTAGGGAAGACGAATCACGACCGACCAGGGGTAGCCTTCCACCGGCAGGTAGTAGACCAACTGGCGGGTGTTGTCTATGGGGCTGCGGCTCTCGTAGGCCCAGCCTCGCAGCACGGTGGCGATGCGGGGGCGATTCTCGTCCACGCGCCACTCGGCGAGCACCATGCCAAGATCGTTGTGGGCGACGATGCGGCCATCTGAATCTACCACGAACCCTTCGCCACGCTCGCGCGTGCGCTGCAGACTGGCCAGCACCCGCATCATGATCGGGTTGATGTCGAGGCGCGTGCGTCCCAACAGCGCTCCGAAGCGGTTGCCGGTCGCGACGTCCTCCACCGGCGCCAGGAACGAAAGGATCACGTCCCCCCCTGGCAGGCGGTGCACGGGGCTGATCTGTGGAGCCCCGGTCTCCAGCACACGCTGCAGGCTGACCTGCTCCTGTTCCGTCAGTTCGGGATCGCCGGTCGAGGCCGGAGGATACGTGGCCACGCGCTGCCCGGTGGCGTCAAACAGCACCAGTTGGTAGAAGAACGGCACCGTGCGCAGGTTACTCTGCAGGCGATTCTCCAGGTTGGCCGGGTCGCCGCGCCACAGCGCGTCGTCGTTGGCGAACTCGACCACCAACCCCTGGCCGGTGTGGATAAGGAACGGGATGTCCTCCGCAGCACTGTTGGCGTCCCGCGCCATCTCGTCCACCACGTACAGGGTCGTCACCCGCAGCGTCGTCGTCGTCACGGCGTAGACCAACACCAGGGTCATTGCCAGTATGAGGGGCACGAACAGGAACAGGAGCCTGCGATTCAGGGTGCGGCTGTAGGGAGGGAAGCGGTGCGTCCCATGGACGGGCTGCAGACGTGGGAAGAGCAGGTAGATGGCCTGGACCACGAGGGCAGCGCCGAGGCTTTCCAACAGCAGGGGGCCCAGGTGCGCCTCCGTCAGCGTGACTGCATAGTCAAGTCCGGCCAGCCCTGCCTCGGCGGTATGAGCCAATATGGAGACCAGCAGGGCCAACGAGGCGAAGAGGATGGCCAACGGCCCGGCGACGACGGGCTGGCGCACGAGAAGCGGCAAGCGGCCCCGATAGTCCTGGCGCAGAAACAGCCCGACCAGAAAGCCAAAGAAGGCAAAATGAAAGGGGTCCGCAATCCCGCCCGTCGTCATGCCGGCCCGCAAGATGCCGCCGACCAATCCTACCAACAGGGCCGGGGCAGCGCCCAACCAGGTCCCGGCCACGATCACCGGCAACGCCAGCAGGGAGGCGAACGGCTGGGCAGGTTGGGCGGGCACACTGGGAGGCGGCAGCAGGTCTGGCAGAGAGAAGGGGACTACCAACCAAGCATGGGCGCTCAAGGCCGCCACGAGCACGGGCGCTACGAGGAGGCCCAGGAACAGGAGCAACCGGCGCCAGTTCAACCGCGCGAAATCGCGCCAGGCCCAGGCGAGCAGGGCCAACGTCAACAGGACGTAGAGCGCCAGGAGAGGATATTCCCAGATTTGAGGTGTCAGGAAGGCCAGGCTCATACGCAACCCCTGTGGAATTATAGCACAGCGCAGGAATACTTCAAACCTTGCCCACAACTTCAAGCGGAGTATAATATACGCTGGGCAGAGGGCTGCCCTGCAGTTGGTAGAGCAAGAGCCTTGCGCGGGATAAACCTGCGCAGGTTTTCGCACAGGCTTTCAGCAAATCAAGAACAGGAGCACAACCGTGGAGACGCAACAAGTGGTCATTTTGGCAATTGGCCTCGTACTGCTCAGCGCGCTGATGATTTGGCCACAGTGGCAGGCCCGGCGGCGGCGCCATAAGCAGATGGCCGAAATGCGAGTGGGCGACGAGGTGATGACCGTGGGCGGGATCATCGGCAAACTGACGTACATGAACGCCGAAGAGAACCGCGCCCGCATCGAGATCGCGCCCGGAGTGGAGATCCAGGTCGTATTGCCCGCCATTAGCCGCAATTTATCCCCTTGACAGACCTGGCGCATGGAAATCGAAGTCGCCGTAGCAAAAGTGGGCAAGTGGGCCACCAGCGAGAGTGGGGACACGCTGGAGATGATCGAACGCCCGCACGGCGGCCTGTCCTTCGTATTGGTGGACGGCCAGCGTTCAGGACGGGCGGCCAAAGCCATCAGCAACCTGGTGGCCCGCAAGGCGGTCTCCGAACTGGCAGAAGGAGTACGGGATGGAGCAGCCGCGCGGGCAGCCCACGATTACCTCTACACCTACAAGGGCGGCCAGGTCTCGGCCACGCTCAACATCCTCTCGATAGACCTGACTTCCGGCACGCTGGTGCTTTCGCGGAACAGCCACTGCCCCACGATCGTGTTCACCCTCGACCAGGGGGTCAGGCTGCTCGACGAGCCGTCGGAGCCAATCGGGGTGAAACGGGGCACGAAGCCGCAGATTACCGAGGTACAACTGGCCGCCGGGATGGTAGTGGTCGTGTACACGGACGGGTTGGAGATGGCCGGAGCGCGCTCTAGCCGTGTCTTCGACGTACCGGCGGCGGTAGGCGAACTGCTGGCAGAGGAGAAAGCAAGCGCCGAACAGGTGGCCAATGGCCTGTTTGAGCAGGCCCTGGCCCTGGACGAAGGGCGGCCGCAGGACGACATCAGCGTACTGGCGTTACGCGTCCTGGACCGAGCGGGGGACGGCGTGCGGCGACTGGCACTCAGGTTCCCGCTGTGAGAGACAAAAGGCAATCTCACCACCTTCGGCGTTACCTGCGAGCGCTGTGGCGCGATACGCGGGTGCTGGTACGGCAGTTCCGCGTCTCTCTGTTTGCCTTTACTATACTCCTGGGCGGGGGCACCCTGGCGTTGCGCTTTTTCTACGTCTATCCCGAGACCGGGCAACGCCTTACTTGGGCGGAAGCGCTGCACGCCACCTTCACCCTCATGTTTATGGAGCACGTGGTGCCGCTGCCCCGGGCTCCAGGAGTCCAGTTTTTGTTCTACGTGGTGCCCATCATCGGGCTGGCCGTTGCCGCCGACGGCGTCCTGCGCTTTGGCGTGGCGCTGTTCAACCGGCGTGAGCGAAAGGAGGCCTGGCAAGTGGCTATCGCTTCGACCTACCGCGACCATATCGTGGTGTGTGGCCTGGGGAAGGTGGGCTACCGGGTGGTGAAAGAGCTGCTCCGGCTGGGAGAAGAGGTAGTCGGCATCGAACAAAATGCCGCCTGCCCGTTCCTGGAAGAGTTGCACGAGCTGGACGTGCCCGTATTGGTGGGCAATGCCCGGCAGAGAGAGATGCTGGACAAGGCGCACGTGCGAGAAGCATCAGCCATCGTCGCCTGCACCCAGGACGACCTGACGAACCTGGACATCGCGCTCGACGCCAGAGAACTGAATCCCGACATCAAGGTAGTGCTGCGGATGTTCGACTCGCAACTGGCGGAGAGGGTGCGAGGGGGATTTGGCATCCACACCGCCTTTAGCACGTCGGCGCTGGCAGCCCCCATCTTCGCGGCGGCTGCCACACGGACCCAGATTGACTACTCGTTCTACGTGGACGACGTGTTGCTGAACGTGGCGCGGGTCACGCTCCAGGAAGGTTCGGCGCTGGAAGGACGCACGATCGCCCAGGTGGAGCAAGAACTCGACGTCACGATCATCTTGCACAAGGGGCCGGAGCGGCTCGACCTGCACCCGGCCTCAGAGAGCACACTGCGGGCCGGGGATTGCCTGGTGGTGTTCGCTGCGCTGGGGGCGCTGGCCAGGGTGCGCGAGATGGGCGGCGAGCAAGCCAGCGCTTGCCGGCGAGAGGGGGACGGCCAGGCGCGCCGCCCGTGGCTGGCGCGCCTGCTTTCCAGAGAGAAGCCCAGGAGCCGGTGAAAGAGAATGGACGGGAAGGGCGCCCGCTGATTGCGGTAGTCGGCCCGTGTGCCGCGGGCAAATCGTTGCTCGTCCGAGCGTTGCGGGAGCGGGGGTACCAGGTGCGCGAGGTGGCGCAGGAGCACTCTTACGTGCCCACCATGTGGCAGCGCATCACCCAACCCGACGTGCTGATCTACCTGGACGTGTCCTGGGAAGTGGCCCGCCAACGGAGGCGTACCGAGGCCGGACCAGGCTGGTGGGCGGAACTGGCGCACCGGCTGCGGCACGCCCGTCAGCACGCAGACTTGTACGTCCAGACGGATGGGTTGGCGGCGGGGGAGGTGTTGGGGAAGGTAGTGGGGTTTTTGGAGGATAGGGATTAGTATTACAGCGCAAAGTTGCGCACATCCGGTTTGACTAGGAATAACAAGAGAGACATGGTATCGTTCTCCTCAAATCCATACACCAAAGGAGACGAG
>Ga0315295_10003821_pt1 | contig 12785 bp, 11 predicted proteins | sample YL17G14_0_MG_FD_204453 | JGI IMG/M metagenome (GOLD analysis project Ga0315295, IMG submission 204453) | Sediment microbial communities from Yellowstone Lake, YNP, Wyoming, USA - YL17G14_0 | ecosystem: Environmental > Aquatic > Freshwater > Lake > Sediment | place: USA: Wyoming | collected... | reverse complement strand
AGGCGAGGGACTTCATCGTGGTCAAGGACGCCGGGACGAAGAGCAACCTCGCGAAGGCAGCGTATGACCAGGATTTCGTCAGCGCCGCGCCCGTCGTGATAGTGTTCTGCGCGAACCTCCAGAGGATTGGGCACTACGGACACCGTGGGAGGACGCTCTACTGCCTCCAGGACACGGCCGCGGCGATCGAGAACATGATCCTGTTCCTTCACGGAAAGGGTATCGGGAGCGTGTGGGTCGGAGCGTTTGACGAGGAGAAAGCGAGAAAGGCCCTTCTCGTGCCGAGTGAGTCCCGCCCTGTAGCACTCGTCCCCATCGGGTATCCAGCGGAGAAGGGCACGAAGACAGGCAGGATACCGCTCGACCAGATCGTGCACAGAGAGAAGTGGTGAGCAAGTACGAAATGGAAGATCGACAAGACAATGGCGTTGTGGGGGATCACGTTCGGGGTCGCGGCCACGATCACCGGCGCACTTATCCTCGGCGCAATCGAAGGAGGTTTTCTGGCGGAGGGCTTCTTCCTGATAGTCATCTTCTGGGTCTTCCTGATGGTTCTGGTCGCGAAAATGGTGAACAGGTTGAAGAAGGAGTAGCCCCGGGAGGATTCGAACCTCCGTCGCAGGCTCCAAAGGCCCGCATGATTGACCGCTACACTACGGGGCTATGAATGGGTATGTGGCGACAACGTCCGCCACTCATATTAACGATTTGCTGGGTAGGCCTCGGGCAGACGACGCCTCCGCACAGAAGACCGGCTATCCCCTCGATATGGATACCACGCCGACAAGCACGAGCAGACCCCCGAACGCCGCGATCCAGCCTATGCCTTGGCCGAGGATGATGTATGCGAATATCACGGTGACGACGGGCTCGAAGTAGAGGGAAGCTCCTGTGGTCGAAGCTGACAGGCCAGTCAAGGCCTTGAACCACAAGACATAACCGACCACGGTGCAGAGCACTCCGAGGTAGATTGCCGCGAGGAAGTATGTGAGCGGGAACTGAGTCGGGCCGCTGAGCTGGACCTCGGCCGCCGCGAACGGGACCAGCATCACGGTGCCCATCAACGCCAGGAACGCTGTGCAAGTGAATGGTTCGTATTTCATGACTATCCGCTTGCCCTCGACCGTGTATATCGCCCAGAACACGGCGCACACCACGCCGAAAAGCCCGCCGACGATCTCAGTCTTGTTGGAAATGAAGCTGAAGCTACCATCGGTTATCACCAGGAATGAGCCGACCACTGCCACTCCGAGACCCGCCTTCTGCTGCGAGCTCATCCTCTCGCCCAGCCTGACTCTAGAGAGAAGGAAGATGATGACAGGGCAGAGCAAAGTCACGAGTATGGCCGAGATCGCGGGACCAGCGAACTTCACTCCGTAGTACTGGAAGATGTAGTACACGCCTATGCCAATGAACGCAAGGAACACGAAGGTCTTGATATCAGATCTTGCAGGCCACTTCGGCCTCTTCCAGAGGATGAATGCGCCGAAGACAGTGGACGCCACGACGAACCTTGCCATCGCGATCATGACCGGCGAGGCACCGTCATCGACCGCCAGCTTCACCAGGACGAACGAGTTGCCCCAGATCAGGATCGTGACCGCGAGTGCCAGGTAGAGGACTGTCCTGCGCTCCATCAGTCACCAACCCTAGCACCTATCAGATACGTCGGGGTGGCGTCGACCACATTCACCTTGTAGTACTTGCCCAAGGCGAGCGGCTCCCGCACGACCACCTGCTTGTACTCGTCGGTCCTGAGAATCGTGGACCGGTTCTTGCCCTTCTCCGTGGACAGACAGGCCAAGGTGGTGTCCGTCCAAGCCTTGTTGCGCTCGAGGGCGACCTTGAACCTGAGCTCGGTCATCTCCCTCGACCGTTCTTTTGCCTTCCAGCCCACGACGCGCCCATCGGCCTCAGCCGCCTTCGTTCCAGGGCGAGACGAGAAGCGAGTCACATTGACGATGTCGGGCCTGAGCTCAGCGATCATCGAGAGGTTCTTCCCATGGTCCTCCTCCGACTCGCCAGGGTATCCGACTATCAGGTCCGTCGAAATCGTTATTCGCGGGACGGCCTCCCTGATTCTCTTGACGATGGACCTGAAGTCCCCGGCGTTGTACCCGCGCTCCATGTGCTCGAGCAGCCGGTCGCTCGCACTCTGCAAGGGAAGATGAAGGAACTTGAACACCTTCGGCTCGAGGTACATCTCCGCGATGCGATCCGCAAGGGGCAAGACGCTCTTTGGGTTCATCATGCCGACGCGGAGCCTGAAATCGAGGGGCACCTTGCACACCTCTTTGACCATCGTCGGAAGATCCGTTCCGATGTCGCATCCGTAGGCCGCCGTGTCCTGGGCCGTCAGCTGGATCTCCCGCGGGCCCGAGGCCGCCGCGTTCTTGACGGCCTCGACTATCCTGGCCTTGGACCTGCTCTTCAGCTCTCCTCTGGCCAGCCGGGTGATGCAGTACGAGCACGCGCCCCTGCAGCCTGTAGCTATCGGGACGATGCTGTAGGATTCCTTCTCCCGCGCTTTCGATGTCGCTCCCGAACCGTAGGATTCGACGACCCGCGAGATGGATTCGAGATCGCCGGGGGCCACAAACGCCGCCGATGGAGAAACGCGCTGGGCCTTCTCCCTGCACGCGGTGGCCATGCATCCGGTGACGATCAGCCTGGACGCCCTCGAAAGCTCCGCGATCCGCTTCAGCATCGCCCTCTCAGTGGTCTCGATAACGACGCATGTCACCAGCACGGCCAGATCCGATCCCTCGTGGTCTTGGACGATCTCCCAACCCTTGCCGACCAGGAGATCCTCTATCTCCCTGGACTCCCCGAAGTTGAGGGTACAGCCATAGGCCTCGACATACGCCTTCATGACGGGGCGGCATCCGTGTAGGCTATATTCAGCTTTCAGGGGGACAAACCGATGAGAACTTGTGAGAAGCATTCATAAGCCCAGACTCACATTTTTCCCACGATAAGATGTCGTCGATGAGGCAGGCCAAGAGATATTCCGCCAAGGTGACAGAACATCAGATCTCCGCTAAGAAGCTGGCAAAGGCCGCGAAGTTCAGGGCGAAGGCGGCCAAGCTCAGGGAGCAGGTCGCGAGGCATGACGCGAAAATCAGGGCCTTGCAGAGGAAGATCGCGGACCTCGAGCGGAGGGCCAACATGATCGCTGGCCCGCCGATCAGATGAGCTCCGCACGCGCCCACCAATATTATATATAGAATGAAGTAGATATTGTCAGACAATCGTCATACGATGGGATGGGATGTCTGATTGGACAGGAAGCTAGCCGTGCCGCTCGCGCTCGGGCGGCTGTGGCAACACGAAGAGAACAAGATGGCCCGGAGCAGGATCCTGAAGGACGCTGATGAGCAGGACTTGCGCATGCTGATGACCCTCGCGGACAACCGCGTGCGCCTGGAGAAGCTCAACGAAGACATCGATAGGGATCCGGTTTTCGAAGATACGGAAGACATGAAGAACGATTTGGACTACATCAACGCCTCGATACAGCTGGGAATCCTCGAGATCACAGGCGAGCTAGAGGAGATCCAGAATTCGGACGAGGTATTCGAAGAGGCTCTCGCCTGAATGGTCGTGTCCCATCGGGCATTCGATCCAATCTTCATGCGTGAGGATTCACCTTGAAGTCCGTAGATGAAGGCGTCGCAGAAGCGAGGAATAGCTGGTCACAGCAGTTCAACTGTGCAGAGTCGGTTCTCAGAGGCGTGTGCCACGCACAAGGAATCGAGCTCTCCGACATCGCAAAGAAGATGGCTACGCCTTTTGGCGGAGGCATTGGAAGAGCAGAAGACGTCTGTGGGGCGCTTGCCGGGGGCGTGCTGGCGATCGGCGCAAACATCGGCAGGACAATGCCAGAGCAAGACAGGCTGAGAAGCTACAACGCGGCGGGAGAGCTCCACAAGAAATTCCTCGAGAGGTTCGGTTCCACATCCTGCAAGGTGCTCAACAATAGTGACTTCAAGTCGCCGGAGCACAGGGTGAGATGCGGCGGATTCGTCGAGGAGTGCGCCAGATTTGCGATCGACATCCTAAGGAAGAAGTGAAGCAGGAAACATTTATATGCGAACCAACATATACATATCGCGGCTCCAGAGAAGGGATGGGTTTGGAGAAGAGTGCTAGGGAATCTGAGCCAGTGCTAGAGAGATGGGACGAGGAGCTCTCGGAAGAGCTCGACAGAGGACAAGCAGGGATGGAGGTCTTCAGGCTGAGCGGAGGCGTGCTCCGACCGTCCACCAGGACCTCCAATAGGATTGACGGCCTCCTAGTGAGGATGCTCGAGAACAAGAGCTCGAGCAAGTACCTCGGGGACATCGACAAGAACCTCGACTACCTCTATACACACCTGCAGCTCGATCTGATTGAGCGTGTAGCCAGAGATGTCTCATCGAAAGAGGAAGAGGACGCTCAGAAGGATCTTCCAGGACCCGTCATTTCTCTCGATAGAGTCCGCTTAAGCGTTTGATTTGAAAAAGAGAAGTTGCGAAAGGGTTTGAATTGCACTCTTGCCCTGCGGCTACTGCTCTCCGCCTCTGCGCCTCAGGCTCACCACGGCGATCAGTGCCATCATACCGACAACCGGCACGATGACCATGGGGAACTCCGGTATCAGCACGTTCAGCGTCACATCTATCTGCAAGTTGGGGGAGCTGCTGACATATCCCACGCTCTCACCAGTCATGACGCCCTTCACGGCCGTGACTTTGATATCGTCACCCTGCGATATATCTTCCCAGCTCGGTTTGTACGAGTAGAACCCCAAGGTTGGTCCCGAGGCCCCGGAGTAGAGGACTGTGAAGTTGCCAGTCTTCACGTGCGTAATCGTCACTGCGCAATCGCCCAGCTTGGCACTGAACTCATCGAAGGTAAACCCACCAATAATGAGGTTGGGCGGAGCTGGAATGTCCGAAATCCCCGCTGGGACCTGACGCCCCGGGTTCATAGCGAGTGCCGAGACCACCACGGCAGAGGTCGCTACCAAGAATATCACAGCTAGAGCCTTTCCGTATCTCTTGCTGGGGTATCCTAGTCGAGACCTACTCTGTCTCGAAGCGGCCTTCATCCCGTTCCCGTAGAACCCTGCCATCCGGCTCGATATATCCCGACTGCTCGAACCGAGTCCGTTGATCTTCCCCTCACTTTTCAACTTTGTCACCTCACGGCAAGTAGCTTAGGGTCCCACTGGCGGTGCACCAGATCCAGTAGGCCTTCCCAGGCAACAACTCGAAGTCCGGGAAAGGCCATCCGGGTATATATATCCCGTAGCCGCCCGGGATTTGAGGGTCATAGCACGCGATTTCCGTCACTGACCCGCCGCTGAATAAGCCTGGGATATCACTAGCGTTCACGGGGTTTTCCCACCAGTCGACGGCTATCATAACCCAGCCGCCTCCTCCCGGCACGGTGATCGTCCTGGACTGCTGAGCAGTGGGAGCGTCACCGAACAAACGCACTGTCTTGTAGTTGCCTGAGTACAACCAGTAGCCCGTGCTCCCGTTGATGGCGAAGTTGCCTATTGGCCAGCCCTCAACATATGGAGTGTCGTAATCCTGCTTGGCTGGATCGAATGCGACGATCTCGTCACCAGGCGCCAACCCGAGCGTGCTCGCCATGTATCCGTAGTTCAAAAGCGGCACGGACACGAAATTCCAGCCCTCATCCAGGTGCAGGTTGAAGTATGCCCCATGCGGGGCGACGACGGGCGGAAATACCTGTTTTGTATTCGCAATCAAGTCCGTGTAGGTTATTCTCGTGATGAATGTCCCAGTCATCGTATACACGTGAGTCACAGATACCGAAGCGTTGGGAACGCTCTGGCGGACTTCAGCATAGGTGCCGTCCCCGAAGGTGAAGTTGAACCACACATAGTCGCCGTCGCCATCTGTCGCGTTTGCCCAGAAGGTCACGACTGACCCATTCCACGGCGTGGTGGTAGACACACCGTAGCTAGTCATCGATGGTTGGGCGTTGCCTGTCGATTTGATCACTTCGACCAAACTCGAGTCAGAGACATTGTGCGAAGGGCTCGTGATCAGCGTCTGGTCGTCTGCCCAGACTGTCAGAGTGTACGGGCTTAGTTGCCAAGACTTGTAGATGTGCGTGGCGTAGGGGGTGTACGTGACATCATTCGGTTCATCATCGCCCCAATTCCAGGTGTACTTGAGTATGTCTCTGGTGTCCGGATCACCCCAGTCGGTCAAAGTGAAATTGTATGGCCGAGCGTTTCCCACACCCGTGAAGTCGCCCACTTTGACATGAGGTTGCGCGTTTGCAAAGACCTGCAAGTCCTGGTTTCTTGTGGCAGGTCTAGGATTCGTGCCCAAGTGACCATCATCGACACGGCACTTCACGGAGTATATTCCTGGAGCACCGAACCTATGGGACGCCGTTTTGCCTAGGCCAATAGAGCCGCCACCGAAGTCCCACGAATAACTCAGCCTATCTTGCGGGTCGTCCACGTCTGTCGCCGAACCGGTGAAGCTCACGATCTCACCAGCAGTAGGATCACCTAGACTCGGCGTCCATGCAAGAACATTCGGAAGCTGGTTCGTGAGGTTGATCACCGTCACCGTCTGCTTCGCGAAAGACACGAAATGATCTTCCCCATCAAGTTCTCTGGCGACGAGTCTAGCCTCATAGTACCCATCATCTGCGAAGGTCTTGACCACATTATATGAGGGGCTCCAGCTGGTGGTCGTCCCGTCGCCGAAGATCCACTTGTACTCGTTGGTGCCAGACACGGTCACAGTGTATGTTATGGGAGTTGTGGTGTCAGTCGGGTTGACCGAAAATGGACTGATATTCGGTGGAGAGTTGTCCTCAGGGTAAATGTTCATGAAAAGCCACCAGTAGTTTGAGTCTGGGCATTGAGTGTAGTGTGCAACCCAGTCGCCCCAGTTCGTCCAACCCTTTCCTCCTTGAACAGTCTGCGCAAGGTACAGGTTGTCTCTCCACGCCACAACCCACTCACCGGAGTTCTCGTAGGCATACCTCTGTATCTTGTTGATAAGTTCCTTTCGCTCGTTGTAGTCACTCGTCCTGAGAGATGCGTAGTACCATTCATCGACCCAAGGCCAGTAGTCGCTGGCGTAACTATTGTTGCGAATGGAATCTGTGACATACTCATAACAGACATCCAATGACGGCTCACTCAACGGATTGAACCACCAATCCCACAACATGATGTCCCAGTCACCGGTCCACCATTCCATGTTCATTGTAGCCGAGGAGGCTGGCCCGCCAACGAGGTTAATCCCGGCTTCAGCCGCCCATGCCTGACACCTGGTACCTTCGTCTATGATGAAGTCATACCAATCACAGTATACGACCCGGAATTCAAGCTTGTCAGCCCCATTTGCCTTGCAGAGCGGAACGGTAGTGTATTCGTCGTTGGGATCCGAAGACGCGAGCAAATCTGTCCCAGCCGAGTTATAGTACCAGCCGTTGTCTAGCAACAATTGCCTCGCCCCGACTCTATCTCCATCGTCTGGAATATACATCCCTGGAGTTTCATTCGCCGGATCGCTTCCATAGTGGTAGTACCATGGTGAGGCTTTGGGCATCAACGAATCCGCCACGCTGCCACCACCATCGAGAGAGAATTCCACTACCGCGGTCCTGTTGACGGACATCTTGAGTGCGCGCTTCACGATCGGGTCCTGGAGCAGTTGATTGTTCCAGTCCCCATGAGCATCCATGCCGTATTTTCTTCGAGTCTCTGGCGTGAGCTGATTCGCGCAGAAATTCAATACGAAGCCCTGGCTCGATTGGAACTTCTTGACTTTGTTGGCACCACCCTCAGTAACTGTCTTATACTCCGCCGGGTTCGGAGCTATGAGGATATCATAGTTACCCTTCTGGAAGTTTCCTAGGGCAGTTGCCTTCGACTCAGAATACACTCTCCATTCGTAAACACGAGGCATCCAGCCACGTTCAGCAATCCCAAAATAGGTGGGGTTCAGGACCATCGAGGCCCCCATAGTCTTGATATCAGCAATGTTGTCGCGATTGTAGTAGTACATTCCGGAACCAACACACGGAGGATATTTTGAGTCATAGTTGGCCCATTGGTAGTTCTTGCCTTCCCAGATGTACTTCGGCACGATAGGGACTCCAGTCAGCGCGCTCATGAACGGACCGAATGACTCCCTCAGATGGAATATCATCTCGTAGTCGTTCACTCTTGTGTAGCTGGATATCAAGGGTGCATTGGTGACCGGATCCTTGGGGAAGTAGTAGCCGAAGCCACCCTGGCCGGTCTGTGCGATATCGAATGCATACATTACGTCGTCGACGGTCAACGGCATCTGTACCGTTGGTTTGTTCTTGTCATAGAACGATGCTGTGTGCGTTATCCAGAAATGCCAGTCTTTCCCGTCAGGGGAAACCGTCCACTTCGTCGCGAGATCCCCAATCAATTCACCGTTTTGGTCACGGGTCAGCAATTCGCTGTAGCAGGGATATACGAGCATATACTCCTGACCCATCGTCATGACGATAGGGTTGAGCGTGTTAATGTTCCCAAAGTAGTCAGCCCAACCAATGCGCAGAATCCGATCGCTGAACGCCGCAGACGCATTCTCTGCGGGACCCAGATTCTGATTGCCAATCATCAGACTTGGTACTAGCATCAACGCAGCGGCGAACAATGCCGCAAAAGCAGTAGCCCTAGTCACTCTGCCATGTTCCGAAATCTCCAACCCGCATTCCTCCATTATTCCATACTGTGGACCATGCGCTGGGAAGACAATATCAATCGCCCGCAGAGGACGCACGAGTCTTCCGGACACGAGCTCATTGCCCGAACTGCTCCCAATACTGCCTCCCCCATCGCTCGGCCACCACAAATAGCACGCATGGCAAGAATGCTATAAAAACCTTCTCTGCGGGCTAGCTGCCCAGTCTTATACTCTTGCTTTCAGTAGAATATGTCGGAACAACATACTGGAGATCCTCGGGAAAAAGGTCATCTATGTCTCAACTTCGGGTTTAGGATCTCATCAAGCGCATATCCCAGTAGGGTGAACCCGAGGACGACGACGACTATGCACAAACCTGGAGCTAGGATCCACCAGTGAAGACCCTGTCTGAACGCAGAGAAGTCATTGGCATACGATAGCATCGTGCCCCAGGTGACCTCTCCGACAGGACGCATGTGTAGGAAGCTCAGCGTCGCCTCAGAGAGAATTGAAACTGCAACCGTGAGAATAGTGTTCGCGAATATCATAGGGAATGTGTTCGGGAAGATGTGCCTGCCGATTATGTTCATATCCGATGCGCCTATGCACTTCGCCCTCTCGATGTACTGCCGCTCCTTGACAGAAAGGACCTGAGCCCTCACCAGCCGGGCAGTATAGGACCATCCCGTCAGACCAATAATGAGGACGATGCCCACGAGGTCGATCTGCCCCATCATCGCCGCCACGATGATCATCAACACGAGCCACGGAATCGAGAGAACGACATCATTCGCGCGCATGACAACCTCGTCCTTCCATCCACCCGCGTATCCAGAGTAGAGGCCGACGGCAGCGCCGAGGGAGGATGCGATGACTGCAGAGACTACCCCCACGACCATCGATGTTCTGGCGCCGTAAAACAACTCGTCCAGTATGTCTATCCCGAAGTTATCAGTCCCTAGCGGGTGTTCCTTTGATGGCAGGTTGAACGTAGAGCCTGGTATTTCGCTCGGAGTCTTTACATCGCCTGCAATGACCGGACCAACTGCAGCCATGATGCCGAAGGCCGCCAGTATGATCAGGCCCAAGATGCCCATCCGGTTCCTGACCAGCTGCGTCATGATCTTGCGGGTCTTCTTCATCGTGAGTCTTATCTTCTCTTGTCCAGCTTCAGAGATCACGGGCAGGCCGGCTCTGAGATTCTTGATTCCACGTCTCAGAAGAACACCGGCAATCACCACCAGAACCCCTAGTATGATGAGCGAGAGCCAATATATCTCCAGAAAAGTCTTCGGAGGCGCCTCGACCCAGATGTATGCGGTGTCCCAGCTGACCCTATTGAGACTGTCCTTCACTGTCAAATTGACGATGTATTGTCCAGTTCGGTTCGCAAGGAAGGTCTGGTTCATCCCGTTCAAGCTGGCAATCTGCGTGATTGCTTCTCTGCTCGAGTAGGTTATGTTCCATGTGTAGTTGAGATTCGCAGCGCCCTCGAAGCCGACCGAACCTGAGCCGTTAAGAATCACTATTGCGCCTCTTGTGACTGTTTGATTGCCCCCTGCGTTCGCCGTTGGACCCTCGTCCTGCGAAATGACTAAAACAGACCAACGATCTGAGTGCTGGACATCCGCAGGACTGAGACCATTGACCAATAGAGCCACCGCCGCGATGAACAGCATGCACGCAGGTACATGCCGCCAGAACCCGCATTTTCCGATTTCAGTCCTTGAGATGATATGCATTTGGAATCCTCTAGCTTATCTTTATCCTCGGATCGACCCAGTACAAGATCATGTCGCCGAGGAAATTCGCGATCACGACTGCCGCCCCGCCTATGACGACGATGAACTGGAGTATTGGAAAGTCCAGGCTGGCGATGGCATCAATCGTTCTCCAGCCTATGCCAGGATAGTTGAAGACATACTCTACCTGATACGCGCCACCGATGATGAACGCAACATCCATCGCGATCAAGGCGATCATTGGAGGCATGCCGTTCGGGAGCGCGTGGCGCCTCAGAACCTGGTAGTCGGTGAGGCCTTTCGCACGTGCGGTCATTATGTAGTCTTCCGTCATCGTGTCGACGAGCGCGCTCCTCATCACCAGAGAGACACCTGCAAGAGACCCTATCGCAAGAGTTGTGGCTGGCAAGATGAGGTACTTGAGAACACTCAGGATGACCGGCAAGCTCCACCTCAATTCACCATACTTGTCAGAATCATAGTATCCACTAAGAGGTAGCTGTGGCCACCAGCTCATGGCAAGGGGGTGTGTCGTGAACATCAACTGCAGAATCAAAGCCATCCAGAAGACTGGCATTCCATAGAAGAACAACGAGAGGGATGTTGCTCCCACATCGAACGCGCTTCCGCGCCTGTACGCTGAGAAAGCTCCAATGGCCACACCCAGGAGGATCATGATGAAGGTGGAGCTGCCCACAAGAACAACCGTCCACCTCATATCTTCAAGTATTATGCTCAGGACGGAACGGTTCTGTACATAGGACGTGCCCCAATCGAGAGAGATAGTGTTCCAAAGATACCATGCTAGCCGTTCAGGCAGGCTGTCATTCAGGTGGAACTTTTCGTAGAGATTCCACCTGAGGTGCGAGAACTTGGCGCCCCTCGGGACGATTTCCTGGACTGGGTCGCCAGGCATGAAGTTAATAAGGAAGAAGTTCAGGAGTAATATTCCGAAGATGGTGACTACCACATTCACGAGCCTTCTGAAGAAAATACGCCGGAATGTTTTCCTTGACGGCATCTCAAGGACCTCCTTCCTTCTTGCTCGACAACAACTCCTCATCCACGCTCTTCCTCAGTCTCCACTCGTCGTAAGTCATCCCCTGCTCCTCAATTGCCTTGCGACGACGAGACATTTGGACAAAGCGGACCGCGACGAGCACAGGAATCATGCAGAAGAGACCTAGGCTCGTGTAGTCCCACCACGACCATGGATGGGTTACTATCGCACTAGGCGCGTCGATCTCTAGCGAGACATTCACCTGTCTTTGGTGGTCGAAAAGGCCCGTCTTGTTGTCTGTGTACCAGATAACCATCGTGTAGTTGCCGAGTTTCGCATAGGAATGATTGATTTTGAGCGTGACTTTGTTCTCTACCATGTCCGTGAGGAAAAAGTCGAGTATCGTACTGTTATCTCCAAAATCAACCATCACGTATACTGGGTTCCCTTCGGGATCAGTGAAGACGAGCGTGAAGTTGATGATCTCCCCACTCAACGCATATGATCCCGCAGACAGATTGTATGCCAGGGAGAGCGTCGGCGGTCGGTTCGTGGAATTGACCTGCACGAAGACTGTCAAAGAAATCTCGTGGCCCGGGACGCTGTCCGTCACCGTAACAGAGACATTGTAGAATCCGACATCGGTGTAGTTCCGCTGGACGACGAAAGGACGCAACCTATTCGTTCCACCCGGAGACGTCTGAACGACAGGGGGCGTGCCATCGTCAAAATCCCAAGTGGCTATCAGGTCATCCCCATCGTCGTCGGCAGCCTGTAGCGTGAAGTTGACGAGTTCATAGCCGACCTCGGACCTTATGACAGGGCTGGAAGGATCGACGAATATCAGCGAACCGGTCATCGGCGCGGCGTTTGCAACGACATTTATTTCAATATCTTCGGACACATTGTGCGGGAACAGATCATACGGAAAAGGGGCATCACTGATGTTGACGACCACCGTATAGATCCCAATTGCACTGAATGTGCGACTTATGTTGTTCCACACAACTTCGCCCGGCGCAGTCGCGTCTGTGTGATTGAACATGACATCGTACTGAGAGCCGGACTCGCTGAACTTGTAGGTCCAGTTCAGGGCGTCGCCCTCAGGATCGCTAGAGTTCGCGACTATCGTCACTAGATCGCCTGGGTTCACCCTTATCTTCGATCCCATGGGGTCAACCGTGATCTGCGGGCTTTTGGGAGAATAGTTGTAGGGCCGTGCGATGATGACCGTCGACAGACTCCACACAATATTGCCGTTGCCATCATCGAGCGAGATGTTGAGTGTGTAATCCTGGCCGCTCCCGTCACCATAGGGACCTGGGTAATAAGTGT
>Ga0315295_10003820_pt1 | contig 12789 bp, 8 predicted proteins | sample YL17G14_0_MG_FD_204453 | JGI IMG/M metagenome (GOLD analysis project Ga0315295, IMG submission 204453) | Sediment microbial communities from Yellowstone Lake, YNP, Wyoming, USA - YL17G14_0 | ecosystem: Environmental > Aquatic > Freshwater > Lake > Sediment | place: USA: Wyoming | collected... | reverse complement strand
ACATAAAACTGGATGGTTTCACCGGCAACTCCACCTTCTTTACCTGACATATCCGGGTCATCCGCTGGCACCCGGAACAATGGACTATAGCCATAATTTCCCTGGGTATCCGTAGTCGTTGTGGCATACAGCACCCCACCTATTTTGGCGGAAACAACTTCACCGACGGGGGCTGTGATGCCTCCTATCTTGACACTCCCATAGAACTGGTGGCCTATCTGAGGCACGGCAGAAACTGGTATGACGCTGCTTAGAACCAGGACGAGGGCTAGCAGGAGCCCCCCGGCCCCTGCTAGCTCGTTTGCGCATCGGTTCGACAATTTACGTCTTATTAGTGGTAGGCGTCTCACAACTATTACCTCCCCTTACGGATAAACCACTCCGGCTTCCGTCATTGCAATCCAGTAGCCGCAAGTTGGTTGCAAGTCGCCCGTTGGATTAACTACAGAGTAGCTCGGTTCATTGAAGCCATAAATCCTGGTATATTTACCATTTATAGCTGCAAGGTAACCCGTGACTGCCCTGGGAGTAGTTGACTTGAAGCCGAGCATGTTCCAGCCTGCGACCAGATTGTAGGAGTGCGGTACAATTCCCGGCGCTGGCAAATCGTCGCCGAAGACAGAAAGCGGTACGGTAGCGTTCATGTGTACCCAGTAAGCCTTGCCGTCATTCATTTCGGAAAGGTTGTCCGGGGTCGGTCCTGGAACGTAGCTAAGCCAATCTGGAGTGGCATTACCGGCATCCCAGTAGTACACGCCGATGACATTGGGCATGACAGGGCCAAGGACTGACAGTATAGATGAGTTGGTGGGAATTTGAGGTAGTGAGACCAGGTTCCATCCAGTTGTCAGGCTGATTGTAGTGACAGGTACTGGTGTTGCGGCAGGGCTGGCGATAGTGAATACGTTGTCGCTGATGTCGAAGGCCGCATTAAGTGAGGCATCTGTCGCCACAACCTTAACAAGGCACAGGGAGCTGTTGACAGCAGCCGGTAGCGTCCAGGCATAAGTACCATTGTTAGCTCCGCCGGCGGGGATTGTTGTCCAGTTGCTGCCGGCATCGGTGGAATAGGACAAAGCAATGGTGATGTTTGCGGCCGGGGTGACATTATCGGTGGCCGTCCAGCCGATTAGCTGAGTAGTGCCGCCGGTAAAGCTCTCGCCGCCATTGGGAGTATTGACCACAACTACTGGAGGAGTGGTCTCTGCTACCAGTTCGGATATGGAGAATACTCCATCGCTGAAGTCAGTCCCCACATTACCTACGGCATCAACCGCCTCTACCTTAACAAGGCACTGCGCGCTGTTGATGCTGGGCACTTCCCAGGAGAACGCCCCATCATTGGCTTCGTCGCTGGCCATAGTACCCCAGGTGCTGCCGCTATCGCTGGAGAAGTATAGATTGATGCCAAGCTGCACCGCGGGCGTAGAATCATCGGTAGCCGTCCAGGTGATAACCTGGTACGAGCCACTCAGATAGCTCTCGCCGCCGTTGGGAGCGTTAACAGTAACTGTTGGTGCAGTAGTCTCAACATTGTAGATTCTAAAGACGCCATCGCTGACATCATAGTTAGTGTTGAGAGCCTTATCAGTTGCTACTATCTTTACCAAACAGTCGATGCTGGCAGGTGCAGATACCAGCCAGGCATAAGTACCATCATTAGCCTGAACACTATCTATTTGAGTCCAGCTGGTGCCGTTGTCGGTGGAGTAGAAAAGGGTAATGGGACTCGCGGCGAAATTGGCATCCGTGATATCGCCTGCCACCCAGACGATATTATAAGTCGTGCCTCTTGCCCAGGATTCACCGCCATTCGGTGATAGCAGGGTGGATGAGGTGATGGTCGGAAGTGTATTATCAACATTGATGTGGTCATTATGGTCAATCTTGGTCCTGCCCACCATGTCAGTGGCAGTGGCTTGCACCTTGTACTGCGCATCAGGAAGCGCTGTGGTATCCCAGTTGACCGAGTAGGGAGCGGTGGTATCGGTATCAATGGTATGCCAGCTTCCATCGTTATATTCAAACAGGACACTGGCAACACCAGAATGGGCGTCAGTTGCCGTGGCGGTTACCGCAACAGTACCTTTAACAAAGCTATTGTCTATCGGAGCCGTCAAAGTAACCGCTGGGTCAGTGTTGTCCACAATGATGTCGGTGGCAATATTAGAGATGGTTTGCAAGCCCACGCCATTGGTGGCGGTGGCTCTGACCATCACTCCGGTAGCACTGTGCCCGGCAATATCATTAGTATTCCAGTTTACCGAGTAAGGTGCGGTGTCATCGGCTCCCCCGATATTGGTCCAGGAGCCGCCGCTATTTAGTGAGTAAGCGAACTGGACGTCCTTAATGCCTGACTCGGCATCACTGGCAGTCGCCGTTACACTTACGGTACCGGTCAGGATTGCACTTGTTGCCGGTGCGGTCAGGTTTACCGATGGGGCAGTTGAGTCTAAAGCCCAAATGACGAAGTCCGCAAGGCTATCGTCTGTAAAAGTATTACCTGCCAGGTCGGTAAAGGTTAGCCTTATTCTGTAGTGAGTATCCGGCGTGATAGCACCCAGCGTCCATGAGTAGGTACCCGCGGCGTTGTTCACGTTGTTCTGAATATTCATGTAGGGCTGATTAGACTTGCGAAGGTCAATCGTTATTTGGTTGGTGCCCGGATTGGCGTCTGTGCCCGGAGTCCAGGTGATGCTGTGCACCGAGCCTGTCTGCCAGACCTCAGCGCCGTTGGGCGAGGTAACGGCAAGAACCGCCGGCGAGGTGTTATCCACAATGATTCCGGTGATTACTGTGGACTCAGTGGTCAAACCCACGCCATTGGTGGCGATGGCTTTGACCCGGTATGTGCCATCAGCCACACCAGCAGTATTCCAGTTTACCGAGTAGGGGAAAGAAGTATCGGCGGCTGCAACGTCCGTCCAGGCGGTACCATCTGGTGAACGCCGGAACAGGACACTGGCAACACCAGAATGGGTATCGGTAGCGGTGCCCGTTACCGCTATAGTCCCTTTAACATAGCCGGCTGTAGGTGCTGTCACCGCAACACCAGTCGGAGCACTGTTGTCAACCGTGATGCCGGTGTTGATATCGCTGGCATAGGCACCGATGCCGTTGGTGGCGGTAGCCTTTATCCGGAGAACCGTGCCATCAGGGAAGGCAACGGTATTGAGGGTTTGGGTGTAAGGGTCAGTGGTATCCGTCGCAAAATTGGTCCAGGCGCCGCCATCCGCTGAGTAGGCGAACACGACCTGAACGACGACTGACTGGGTATCAGTAGCAGTAGCCGTCACCGTGGCCGCAGCGCCCGTAATCTTGGCATTGTTGGCGGGCACCGTCACATCAACAGTCGGCAGGCTGGTATCAACCTGGTATATGGTGAACAGGGGGCTGATCTGATCAGGGGTGTTGGTGTTGCCTGCTTTGTCAGTGAAGACAAGCTTTATCCGGGCGGTAGTGCCCGCGGCATTGGCTACCGTCCAGGTATAAGGGGAAGTGTTCGCCATAGCAGAACCAATTTGAGCCCATGTCGTCCCATCCAGGGAGTAATAGAGGGTTATGGGGGTGGTTAACGGATTAGTTTCTGTAACACCCGTATTCCAGGTAATATCGTGGCTTGTGTTTATTATCCAGGCTGAGGTTGCCGTGGGGGAGGTTATCACCGGCGGACCGCCGGTGAGCACCGGGGCGGTGTTATCCACCACGACTGCAGCATTGCCTTGGGCGCTGCTGGTGATATAACTGGCTTGCGCCGTCGCGCCGGCTACACCCGTCCACCTCGCTCTCACGATGAGGTTTTTAGCGCCCTCGGTGGTTGGGTCAGGGATGGTTACCGTCTTGGTTTTGGCTACCGGCAGGGTTTCGGCGGAGGTGTCCAGTATGACGCCGCCGACCTCAATCTGAACCTGGCCGGCTCCCACACCGTCAGCAGAGTAGGTAACATCGACTGTATTGCCTTGCTTAACATACACAGGAGATGCAGTTAGTGGGCTGGTAATGGTGACTGTGCTGACATCGGTGCCCACCACGACTGCTGCCGTGTATATCGGGCTTGCCATCCAGGTTGCACTCGTATTTCTCTGCGTCTCAATCCAGAAATCGTACGCACCAGCAGCAAGGGCGCCAACATTCAGCGTATATTCCAGATTATTGACGCCGCTGGCAAAAGTTTCAGCTCTTGTGTCAACCAGAGTTAATCCGAGGTAGAACTTCGTAGTCCCAGCCCCCGCATCGTCACTGGTTACCGTGTATGACACCTTAGTAGCTGCGCCGCTGCTGTTTCTCAGGGTTCCACTTGCATTGGCGAAGGCTTTCTGTGCGGTGCTGGTACCGGTAGGCCAGGCGATGTCAACTGCCGTCACCGCCGCTGCCACTGGAGTCGCGGTTACCAGGCTGGCGCCCAGCACCAGCACCAGGGCGATGGCAATGCGCCAGATTGCACTTAGTTTTAATTTCATGGACTTTATATTCCTCCTCTGGATTTTATTCATTTGTAAATAATACATTAAAATAATAAATAAAGCAATGGCTACCGTCTCTCACTTCTAACTTCTTCACATAGGCACCCTCCCTTTAAGCAGGTTGTCCGCCCAAGGGACGGATAAGGCAAACATCCGAACTAATTATCACTTTGCAAGTAATAATACTTGTGGTTCTGTCTTTTGTCAATAGGCACGCATTATAATGCCTCATAGCTCTGTCACAATCATGTTGTACTCATGAGGTCGTAATTTGCCCTATGCGGACAATAGTAAATGGTAGCAGGGTCCTTTGTCAATAGGTCGGTGGATGCCAAATTACTTCGGCGGCTGAGCACGGGACTCGGTCTATGGTACTTATGTACCTGGTGTTTCACATTAGCCCCCTTTCCCCTGGTTAGGCTCTCTTGCTTACACCTGAAGAGATAAAGTAATTCTGTAAGCGTTATTGTTGCAATTCTAATTCCGAATCTGCTTTAACCAGTTTGTCCTCGTACTTAGCGTACCGGTAGGCTAATTCGGCCCGATTACGGGCATTCATCTTGATAAATGCAATATTCATATGCATATGCGCCTTGACTGTCGAGATGGAGACATTTAGTTCTTTAGCTATTTCTCCGTCGGTGTATCCATTGGCTACCATGATGGTCACCTGTTTTTGTCTACGGGATAACTCCCTACGGTTCATACCATTACCCTCCAAGCGATTGTAATCAGATATAAAGACCATCTCAAGATAATATTTTGCCGCTTTCACCCACACTTGGAAAGCGCGCCGTACCGCTAATTATATATCGTGTTTTGATTTTACCAGAGAGGAGATTATGTCCCTTTCGCTGCCAATGTCAAACCATGACCCCCTAAACATAAATGCGTACACTTCATCTGCTTTTATTAGATATGAGATAAAAGCACCAAGATTATCTCTTTTCCCTCCCTGGCAATAAGCGTAGAAAAACGGCAGTACTCGCTGAGGGAATATATAACAGGCGGTTGAAACCAGGGTGCATTTGGGCTGGGTCGGCTTTTCTTCAATATCTATGACTTTAGTTCCGTCAAGGGCAACAACACCAAATTGCTTTGCCTTCTCCCGGTCAGCAATATCGTGGACTGCGAGCAAGGTATGCTTACCATCACAGGCAGCGACAAAATGTGATATATCAAACTCAAAGTAGTTGTCGGCCGCGATAACGAGGAGGTCTTCATTAATGTTCTTATTCTTAATCCAGTAGTCAATTGAAGATACGGCACCGAGTTTTTCCTCCTCCGTCCGCGCCGCTTCAACGCAGAGCTCAACCTTCCTGTCCTGTGTCTTCTGCCACCGTGAGAAAGCGTCGGCAAATCTCTGATTAGTGGAAATAAAAATATCTATGGAGGTAGGTATTTTCTCCAAGATGTGGTTAATCAGGGGTTTCCCTTTATACTGAAGGAGGGCTTTGGGCATATTTATCGTGAGCGGATATAACCGGCGGCCAAAACCACCGGCCGGAATAAGACACTTCATCCTGGCCACCTCACAAGATTAACCACATTTGTAGGTATAAGACACCCCTCTGCCAGCAAATAGGCTCACGCAAAGCTAATGTCGGCTAAAATTACCATGCACCGATGGGTCATGTCAATGCACTATTTCATGCGTTCGTATTAATAAGATAATGACTGGCAGATTGTTACAGTATAAAGCTCTCACCCATTTTCGGCACGTTAACGTCGGCGTAGCCTTGGGCTTTCAAGATACCGGCGAAGGCAGCGGCCGCTTCTTTTTCGCCGTGAACGATGAATATCTTCTTCCATTTGCCGTGAGCAACCCATTTCAGGAGGTCGCGCTGGTCGGCGTGCCCGGAAAACTCATCAAAGACCACGACTTCGGCGTTTAGCTTATATTTCTCACCGAAAATAGGCACTTCCTTCCGGTGTTCGGCGAGCTTGCGCCCCAGCGTATTTTCCGCCTGATAGCCGACGATGAGAACGGTATTTCTGGGGTTTTCAATGTTGTTTCTCAGGTGATGAAGGATGCGCCCGAACTCCGCCATCCCGGAACAGGAAAGAATCATCATCGGCCCCTCCATATCATTGAGCTTCCGTGAGTCTTCCGCCGTGCGGATATAATGGAGTTCCCGGAAGCCGAATGGGTCTTCCGTGCGGCGCATGAGTTCAATTGTTTCTTCATCGAAGCATTCCGGGTGTGCACGAAAAATATCGGTGGCGTCAATGGCGAGGGGGCTGTCCACATAGATGGGAATTGAGGGAATTTTATTCGCCATTCTCAGGAGATGCAGGGTATGGACAAGCTCCTGCGTCCTCTCCAGGGCAAAAACCGGCACAATGAGCTTGCCGCCACGCTTCACCGTCTTATTGACTATATCAGCAAGTTTATCCGCCGCCTGCCTGATATCGCTATGAAGACGGTTACCGTAGGTGCTCTCAATTAGAAGTACGTCGGCCGCGGTTACCTGAAAGGGGTCGCGGATGATAGGCAAATTCTCCCGGCCCAAGTCGCCGGTATAGCACAGGGATATTTTTCTCCCATTATCATCAATATCCAACACGGTGATGGCGGAGCCTAAAATATGCCCGGCAACGCGGAATATTCCCCTAATTCCCGGCAGGATATCGAAAGGGTGGTTAAGGCTGTGCCCCTGTAAAAGTGCCAGCGCTGGGGCAACATCTTTAAGCTCGTAAAGGGGCGGTAAAGCCGGTTCGCCGTGTTTAGCCCGTATTTTGTTGACAAAGGTGACATCGGCCTGGTTGACGCGGGCGGAGTCGTTAAGCATAATGGCGGTAAGGTCAGCCGTTGCCAGCGTGCAGTGTATTTCGCCTTTAAATCCCTTTTTGACCAGGTTCGGCACATCACCGATGTGGTCGATATGGGCGTGGGAAACGACAAGGGCATTTACCCTGGCCGGGTCGAAAGCAAAGGTTAAATTACGCTCGTAGTACTCGCCCCGTCTTCCCTGGAAGAGGCCGCAATCAAGAAGTACCTGTTTGTCATTAACGCTGAGGAGATGCCTGGAGCCGGTAACACCTTCTACACCGCCATGAAAAGAAATTTTTATCATCTTACCGCCTGGCGGCCGATGATGGCCTGCTTCAGGTACCAGCTCTTGACAATATCAGCCGCTTCCTGCGGGTCGTCGGTCAGCCTCAGAAGTCTCAGGTCGCCCTCGGAGATATAGCCGCCAGTCAGGGTGGAATTCTTGAGCCATTCCAAGAGACCCTGCCAGTAATCTGAGCCGAACATGACAACCGGGAATGGCTTTATCCTTTCCGTCTGGATGAGCTCCAGCACCTCGGTGAGCTCATCCATGGTGCCGAGCCCACCGGGCATGATGATAAAGGCGGTGGCGTATTTTACCAGCATGACCTTGCGTACGAAGAAATGGCTGAAGGTTAATACACTGCTGCAGTACGGATTGGGGACCTGCTCTTCGGGAAGCTCAATGTTGAGGCCAACCGACCTCACCCCGGCCTGCTGCCCGCCGAGGTTGGCTGCCTCCATAACGCCGGGGCCGCCGCCGGTGATGATGTTGAAGCCTTCTTTGCCTAGAAGGAAGGCGATTTGCCGTGCCTTTTCGTACATCTCATGGTCTGGTTTTATCCGGGCGGAGCCGTAGATGGTAACCGCCGGCTCAATGCCGGAGAGCCGGTCAAAGCCCTCAACGAACTCACCCATGATACGGAAAAGGCGCCAGGATTCTTCCTTCGCCATATCGTTTATCTGGTAACGACGCGCCATTGTCCCTCCTGTTCGCGCCTTTAATCCGGACAGGCTTTTAAATAACTGATAACATCATCTAAATTAGCTATAGCTAATCCAATTACAGAATCGCAAGCACCATAGTAAACTAAAAGCTCATTTGTTTTTTCGTCAACTACAGCTCCGCAGGGGAAAATAACACCACCAACATCACCCACCCTTTCATAAGTCTCTCGTGGGCCCAAAACCCAATCCTTACTGCGGTGAATCACCTTCAGGGTATCCAAATCTAATAAAGCTAGGCCAAGCCGATAAAGACTTCCCGAAGGTGTTACCCGCACTCCATGATAAATAATTAACCAGCCCTCCGGAGTTTCAATTGGTGGCGGGCCTATTCCCACTCTGCTCGCATCCCAACTTCTGTGTCTTCCACGAATTAGCACTCTATATTCACCCCAATGTTGCAAATCTGGTGAAAAGGAAACCCAAATGTCAGCTCTACCTTCAACTACCGGTCTATGTATGAGGGCGTAGTAACCCTTGATGGTCTTAGGGAACAGACAAGCATCTTTATTGGGTGGCATTAATTGCCGCCCCAATCGCTCAAATTTTGAAAAATCCTTGGTTGAGATGAGAGAAATACCAGGCGGCTCTCCGGCTACATTAGCAAAAAAGGAAACATAAGTAATTATATATTCCTCTCGTTCCTTAATCCAAGTAATTCTTGGATCCTCCAATCCAAATAAATCTTCGCCAAAACTTCTATCCGCCTGTAATGTTGGCTCTGAACTTATCTGCCAATTTGTTTTTCCGTCTTTGCTTCTGGCAAGAGTTAAGTGCGAATACCCCTGATTATCCTCAACTCGCACCAAGAGTAATGTTTCATCCTTGAATTTTACTGCCCCAGGGTTGAATACCGCATTTACAGGGTATGGCCACTGGTCTGGCGTTAAAATAGGATTTCCTTTCCAACGCCTAAAAAGCTCTGGGAATTCCTTCTTGTTCATTTTCCCCGCCTCCTTGTTTTTGATTGTGGAAAAGCGGAGCTTTTTCCTTTAACCACAAGTTGCATTTCGAGGGGCAACGCCTCTAACCCAGTCTAGATTTGTAAGCTATACCTTATCGCCTTAAGTTGGCACGGTGCCAACTAAGAGGCTTCGGATGCCGCTACCCGCTCCGCCAATTCATAATGCCTTCGGGCTTGGTTTTTCCAGGAGAACTTTGCGGCATACTTTAGTGCCTTTTCCTCTATCTTTTCGCTCAGCTCCGGGTTGAGTATAACATCTTTGACCTTCATTAGTAAACGTCTCAGGTCTGTATCTACGAGTGCTCCAGCCTCTTTCAGAGTCTCCCCGACACCTTCCAAATCGCGGCCAGCGATTATGGCACCAGCGCCCAAAGCGTGGGCTAGTATGCCACTTTGACTGCAGTCCCTAGGCCAGTAGAAATTGATATCAAAAGCTCTCTGCGCTATCGGCAGCATCCTCTCAGGCAGCCAAAGTTCGAGGAGATATTTGTTTATACCATCCTGCCTTCTTCTTAACTTTTCGGCATAGGTCTTTTGAGTACTCTCCCTTGTTCCTCCTATACGTACGGCTATTATCCTCTTGTGAGGAATCATCCGCTGCAACCGGTCTCGGGCGGTATAAAGTAGCTCAGAATGCTTACCAGGGTCCAGGAATCCAGTTTGACCTATAATCACTGCATTTGAGTCAAGGAACACGCGCTCTCTATTCAGCTTTTCTTTTATTACTTGTTCAAGGTCGGATTCAAGTAAGAAGTCACTAAGTTTCTCTCTAGCCTCTTTCTGTTTCAAGCGGGTTGCCTCGGGATATAAAAGGATGCCATGTTTTAGCTTGTGCACCTTTTTGCGGTATGAAGGGAATGCCAAGGTAATTGCCCGATGAACCCCATGGCTGAAGACAGTGATGGCATCGATGTTAGGGAGCAATACCTGAAGTAATTCGTATTCCCCCTTTCGTAATCCGCTTGGAGTTTCGGCGCTCTGAAAGTGAAGGCTATGGAAGGTAACAATTTTCGACAGATGCAAATCCTTTAACATAGTAACGAATTTTTGAGAATCCCGCCAGATACCAAACTCGTGTTGGAACCACAAAACGGGCTTTCCTCCACCCCCACCAAGCCGTTCTATCCCTTTCAGAATCGCAGAGGCAGAGAATTGAGTATGGCTGGGTATGCCATACCAAACCTGTCCGGCAGGCATGCCGCTATTCTTGATTAGCGGTTCTCTGTAACCCTCTCCCTCTAGCTCAAAAGATATCACCCCCCATTTTTTTGGCGGACTTTCCCCAGTTATGTAGCCTGTGTAGTCCGCTATTCCGCACATCATGGGGTTGTATGTTCCGACAAAGTAAATAGATACCATTTTCTCGTATCCGTTTTTGTTTTTCGGTTGTATCTCTCTAAGGTCTCTTCAGAGCGCTTTTCTGGTCTCAATATCCCGGTTCAACTCATTGGCTACCTGGGTATAAACCGCCTGTGTTTCTTTGGCAGTCTTTTGCCAGGAAAATTCTGCTGCCCGTTTAAGACCCTTCTCAATAAACTCACTTCGTAATTTGTCATCAGTTAAAATCTGCCTGGCCGCCTGCACAAGACCATCGATATCCTGGGGGGCGACTTTGATGGCTGCGTCTCCCGCCACTTCAGGAAGAGATGAGATATTGGAAACTATTACGGGGCAGCCGCAGGCCATAGCTTCCAGGATTGGCAGTCCGAAACCTTCATACAGGGACGGCAAAATGCACATTTGAGCGCCTGAATAATAGGCGGGAAGGTTTGCTGCCGGAACAAAGTCAGTGAAAACAACATCACGGTGAAGATTCAGTACATCAATTAATTCCAATGACCTTTTTCTGAATTCTCCTTCCCGTCCACCGGCTGGGCTTACCTTCACCAATTTCAGTTCTTTGAATCTACGCTCCAATTTCAACAGGGCAAAGGTTTTTACTACGGCAGTAAAGTTCTTTCTTGGATGTTCTGAGCCGACAAAGAGAATGTATGGCTCACCATACATGCGTTCAGACACTGGTCGGAAAAGGTTGTGGTCAACACCGTTGTGAACAACGTTTATCCGGTCGTCAGATATACCAAGATGTTGTACCAGGTCATTTTTGGTAGCCTGTGATACGGAAATTATTCTAGTAGCTTTCTTGATGCCTTTGTAATCGAGGTCAAGATAGAACCTGTCCCTGAGATTAGGCGGATGAATAAAAGTATCATAATTCATCATATCGAAATATCTGATAAGGTCATGAACAGTGACGATGTATGGTGTTTTTAGGAAATTGCCGTAACGTCCTAGGTGCTGATTTGGCAAGTGAATGATATCTTTGGGCTTATTCAGCTTTCTGACAAAGCCCCAGTCAATCAAGAACGAGCTGATCGCTCTCGGATGTAACCAACCGATATTAAAAAGCCTACCGGTTCTCTGGTATATATCTGTACGTAGAATCGGGACATTGAGGTTCTCAGCCAGTCTACGAGAATATAAATCCATTGAACCGGGCCCTTCGGTTACAACAAGAATCATTTCACACCTCCAAACAGTGGTTTAATTCTTCCACTCTTTGTTTAGTTAATTATACATAACGGCGTCTGAAATTGCGCATAACCAACCAATGACAGGTGCAGTATAAGAGTAAACAAGCGTTAGAACTGCCATGGTTAAGTTTTTCAATATGTAATCATGATTTACGCACATATTTAATCGTTACATATAGATGCAAACGTTCACTTAGAGATAAGAAAGTAGCTCTTTATACTTCAGGATTTCTACTTTGTCAAGGGCAATAAGGTCCGCTAACTTCCCGATTTATCCCTCTATTGGCCAGACCGAACAAATCTGTGTTATCTCAAAACAAGAGATTACGATGACTTCGATTGAGTCTCAGGTTTTAGTTGTGTTCCAGCGAGCGCTTCCGTAAGTCCCAGAACATTAATCAGCCTTGACTGGTCGGATATGACAAGCTTTGTGTTATTCTGCAAGGAAGATTGAGTCACTTCAAGTTGTTTCAGTAACTGTGCATTTCCAACAAAGAACTCGTTGGCCGCCTTTGATACACTCTCTATCGCCTTAGCTTCCCCTTCAGCCCTCAGTATTGCTGACTGCCTGTCGCCTTCAGCTACCAGTATCGCGTTCTGTTTATCCCCCTCTGCCTCAAGTATTTGTTTTTCTCGATAGGCCTCCGCTTCCAGAATGGTCGCTCTCTTTTCTCTCTCTGCTTTCATTTGCTTACTCATAGCGTCAGTGATATCGCGGGGTGGCTGAATTTCCTTGACCTCCACCCTGGTTACCTTTACTCCCCACTTATCAGTGGCCTCATCGAGAGTTATTCTCAGAGAAGAATTTATGCGCTCTCTCGAGGCCAATGTTTCATCAAGGCTCATGTCACCGACCAAGTTTCTTACATTCGTCTGTGCCAGTTTGCTCACAGCAGTGTAGAAGTCTGCGACTTCATATCTGACAGCCTTAGCGTCTGTCACGTAGTAGTAGACCACGGCATCTACGGTTACGCCAACGTTGTCCTTGGTGATGACCGCCTGGGGTTCTATATCAAGGACAGTTTCTCGCACGTCTACTCTAGCTCTCAG
>Ga0315295_10003819_pt1 | contig 12789 bp, 12 predicted proteins | sample YL17G14_0_MG_FD_204453 | JGI IMG/M metagenome (GOLD analysis project Ga0315295, IMG submission 204453) | Sediment microbial communities from Yellowstone Lake, YNP, Wyoming, USA - YL17G14_0 | ecosystem: Environmental > Aquatic > Freshwater > Lake > Sediment | place: USA: Wyoming | collected... | reverse complement strand
CCGGATGAACAAGGTGATGAAGTCGCTGAGCGTGGTGGCCACCATCTCGCTGCCGCTGGTGGCGATCGGCGGGATGTTCGGGATGAACTTCGCGCACATCCCCCTCAGCAACCATCCGCTCGGGTTTTTCTGGGCGGTCGGGATGATGGCGCTCTGCGCCGGCGCGATGGTCTGGTTCCTCCGCAAGCAGGGATGGATTTGACGATGGCACTCCGCCTTTCCCACGAGATACTGGAAATCGAGACCGCGTACCCGTTCGGCATCGCGCGCGGCACGGTGCAGGCCTACCGGCGCGTGTGGGTGCGCCTGACCGACGACGACGGCGTGGAGGGGTGGGGGGAGGCGGACCCGTCGTACTACTACGGCGAGACGGCAGACACCGTGGTCGCGGCGCTCGCGACGCTCGGCACGGCGCTCCCGGCGGACCCGTTCGACCTCGAGGCGGCGGAGGCCCGGCTCGCGAAGACGCTCAAGTACAACCCGGCCGCGCGGTCCGCGCTCTCGGCGGCGCTGCACGACCTGGTGGGGAAGCGGTTGGGCGTGCCGCTGTGGAAGCTCTGGGGGCTGGACCCTGCGGCGGCGCCGCCGTCGGACTTCACGATCGGGCTCGACACGCTCGACGTGATACGGCGGAAGGTGCGTGAGGCCGCCGCCTATCCCATCCTCAAGATCAAGGTCGGCACGCCGGACGATAGGGCCGTGCTGCAGGTGGTGCGCGAGGAGACCGACAAGAAGATCCGGGTGGACGCCAACGCCGGCTGGACCCTCAAGGAGGCGATGCAGCGCCTGCCCCTGCTCGAGGAGATGGGCGTAGAGCTCATCGAACAGCCGCTCGCCCCGGATGACCTCGAGGGGCTGCGCGTGCTGCGTTCGGCGACGCGGCTGCCGATCATCGCCGACGAGTCGTGCAAGACGGCGGCGGACATCCCCCGGCTCGTCGGCGCCGTGGACGGCATCAACATCAAGCTGGCGAAGTGCGGTTCGCTGCGCGAAGCGCTGCGGATGATCGCGGTCGCGCGGGCCCACCAGATGAGCGTGATGATCGGCTGCATGATGGAGTCGTCGCTCGGCATCACCGCGGCGGCGCACCTCACGCCGCTTGTCGACTACGTGGACCTCGACGGCGCGGCGCTCCTCAAGCACGACCCGTTCCTGGGCGCGAGCATCGAAGGCGGCCGGGTCACCCTGCCAACGCTCCCGGGGCTCGGCGTCACCAAGCGATGAGCGACGCGTTCGTCGCGGTCGCCCTTCCGCTCGCCCTCCGACAAACCCTCACGTACGCGGTACCCGGCGACCTCGCGGGATCGCCGCGCCCCGGCGCACGGGTCGTGGTGCCCGTGCGGCAGCGCGAGATGATCGGGATCGTGACCGCTCTCGACGGGCCCGCGCCGGCGGGCCCGGCGCGGAGCGTGATCGCCGTCCCCGACGCCGAGCCGGTCCTCGACGAGCCGCTCCTGGCGCTCGCGGGTCACGTGGCGCGGTACTACGCGGCGCCTCCCGGCCTCGTCCTTCGCGCGATGCTGCCGCCGCCGCTCTTCTCCGTGGGCCAGCCTGTCGTGGAGCTGGACGATCCGGGCGTCCTGCCTGCGGGTGGCGCCGGACCGGCGCTCGCGCGGCTCCTCGGCCGTCGGGCGGGCGGCGTGCCGCTGCGGCTGGTGCGGCGCGAGGCCGGGAGCGCGGGCCTGAACCTCGTCCACCGGCTCGTGGCGGAGGGCGCGGCGCGTGTCGTCACCCTGCCGCCGCGGACCGCGGCCCCGGAGCAGCGCGAGCGGGTGCTGGAGCTGACGGAGCGGCTCGACAGTCTGCTGGAGCGCGAGCGCCGGTTCGCCCGCGCGCCGCGCCAGCGGCAGGCCTACGAGGCACTGGAGCAGCTCGGCGGCCGCGCGGCGGCCAGCCAGCTGGACGCACTTGGCGTGTCGGCGGCGGCGCTCCGGGCGCTGGTCGCAGGAGGTGTGGTGCGCGCAGTCGAGGAGCGGCGCATCCGGGACCCGTTCGCCGAGCTGCCGGTGAGCCTGCCTCCGGGCGAGCCTACCCCGGCGCAGGTGGACGCCATCGCGGCACTGCGCGGCCTGCCGCCCGGCGGCGCTGCGCTGCTCTGGGGCGTGACCGGGAGCGGCAAGACGCTCGTCTACCTCGAGTACCTCCGGCACGTGCTCGCGGAGGGGCGCGGGGCGATCGTGCTCGTGCCGGAGATCAGCCTCACGCCGCAGACGGTGGCCCGCTTCCGGGGCGTCTTCGGCGACCAGGTAGCGGTGCTGCACAGCGCGCTGTCCGACGGCGAGCGCTACGACGCCTGGCGGGCGCTGCGCGAAGGGACACGCCGGGTGGCCATCGGGCCGCGGTCTGCCGTTTTCGCGCCGGTGCCGAGGCTCGGCGCCATCGTCGTGGACGAGGAGCACGACACCTCGTACAAGCAGGGCGAGACACCGCGGTACCACGCCGTGGAGGTGGCGCAGGCCCGGGCGGCACGCGCCGGCGCCACGGTCGTGCTGGGGAGCGCCACGCCCGCGATGGAGTCGTGGGCGGCGGTGGAGCGCGGCGCCGTGAGGCTGGTGGCCCTGCCGGAGCGGATCGGGTCGCGGCCGCTCCCGCCGGTGGAGGTAGTGGACCTGCGCACGGCCCCGCTGACGGAGGGGTCGGGCGGGGTGCCGTGGAGCGAGGCGCTGGACGCCGCGGTGGCGGGTGCGCTGGAGCGCGGCGAGCAGGCGATGGTGCTCCTCAACCGCCGCGGCTTCAGCACATTCGTCCAGTGTCCCTCGTGCGGGGAAGTTTGGACGTGCCCCGCGTGCAGCATCACCCTCACCTTCCACCAGGTGCCGCCGGTGCTTCGCTGCCACCACTGCGACCACCGGGAGCCGCCGCCCGCTTCCTGCCGCCAGTGCGGGTCTGCCACGCAGCGGTACCGGGGCGTCGGGACGCAGCAGGTGGAGGCATTCCTGGCCCGCCGCTTCCCCCGGGCGCGCATCGCCCGGATGGATGTGGACACCACCGGCGCGAAATGGTCGCACCACCGTATCCTCGACGCGGTGGGGCGGGGCGAGGTGGACCTGCTCGTGGGCACGCAGATGATCGCCAAGGGGCTGGACTTCCCGCGTGTCACGGTAGTGGGCGTGGTGGACGCCGACGTCGCGCTCAACCTGCCCGACTTCCGCTCGGCCGAGCGCACCTTCGACCTCCTCACTCAGGTGGCGGGCCGCGCGGGGCGCGGTCCCCTCGGCGGGCGGGTGATCGTCCAGACGCGCCAGGCGCGCCATCCGGCCGTCTCCCACGCGGCGCGGCACGACGTGCGGGGGTTCGCCCTGGCGGAGCTCGCGGAGCGGCGGGAGCCGCCGTACCCGCCTCATGTGGCGCTGGCCAACCTGGTCGTGAGCGGACCGCGCGAGGAGGCCGTGGCGGACGCCTCCGTGCGGCTCGGCGTGTGGCTGCGGGCGCTGGCCGAAGCCCGGCCGGAAGCCGGCGTGGCCGTGCTTGGGCCGGCGCCGTGCCCGATCGAGCGGATCCGCGGGCGCTGGCGCTGGCACGTGCTCCTCAAGGCACGCGACGCGGCGCGACTGACACGGCTGGTCCGCTACGTCTCGGCGCGGGCCCCGGTGGCCGGCGGCGCGCGGCTGGTGGTGGACCGCGACCCGGTCTCGCTGCTCTAGCCGCGAGGCATTGAACTCGCCACCCCCCTCCCGTATGTTTCGCGCCTCCAATGCTGGACGCGGATACCGCACCTTCCGATCCATCCGGCCGCGCCGCGCGATGAGCGCCCGGCGCGTCGTCCACGTTCAAGCTCCGGCCGACGGGTTGCAGCCCGAAGGCCGGTTCTGCGTCCGGGGGCTCCGGTGAGCGACGCGCTCGCGCGGCTGCTCGACGCGATCGCGGCGGAGATGCCGCCCGAGGAGGTCGATGCGGTGTGGGTCTTCCCGCCGGTGCGGCGCGAGGGCCGGGATCACGGCGTCGCGGTGGTGAGCCGCCTCGCCGGCGAGGACCGCCGGCGCGTGTACCGGGCCCGGTACCTGGTGGGGCTGGCGGGCGGGGATCGCGGCAAGGTCAGCGTGGATCTCGAGCTCGCGGCGGAAGGCCCCCGCGATCTGGTCCCGTCGGTCATCGAGGGTGTGCGGCGGCGCGCCGACGAGGCGGGCGACGCGGAGTTGGTGGACCTGTCGGAGTGGAGAGCGGCGAGCGGTGCGCGATCCGAGATCGGCTGACGTCGCCCAATCGCTCGACGCTTTCCGGCGGTTCCTCCGGGAGCGCAGCCTGCCCGTGACGACCCAGCGGGAGCAGGTGGCGGAGGCGCTGTTCGCCGCCGGCGGGCACCTGTCGGTGGAAGACGTCGAGCAGCTGCTCCGCGGGCGCGACCTCCACGTCGGCAAGGCGACGATCTACCGCACGCTCGACCTGCTCGCCGACAGCGGGATGATAGTCGAGCGCGACTTCGGCGAGGGCTTCCGGCGCTACGAGCGCGTGCCGGGGCACCCGCACCATGAGCATCTGATCTGCCTGCGGTGCGGGAAGGTGGTCGAGTTCCAGAACGACCGCCTGGAGCGGATGAAGTCGCTCATCGCGGACGAGTACGGTTTCCAGCACTCGCACCACCGGCTCGAGATCTACGGTGTCTGCCGTGAGTGCCAGCAACGCGCCGGTGGCGCGCGTCCCCTATCCTGAACCTTTGGTCCGAGGTAGAGCGAGCCGTGTACGACCCGATGCAGTTCGTGCCAACGAAGGGTTTCCTGACCCACGGGGTGGGCCGGCACAGGGAGAAGCTCACGAGCTTCGAGATGGCGCTCCGCGACGCGGGCATCGAGAAATACAACCTGGTGCGTGTCAGCTCGATCTTCCCGCCGCACTGCAAGCTGCTCTCCCGGCCGGAAGGCGTGCAGCTGATGCGCCCCGGGCAGGTCGTATTCGCCGTGCTCGCCGAGATGGCCACGAACGAGCCGAGCCGCATGGTGGCGGCCTCGATCGGGCTCGCCATCCCCACGGACCCGAACCACCACGGCTACATCTCCGAGCACCACACCTACGGGCAGAAGGAAGCGGTCGCCGGCGAGTACGCGGAGGATCTCGCGGCCACGATGCTGGCGACGACCCTCGGCCTGCCGTTCGATCCCAACCAGGCGTGGGACGAGCGGCGCGAGGCATACATGATGTCCGGCGACATCGTGAAGACGCGCAACGTGACACAGACGGCGGAGTGCGGACCGGACGGACTCTGGACCACGGTGGTGGCGGCGTGCGTATGGGTGGAGTATCAGAACTAGGCCGGTGAGCGACGCGCGCCCGCGCAACTTCCTCGGACTCGACCCCGAGGACTGCGACCCGCGGCGCGCCGCTGTGCTGATCCTCCCCGTGCCCTACGAGGCGACGGTGAGCTACGGGGGCGGCACCCGGCACGGCCCGCAGGCGATCGTGGACGCGTCGGGCACGGTGGAGCTGTACGACCACGAGGCCGACGACGAGCCGTACCGGTTCGGGGTCGCCACCCTCGATGCCGTCCCGCTCACCGTGGCGGGCCCCGAGGCGGCGCTGCGCGAGCTGCGGCGCGCCTACGCCGCGGCGCTCAAGCCCGGGAAGTTCGTGATCATGCTGGGCGGGGAGCACAGTGTCAGCAGTCCGCCCATCCTCGAGCACGCGGCGCGCCTCCGGAAGAAGGGCCGCCGGCTCTCCGTCCTCCAGCTCGACGCGCACGGCGACCTGCGCAACACGTGGGAGGGGTCACCTTACTCCCACGCCTGCGCGATGCGCCGGGTCGTGGACGAGGTGAACCTCGTGCAGGTCGGCATCCGGGCCATCGCCCGTGAGGAGCGGGCGGTGATGCGCCGCTTCGGCGTGACGACGGTCTTCGCGCACGAGATGGCGGAAGGCGACGCGTGGATGGACCGCGCGCTCGCCGCGCTCGGCCGCGACGTCTACCTCACCATCGACATCGACTACTTCGATCCGTCCATCGTGCCGTCCACCGGCACGCCCGAGCCGGGCGGCGGGACCTGGTACCCGACGCTGCGGCTGCTGGAGCGGCTGTTCCGGACCCGGCACGTGGTCGCGGCGGATGTCGTCGAGCTGGCCCCCATTCCCGGGATGCCCGCGCCGGACTTCCTCGCGGCGAAGCTGGTGTACAAGCTCATCGGCTACCACGTGCGCAGCCGCCGGGGCGCGCGCCGCGGGGTGCGCGGGAGGGCTGCCCGCCAGGGCTGAGCCGTGGGCGTCGCCTTTCTCGCCGGAGTTCTCTCCTTCCTTTCGCCGTGCGTCCTGCCGGTGGTGCCGAGCTACCTCTCGTACGTGACGGGCATCTCGGGCGCCGCGGAGCTGCAGCAGCGGCGCCACCTCGCGCTGCTGCACGCGGCGCTCTTCGTCATCGGCTTCACGCTCATCTTCCTGGCGCTTGGCGCGACGGCCACGGCGTTCGGCCGGCTGCTCAACACCTACCAGCACTGGCTGGAGCGCATCGGCGGACTACTGATCGTCGGGTTCGGCCTGTACACCGTCGGCGCTCTCAAGGTGGGGTTCCTCGCGCGCGAGGTGCGCTGGGACCTCGGCGACAAGCCGCTCGGCTACCTGGGCTCGGTGCTGGCGGGGATGGCGTTCGGCGCCGGCTGGACACCGTGCATCGGTCCCATCCTCGGCTCGATCCTGCTCTACACCTCGAGCCGCGCCGACTTCGCGCAAGGCATCTGGATGCTGCTCTCCTACTCGCTCGGCCTCGCGATCCCGTTCCTCGTGGCGGCGTGGGCGCTGGAGCGGTTCCTGGGCTGGATGAAGGGGTTCCGGAAGTACGTCGGCGTCGTGGAGAAGGTCGCCGGAGTACTCCTCATCGCCTTCGGGCTGCTGCTGCTGACGGGGCAGTTCACCCAGCTGTCGGGGTGGCTGCAGAACCTGACGCCGGAGTTCCTGAGAAGCCGCCTGTAGACGGGTTCCTGGGCAGTCCGCAGTGCTCGGTGTCCAGTAGTGCGCAGACGCCAAGACGCCAAGTGGTGTTCGGTCTGTCGGTGGGCGGTCCGATACGTCCTCGCCTTGTGGGTACCGACCGGCCCTACACTACGGTGGGGCAGTGCGAGTCCGACATCTGGGTAGCGAACCTGCGGTAGTGACCGAAACCGCCGGGCGGACGACCCGCCGGACCGGCTGCAGTCTGCCCCGGCCGACCGCCACCGTGCGGCAGGCTCGCACGGATGATCGCCCGTCATGCCCGCGTCGATGGCTGCCCGGCGGCCACGCGCGCGGAACATTGACCGTGCATTACATTACACTACATTGTAACACATGAAGAACGCCCACTTGACGTTGCGCCTCCCCGCCGACCTGGCCCGTGCCCTTGCGCGTTTGGCTCGGGGCCGCCGGCTGCCCAAGTCGCAGCTCGTGCGCGAGGCGGTCGCGCGCTATCTCGCCCCCTCCTCCGCGCCTGCGGAGCGGCCACCTCGGGTGACGGCGCGGACCCTCGCAGAGCGCTGGGCGACCTTGCCGCGGCTCACGACGGAGGAGGCGAGTGCCCTCGAGGCCGACATCGAAGCCGCGCGCGCGGCACTCCCGGCAGTGCGGACTCCGTGGGCATAGTCCTCGACACCTCGGTTCTCGTCGCGGCCGAGCGCCGCCCGGTCCGCTTCGAGGCCCTCCTCGAGTCGCTCGGCGAGGAGCCGGTGGCGGTCGCGGCCATCACCGCGTCCGAGCTATTGCACGGGTGCCATCGCGCGAGCGACGCGGGGGTGCGCGCCCGCCGCGCCGCGTTCGTGGACGCGCTGCTGGACGCGATACCCGTGCTGCCGTTCGGACTGCCGGAGGCGCGGCGCCACGCCGAGCTGTGGGCGGAGCTGGCGCGCACGGGCACTGTGATCGGGCCGCACGACCTGCTGATCGCCGCCACGGCGCTCGCGCAAGGCCACGCCCTCGTCACCCTCAACCAGCGCGAGTTCAGCCGCGTGCCGGGGCTGCGGCTCGTCGCCACGGAGCGGTTCCTCTCGTGACGGATGCTCTGGACCGCCTGAAGACCGCCCTCGCGGACCGCTACGCCATCGAGCGCGAGCTCGGGCAGGGCGGGATGGCCACGGTCTATCTCGCCGAGGACCTCAAGCACCACCGCAAAGTCGCCCTCAAGGTCCTGCGGCCGGAGCTGGCGGTGACGATCGGCGCGGGCCGCTTCGCCCGCGAGATCGAAGTCGCCGCCCGTCTCCAGCATCCCAACATCCTCCCCTTGCTCGATTCCGGCGAAGCCACGGGCTTCTTCTTCTACGTGATGCCGTACGTGGAGGGGGAGTCGCTGCGCGACCGCCTGGAGCGGAGCGGTGAGTTCGCGATTCCCGAAGTGGTGCGGATCCTGATGGAGGTGGCGGATGCGCTTAGCCACGCCCACGCGCACGGGGTGGTGCACCGGGACATCAAGCCCGGCAACATCCTGCTCTCGGGGCGGCACGCGCTGGTGGCGGACTTCGGGGTGGCGAAGGCGGTGACGGAGGCGACGGGTCACCAGCTGCTGACCTCGGCGGGGGTGGCGCTCGGCACACCGATGTACATGGCGCCGGAGCAGGCGACGGCGGATCCGCACTAGGACCACCGGGTGGACATCTACGCTCTGGGGGTGCTGGGTTACGAGCTGTTGACGGGACGGGCGCCGTTCGCGGCGACGACGGCGCAGGAGATGTTGGCGGCGCACGTGACGGCGGTGCCGGAGCCGGTGGAGCGATACCGGCCGATGGTGTCGTCGGCGCTGGCGGCGGTGGTGATGAAGTGCCTGGCGAAGAAGCCGGCCGACCGGTGGCAGACGGCGGAGGAGTTGCTCACGCACCTGGAGCCGCTGGCCACGCCGAGCGGGGGGACGACGCCGACGCAGACGGCGCCCACCGGCGCGGTGGCGCGTGCGCCGCGGTGGGTACGGTGGGCAGCGGGTGTGGCGGCGCTGGCGGCGGTCGCGTTGGTGGCGGGCCTGTTGCTGCGTCCCCGGCCCCTCACCATCACCGTTTCCGACGCCACGCCGGTCACGAGCGAGCCGGGGATCGAGTACCAGCCCGCCATCTTTCCGGACGGGAAGGAGGTCGCCTTCGTCGCGGGCCGGTCCCGTAGTTCGCGCCTGGTCATGCGCAGCACCGCCAACGTCGCGGGCGGCGGAGAGGCCCGGCCGGCAGACTCGTCACTCCTCAGAGAGGGGTTTCCGTCGTGGAGCCCCGACGGCGATTTCGTCCGCTTCGTGGCCTGCCGGGCCGCTGGCTGCACCTGGAACGAGGTCGGCAAGCTGGGTGGTGCGGTGCGGCCGGTGCCGCTGCCGCGCCGCACCAGGGCCAACGGGCGGCTGGTCTGGTCGCCCGACGGGACCCGGTTCGCCTTCCCCGCGGCTGACACGATCTTCGCGGCCATGGCCACGGATACCACGCCGCGCCTCGTCGCCGTCCACCGCGCGGCGTACTCGTGGCTGCACTCCCTGGCCTGGTCGCCGGATGGACGGTCGATCGCCTACGTGAACGGCAACGGTCTGTGGCAGACGACAGGCAACCTGGCCAACTCGTCCATCTGGGTGGTGAGCGCGCGCGGCGGGGAACCACGGCCGATCACGACGGAGGACGATCTCAACGTCAGCCCTGCGTGGCTCGATGCCCGCCACCTGCTCTTCGTGTCGGACCGGGACGGGCCGCGCGGGCTCTACGTCGTGGAGGTGGGGTCGCGCGGGTCCCGCGGCAATCCGCGCGCCATCCCCGGCGTGCCCGATCCGCACGCGATCTCCGTCGCGCCCGGCGCGGGGAGGCTGGCATTCGCGAAGTTCACCTATCGTCAGAACATCCGGGCTTATCCGTTGGACCGTCCGCTTCCCGTCTCGATTCGGGACGGACGCCCGGTGACCAGCGGCAGCCAGGTGGTCGAGATGTCCGACCCGTCCCCGGATGGCCGCTGGCTGGCCTTCGACAGCAATGTCCGCGGCCGGAAGGACATCTACCGGATCGCGCTCGCCGGCGGGAACGCCGTGGCTCTCACCTCGCTGCCGGGCAACGAGGAGAGTCCGCGTTGGTCGCCGGACGGCCGGGAGATCGCGTTCCATTCCTCGCAGGATGCCGTCGGCTCGAGCCGGATCATGGTGATGCCGGCGGAGGGGGGCCCTCCCGTCGCCGTCACCAGCGGACCGGGCACCGACTTCTGGCCCGCGTGGTCGCCGAACGGCCTCGCCATCGCCTACGAGTCGAAGCGGGCAGGATCAGTCCGCATTCGAATCGTCTCGCGCGACAGCGTGGGCGGCACCTGGCGCGAATCCGGGGAACTTCCGGCCTGCGAGATCAACGACCTCAACTGGGCGCCCGACGGCAGCGGCGTGCTCTGCGACACCAACGCCCGTGTGATCCTGTACTCGCTGCAGGGGCGTGAGCTCTGGCACCGCGACCTGAAGGCGCCGGGCCAACTAACCGGCTACAGCTGTACTCGCATGTCGCCGGATGGCAGGACGATCTTCACGTCGGGATGGCACCGGGACGGGCGCGCCGGTGTGTGGGCGATTCCCGTGCCGAGCGGGCCGATCCGCCTCGTGGTCGCCGAAGACGATCCGGCGCTCGAGGCCATCTGCATGAGCGTCGGCCGCGACCGCCTCTTTGTCACGGTGGGGGAGTACGAGAGCGACATCTGGGTGGCGAAGCTGCGGTGGTAAGAAGGAAGCGCAGTGCGGTGTGTTCGCCCTGACCCCTGACCCCTGGCCCCTGACCCCTGTCCCTCAGCCCACCGCCTCCACCTCCTCCTCCAGCTGCTGCCGCCGCAACAGCCTCCAGTAAACGCCGCGCCGCTCGAAGAGCTCGTCATGCTTACCTGTCTCCACGACGCGACCGCGCTCGAGCACGACGATGAGGTCGGCATCGCGGATGGCGGTGATCCGGTGTGAGACAACGAGCGTCGTGCGGCCCGCCAGCTCGCGCCCCAGCCCCCGCAGGATCTCGGCCTCCGTCGCGGTGTCCACCGCCGAGAGGGCGTCGTCGAGGACGACGACGTCCGGGCCGTTGGCCAGGGCGCGCGCGATGGCGGTCCGCTGCTTCTGGCCCCCCGAGAGGTTGATCCCGCGCTCGCCCAGCATCGTGTGGTAGCCGTCAGGGAACGCCTCGACTGTCTCGTGGAGTTGGGCGACCTTCGCGGCGGCCACGACCGCCTCGGCATCGTCGGTACCCATCGCCACGTTCTCGCCGATGGTCTGGGAGAAGAGGAATGTCTCCTGGGGTACGAAGCCGATGGCGCGCCTGAGCTCGGCGAGGCGGAGCGAGCGGACCGGAACGTCGTCGAGCAGCACCTCGCCGCGGTCCGGGTCCATCAGGCGCGGCACCAGCTCGGCCACGGTGGTCTTCCCGGCGCCCGTCGGCCCGACGATGGCGACCCACTGCCCGGGCTCGGCGGTGAACGAGATGTCCTCCAGCACCCAGCCGCGCTCGCCTGACGGCTCCGCGCCGTCAGGCGCCGGATACCGAAACCACACGTTCCGGAACTCGACGCAGCGGCCGGTCGCCGCGGGCGGGAGACTGCGCGGCTCGGGCGGATCGGCGACGGCCGGCACCGTGGCAAGCACCTGCTGGATCCGCGCCATCGAGGCGGAGGCTCGCTGGAAGAGGTTGATGACCCAGCCCAGCGCGATCATCGGCCAGACCAGGATGACCAGGTACGTCGTGAAGGCCACGAAGTCGCCGAGGGTCACGTGGCCCCGGATCACGAGCACGGTCCCGAACCAGAGCGTGAGCACGCCGCCGAGTCCGCCGAGGAAGGTCACCAGCGGGAAGAGCGCGCCGTAGGCCCGTGCAAGGCTCATGTTGCGGCGCACGTACTCCGCGTTCAGCGCGGCGAACCGCGCGGTCTGCGCTCCCTCCTGGCGGTACGCCCGCACCACTCGGACGCCGCTCAGCGCCTCGTGCGCGTGGGTGGTGAGCGTGCTGAAGTGCTCCTGCACCGCCTCGAAGCGCCGGTGGATCGTGCGGCCGAGGAGGACCATGGCGACCGGCATCAGGACGAGCGGCGCGAGCCCGAGTGCGGTGAGGTGGCCGTCGATGCGGACCATGAGCGGGACGGCCATCACGGTGCGCGTGATCGTGTCGGTCAGGTACATAATGGCCGGGCCGGCCGCCATCCGCACCGCGGCGAGGTCGTTGGTGGCGCGGGCCATCAGGTCGCCGGTCGGCGTGCGGTGGTAGTACCCCTGCTCGAGCGTCTCGAGATGCCGGAAGAGCGCGTTGCGGACGTCGTACTCGATCCAGCGGCTGAGGCCGTTCAGTGTCGAGCGCATCCCGAAGCGTGCGAACCCGCCCAGGATGGCCGCGGCGACGATGCCCCCCGCGAGCCAGACAACCAGGCGCAGGGGCGCGCCGCGGGCCACCGCGTCGATGCTCCGGCGCAGGAACTCCGGGGCGATGAGAGTGAAGACGTTGCCTGCGACGACCAGCGCCAGGCCGAGCGCGAGCGTCCGGCGGTAGGGCCGGAAGAAGGGCAGGAGCGCCCGGAGACCGTCGCTCACCGCGGCCGGTCGTGCGTTACGGACGCAGGTACCTCCCCAGCCACTCCTGCACGGTGTTCCACCACACGATCTGGTTCTGCGGTCGGCCGATCCAGTGCCCCTCGTCGGGGAAGTACAGGAACCGCGACGGCACGCCCTGCCGCTGCAGGGCGGTGAACGTCTGCATCCCCTCCGTCTCCGGCACGCGGAAGTCGAGCGCGCCGTGGATCACGAGCGTGGGCGTCCGCCAGTTGTGCGCGAAGCGGCTCGGCGACCACTTCTCGTAGTCGGTGATGTTGACCCACGGCGGGCCGCCGAGGTCCCACTCCGGGAACCACAGCTCCTCGGTGGCGCCGTAGGAAGAGACGAGGTCG
>Ga0315295_10003818_pt1 | contig 12791 bp, 8 predicted proteins | sample YL17G14_0_MG_FD_204453 | JGI IMG/M metagenome (GOLD analysis project Ga0315295, IMG submission 204453) | Sediment microbial communities from Yellowstone Lake, YNP, Wyoming, USA - YL17G14_0 | ecosystem: Environmental > Aquatic > Freshwater > Lake > Sediment | place: USA: Wyoming | collected... | reverse complement strand
AAGGACTCTCTACGACAAGCTACAGGGCATTATCTTCAGTGGTCGCAGGCCAGTTACTCTGTTCCAGTAGTAGGTTTAGCCCCCGGTACTCCCGCGGGCTCCAATGTAGGCAGATTGGTACTACTTTTCCCTTGAGCGTCTTTCCGTATCATCAGGCTCCCACAAGTCTATCTTGGCGTTAGTGTCACTGATAGTATCGGGATAGGTAGTGGCTGAGATGTTGATGGACACTGGCATAGGTGTATACATCGGTGTCGGAGCAACTGTCACGATTGGCGTTGGAAAACACTCCTCCTTCGGCGGCGGTGGAATAAACACTGTCACCACCAAAATCATGAGAAGCGCAACAATTATGCCACCCAAGACACACTGCAAAGGTTGTTTTGCACTGTCGGGTAGAAATCGGTTTAGAATTGCTGCTGCACCGCCGACAAAAGCAATGATCAGGACACCCTGGCTCTCGGTAATATAGTACGCCAGCAGGCAGCGAAATGATCGTGCGAAATAGAAGACGACAACTAGACTAGAAACGAAGCTCAACATGAACAACGCTAATAGCCATTTGGCTGGCCACTTTTTGCCACGGGGACCAGTTTCCGGTCGCTTGGAGGGTTTTTCAGCAAGATGAAGCTGCTTTCTAGCCCGCCTGAGTTTTATCCGAACGCCTCCGTAATTTGGGGCTGTTTTGTAGACTCGTTCAAATGCCTCCACTGCTTCTCGCCACTCTTCCTGGCGCAGAAAGTCCTCACCCTCTTCCAACCACTTGGTCAACTCGTGCTGCCTCTGAACTTGAGCCAGTCTAGTTGCAACGTCCCTGTAGACCCTGCCCAGGCTGATAATCTCTGCGAACCTATCAATGGCCTCTTCCCATCTGCCAGCTTCTTGAAGATCCACCCCAGTCATATATAGGTGAGCGAGTGTCGCCTGTTTTTCTGCCTCTTGCAACAGCTGAAAGACATCTAGATAGCCCGGATCTACTTCATAAATCCGCCTCAAATCACTGACCGCCTGCATCCAACTCTCTTCACGAATATGAATCATTGCCCGCTCGTAAAGATTCTGGAGCCTGCGTTGATTTTGGGCCTGCTTGAACTTGTTATGGGAATCCCTATAGTTTGGATCAATCCTTAAAATCTCTTCAAGTGTCTCGATTGCCTCTGCCCACTTCATCCCTTTGAGTAGTGCCTCAGCGTTGGTGTATAGGATCTCTAGACTCAACTGTTTTTTGGCTTCGTCAAGCAGAACAGCGGTGTCTCGATACTTCTCACGCGACTCGACTATGCGCTTGAGGTAGACAATAGCAGCCTCCCACTGCGCCTGATCGAAATAAGCCTTGCCCATACGGTAGAGGTCCTCAATATCTTCAGACTCTCTAGCCTTTCTCTGTGCTTCGCGCAATTTCTCCTCGGCATCCTTATAACCAGGAGCGATCCTAACCAGCTTTCTGAAAGTTGCAGTGGCTTCTTCCCAGGAATCACGGCGGAAACATTCGATGCCCTGATTGTACAACGCGTCGGCGGTGTTCAAGCTCTGGAGCTTGTGCTGTGCTCGGGCCCATACGAGCCTAGCATAGGAATTCAGATAAGTCCGATCAATAGAGACGATCTTTTCAAGCACATCAATCGCCTCGATCCACTGTTCTGCCCGCTCATGGGCTTGAGCCTGTGCCTCCAGTGCTGCTAACTCCTGTTTCTGTTGCAGTATCTCAACCTGGGCAATTCTTTCGGTATTTCCTGCTTTACGATACAATATCAGCGCTTCGTCTAAGTTATCCTGTGCCAGTGCCGTATCACCCTGTCGTGTCCAGATAGAAATCCGCAGTTCCTGAGCCGCCCGTTCATTGGGGGAAACCTCGAGAGCTTGCTCACAGGCTACCAGCGCACCATTTTCATCTCCCGCTTCTTCCCGTGCTCGGGCCTGGATCACCAGCGCGCGTACGAGGGCATAGAGAACTTCCTGCCGGTCCTGTTCGTAAGCCTGCTTCAACTCATTCACCGATTCGTCAATCTGGCCCAGTTCCAGTAGAGCCTCGCCCAGTTGGAGTCGTGCACGGAAGTGATGAGAATTACTTTGCAGTGCATCCCGAAAGTAACGGATAGCATCTTGCCACTGGCGCTGACCCAAGTAGCCTTTCCCAATTTCGTAAAGGCGTTCTGCAAATGGCTCTATACGGTCTAGCTCATCCTTTACCTCTCTCAGATGCTTGTTCTGGCGTATCCAACGGCAGAACAGCTCAACGGCGAAGCGGTATTCCCTGTCTCCGACCTGTTCCAGCACTCGCCGTTTCACAAGGTCCTGAGGAGCAACTTCTATCTCCCGCCTACGCAACCGGGCAGCGTGGGCTGCAAGTACCTGGATGACACTGTCTTCAGCGATAGTCTGTCCCTCAGCAGCGATCTCAGCCAGTGCAGCAGCATAGATTTTCTCGGCTGGGCTCAACCCATTCCAGAGCCAGATCAATGCGTGGCCACCAGCCTCTAGCGCGTTGGGAACGGCAGATTCTACCTCTGATACATCAACTATAGGTGGCACAGTGAGATTCTTAGTATAGGCTCGCTCCCAGATCCGCTGACAGAGCAATTGGGTCAAGTAGGGATGCCCACTGGTAAGGCCTAATATGCGTTCAACGGCACGATCGGTGAAACGGAGTGTGCCGTTGGTCTCCGCCTGACAGACCAACGCTCCAGCGCTCTCCCAATCCAATACCCAGATTTCTCGTACCAGCGATGCCTTGAAAGTGGCGATGAAGTCCAGGGAGAGGTCTTCAGCCCGCCGGCCGACGGTGAAGACGAAGGCCAGGCGAAGGTCCTCGGCCATCACACGGTGCAAGAAGGGAAAGAGCGCCTTAGCTGCTGCTGTCTGCATTAGTTCCGCCTCAGATACCTGGTCCATCACATCGAACTCGTCGAGGAGCAAGACGGGGCGGCGATTCTCCCCTAGTACTGCATAGAGCTGGGGCAGGAAAGTGCGCCGGAAGAATCGTCCTTCGGCATCGAAGGCATCAGGGGAAGGTGGTTTCATGCCAGTCTGCTCGGCGAAGATATCAGCCAGGTCAGCTAGCACCTGGCTCAGTGGTCGGGCGGTTTGATCTTGCAGGTCGAAATAGACGGGCAGAAAGGCATCAGCAGGCAGGGCACGTTGGAGTTGCAGGAGGAAGGTGGTTTTCCCAATACGTCGCTGACCAAAAAGGACCAGAGCATTAGTAGCCGGATTACGGAGCTCCTGTGCTACCCAGTCTAATGTGTCCTGCCGTCCAAAGAAGCCTTGTTCCCCACGCAAGGGGGCACCGGCTACATAGGGATTGACTGGCCGGATAATCATCATTCTCTCCTCACTAACTTCCAAAGGGAACCCAGGCTAATGTTCAGGAAGTCGAAAGTCAGTGGCAGAGACACTCGCACCAGAACAAGCGGCATAAATAATCACTTCCCTTGCCTTCAGCCAATCCTACCACGTTCACGTTGAATAGCCGCTATCAAGCGCTCCAACTGTCCCCGGCGCTGCAAGTATGCAACGAGTTCTCGTGCTTTGGCTTCTTTCCCCTCGCCCCCCAGTCTATCATAGTCTACGCCCAGGTCAAAACACAACGTGTGCAACTCCTCCAGATCAAAGTGTTCAGCAAGTACTTGCCGCAGTTGATGACCGATTGGCATCCAATTGGTGTGAGTATCCTCTGCCGGGGAAGATGCTGTAGTTGGTAGACCAGAACGCGAGTCCCCTGGTGTTATAGGGACTTTCGGCTCCTCGTGAAGGTTGCTTGAATGCGGATGTAGGCGAGCAGGCAAAGGAAAACCGTATACACCATTCTTAACATTGTGATAGTTCATCACATCCTTCGTCCAGAAGCCTCCCTGTCGGTCACTGTACATCCGCAAGTAGACTGTACCTCTACCTGCGCTAAGATCAAGCCGGACAAAGTTGTACGAATTAGGGTGCTGCCGCGTCTCATAGCAGGCACCAGCAGCGATGATCAGAGCTTCAATGTCGGGAGTGCGAGCCGGGGGCAGGCCAACCTGGTGCATGTGGCCATGCAGCACGAAATCGCAGCCGCTGTATAGCAGCGCTTCGGCATCGTCTCTGTCGAAATCCTGCAGCCAGTCAAAAGGATGGTGCATCACTGCCAGATGGAGATCAGCTTGTTGCACCGTATCAAGCGCAGCACGCACCTGCCGCTCGCCGAGTAACAACCTGCCGCGATCCTCATCTGAAGCGGCCAGCCAAGTGGAATTGAGACCTAGGATACCCACACGCAGACCAGATGCCTGGATAGTTTCGGCGTGGAAGTAGTGTGCACTGTCAAAGTGGGGATGCTCATCCCCCATGTATTCGTTGATAAAATCCTGGTAGTTATGGAAACGCTGGAAGACGAGCAGGCGGTCAGCGTCGCTGGCTAGGAAACTATTGACAGCATCACGGCTTTTGAGGATGCTTTTTGCACCCGCGGCAAGAATGGAGATCGCACTTCGATCTATATCATGGTTGCCGGGTACAAGGAACAGGCGAGGTTTGGGCAGGCCAGTGGTCTTCAGCAAATCATCGAGAAATTGTTGAGCAAGAGCATATTCCTCAGAGCGGCTGGCGAATGCAATGTCGCCCGAGAGGACGGCAAAATCGAGTCGTAGATCATACTCGCATATACACTCTGTAATGTCGCGCAACAGCGCTTTGAGAACGATGCTACTATCGTACGTCTGGGAAGTGCGTAAGTGCAAATCGGAGAGATGTAGCCAGGTAATGGTGGGGCTGAGTATCAGTGGTTCCTCTTCTTTCGCAAGCATCTCTGCGGTTGCTGTAGCGTCACTCCGGCTCCGCATAGCGGCTTGTCCTTTCTGAATCACCCTCTCAGCCTGAGCTAATAAAGCTCGAGACAGGGGAAAACTCGCTTCATATTCATCTAGTTCGTAGGCGAATCTTAGTTCAGTTACTGCCTCGTCAATCTGCCCTTGCTCAAGCAAAGTCTCGCCCAGAAGAAGCCGGGCACGCAGGTGATAAGGATCTGCTTTCAGTGCATTTCGGAAATAGCGGGTGGCCTTCTCCCACTCACCACGTTGATGGGAGATTCGTCCTGTGTGAAAGAGGCGCTCGGCGGAGGACTCTATTCTATCCGATTTGCCGTTTACCTCCCTGTCTCGTGGGGGTCCGCGATGGTACACCCAGCGACGGAAAAGCTCTACAGCAAAGCGATGCTGCTGTCCCTCTACTTCCTCCAGCAGCTGCCGCTTCACCAAACTACGGAAGGCCGCTTCTGCCTCTTCCCATGTGCGCAGTCCCGCTGCGTGAGCGGTGCACACCCGGACGACTTGATCCTTAGTGATACTTATCCCCTCGTCAGTCAACCTTGCCAGGGCTGCAGCGTAGATTTTCTCGGCCGGACTCAGGCTGTCCCAAATCCATATCAAGGCTGAATCGCCAGCCTTCAACGTGTCAGGGATAGCAATCTCCACATCCGGTAAGTCTATCCAAGGTGGCGGGATCAAATCGCTACTATGGGCCAACTCCCACAGACGCTGGCAGAGCAACTGGGTTAGATAGGGGTGGCCGTTGGTCAAGCCGAGGACACGTTCCACGGCACGGTCCGTGAAGCACAGAGTACCATTCGTTTCTGCCTGGCGTATTAGTGCCTCCGCGCTCCCTCTATCCAGGATCTGAACTTCTCGCCTCAGCGAAGTTCTGAAGATCCCAGCCAAAGCCGGGGAAAGCTCCTCAACCAACCGCCCGATAGCGAAGACGAAAATCGGATAGGTGTCCTCGGTCATCGTACGACGCAGGAAGGAGAAAAAAAGCCTGACCGCCGCCGTATCTGACAATTCCCCGCTGTCCACTTTGTCCAACACGTCACACTCATCGAGGAGAAAAACGGGACGACGGTTCTCACCCAGGGCCTGGTAGAGCTGAGGCAAAAATCTACGACGGAAAAAGAGACCTGTGCTATCAAAATCGTCCCAGTTGGGCGGCTCCAAACCTACCCGCTCGGCGGTCGTGTCAGCCAAGTCGGCCAACACTTGGCCCAATGGAAGATGAGCCTGATCTTCTAAGCTGAAGTAGATAGGTAGGAAAGCATTGTAGGGCAGGATGCGCTCCAGTCGCAGGAGTATAGAGGTTTTCCCGACAAGGCGCTGACCGAAGAGAACCAGAGCATTGGCGTCTTGGTTGTGTAGTCCATGTACCACCCAGTCCAGTATGTCCTTCCGGCCAAAGAAACCAAGTTTCCCTCGCAACGGTGCGCCGGCTACATAAGGATTGACCGGTTGGTTCATCGCTACTCTCTCCTTACCAACTCTTCAGAGAGTGCACGGCCCAACGCACCAACTCCCCGGGCTGCCCATCGAGATGCACCACATGCCGCACTCAGAAGTCGATCCCACTGTTCTTGTGTCAGCAGCAAGCGGTAGTGTCTGTCTGCCAACCATCCATCGTAGGCCGGCACTCTACGAGTCTTCGTGATGGCCACGTCGCACACCCACCAGACGAACGCTTGTGAAGTGACTGTCCAACGCTCTCCCCGCCAGAGAGGCAGGTGCGCACAATCGAACTGCCAGCCCTCACTCACCTGCTCGGCCAGGCCCCATTCAGCTAATCTGCGCAACTCAAGGCCAAAAGCATCTACTCTTTCGATCTCGCCATAAGTGAAGTCCTGCCCCAATGCCCGCTCTCCCAGTTCCACCAGGCTGAGAATCACTGCGGTAGTACGATTGCGGTCGTCAAGTGCACGCCATAGATCATCAAAGTGGCCTGACACTCGCTCGTAAAAAGACTCAGCAGCGCGAGCATGGCGTTCATAGCCTACTGTCTCAGTCAGGGCCGCTGCCATCGTCTGTAGTAGGAAAGGATGGCGTCCAGCTACACGGCGGACGAAGCGCCGGTCGTCAAGGGAGAGAGACGTACTCGCCTGGTCGAGGAGCACTTCCACAGTTCGCTCATCGAACGGGCGCAGCCATAGCCCAATCATATGGTTGAAGAAGGGGGAACCGGTTTCCAGCAAATCCCGACCCCGCTCGCTCATCTCCGCCAAAGAAAGACGGCTAGTGATGACCAAGGCCAGTCTCCCGGTGCGTGTCGCCAAGGAGCGTAGAAGACTGAAAAAGGCCGGATCCTGGAAATTAGGATGGCCTAGTAACCGCCCAAACTCTTCCAGCAGAAGCACCAGCACTTGGTCCTGCTGACCCAAGCTACTGAAGAGTTGCTCCAGAGGACGGCGGGTATAACGGGCTTCGGTGGCCTGTCTGAGCCGCTGGGCTATGGCCTGGTGGCCTGGACGACCTTCCAGTGGTTCTAGTGCTTCCTCCCAAAAACTAGCCGGTGTGTAGTCGATGCCGATGGAATGCAGGCCCAGCAGGGAGACAACTAGATGCCGGGCATCGTCGCCCAGGTAGAGTTGCTGCGTCACTTGGTCTGCCAACTTGAGGAGCAACGAGCTCTTGCCAATGTGCGGCTCGCCGACGATAGCGGTGGATTCGCCATTGCGCAGCCGGTTGAAAATCGTGCGCAGTTCGGCCTCTCGGTTCAGAAACTCATCGGGGAGCACCGGGCGGCCGTAGACGAATGGCTGCAGTGTCACCCTCTTGCCAGGCACGATAGCCTCCTCTCCTCGGGTTGCTCATAGTTCCTCTGAATTCCTATTCTCCCCAAGTCCCACAAGTTCCCATTCTCGCTCAAGAGTCCACGTTCCAGTTCCGAGTCCCTATTCCTCTCTGTCCCCTTCCACCACATCCGCCGGGGCAAAGAGATGGACGTTCCGCTCTTGTTCGGCCAGGGCCACCAGCCCTGGGGCCAGGTTGCGGGCGTAGACGGCATAATGGACGTCCCAATGCGCATCGCTGCCCTGCAGCCAGTGTCGCCCCCGCTCCATCAACCGCTCCAGGTCGCGCTGGGTGAACGACTCCTGCCGCCAGCGGGCCTCGCCAAACATCACCGACCGGCTGTGCCGGTCCACCCCGACCACGTCAATCTGCACCTGGCGGCTCCACCACGAGCCGATCTCGGCAACGGGCGGCAGCCCTTCCTGGCCTGCGCTCCGCAGCAAGTGCCAGCGGGCGATGCGCTCCCACACTGGCGCAACGACCTGAGGCATCTGGTGGCGGATTTCATGCCAGAGCGCTTCCTGTCCGTGGCCGATCTCCAGTTCTGCCTGGCGGGGAGCGACGAAACGCTGCCAGAAGCACAGGAAGGGGTCTTCCAGGTGGTACCTGGCCCAATGGCGCTGCGCGCTACTGCTGCGTTCCAGCGGCTGCTGGACGGTCACCAACCCCAGCTCCTGAAGTGCCAGCAGGTAATGGGAGACGTTGTGCGCTTGCAACGCGGCCGCCTGCACGATCTCGGAACGCATATGTGCTCCCTGGGCGATGACCCGCAAGATGCGCATGTACAGGGGCACGTCCATCCCCCGCATCTCCAGGTGCAGCTGCAGCGGAATCTCGTTGAACAAGGGGCCGGTGGGTTCCAGGACGGCCCGCCGCACGTTAGCCAGCAGATCAGCCGTCGGGTCTACGGAAGTGAGGTAATAGGGCATCCCGCCCAACACGGCGTACGTCTCCACCAGTTCATCGGGCGCATAGGTGGGAAAGAAGGCGCGCAGATCGGCCACCGTCAGTGGCTTTAGTTCGAAGGGCCAGGTGTGGCGCAGGTAGAGTGGTGCGTCGGGAGCCAATACCTGCTGGCGCATCACGCTGAGCAACGAACCGGTCAGGATGACGAAGACCTGGGTGTGCTGCAACTCCATATCCCAGACCATCTGGAGATAAGAGGCAATGGGAGGGTAGGCAGCCACCAAGCGCGGGAATTCATCTATCACCACCACGAAGCGACGCTGGCGGGCGATAGGGACCAGGGCACGCAGCACGGTCTCCCAGTCGGGATACGTGAACGCCGGGGCGGGTTCCTCCCCGGCGGCGTGCTTGACCAACTGGGAAAAGCGGCTGAGCAGCGTAGCATTGGTGTCCTGGGTGGCGAAAAAGAAGAGGTGCGGTTTGTCCTGGGCCCAATGATAGGCCAGCGTGGTCTTGCCCACCCGCCGACGGCCATAGAGGACCACCAACTCGGCCCGGCTGCTGGCGTAGCGAGTGTCGAGATAGCCCAGTTCGCGCTCGCGATTGCGCAACATCTCCATCCCCTGGCAGGTTCGTCATCTGAAATGACGATCTACGAAATCGTCATTCTGAATGACGATATTGTACGCTATTTCCGGCGCAAAGTCAATGCTCGGATCGGCAGGCTGGAAAGCCTTGCCCACGAAGACAACCTGATCCCTGATCCCCGCTCCCTACTTGAGATACTTGCCCACGATCGGCGCCAGCCTCTCCTTGAGTTCCTGCGGGATGAGGTCGCGCTGGGTGATGAGGGCGGTGGCCAGGGTCGAGCCGCACTCGCAGCCCCGTTCTGCCGCGGCCAGGCGGGGCAGCAGGATGCGCAGGGTCCTCTGGGCCAGGGCGGCGTTGGCGGAGAGCGTGGCCAGGAGCATCTCGACGTTGACCGGCTCCCCCGTCTCCCGCCAGACGTCGTAGTCGGTGACGTGGGCCATCACCGCGTAGCACATCTCCGCCTCGCGGGCCAGGAACGCTTCGGGACTGGACGTCATGCCAATGATGTCCATGCCCCAGGCGCGGTAGGTGAGGCTTTCGCCCCGGGTGGAGAAGCGCGGGCCTTCGATGGTGATGAAGCGCCCACCCCGGTGAACGGTACCGCCGGCCTCGAGCGAGGCCTCGGCCAGGAGGGCGGAGAGGCGCCCGCAGAAAGGCTCCGCCACGCCAATGTGGGCCACCAGCCCGCCGCCGAAGAAGGAGTAGGCGCGCCTCTTGGTAAAGTCGAACAACTGGTCGGGGACGACGATTTCGCCGGGGTGGAGGTGCTCGCGCAGGGAGCCGCAGGCGGAGATGGCGACGATTTGTTCGACGCCCAGCGTCTTGAAGGCGTAGACGTTGGCGCGATAGTTGACCTCGGTGGGGGTGAGGCGGTGGCCGCGGCCATGGCGGGCCAGGAAGGCGACGCGCACCCCCTCCAACGTGCCGACGACGACAGCGTCGGAGGGGTCACCGAACGGGGTGGAAATGCGGCGTTCCTCGACGCCAGCCAGCCCTTCCATCTGGTAGAGGCCAGAGCCGCCGATGACGCCGAGGCGAATGGGGTTGTCTGTCATGGGATGTGCTCCTTTGCCATACAGATGCAGGCATAGATGTCATCATCTGTCAGCGTCGGGTAGAAGTCAGTGACGATTTGTTGTGATGTATAGCCTGCCTCAACAAGTTCCATTACCATGTCAACTGGAATGCGCGTGCCCGCAACGACGGGTTTGCCGAAAGCGACTTGGGGATTTACCTCGATGCGCTCTTGCCACGCCATTCCCCGCTTCATTGCGGACAGTGCCCGATAGTCAGTCAGATCGCTCATCAAGAGGAAGCAGGCCTTTAGACCGGAGTATGTCCACGTATTCTTTCCGCCAGATGGTGCAGTCAATCACAGCACGAAATTGATCCTCGTTCAGTCGTAACTGCTGGCGGATGAAATGTGGGAGTTTGCCCTTGAGTTCGCCACGTTTGTGGGGCACTTTGGTCCACAAGATAGTTCGGCCTTCCCAACGAAAGAAGGCGAGAGTGTCCTCACCTTCACGGGTCTCCATCTCCAACTTGTCGAAGATGCGGAGGACGTCACGTATCTTCATGGCTGTGACTCGACGGTGGTCTGAACAAGGTAGTCCCATACCTGCGCGGGCATGGGACCCAGGGACGCACATTCCTCTTTCAGGGCGTAGTACAAGTCAGCCACAGTGCGGCGCAGGTCGTCCAGGGCCTCATTTTCAGTGTCGCCGTAGCCGAACAGGTCGAGGTCGGGGGCACAAGCGATCACTTGACCTTCGTCATATTCGAGCGCCACAGAAAGTGGTTCCACGAGTTTCAGGTGGGGATGGCGCAGGCTATAGAGCAAGATGGGGCGGCGGCTACTGGCACGGGTCAATAGCGTCGTCAATTGGCGCAGTTCATCGCGAATCTGGCGCAGTTCCACTGCCGTCCGCGTGTCAGCATTCTGAACCTCAGCAGAAGCAGGTTGGGATATCAATCTTTCCTCCCTCTTGAGCATCATCCGAGATTGTGAACTCGACATCAGGCGCGCCGGTGTCGAAATCTGTTCGGCTGGTACCTCAATTGTACTCCTGTCCGCTATTTCCGCCAGTGTGTCTTGTAGACAACCATGGTCTGCCCCCCGGCGATGGTGTTGCGCTCCAGGGTGACCTGGTGTACCGGCTCCAGTACGTCGCTGCGGGCGGCCAGGCCGGGGAACCAGGTGGGGAAGATGATCACGTATTGCACGCCTTGGGCGGCTATGAAATCCGCCAGCCGCGCATCCCGGTCGGGGGCGCGCAGGAGCGGGACGACCTCCGGCGTGACCAGCCCCGCCAGGTCCACGACCGGCCGCTCAGAGATGTAGGTGATCGCGCCGATGTCGTTGAGGGCCAGGAGCGCGTCCGGGGGGGTGTTCTCCGCCACCCAGTGACCGAGCGCGACGTGCATACGGTTGACGTTGTCCACGTTCCAGGCGTACAGCCCGGCCATGGTGGGCAGCCGCCAGGCCGTCCCCGCCACGACGAGCAGGCAGATCAACGCCAGCCCCACCCTCCCCCTACCCCTCCCTGTGAGGGAGGGGGGAATGCTCCCTCTCCCTCCCAGGGAGAGGGTTGGGGTGAGGGTCCTGAGCCGTGGCACATACCTCCGCGCCTCCACCAACCCCACCACCCCGATGAGTGCGTTGCAGGGAATGAGGGGGATCAGGTAGCGGCCGTGCTGGTAGAGGACGGCGTGGAGAAAGGCGTAGATGAGCGGCAACCCGGCGCTCCACAGGCTCAGCAGCCGTGCGCGGCGGAAGAGGATGCCCAGCCCCAGCACGTAAAAGGGCAACAGGAGCGGGTTGTCCAGGACCAGGTAGCGGGCGGCCAGGCTGAGAAAGTCCAGGTCAGGCCGGAAGTCTATCACGGCCTTGGCATGGTAGGTGTTGGGGAGCAGGTGGCCGCTAGTCTTGAGTGAGAACAGGAGGTAGGGGAGGACGAGGACAGAGAAGGGAAGAGTAAGGCGTAATGCGTGAAACGTGAAACGTGAAACGTGAAACGTGAAACGTGATGCGTGTTCCGTGTTCCGTGTTGCGTGTTGCGGGATTTGCGATTCGCCATTCGCCACTCGCCGTTTGCCATTTGCGATCTGCGATCTGCGATTTGCTGATTTGCTGATTTGCTGATGTGCGATTTGCAGGACTGCATCGGCCAGGGCCAGGGCGAAGAGGAGGTAGCCTTCGGGGCGGCTGAGGGCGGCCAGGCCGAAGAGAGCGGACGTGCACAGCCGGTAGCGGCCGGCAGCGCGGTCGCCCAGGTAGGCGGCGATGGCCGCCAGGCTCAGCACGGCGAACAGGGGGGTCTCTAACGCCGAGAGGCCGGCCCAGACGAAGCGGCCGTTGGCGGCGACGACCGCCCCAGCGAGCCACCCGGCCCAGCGGCGGCCCGTCAGGCGCTTGCCCAGGACGTAGGTGGCCACCAGCGCAGCCAGGAAGCAGGCCCCACTCAGCAGTTGCCCGGCCAACGGGAAGCGGCCGCCCACGCAGTATACGCCGGCCAGGAGCAGCGTCCACAGCGGCGCGGTGGAGCCAGAGGTGGGCTGGCCGGGGTTGAAGGAGAGGCCGTCGCCCCGCGCCAGGTTGCGGGCGAACTGGAAGTGGATCCAGGCGTCGTCCAGCGGGACGCCCCCCTGCCCACCGGTGAAGCGATCGGCGGTGAGCGCCAGGAGCCCCAGCGCCAGGCAGCCGATGGCCAGCAG
>Ga0315295_10003817_pt1 | contig 12792 bp, 12 predicted proteins | sample YL17G14_0_MG_FD_204453 | JGI IMG/M metagenome (GOLD analysis project Ga0315295, IMG submission 204453) | Sediment microbial communities from Yellowstone Lake, YNP, Wyoming, USA - YL17G14_0 | ecosystem: Environmental > Aquatic > Freshwater > Lake > Sediment | place: USA: Wyoming | collected... | reverse complement strand
CCAGTGAGATCGGGAAAAAGTCTCTCGTTTCAAAGAAGCTGCTAAAAAGGCAGTTGGCTGAATTCACATCTCAGGGGCTTGAAAAATTATTCTGGTGTTCTAACGCCAGCCTGTTCTTCTGCAAGCCGGAATTTAGCCATGGCTACATGGTAAGCGAACTGTTGTAGGGGAATGGTATAAACCATGGGAGAAAGATATTCGGACATTGCCGGACATGGAAAAACCATATTCGAGTCAGCATCCAGGGTCCTGTCTTTCTCGGTGACAATACTATAGACCTGCCCTCCCCACCGCCGTCCCTCGCGAGCCGTATCTAATGCACGCGGCATACTGAGCCCTTTGGGCGCCACTAAAAAGAGCGGGTCGCCAGCTTTTTGAGAATTATAATGATGGAACTCTTCTAATTGGATGGCAATGGCATGGTCAGGCGAGCATTCCTTTACCTTTGCCGCCCCAAACAGGGCACAGGCGTATGCAGGACCACCGCCGACGAAGAGATAAATAAAACGCCTGGCTTCTGCCTCTGCAATCGCGGCCATCCCGCCGTTATCGACGCTTAAGACTTTACGGATCAGTTCTGGAATCTGATTTAAACCGGTTTGAAGATCAGCCAGGTGTTCTACAGGAACACCTTTCTGTCGCGCCAGGTCAATCCCAAGCTGGTATAGGATCGCCATTGCCGCCGTGCTAGACTGTGTCGGCCAGCCGTTTCGCTGGGCATGGATCAAGATGCCGCGGTTTGATTCCACCATTAATGGGGAGCCAGGGGTATTGCTCAGGGTCAGGGTTCTTGCCCCCAAAGCACGCGCCAACAACATGGCTTCCACGGTTCTGGTGGTAGCCCCACTGGAGCTTAATGTGATCACCAGGGTGCGAGCATTGATTGGATGATAGTAATAATATGTAAAGTCGAGGGCCTGGATCGCCTCGCATGGTATTCCTAACAAATATTCATAGAAAGCTCGCACAGCAACCATGGAGGCAACGGAATCACCACACCCCGTCATGTAGATATGTTCTAATGGCTGGCTGGCGATGAAAGCAGCCGTCTCGGCGATTGACTTTCGTTCCAGGTCAAGATTATTCTGGATCACCTGCGGCTGCTCATTCATCTCAATCCAGGTGAAATCCACCCTTTTATGGCGCTTGGGATCCAGGGGAGCATCTGTTGGCATTTCCAAGGCCTTCGCCTGTTCAGCATCGTATATGCTCTTGATCAGCGCCCGGGAATGATCATCTAAGGGTGAATCAGGTCTCAATAAAGGGGTAGCATAATAACTTTCCAAAGAATCCATAACTAGAAGCGCCTCACAAAACGCCCATCCCCTGGCAGGCCGCAAATTTTTCCCTGGCGCATGACAGGTTTGCCGCGCAGGATGGTATAGGTTATTCTACCTGTGACCTGCCAGCCCTCATAGGGAATCCAGCCACAGGAGGTATGCATCTTCTGAGCTTCAAATTTATAGCTTTGGGAGAGATCAACGATGGTAAAGTCCGCATCCGAGCCAACCTGGATAACGCCTTTGCGTGGATAAAGACCGTACAGGCGAGCTGGCGTTTCCGCCAGGATACCCGTTAGTTGCTCTAACGTGATCTTCCCCTGCACGACTGCATTCAACATCAGCGGCACCATCGTTTCTGTACCAGGAATACCAAATTGACCCTTGAAGATATTTGATTCACCGGCTTCTTTTAATCTTGCCTCCACCGGACCATGGTCAGAACCCATCGTGCTGATCAACCCATCGCTTAGTTGCTTCCACAGTAATTCTGCCCTGGCCGCATCACGCATCGGTGGTGCAAAAGTTACCCAAATTCCGCGCTGGCGCAGATGCTCATGGGTTATATACAAATTATGGGGACAGGTCTCCACCCAGACGTCTAACCCTTCGAACCTGGCTTGTTGAACCATCTCCACCCCTTCGGGTACGGTAGTATGGCAAAATACAGCCCGGGCGCCAGTGCCTTTTAACAGGAAAAGAGCCCTGTGAATGGCTTCTACCTCAACCTCTGGGGGACGCCATTCCACAAACGCCATAGGGTCTATCCTGCCAGCGCTTTCCAACTGCTGGCGGTTATAGCGGAGCATCTCATCATTTTCGGCGTGCAAAAGCACCGTCCCGCCAAAAGAACCGATCACCCTAAATGCCGCCAATAATTCCCCGTTGGATAAACCAGCGACCTTCGAACCCGAATCGCACATAAATATCTTAAAAGCTGGGCAACCCGCCTCCCACAAAGCCAGCAGGTCGGCAAGATTATCGTGACCAACACCACCATATAGGGCAAAATCAGCGAAGGATGTATGCTCACCAATTTCACGTTTTTGGGCGAAAACATCGGCGTTTAACACCTCGGGAATAGTGAGCGGGTGGTCTATAATCGTGGTAATCCCACCCGCGATGGCAGCAAGCGTGCCGGCCCGGAAATCCGGATCTGCCACCATGCCAGGTTCCCACAAGTGCATATGGCTATCAATGCACCCGGGGAGGACGAAATTACCTGCCAGGTTTATTCTCTCATGCGTTTTGGTATGAGACAAATTATCTGCGATCAGCGCAATTTTCCCCTCTTTGACAGCAACATCAGCTATATATCGCCCACGTGGGTTGACTAATGTACCACCTTCTAAAACTAAATCATACATGGCAATCATCTCTTCTCCAGCACCTTCTTTAGGAACGCTCGAGTACGCTCATTGGAGGGGTTGTGGAAGATTTTTCCAGGTGGTCCTTCTTCAGCGATGACGCCCTCATCCAGGAAAATTATCCGGTGTCCAACTTCCTCTACGAAACCCATTTCGTGGCTAACCACCATCATCGTCATTCCTTGATGTGCCAGCTCTCGCATGACATTCAACACTTCCGCTACCAGTTCGGGGTCCAGGGCTGAAGTGACTTCGTCGAATAACATCACCTTCGGCTCCATGACTAGAGCCCTGGCAATAGCCACCCGTTGCTGTTGCCCACCAGATAGCTGGGCAGGATAAGAATCTAATTTATCGGCAAGCCCCACCCGCGTCAGCATGGCTACAGCCTGATCTCTGGCAATATCTTTTTTGATCTTCCTTACAGTAACCAATCCCTCACTCACGTTCTCCAGCGCGGTCATATGCGGGAACAGATTGAAACGTTGGAAAACCATGCCAACTTTCGTGCGCATATAATCTAAATGGTTTTCTTTAGCTCGATGGGAAGCTTTGTGATCATCTTCCAATACCATGACTTCGCCATCGACCAAAATCATGCCCTTCGTCGGCAGTTCCAGATAATTAACACACCGTAAAAGCGTGCTTTTTCCACCGCCACTCGGACCAATGATCCCAAGAACTTCGTGCGGCATCATTTGTAGATTGATACCTTTCAAGACCTGGAGTTTCCCAAATGATTTATGCAGGTCTTCAATTTCAACCATTGGGGCTGAAGTGCTTGTCCTGGTTCTAGATTCTTCTGGTATCATCGCTATTCCTTTTGGGGTTAAACCCGTTGCCCCCGAGCAGCCAGGCGCTTCTCCATTGAACTTGTTATTCGAACGATTATGTAATTAATGACAAAATAAATCAAAGCTATTGGCAGGTATGATTCAACCGGGCGAAAACTCACCCCTAACATTCTCTGCCCTACACGGGTCAGTTCGGCAATAGAAATAACCGACAATAATGATGAACCCTTCACCAGGGAATTATATTCCCCAGTAATAGGTGGAATAATAATTTGGAGAATTTGAGGCAGGAGGATGCGCCGCATAGCCTGGGAATAACTCATCCCCAAGCCGCGCGCTGCTTCCATCTGTCCCTTATCCAATGACTCGAGAGCCCCCCGGATCATCTCAGAAATATAGGCACCACTATTAATTCCCAGGGCTATGACTCCTGCCATATGAGCTGGCATTGCAATACCAAAGTACGGCAAGCCAAAGTATATAGCCAGAATTTGAATTAATGCTGGCGTGCCGCGAATCAAATCAACATAGAATGATGCCAACCGCCTGACAGTTTTTACATGAGACAGACGCAGCAAGCTAACAATCAATCCTATCACCAAAGCAAGGATCAGAGACAAGAAGGATATCCAGATGGTTGCAATAGCCCCGCGCCACATCTCTGGAATCCACTCAATAACTAACGGCCAATCAAATCCAGCGGGCATATTTATCTCAGTACCTCATGAACTCATAAGAAAATATTAGAAGGTTACAAGTGGGGAGTGATGACGGCCATCACTCCCCACAACAAGAGAAAAACCTAATAAGCCTGGCTTTGAATTGAAAATCTACTTTATTGTGAAGGGGGTTTCCAACCAGAAGGTGTATTGGGTCCAGGATCTCCACAATCCATGCCATACCCGTAATACTTGTATTGCAGATCAGCCATCTCGCCTGAAGCTTCAACCTTCTTCAAGAAATCTTGGAGAGCTTGCAACAAATCGGCATCCTGCTTCCGAACGGCAACGCCTACATAGTTATAAATCGGGAGGGTAAATGCCACTTTAAAAGTACCTGGATCTTGTTTGAACATAGGAAGATTTATCCAAGCTGTACTGGTGCCAATATCGGCTTGACCTGTCTTGACAGCCAGGAAAGCGCCATCAAAATGGTCAAAGGATTTCAACTCACCGTATTTAATGTTGTATTGCTTTTCCAAATCCTTGGCTTGGGTCTCCGCCGCTGAGTTCAATTGCGTTGCTACAATCTTGCCATTCAGGTCCTCGGGCTTCGTTATTGTAGCGTTGTCGGTCTTTACGATCCAGGATACCTGGTCACACCCGACTGGCGTCGTGAAGCTGACGGCTTTCTTGCGAGCATCGGTGATGGTCATGTCAGACCAAATCATGTCAAAGTTTTTCGTGTAAAGGGAGGGAATCACGCCTGACCAGGCCGTATCAATAGTTTCTAACTTCACTCCCAGAGAATCAGCGAATTTCTGCGTCATTTCAATACTGAAACCCGTGCATTTTCCTGTGGCTGTGTCAAAATATTCACCAGGTGGATTCTGGCATTCAACCCCATTTTTAAGTACACCACGTTTTTTGATTTCTTCAAGCAAACCACCTGGAGGTGCAACGTACTCAGCCAAACCTGTCGCTTCGGGGGTAGGTCCTAGGACAACTTTGGGCGCTTCGGTTGTAGCTGGTGCAGGGGTTGCCGCTGGCGTGCATTGACTGATCGCTAGGGCAGCCAAAATAAGCAATGCTACCAGCAAAGCATAATTTCTCTTTTGAGCAAACATATCTGTCTCCTTATTAGATTATAGTAATTGTTGAGGTAATATGGACTAATCAAGAACGTGAGATATTTATTTTCGAAAAGTGATTATTAGACTACCTCCTTCTCATCTTGAAGTGGTACAAAAGAACATTTTATGCCGGCTAACTTATACGATTGTCCGGACAAGTTTATTATAGCAATTTACTAACCAATTGTCAATACAACCAACTTCCCATTCTCGGGATTGGGTTTTTTTGACTCCCAGTTGCCTTTTCAACTTTCCCAATGCGACAACCAGGGCATAGAGCTCCTTATTAACCACAGCCATCCGCTCTCTAAGCATGCTTCTTCTAGACATCGCCGTTTACCCCCAGGATTTCGATGGCCTCCAGGCGGTCATCCAGGTTATCGCTATCAAGCATCTCCAGCAGGTTCTTGGGGTGCTCTGGCACACATATTCGTTGCAGAATTAGAGCACGTGCAGTTCACAGATTGTACGAAAATGATATCCGTAAATGGCAAATGTGATCGCCAACGGAAACAATTTGGGGCGGCGGAACAGCGTCCAGAAAACCAGGTTCCAATACTGGCTACGTTCCTCACCGATGATTCCCAGGTAATAAATAGAACGAAAGAAAGCCAGAACGCGCTCGAAATCTAGAGAGACTTCAAACCTGGGCGGCTTGTACTCCCGTAAAAAGGTCTTTACGCGTTGGTAATAATATTCCGGCGAATAAATGTGCAGGAGCATAGTCTTGTATCCCTGGCGTAACGCATCAAGGTTCATGCGAGGGATAATATTTGTCGTGCCGTCCACATTGTCTCCTGTTGACCGGCCAAGAAGGCGGCTTTCCCGCTTCAGCCGTTCGTAAAGCTGTGTTCCGGGAGGGGCTTGTAGTAGACCCACCATGGCCGTCACAATACCGCTTTTCTGGATAAAGTCAATTTGCTTCTGGAAGATGGATGGCGTATCGTGATCGAAACCGACGATGAAACCGCCTTGCACTTGTAAGCCGGCTCGCTGCATGCGTTTCACATCTTCGACCAAATTGCGGTTCTTGTTTTGTTTTTTGCTGCATTCGGTCAGACTGTCTTCGTTGGGCGTTTCAATCCCGATGAACACTGTATTAAACCCTGCCTCGACCATCATCCGAATTAATGACTCATCGTCTGCCAGATTGATGGAAACCTCAGTATTAAAAGGTATCCCAGTTTTTCCTTTCTGCCACCCAATTAGTGCAGGCAGTAACTTAGTCTTGAGGTACTTTTTATTCCCGATTAGGTTGTCATCCACAAAGAAAACATCTCCACGCCACCCCAAAGCATACATACGATCTAGCTCGGCAATGATCTGGGCAGCAGTTTTAATGCGCGGAAGGTGACCAAATAACGTGGTCACATTGCAAAAATCGCAATTATAAGGACACCCTCGTGAGAACTGAATGCATAGCGTAGCATAACGATCCAGGTCAGCCAGCTCCCAAAGAGGAACGGGTGTTTTCTGGATATCGGCGAACTCGGTGGTTGTATAGATATGCTTGGCGCGCCCCAGCTCTAAATCGTTTAAAAAAGCAGGAAGGGTCAGCTCGGCTTCATTAAGCACAAAATGGTCAACTTCCTCAAATCGTTCATATTCCCCGGTGAAGAGCGGTCCCCCGGCTACTACCTTGACACCGGCCTCTTTGCAACGGACAATGATCTGATGGGCTGAATCTCCTTGTACTACCATACCGCTAATAAAGGCGTAATCAGCCCATTCCAGGTCTTCTTTTGCTAATTTGGTCACATTTACGTCAACCAGGCGCTTTGACCATTCCGATGGCAACATTGCAGCGATGGTCAGCAAACCTAGTGGCGGTAAAGCTGCCTTCTTACGGATGAATTTTAACGCATGTTTAAAACTCCAGAATGTATCTGGAAATTCAGGATAAACCAACAGGATGTTCATCGGACTCCTTCATCTACTACACTTCTGATTTTCTAGAAAAACATATCCAGGCACCAATCCTGGCGTATCTTATAACCCTGGTGTGTCTTATACAGTTGATGCTGTCGATCTATGTGGGTATTTCTCTATTAAACCCTTGATTGATAAAAAAGTAACGCGCCTAATCCTAATTTAAAATCGATTAAGGTATACACTCATGCTCGCAGTGAGCCTTTTATCCGGTGGCGATGCTCCAACCACCATGCTACAGTGTCCGACAGAGTCTCATACATGGAGCGCGGCCGGTACGACAACTCTGCGACTGCTTTTTGCGAGCTTATGAACGAGTTACTGACCACAGTCTCCAGCGAGTAGCTGGTGAACCGTGGCCGTTTTTTTATCACCTGATAATACAACTGCGTGAAATGGGTAGCAAACATCGCCAGGGAAAACGGGATGCGTATCATCGGCGCATTATTGCCTACCAGCTCCTTGACGATCTGCCGCATTCGCTCCAGCTTGATACGTTCACCGCCCAGGATATACGTTTCACCTGTCTTGCCTTTTTCGCTAGCCTGAATATGCCCGCGCGCAACATCGCGCACGTCAACGAAATCAAAGAACCCATCAATCAGGAAGCTGATCTTTCTACTCATCCACTCAAGGATAGTCTCCCCCATTTCTGAACGGCGGTAATCATGCGGTCCAATGACTCCCGTGGGGCAGACGATGACCACATCTAATCCCTCACGTGCAGCCTGCTGCACCAGGAGAGAAGCTTCAGCTTTGGTGCGGTCATACGCTCCAGCCGGGTTATTCACATCGAAAGGCAAGCTCTCATCAATTGGAACCCCCTCAGGCGGTCTCGCCAGGGCATGGATAGAGCTGGTATAGACCAAGCGTCTGATTTTCATCTTCTGCGCCATGCGGATGATATTCTCCGTCCCTTTGACATTCACCTTGCGCAGGAACGCTTCCTGACCAGGCATGATCGAAACCAGGGCCGCCATGTGATAGACCGTGTCAACCCCATTAAAAGCCACCTGCAATGATTTTTCATCCAAAATATCGCCTTCGACTTTTTCAACATCCAGATTATCCAGGGCAGTACAGACCTCACCCGGAAGCACTAAAGCCCGGACCGGTTCCCCTTGGACCAATAGTTCTCGCACCAGGACATTGCCCAAATGTCCACTTGCACCAGTTATAAGTCTCATCAAACCTGCCTCCTAATCAAACCATCCATTAACATGCGAACCCCCTCCTGGGTTACTTGGCTCCAATTGGCGCCATCAGGGTCGAAGAGAGCTTGCAGCAACAATCCCATGGCTAAAGCTATAATCACCCTGGCAGCCGCGGCAGAACTTATCTCCTGGTTCAGCGACTCCTCTTTGATACCTTTATCGAATATCGAAGAGAACAGAGCCTGGTAGCGGTGGTATGGGGCCACTACTGTCTGCCATATCTCCGGTTGGCGGCCAGCCTGAATCCAAAACTCTAAAAATAAGGGAAACTGTGTGTCGGCCGCCTCAAATACACTGCTGGTCAAACCGGCCATTTCCACCAGGCCTTCAGGCACATTAGGGGCAGCAGTCATGGCTGCTTGCATCAGCACGTCCAGTTGTGCCAGCCAGTCTTCCAATAAAGCCATAAAAATAGCCTGCTTGGAAGGGAAATGGTGATAAAATGCCCCTTTGCTTACTCCCGCGGCGTCGCATATATCCATAATTCCTGTGGCTTCGTAACCCTTCTGGGCAAACAAGCCTTGGGCCTCGGATAAAATATTCATCCTTGTCTCTTCACTGCGAGCTTGCATACGACCCCTCAGTAATACCGACCGGTCGGTATGTATTTTACACCATTTTATTAATTTATCCAGCTTAATATTAGGAACTCTTAATCGGGAAGGCAGGTTTTAGGTGCAGATCAGCGCTAAGATTCCCGATAAATCCTAAATATCCCACTCGGCCTGGTGAAATATTTATAATTTTGACTATCTCCTTCTACTACAGCGGGGTAAAAAGGGATTCAATGACAAGTCAAGGTGAGAGCAATAATCACCCTATTGGCGGTTCTTTATGAGCATTGAAATGATCTCGGCCGAATCTTCCACCAACCTCGGACAGACGGTGTCAAACACACCGCTCTCATTTGCCTGCTGCAATTTCTCTGGTGTACACATATCATAGCCGATCAGTTCGCGGCATTTTATGGAGCCATTTCGGGCTTTAAATTGGCTGACAAATTCATTGACCAACTTGTAGGTCTCCTCTTTTAAATCCTGGTTTTCTACGGTTGTGTGTCCATACGCCAGCCCAATTACCATAAAAGCCCCAGTCACTGCGCCGCATATTTCACCCATGCGCGCCATGCCGCCTCCAAAGGGTGCAGCAATCTTCAAAGCCATTTCAACCGACAGATCGAATTGTTGTGCAAAGGTTGAAAACACGGCCTGTGAACAAGAAAAACCATCATTAAAACAAGCGGCAGCACGTTCATTTGTATCCATAGTATATATTATTATAATCTCCCTACGGTAAGTTTTTGAAACAAAAAGGAAAAATTCGAAATGTCACCTCACAATTCTACCAACAACTCGGAAGAAAAACTGGGTTTCAAGCGCATTTTACCTATTTTTATTATTGTCCTGATCGACTTGCTCGGCCTGACGGTGATTATCCCGCTCATGCCGTTGTATGCAGCCAAATTTCATGCCGATGCATTCACCATCGGTTTGCTGGGGGTAACTTACCCGATGTTACAATTCCTCGGGGCGCCGCTTTTAGGGCGTATTTCTGACCGCTACGGGCGTCAGCCGGTGTTGATCATCAGCCAGTTGGGCACCTTCATAGGTTTCTTAGTCTTGGGATTTGCCAATGCTTTATGGATTCTGTTCCTGGCGCGGTTGATCGATGGCATCTCGGGCGCCAACCTCTCTACAGCACAGGCAGCTATCCAGATAACACCGCGGCAAAGACTCGCACCCAGGGTCTCGGGTTGCCCGGCGCTGCCTTTGGGATCGGCTTTATCCTTGGCCCAATTATCGCCTTTGTGGCCCTATCCTTAAGTAATAATAATTACAGTATTCCTGCCTTCGTGGCTGCCGGCTTCTCGGCACTTTCTATCCTGTTGTCCTAGTTCTGGTTCCATGAGACCTTACCCGCGGACAAACGTGGCATGGGCACGCAGAAACCACCCTTTACTCTGGTTGCCATGCTGCAGGCATTACGCAGGCCCGCCATCGGTCTATTATTGATCCTATTATTTACCTAGCAAATCATCTCTGGCGGTTTCCAGGTGATGCAGGCTTTATTTACCCTTAGTCGTCTGGGATTGAACGCTTCGGGGAACTCTATAATTTTCGTGTTTGTAGGGTTAATTATGGTCATTATGCATGGAAGCAAGTTCCGGAGCGCAGAACAGGTCAAGCAGGAGCGCGTTCAGCCCTTGAACAACTGCGCTATTTATTGATCCGATTGAGTGAGCACTGGCCACATTATCGGGTTTTTGACTGGCAGAAGGATGTGCCTTGGACCAACAACGGGACAGAACAAGTGATCGGGAAGATGAAAGTGCACAGTAAAACCGTGCGCGGCTACAAGACAACGTCTGGTATGCTGGCTGGCCTTATGTTAGCTGGATCATGGATCGATTAGCCTTGGGGATATGGAGTGGGATTATTGCGTCTACTGCCGATTTCTAAAATTCACCCACCAATTTTGGGACAGACACCTTAGAAATTTTAACTTGACAGGGGATAAAAATTACTATATAATTAGTTTGTCTTTCAACCAAACAAAATCGACAGAGGTGCTCTGCATGGCGATTCAAACCACCGCCGACCAAGGCCTGATCCGCAAGCTAAACACTGCCGTCCTGCTGGATGCGCTGCGCCGCTTCGCCCCGCTCTCCCGCGCCGAGTTGGCAGCCCGCACCGGGCTGAACCGCAGCACAGTGTCGATCATCGTTAACAGCCTGATCGAAGAGGGTCTCATCCAGGAGACCGATCTGCAAAGCTCCAAAGTGGGTCGCCCAGGGATGCTGCTGGAACTCAACCCCAAGGGCGGCTTTGCGATCGGCATTGAGCTGGGCGTGGATTTCATTTCGATCATCCTGACCGATTTCATCGCCCGAGTGCAGTGGCGCGAACAGGTGTGTTCCGACCCCAACGAGGACCAGATCACCATCCTTGATCGCGCCGCAACCCTGACCCAGCACGCCCTGGATTATGGGCTGAGCCAGGGGCTGCGCCCGTTGGGCATCGGCGTGGGTGTGCCAGGGCTGGTGGATCTGCGCCAGGGGAAGCTGATCTTTGCCCCCAACCTACATTGGAATAACGTGCCGCTGCGGCTGATCTGGTCGCAGCACTTTAATTTACCCATCTTCGTCGAAAACGAGGCCAACGCCGCCGCGCTGGGCGAATACTACTTTGGCGCCGCTCAAGGCGTGGATAGTTTTATCTACCTCAGCGCCGGGATTGGCCTGGGTGCCGGGATCGTGCTCGACGGCAAGCTGTTCCGCGGCAGCAACGGTTACGCCAGCGAGGTTGGGCATATGACCGTCGATCCGAACGGTGAGCTGTGCGGCTGCGGCAAGCGTGGCTGCTGGGAGACGCAGGTCGGCCCGCGCGCCGTATTACGCCGTGTGCGCAAAACGCTCGAGTCGGGCGTGCCCTCGGCTCTATGCGACCTGGTTGAAAGCGACCTGGAGCGCATCTCGTTCGAAAGCGTGGTACAGGCCGCCGGTCAGGGCGACTCTGTGGCGCTGCGCGCCTTACAAGAAGTCGGTGAGCGCTTGGGCGTCGGCGTCGCCAATCTCGTCAACGTGTTCAATCCTGAATTGATCGTACTGGGCGGGGCACTGAACCTGGCTAGTACGATCCTGCTACCGATCGTTGAGCGCCTGATTCGCGAGAATGCACTGACACCGGCTTGCGAGAATGTGCGCGTATCCGCTTCGGCTCACGGCATCGACGCCTGCATGATGGGCGCTGTCGCCCTGGTGTTGGATGATATCTTGCGAGAACCCATTTCAGCATAAACTCCGTGAGGCTATCCCACTCACCGGAGGAAACGGTGAGCCACTAGCCTCACTGATCTTGAGGAGGTCAAATGAGCCAGGCAAACCAACAAGCAATTACCCCACCAAAAAGGGTCGTCTATGCGCCCAGCATCTGGAGCCGCATATTCCGCACGCGCGAGATCGGCGTATTGGCGGCGCTGTTTGTGCTGTGTATGGTGATGAGCTTCGCCAGCCCCTATTTTATGAAAACACAAAACCTGTTCAATGTGCTGCGCGGCATGTCCACCATCGGCATTATGGCGATCGGTATGACCATGGTGATCGTCAGCGGTGGGATCGACCTGTCGGTTGGCTCGTTGGCGGCAGTTTCCGCCATGCTCACCGCCCGGTTGATGACCTACCACAACGTACCGCCATGGATTTCCTTCGTGTGTGGCATGTTGATGGGGTTGCTGCTGGGCACGGTGAACGGCACGATCATCACCCGCCTGAAGGTCAATCCCTTCATCACCACACTGGGCATGATGAGCGTGGCGCGTGGCCTGACTTACCTGATCTCCACCGGATTGGAGGGGGGTGTCGCCAGCAATATCCCCATGCGCAACGAGCAGGTCAACTTCCTCGGGTCAGGATACATC
>Ga0315295_10003816_pt1 | contig 12793 bp, 26 predicted proteins | sample YL17G14_0_MG_FD_204453 | JGI IMG/M metagenome (GOLD analysis project Ga0315295, IMG submission 204453) | Sediment microbial communities from Yellowstone Lake, YNP, Wyoming, USA - YL17G14_0 | ecosystem: Environmental > Aquatic > Freshwater > Lake > Sediment | place: USA: Wyoming | collected... | reverse complement strand
CGGTCAGGCCATCGGGCATACCAACGCTCACGGTCTTGCGCACGGACATGGTCTCCCAGACGGGCCAGCCCAGGTAATTCCGGTCAACAAACTCGTAATCGCTGTGCTCGTCAACGAAAAACTCCACACCCCTAACCTCGATGCCGTACCTCCGGAACAGGTTCCGGATCAGGTTGTGGTCGATCTCGCCCTGGATCATGCGCACCTTGGCCTCGGGCGACAGGGGCGCCGGGCGGTAGCCCGACAGGTTGTACCACTGCCTCCATGGACAGTTGCCCACGGTGGACGCGGTAAAGCGCAGGGCCGGGACCTTGTGGTCACGGGCCTCCTGAATGAGCTCCGCGCCCATGGCCTCGTACAGGCGCTCGAACGGATCCCTGTTAGTTCCTTCCATGACTACTTCAGCTCCACGTACGTCATCGTGGCCCTGGCCACGCGCACGGTTACGAGCCGGTACTCGGCAATGAGGTCGCCATCGTCGTCGGCTGAATCCTCGCGGAGCATTGACACATCAAATGCATCCTTGCGCCCTGTGACATAGATCGTTTTTGGGAATGAGTGCTTGGACTTTGCCAATTTCTTGGTCGGGTTTTTTCGGTCCTTCATGACTTTCCTTTCCGGTTTTGTTCTCATGTTCTTCGCGCGGGGGAGGGATCGCCGTTTTTATGGCTGCTCCCTCCCCTATTGCGCCCGCGTCCGGGCGCCGCTTGCCCTACTTTCCACCAGTCGAAACGGCCGCGTCGATCGCGTCCCAGTCCAGGCGGTCGCCGAACGCGAGCTTGACGTACGCCCGCTGCATGTCGCGGGTGTAGATCTTGAGCTCGAGCGCAGCAAGAATGTCCGGGATGTACTCGTCCTCCCATGTCGGCCGAATGACATCGAGGGACTCCACCACACCGGATTTTTCGGCCGTGTAGGTCTGATTGAACCCGCTCCCCGTGCGCGTAACGAGCACGGACTGGCCCTTCTCGATGTCCGTGAACAGAACCTGGCCAACCAGTTTCTGGCGCTTGAGCACCTCGTTGATGGCCGTGCCGCCCTTGCCGTTGATACCCAGGAGCTGCACCTTCTGGTACTGCCAGGTCTCGTCGGGCTGCTTCTCGCCCATCGTGACCATGCCGTAGTTCTTGGGACCGGCCTTGAGATCCTTGGCGATCTGGTTGTACGCGGAAACATTGAGGTCGGTCAGGTACTCGACAAGTTCGCAGATCCAGCAGTCCCGGCTGGTCTCGTCGGTCCCGTGCGCGCGCAGGCACGCCAGGGCAATGCCCCTGCCGTCCTGATCTTTCAACCGGTAGTGGTTCAGGGACTGCACGAATAACTGCTGCGTTGGCGGTGGCAGGAACCGCACCATGGCCGTAGTGTTGGGCCGAATGTCTACAAACTTGCGGGGCCCCTGCAGAGCCTTCTCGGTGGCCTCAGGTGACGGTTCGACGCCCGGTCTTATCTTTGCTGGACACATTCTGTTACCTCCTGGGCCTTAGCCCGTAAGTTATGGTACTTTTTCAGTACCCGTGTTGCCTGTTCCCGTTTTGGTTCGGACAGGTAATAGAACAAAAGACAAACTAACTGCTGAACGTACTCGAACTTGCACTCTTGCCATGAATATTGAGGTTTTGCATTTCTCCCTGATGGTAGTTTGTACTGGTACGGGCCGTAGATTTTTCCGAATCCTACGGCTCGCTGAAACCGTACTAACGGACGGGTATCTGTTTGACCAATTTGAGCTGAAATCAATGGATATAGGCTGCGCTCTCTCAGGTGCGCACCAAAACACCCTTCCCCATCAAAAAACCCCGCAGCCCACGCTAATTCCAATGGATCGTATTTCATACTGGTTGTGTTTCCCCCCACGACCGGCCAATCGAGATATCACAAGCAAGAGGCATGCCAAAGTCTACACCAGCGATTTCTTTTGCCACTTCACGGCAGCCTACCTCCTTGGATCTGCGTACCGCTGTGATGATTGCGGCCATATCATCGTCGGGGTGTACATCGATAACTGTTGAGTCGTGAACCAGAAGAATGGGCACGGACTGGGCACTTTGCCACACTGGGTCACGCGATAGTGCAATGGCCGAACAGTACTCCAGGCTGGCGGCGCCCGATTGCGTCATTGTGTTGAACGCCTGGCGCTGGATCATCCAGCCCTCGGAGGACTCCCAGTTCCGGGGGGCCTGGAACCTGCGCACGAACCCAAAGGACGTGGTTACCTGCAGGTCCCGCTTCACCTGTTCCTGCACGCGCTTGATGTACGCACCCAGCCCATAGAAAGTTCGGTAGTACTCACTTACCATATCCTTAGCGCGCTTGACCGGTATCTTGAGATCCTGTGCCAACTTGAACGCGCCACCCCCGTACAGAATCAAAAAAGTCCGGGTCTTGCACTCCTGGCGCTCCTGATTGGAAACATTCCCGGGCGCTTTTGACAACATAATGGCGGCCATGGCCCGGTGGATGTCCTCTCCAGACGCAAGCGCCCGTAGCATGGCCTCGTCCCCGGAGAGCCACGCGGCGAAGCGCAGCTCCAGTTGCGACTGGTCGGCCTCAAGGATCCTACCCCCCGCGAAGCGTGACACGAACTGGCGCTTTACTGACAACTCTGGGTCGTCGTTGTCCTTTCGGGGTATGTTCTGCCCGTTGGGCTGGCTCGAGGACAGGCGGTACGTGTCGGTCACCGCCGTGTTGAACGAAGGGTGTACGTACCACTTGCCGTCCGGGTGCTGGGTAGCGTACTTTTCTCGGAGTTTCACAATGAACGTGCTGTGCCGTACCCGGTACCTGCGGAACTCAAGTATCGAGGCCAGTACGGGGTGCCGATGGGACTCGCGCTCGAGTATAAAGCGAGCAGTAGACGCTTCCTCGGACTCATCGTCCGCCAGGGCACGCTTCATTTTGCGTGGGGATAGATTGATGCCCGGTACAGCACGGTATAGCGCGTCAGCCAATTGTTGCGTGGAGTTGGGATTGATCGGCCCAAGGGCTTGGGTGATCTGGTTGCGTAATGCAACCAGCTTCTCCTCGTACAGGCCACGGAGCCGAGCGTTTTCTTCGAGGTCAATACACGCCCCGCTATGCTCCATGTCGCAGAGCACGGGGTAGAGTTCGTTGAGTAATTTCACCGGGCGCTGGAGACCGTCCTGCTTCACGCGCTCAACCTGGCCCCGGTAGGACCCGATCGATGCCTCGCCATCGCCCCCGGCGTACTGGATCATTTCCTGGTCGGTCACGTACTCCCACCCACCCCGTTCCTTCACAAGAATGCGCTGGCCCCGGCTGTAGTCTCCGAGCTTCGGAACGTAGCGTAAACTGAGGAACTTGAGGTTCGTGTGCGGATTGGTGTTGCAGAGAACGTGCTCGATGGTGCTCGTATCGCGCATGTTGACCATGCGCGTACCAAACCTACGGAGCCAGCGACTATCGTATTTGATGTTACTACCACACTTTACAATGGTTTTGTCCTGGGCAATGTCTCGTACCCAGTCCGGCAAATTGCTGGCGGGATCAGCAAGAACAACCCATGCCCGCCCCACGCGATCCGATAGCACGGCCATGCGGATGCGCGAAGTGGGGTGCCATGGGTCAAGACCTGGGGCTGTTTCTAAATCAAACCCAATAGCAACTTCCCCGGTACGAGATTGTGTGATTGTTTTCCATTCAGGGAAATAATCCAGAAAAAGTGGTAGATCAATTAACCCCTGGGGCACATTGCTCCACTCCGGTGTACCTGGGCGCAGTATCGTGTAATCCCCCCACTCGGTACCAGTGCGCCCTGAGGCTGCGGCCATAAGGTCCAGGCGCACCCACTCCTCGAGCCCGGGATTGGTCCGTATGTTTTCGATCCCGAATGTGCAGTACACGGGCGGCCCATCGTCCCCAAACGGTCGGTGCTCGGCCCGGAGCAACTCGTTCTCGGTCATGTTTCCTTTATCGAGTACCGAAGCCGCTGCTACCGGGCCGAACGCTACTACGAGATCCGGCTTGGCCATCGAAATTTCAGAAACAACTCGCTCGCGCTCCTCGCGGATGACCCTCATGGAGATTTTTGTTTTGCTGCTGCCGGCCAGCCAGGGGTCGGTAACCGCAAAAATAATTTCCGCATCCAAATTTGCGGCATCGGCCGCCCCCGACAAAAAGGCCGCAGTATCGGTGCACAGAACAGTACGGCCGCCGCTACCGTGGATAGCATCGCGCTCGTAGGTGCCAAGAACAAATATAGCAGACTTCACTGCAGTACTTCCCCTAGTACTTCGATCGGTGTGCTCCCCGGATCCTTGTACTGGTTCGGGAGTAGGTGAATGCGCACATCCTCAAACTGCCCGTACAGCTGATTCGCCAGGCGCACAGCGTGGGCCGTGGCCTGGTCGTTGTCCAGTAGGATCTTTACCGGTGTGTTCTCGGGCACTGTGAACTGCAGTATACTCCGGCAGTGCGCCGGCAACGTCTTGCCCAGCAGTGCAACCCCGGTGTACCCGGCCTGGGCCACGCGGATTGCATCGAACGGGCCCTCGACGAGAACGACCGGGCTGGGGATGTTATCCTCGGGAAGTACCACGTACAACGGGCGCTTGCCGGGCGCGGACAGGTACTTGGGGTACACGTCCGTATAGGCCCTGGCTGTCCAGTAGACCATCGTACCCCTCCAGAAAACCGGGATCACTACACGGCCAGGGTAGCAGTACGACTCGCACAGCCCGAGAATCCGGGCATAGTTGGGGCTAATGCCCCGCCGATAGAGGTAACAATGGGCCAGTTCACCCAATGGTTTGGGGCTGGGCACCTCAATCTCCGGCCACTCGGCAACGGCTGTTGCTTCCTGCACCATCTGCTGTAGAAGTTTTGTCATACTGCAATCACCCCAAGTAACCTGGGGCACAATGAACCCACCACTGTTGTGGCTGCCGGCGAAGCAGAACCAGCCGCCCGTGTCCGGATTGACGTAGAACTTCCAGCCGCCGTGCCCGCACACTGGGCAGTGCTCGTAGACGAGCTGGTTACCGCTCGGGCGCGGATCACCGCGCAAATCGGACCAAGTGAAGGTGCTCATTCCTTCTACCACTCCCCCGCGCTAAAGATGCGAACACTTTCTCGATCAACTGTTGGACTGTTATCCACGTACTCGATGATCTCACCAATCGTGGTATTATCGGGCATCAACCAGCGGTGGGTTTCACGAATATCGCCGTCCACTATGTCGTACTCCAGTAGCACCATTTCAGTCATCCTTTCCGTCCTGCTCCGTCAGGCGTAACAGATATGCGTGGTGACAAACCTTGTCCCACAAGGCCGCGTCATTGGGCGTCATACACACACAACTCCCCGTTGACATCGCATAGCAAGGCATATCCCTTCTGCCAGACTTCCCATCGCGCCTTTGCGTGCTCCGCATGCGGGCCGGACAACTCGCCTACTATCACGCGGGTCATTAAAGCGGCGTCCCATGCGGCGGCCCCTGCGGCGTCCCATGCGGCGGCCCTTGCGGCGACCCATGCGGCGTCCCCTGCGGCGTCCCTTGCGGCGTCCCCTGCAGCGTCCCCTGCGGCGGCCCATGCGGCGGCCCATGCGGCGTCCCATGTCGGAGCTGTGAATAGATTCCAGTCGCTTCGCGGCTGACCGTCGGGCTTGAAAAAGGGCACGTCTTTTATCGACGCAATAAACGCCTCGGCGTTGGTAAGCCACGCCGGTTTTGCTTCCAGCGAGAGTAGGCGGCACGACATTGTGAGCGCCTTGTCTGATTCTTCGACGACGATGGGGCCGGTCTCGACGCGGTAGACATCAGCGCCCCATGTCCACCATTGCCGGTATGGTTCCTTAGCAACGTGGATTCCGTGTTTACACATTTCGGGATCGCCCTTTACGCGATGCCACCGACCGGGCTTCCACGAGCCATCGGGTTTTTGTTTCGGCAAGGACCATTTGAGCGCCCCGCCGTTACAGCTTTTCCCGCCGACAAGGATTTTATAGTATTCACTCATTTCAACCTCCACCATTCCTCGGGTGTACGTTGGGGGCTTCAAGATAATCGTCGTGAAGCGCAATTGAGTCCCGTAACACCGGCTCCACGTCGGCACGGTAGGCGGCGAACTCGTCCTCAAAGCGTTCGGCCTCTGCTGTCCATGCCGATACAAGTCCTTGTGCCTCTTTCAGCGCCGCCCGTAGCTTCTCGACCTCGGCCTCTAGGGCAACGACGCGCTGGCGGAGAGCGGCGTGTTCGGTGTAGATACACTCTGTGCAGATACAGTGGCTTGAATCATCATTGGCGGGCCATGCAACATAATCACCACAAATTGTGCATGGCGTCTCTGGCATCAGAATCTTGCCATCGGTCATTTTCCCACCACCTCTTCTGCTTCACGCAGGGTTGCGTATCCACCGAATGTACCTATTCCATGATTGTTGCAGGCATCTAGCGCGTTCATCAGGGCATCGGCGGTATTTTTCAAGAGGGTGCGTAGTTGGGCATCACAATATCGAAACTTATCCGCCGCCCTCACGCGCTCAATCTCCGTGCCGTGCAATACCGAAGTAATCACATCCTCAAACTCGACGGTGCTCAGAATCTTGCTCTTGTCGCCCCGTTGTATTTCAATCCGCTTGCACGCGCTCGAGCCGATGGGATGGTTTCCAGGCCCGCCGCATTGGGGGCATTTGCTCTTGCCGGTCACTTCTCTCCTCTCAATTCTTGGTTCTGGTCCTCGTAGCACCACTCGCAGAATACGTCCCCACAGTACGGGCACCGCACGTACTGTCCCTCGCGCACGCGCTCACCACAGTACTGGCAATTCGGCATCCGGCACTCGTACAGGCTCGTACTCATGTTTTCCCCTGGTCCTTCTCAAATGTTTTCTTGAACCCCACGTTGCCCGCAATGTGAAAGATCACTATGCCCTCCGGGTTCGTGTACCCCGGGGCGGCGTAGCTACCGTGTACTGCCAGTGCGTTCATCATGGTCTCCGCAATAAAGTGGTCCATTATTCCGCTCCAAATGACCGGAACCAGTCCCACGCACGGGGGCAGTACGCCCTGTCCGACCCCGGGCTCCGCTCCGGGCATAACCCAGCGCCGCACGTTGAACAGACTGAACCGCTTGTCGCCGTTCGGCAGGCCGTACCCGCGCTGTATGCCGCTCCCCCACCACTCACCGAAGTGGCGGCCGGGCCCTAGTGCGAGCAGCTCGTCCCTGTGCTCGAACGCCCACCGGGCAAAGCCGTGGTTGTCGATCTCCGGCGTAATCCACCTGGTCCGGCTCCCCACGAGGAACTCCCCGTCGGGCCCGATGTAGATGCAGGCGTTTGTGCCGTCGATCTTTTCCGTTACCAGGACCTCGCGCGAGTACCGGGCGATCTTGGGGAATCCCACGAAATCGGTACTCATGGTCGCACCCTGTGCCCGGCATACTTCCGTAGGGCCCGGTCGAGGGCGCGCCAGTACCACCGGGGCGCCGCCATAAGGTCGTCGTTCTCGTCGTACTGTTCACCCTCCGTGTTCAGCCGGTCCGCCGCGAACAGCACGTCCTGTATGGCCAGCCAATCATCGAATGTTGTACCCCGCCAGGCACCGCAACAGTCCTCGCACACGTACACCCGGTGCTCCCCGTCGCCGCGGTACAGGCACTGCTTAACCCTGGCCGAGCACGAGGCACACTGGAACACGGGGGCACTAGAAGCCGTCCAGTACCAGCCTGCTGCATGAACTTCAAGAAACTCTCTTAGCCTCACTGTCGTGGCCTCACGATCTTCGACTGGCCGGCAATAGCGATTTTCTGCAGCAGCTCGGCCACGGTTGCCGCTATCCTCTGGGACTCGAGAATGCTGTGGCAATCCGCAACGAGCCGCATGGCCTCATTGCCGGTGGGCTTGGGTTCACCGGACAGCTCAAGGTGCACGGTTCCGTTGTCCATCTGAAATATGCTAACCCCGTAAAGTATTTGGGGCTTGTTGGTTGGGGAAGCCGGTTCGAGTAGCGACTGCTGTTCGTTGTCGCGTGTGTTACCGTTGTCGTTATTCGGTGTCATGGTCGTCTTGACCTCCTTGTGGAAAACTACAGCAAAAACTGTGCCAAACTCGGTGCCGGGAGCCCGCCCGCAAAAAGGGGGCACTGACCCCTACCCCGAGTGCCCCTAGAAGGCACCGTACTTGCGCCAGGTGCCCGTTTCGTGCCAAGGTGCTGTGGGGATAGCTACCCACCATAGATACGGCCTCCAGGGTACCGCAAATCGTACTGTAGAGCACTACACACTATCCCCCACATTATACGGTATAGCTTACAGCGTTGATAGGGCCTCGGGGGTATTCCTGGCCCACTAGGATACTGGCCTACTACTGAACCCTATACCCCACCCCTTTACCCCAGTTGAGGGAACATGGATACTTCGTATCCAGTTCCACACTGTAGGAGGAAGGCTATAGGCCATAAGCATAGGTGTGAGGTGTGGGGTAGGGGCTATAGGCTTGTAACCTGTATACTGTATACTGTTACTAGGATAAGTATACTGTTACTAGAATAGGTATACTGTCCTAGTACTATGTCCTAGTACCCTATCCTAGTATCCTGTCCTAGTATTCTAGCCTATGTCCTTGGCCTAGCCTATGCCCAGGGACAGGTACACCTGTACCACTGGCACTAGCGATAGCACAAGGACAAGGGCAAGGGCCAGGAGCACAAACACGCCCAGGATTAGTCGCACTCTGCACTGCCCCCGTGCAGTTTGCAGTGGCAGGCATCGCACCGCCCGTGCCCGGTGTCCGTTAGGCTGAACCCGTCGGCGAAGTACTCGCCACACCGCACCTTGCTGCCGCTAACGGGCTGCCAGGGGGCGATCCCCGCCCCCGTGTCCTCATCGGAGAACCCGGTAATGTCCACACTTTTGATGACGTTTACGTACGCATCGGATTGCCTCTGGTTCATTGTTTACCTCCTAGTAAACGTTAGCCCACCAGTTGACGCAACAGCCACAGGGGTAGTGGCACCGACGCGTGGCACCGCTTACGCTGTGCTAACACTAACCTTACATCGGTCACAGTATCAAAGATGCCCTTGTCGCTGGGTACTGCGCACTTTGACCCAACTTTTCTTCGAAGATGAAGATTCAAGAATCGGGTCAACGCTGGCGCCGATAGGCACCGTAATTCGCCCTTTCGGTTCACGGAGCCGGTAAGGGTGGACTGCCCCGGCCCGAAGTACGCGGTCCTGCCGTCGCTGTCCCTCACAAGCATGATCCGGCTGTTGTGGCAGCGCACGGCAGTGCACTTGGCCCCCTGAGTCGCCAGACTACTCATCCGGGTGCTCCAGTTCGTACAGGTAGTGCTCCCGCGCCACGTCAATGGCGTGGTCGATGCACACTCTGCTGTTGTGCATCAGGTGCATTAGGCTGGTGATCATGTCCACGCAGTCGTCCTCCAGGTCCTGGTTCCCGAACAGTGCGGTCATGAAATCGCCTACCTGATCGAGCTCTGTCTCGCGCTCTTTCCGTGTCATGCTGCTCCCTTCTTTTTCTTGGCGCGCATGGCCTCGCCAAGTTTGTACCCGGTGAGATCCTCGTACACCTCGGGCGCGCTGTGCTTGATGCACGCCTTGCGGATGTCGTCGATGGCTCGATGGCGTACGACTTTGTACGCACGGCGCGCTTCCTTGCGCTTGTACTCCCGGTTGCGGGCCTCGTGCCCGGCCATGGTCTCCAGCCACTGTGGCAACAGTACCGTGCGCGCGTACGCCTCGGCCTCCTCGGGCGTGGCGTGAACGCGCTCCTCGTACCAAATGGTACCACTGCCAACACCGGTCTCGTTCATCATGTACTCGACAGGGTGCTCGCGCTCGCCGGTGTTGATGCGCACCGAGCCCACCGTCATTTTGTGCACCCGTACGTCGTGCGCGTGCACGGTCACCCGTCCGGATGACCCGTACCCACCGTAGCAGGTCTGACAGTGTATGTCGAACTGCTCGCCGGTCGGCATGGTACCGAGCCACTTGCCAGTTCCCAGGCAGTCGGGGCACTGCTCCTGGTGCTTGGTGTCCATCGTGTCGGACACCCACACGGTGTCACCAACGTCGAACTTGGGCTTGGGTATCATCGCTTCTCCTCTCTGAGTAGGTCCAGACAAATCTCATCGATCTGCGCCTCGGTCATGCGCCCCTCGGGCATGAGACTGATAATGATTACCGCGGGGCACGAGAATGGAACATCCAAGTAGTGCACGGGCACCCACTGTGCCTCGTTGTTGGGCACCTCGCGCCTGTCTCGAATGAACTGGATACTTACCGTCCAGTAGTTGACCACCTCGGTGCTTGGGGCTACTAGTCGGCCCTTGATGTCGATATTGAGCCAGAAATCGTACGACATGAATGGCATTCCGGGCCAAAACTTGTTACTTGTTAGCACCGTCGGGCTCCTTTGGCGTGTCGTTGACGACGATCCCTAAGTGCTCCAGGTAGTTCCCGTCTGTAATACCGGACACAAATTCAAATCCGAGGTTAGGGTTGGGTTCCTTCCGTTCGTATATCCCAACGGGAGTGCACTCCTCGATGCTATCAACCATTGTTTTGACCCCGTCGCGGTAAAATAACTCAACCGCTGCCTCGGGCGACTCGGCGTCGATGTACGCCACCTCGGTCTGCGTAGTCTGAATGTACAACTTGAACTCGCGCATGGTGCTACACCTCCTATGATTCTGCCCAGTACTTCCAGTCCGGGCTTTGATTCCATTCGGCCAGTAGTGCCAGGAACTGCATCCTGTTTCCAACGTACACAATTTTGGTGCCCGTTTCCTGGCTGTTTAGGCGCATCCAGTGGTACCCGAACGGCTGCAGTATGCGCACCTCCTCGGGGCGCGGTTCGTGCGTGTGCGGAATATCGGTCTTGCTGTGGTTCATTATTCCACCTCCACGATATTTCCGAGTGCATCCAGTGAGAAGGTTTTGATGAGCGCGCTCATCGACGCGTTGCCTGACCCACCATTGATGGAGAACGACACATAGTCCTTGCCCCTACAGTGGTACACGTGGACCTCTCCACCAATTTGCCACCCCTGCGCTTGCGCAATTACGCCTGAGTTTTTCGATCCCAGGCGCGAGGCCTTACCATGCATTCCTTTCAGTGTTCCAATGAAGTGTGCCATCTTGGTTAACCCCCTTCTGACCACGTAGCATCGGCTACAACGTTGACATCTCCTTGAAGCACGAGAACCATTCGCAGGTCCTCGATGCCCCGTAGTTTCACGTCCATATTACGCTCGATGTGGCGCGCCATGTGCTGCTTGGCCGCGCCGATGGCCTCGGTGATTGTCCGCGCGTTTACGCGCTCCACGTACACGTCAGCGCCGTAGTCCCCGGTCATGTAGTCCGGGTACATGAGCACCACCGTGTAGTCTGCGTACGTGTGGAATAGACCCATGTAATTTACTCCCTTCGCCGGTGCGCACGCACCGAGCAGTAAAAATACTAGTACTGTGAGGACCCACCTCATAATGCCCCCTTTGTTGCCCTGCGAATTGCGGCCTCGGCGGCTTTGACAAAATCCTTGCAGTACGGGTTTCCCCCGTGATTGCCTGGTGCCTTTGCCCAATCGAGGACGGCATGGCATGCCCCCAGTAGTTCCGGCGCTGCTGCAATCAGCCGGGCGTTGGCGTTCCTTTCGTCGGTTACCCTTGACAGTGTTCCCTCTCCATATACCCGTGCTACCCAGCGCGGATTTCCGCTTTTCGTTCTCCCGCACACGGGTATATCTGTCGAACTTACGGCGCTGGTATCTGTTTCCCATGGCCCTGGTGTGTGTTTCATTTCGACCTCCATGTTGAGTCCCCGCGTTTCTCTCCCATGTTAGTGGTAAGTCGGCGCAAGCGCATGCGGGTTAGTTCGGCGTTGGTATGGTTCTCGATGCCGCGCTGCACGCTGCGCGAGTGCGCCAGTACGCCCAGGACCGCCACCACGGCGGCAAGGAACAATCCCGCGAGAACTATGAGGATCATGTTATAACCTCCAGTCCGTTGGGGTGCACCCACACGGTGGCGCCGGACGTAAGGCGCACCTCGACGAACCTGTCCACGAGCCCGCGCCTCTGCTCGGTGTAGGTGCCGACTGCGGTGCCGCGCGTGTGGCTGCCCCGTACCCGTACAATGTCACGAACCTTGATGTCGGTTTGTTTGGTCATTTACGCACCGTCCTTTCTGTGGCAGTGTCCAGACTCGATCAGGGATACGGCCGCGCGCCCGTAGCACCCCTGGAGTGTCCACGCCAGTCCCGAATCGATTAGGTACTGAAAGAAGTCAAAGATCTCGTCGTCGTCCATTAGCCCATTCTCCCAGGCCATGATCTTGTCAACCAGGTTCGCTGGTGTGAATGCTGGTGTGGTCATTATGGCTTACCCCCATGGCTCAGTGTGTGCGTGTTTGTTCCTCAATCCATGACTCGATCTTGTCGCGCTCGCTGACCGCAAACGCGCGCACCGCGTGCGGTACTAACTCTCCGGGCGTGAGTGTTTTGCGCGTAATGGTTACGGTCGTAACGCCGTCCGCGCGGGTTACGGTCGCCCGGTATGGTCCCGTATCGAACGTATTGTGGTTCATGGTGTTTCCTTTCCGGGTCACTTGGTGACCCAATGCCCTCCGGTATGTCTGGTAGTTCGTGCTCAAGCCAATCCATAACGTACGTCATGGCGGCTAGGGTGTGCATTTCGATCATTTCCGGCGTAAGCAGTCCACATTCCCTGAGCAGGTGGCACGCGTACTCCGAGGCTCCGATTTCCTCACAGATAATTTCCCAGGTGGTTTCGTGATAGTAAGAAGGTGACTGTCCCCCG